>ERZ1645187.4886-NODE-4886-length-10634-cov-7.426316_pt1 | contig 10634 bp, 10 predicted proteins | sample MGYA00575352_ERZ1645187 | MGnify/ENA primary metagenome ERZ1645187 (study PRJEB40837, sample SAMN11349314) | freshwater sediment metagenome | isolation source: river sediment | host: Sediment | place: India: Wazaribad , New Delhi | collected 2017-02-21 ...
GCGAAGGGCACGGCGCCGACCGTGTGAGCCTGGGTCAGGCCAGGCCTTCTGCCTTCAGGGCGCGTTGCGTGGCGGGACGGGCGGCGACGCGGGCCTGGAAGGCGGTCAGGTTCGTCCAGCCGCTCAGGTCGAGCTGGATGAACTTGGCCCAGCCGATCACGGTGAACAGGTAGGCGTCGGCGACGCTGTAGGCGCTGCCCAGCAGGAAGTCGCGACCGGCCAGCTGGTCGTTGACGTAGCCCAGGCGGCGTTGCAGGTTGGCTCGGGCCAACTCCTTCATTTCGGGCGTGGCGGCCGGGTTGAAGAAGGGGCTGAAGTTCTTGTGGACTTCGGTGCCGATGAAGGTCAGCCAGCTTTGCAGCTGGTAGCGGGCCTTGCTGCCGTTGGCCGGGGCCAGGTTCAGTTCGGGGGCCTGATCGGCCAGGTACTGGAGGATGGCGGGGCCTTCGGTGAGCAGGTCACCGTCGTCGAGCAGCAGGGCGGGCACATAGCCCTTGGGGTTGATGGCCCAGAAGTCGGCGCCACTGGCGGTGACCTTCTTGGCCAGATCGACGGCTTCGGTCTCGTAGGGACGGCCGATTTCTTCGAGGACGATGTGCGAGGCCAGCGAGCAGGAGCCGGGTTTCAGGAACAGTTTCATCGGGGATCTCCGTGGGCGAACAGGGTCACAAGGGCTTGCGGCGCATTGTGACCGAGCGGGTTTGCCCACAGGTGACACTGGGATTTGGCGCGGTGCCACACGCCGAAGCGGCCTCATTCGTCGCTCAGGTGCGGGATCGTGCCTTCGGCCAGATCACCGGTGTCGGGATTGATCCAATCGGCGATGCCGATCTCGGCCGATACCTCGCCGACGTCGTCTTCGGCCGTCGGGGCGGCTTCGTCGGCCGCGTGCATGTCGGCCCACGCTGCACGGGCGCTCTCGAAGGGGCCGTTTTCGATGCGGCCGCCTTCACTCAGCCAGTGGTAGCCATCGGGGCGCAGCACGATGCGGGGATCGTTGACATCGAGGGCGTCGGCCTCGGCGAAGTCTTCGGTGGGCAGGCGGGGCAGGGGCATCGCGTGTCTCCGGTTGGGGCGGCGAACCGGATCATTGTGGAGCGAGGCGGAGGTGTCGTCGAGTCTTGTCAGGCGCGCGCGTTGGGTGTAGGCGGTCCTGCGACCATCGTCCCCTCAGCCGGCGCGCACCAACTGACCGGCCTGCAGGCGCCAGATCTCGTCGCCTTCGCTCAGGCTGTGCTCGCGGTGCGTGATGATGAAGCGGCCGCAGCCCAGGGCGTTGATGGCCTGCTGCACCTGGGCTTCGGTGTCGAAGTCGAGGTGGCTGGTGTACTCGTCGAGCAGCAGGAAGCGCGGTTGCTTGTAGAGCGCACGTGCCAGCAGCAGGCGCTGTTTTTGCCCGCCGGACAAGGTGGCCCCCATGCCGCCCACCAGGGTCTGGTAGCCCATGGGCATGCGCTCGATGTCGTCGTGGATGCAGGCCAGCTTCGCGGCGGCCATCACCTTGTCGTGGCTGGCCTCCTGGTCGTTCATCGCGATGTTGTCGTAGATCGAGCACGAGAAGAGTTGGTCGTCCTGGAACACCGTGCCCAGCACCGAGCGGAAGGCTTCCGAGCCCAGGCGCTGGATGGGCACGCCATTGAGCAGCACCTCGCCCGACTCCGGGATCACCTGGCCGGACAGCACCTTGAGCAGGGTGGATTTCCCGCAGCCGGACGGCCCGACGATGGCCACGGCCTGGCCGGTGTGCAGGCTCAGGTTGAGTTCGTGCAGCACGGGCTCTTCACCGGCCGCATAGCGGAAGGTCACGTTGCGCATCTCCAGCGTCATCGGCGCATCGGCTTGCAGCGAGGCGGCCGCGTGGGCGGGTGAGGGCGCTTCGGCCTCGGTCAGCACGATGTCGGCCAGGCGTTCGCCCTGGAGTTTCAGCAGGCGCAGATTGATGACGCGCTCCAGCAGTTCGCTGGCGCGTTGCAGGAACTGGCCCTTGTAGGCGAGGAAGGCCACCAGCATGCCGATGGTGAACTTCTCTTCGATGATGAGGGTGCCGGCCAGGTACAGGATCAGGCCGCCTTCCACCGCGCTGATGGTGCCGTTGACGAACTCGTAGAAGATGCCGATGCGCTCTTGCTTGACCTGGGCGTTGACCATCGAGGCCTGCTGGTTCATCCAGCCGCCCACGCGCCAGTTGGGGCGGGCAAAGAACTTGATGGCCGAGATGCCGCGCAGGCTTTCGAGCAGGAAGGTCTGGATCGTGGCGTCGCGCACGATCAGCTCTTCGGTGGCCTGGCGGTAGGGCTTGAAGACGGCAAAGCGCACCAGCGCCTGCAGCACCGCCACCGCCAGGACGATGCCCGCCAGCATGGGGCTGTACAGGAACATCAGGCCCAGCGTGATCAGGCTGACCACGCCGTCGAGCACGGTCTCGATCAGGTTGGTGGTGATGGTGTCCTGGATGTGGCCGACCGAGGCAAAGCGCGACATCACGTCGCCCGTGTGGCGCTTGTCAAAGTAGGACAGCGGCAGCTTGAGCAGGTAGCGAAAGACGTTGGTGCTCGACGAGATCTTCCACGACAGGCTCGCGCCCAGCACGATCCAGCCGCGCAGCAATCGCGTGCACAAGGCCATGAAGGCCAGCAGGAACATGGCGATGCACAGCACGGTGAGCAGCGGCGTGTCGCGGGTCACGACCACGTCGTCGATCACCCACTGGCTGAGCATGGGCATGAGGATGCTGAAGGTCTCCAGCACGATGGACAGCACCGCCATCTGCGCGAAGGCGCGCCACAGGCCCTGCTGGCCGGCAAACAGCACGCGCAGGTCGAAGGGCGTTTTCTCGGTCTTTTTCTCAAAGCCCTGGGTGGGGGCCAGCTCCAGCGCCACCCCGGTGAAGTGGGGGCTCGCTTCCTTGAGCGTGAGCGTGCGTTCGCCCACCGCCGGGTCGAGCACGGTGATGCGCTTGGCATCCGCGCGCACCAGCACGACGAAGTGATTGAGGTCCCAGTGCAGGATGCAGGGCACCTGCAGTTGCGGCAGCTCTTCGAGTTCCAGGCGCAGGGCGCGGTTGGCCAGGCCCATCTGGTCGGCGATCTGCATCAGGCGGCCCAGCGTGGCGCCGCGCGAGGACATCTCGAAGCGGCGGCGCAGGGTGAGCAGGTCGGTGTCATGGCCGTGGGCGCTGGCGATCATGGCCAGGCAGGCCAGGCCGCACTCGGCAGCCTCCGATTGCAGGATCATCGGCACACGACGGCGGGGCCACAGAGAAAGCAGGTTCATGCGGGTCTCGGATGAAGGGTCGTGTCAGGGACCGGTTCAGAGCTTGCCGGTGAAGGCGAACAGCGGGTCGAGCATCCAGCGGATCAGGCTGCGGCGGTCGATTTCGATGTCGGCGGTGAGGGTGAGGCCGGGGCGCAGCGGGATCTCGGCGCCATAGGCTTTCACGGTCGAGGTATCGAGGCGCACACGCACCAGGAAGTAGGCGCGCCGGTCTTGTTTGTCGGGGTTGGCGGCCATGGGCACGTCGGTCTGCGAGACGCTGTGCACCACGCCGTGGTACTGGCCGAAGCGCTGGTAGGGGAAGGCGTCGTAGCTGACGCGCACGCGCTGGCCGGCCTGGATGAAGCCGATGGCGGTGCTGGGCACGTAGAGCACGGCGGTCATGGGTGAGTCGGCGGGCACGATGGCGACAACGCTGGCGCCGGCTGCCACGCTCTGGCCGGGGGTGACGAGCAGGTTGGTGACGGTGCCGGTGATCGGCGCGGTGAGCACGGTCTGGCCGGCGCTTTGGCGCTGCACCTCTTCCTGCTGCAGGGTGAGCAGGTCGCGGTCGAGGCCGGCCTGGGTGACGCGGTGCTCGGCGCCCACGCGTGTGCGCTCTTCGCGGGCCAGGGCGACATCGGCCAGGGCGGCGCTGCGTTGGCGCTCCAGGGCCTGCAGGCGGGCGCTCTGGTCGAGCAGGGCTTGGCGTTGCTGCTCGTACTGCAACTCGGAGACGATGCGCTCGGCCAGCAGTGGCTGCAACTGGTCGAGCAGCTTGCGTGACGAGGCCACCTGCTGGCTTTGCAAGCGGATCTCTTCGCTCAGCGAGTCGGCGTTGCGCTGGCCCTGGGCGATGCGCTGGTCCAGTCCGGCCCAGGTGGCCTGCATGGCGCGCTGTTGCGCCTCGGTCTGGGTCTGCACCTGCTGGCGGCGGCCTTGCAGGTTGGTGCTCAGCAGGGCCTGGGTGCTGCCGGCGTCGGTCTGGCGGTCGTGGCTCAGGGCGATCAGGGGCTGGCCGGCTTGCACCACCTGGCCGTCTTTCACCAGCACGCGTTGCACCAGGCCGGCCTCGGGTGGCACGACCGTGGCCACACCATCGCGGGCCTGGATGGCGCCTTGCACGCGCTCCTTCTTGGTGTAGCTGCCGAAGATGAGCAGGAGCAGCACGCCCAGCGCCAGGGCCGCGAAAAAGACGGTCAGGCGGGTGGCGCCCACCGGGCGGATGCGCAAGGCCGGGCCGGCGCTGTTGTCGGCGCGGGCGGCCAGGGCCTCCTGGCGAAAAAGGTCGTGAGCGGGTGAGCTCATGGGCGGGACTCCGTCAGGGCCTGGGGGTCGAGATGGGCGCTCAGCGGGGCCACGTGCGCGGCGTCGAGCCGGTCTAGCAGGGCCAGGATATCGATGTGGGCGCTCAGGGCGGTGACGCGGGCGGTCACCAGGCTCTGGCGGGCGCTGTAGATCTGTTGCTGCGCGTTGAGCAGGTCGAGGTTGGTGCGCAGGCCGGCCACAAAAGCCTTGTGGACGGCGGCGTGCGTGGCGGTGGCGGTGGCCTCGACGTCTTGCTGGGCGGCGATGACCGATTGCGCCTGGGCTCGGCGCTGGTAGGCGTCGCGCAGGCTGGTGTGGACCTCGGCCTCGATCTGGTCAAGCTGGGCTTGGGCGCGGCTGAGCAAGGCGGTGGCTTCCTGCACGCGACCTTGTTGGTAGCCGCCGCTGAACAGCGGCCAGTTGAGCTGCACGCCGATGGCCTGGGTGTTCAGGCTCTGGCGCTCGGTGACGCCCTCGAAGCGCTGGGTCTGGCGGGTGCGGCTGGCCGAGGCCACGGCATCGACGGTGGGTTGCCACGCTTCGGCATGCCGGGCGGACTCGGTGGCGCGGGCGGCAGTGAGGCCCGCTTGGGCGTTCAGCCACTGCGGGTTGGCCTGCACGGCCTGGTCCAGGGCTTCGCTCAGCGGCGGCAGGTCGGAGGGCAGGGCTGAGGTCTGGGCGCTCAGGCCCGCGGCGGTGCGCACCTCGGTCTGGCCGCTCAGGCGTGCCACGGTGAGGCGCTGGGTGGCGGCGCGCATGCTGAGCTCGCGGATGCTGGCGCGCACCTGGTCGATGCGGGTGCGGGTTTCGAGCTGTTCGAGCACCGTGCCCAGGCCGGCCTGCAGGCGCCGGTCGTTGATGTGCAGTTGTGCCTCCAGCAAGGTCAGCTGGGCCTCGGCCAGGCGGCGTTGCTCGGCGGCTTCGGCCGCGGCCAGGTAGGCCAGGCTCAGTTCGCGAGCCACGGTGGTGCGCTGGGCGCGGGCCAGCCAGCGCGATTGTTCGGTCACGGCTGCCTGCGCCTGGACGCTGGCGCGCTCAGCGGCTCGCCACAGGGGCAAGGTGGTGCTCAGGGTGATGGCCGAGGCCGGGGTGCGGCTGTCGAGTCCGTTGTACGTTTGTTGCTGGGTGCTGCCGCTGGCGCTGAGCTCCACGCGCGGCATCCAGGCGGCGGCCCAGGCCTGACGCTGCTGCGCTTGCGCGGCCTGCACATTGGCATCGGCCATGCGGTTGGCGCCGGCTTGTTGCTGCGCCGCTTGCAGCAGTTCGGGCCAGGGGCTGGCCTGCTGGGGCGGGGCTTCCTGGGCGGCGGTGCGGACCGCCTGGGGCGCACTCAGGGTGAACGACCACCTCAGGCTGTCGGTCCCTGGCGTCTGGGCGAGCGTGGGGCTTCCCCAGAGCAGGCCCAGCCCTCCGATCCATCCCACACACTGCACCCTGATCCGGTGCGCCCCACACTGCCTAGGCGACATGCCGTTCACGTTCCCGCACCAATGAGAAAAGGCCGCCGAGGCGGCCCGTCGACGCACAGGCCCAAGCGGCCTGCGACATCAGGTGAAGACGCCTCAGGCGGCCTTCGGCTTGTAGATCGAGCTGATCAGCTTGTTGATCGTGCTCTCGATCAGGGGCTTCAGGTAGGGCGACAGGGCGGCGATCACCTGGGTGATGGTCTTGTCCTGGGGCGAGACGAACAGGCCGGTGGCGGGCTTGCCGTTCAGGGCATCGAGCACTTGACCGATGGACAGGCCGCCGTTGACTGCTGCGATTTCTTGTTGGTTCAGGGTGCGCATGAGGACTCCGTGGAAGGTTGGTTTTGCAAGGGTGTCGCCACCCAACACAACCTTGGTGGCGTGCCTTCACTGTACGGATCGAACGGTCCTCGTTACGCTGGGGTTGGCATGGGGCTGCCTCGCCGGTAGGGGTGATTTCGTGCGTCCGCCCCCGAAGTCGGGGGGGCGGGCGGCCTGGGGTTAACGCGAGATGCCTGCTGATCACGCACGCGTCAAGTCGTCAGTCTTCGTCGCTTTGGCCGTGGCCGCCTTGTTCGGCGTCGATGACCTTCATGTTGTCCAGCAGTTTGAGCAGGTAGTGCACCGTGTGGGTGAGGTCGCTGTTCGAAAAGCCGCTCAATGCCTGTGCGTAGTAGCGCAGGATCTTGGGGGCTGCCTGCTCGAGCCAGACCTGACGACCGGAGTCGGTCATGGTGACCAGGCGGGAGCGCCGGTCGCGCCCATCCGGGGCGCTGCGGACATGGCCGTCGCGCTCCATGCGGCTGATCAGGCCGGAGAGATTCTGGCGACTGACCATCAGGAAGCGGGCGAGGTCCCCCATGCTGATGCCGTTTTGTGTATCAGGACGTGACAAGGCCCCCAGAACCGCCCACTGCTGGGTGGTCAGTCCTTCGCTCTCAACGGCCTTGGTGCCGGTTTTGTGCAACATGTTGGCGCATTGGTAGAGGCGGAAGAACAGGCGGTTGGCCTGTTCCATGCGGGCCATGTCGCCCATTTCATTAGGGAAAACCATAGATGTTCCGTTGGTGTGGATGCTTGCGAAAAGATAGGCGCAGGACTAAGATTAGTCAATACATTGACATATCGGCTGCGTAACAAACATCCTGATTGCGCAGCATATCAACCCTCACTCTGGATGGAGAACCCCATGGCAAACTTTGAAGGCAAGACCGTGATCGTGACCGGCGGTGGTGGTGGCATCGGTGGTGCCACCAGCAAGCGCTTCGCCAAGGATGGCGCCAAGGTCGCCGTGTTCGACATGAACGTCGAAGCTGCGCAGAAGGTGGTCGACGAGATCAAGGCCGCCGGTGGCGTGGCCCAGGCCTTCAAGTGCAACATCACCGACCGCGCTGAAGTCGATGCCGCCGTGGCCGCTGCCGAAGCCGCCCTGGGCCCCATCGCCGTGCTGGTCAACAACGCCGGCTGGGATGTCTTCAAGCCTTTCGTGAAGACCGTGCCCGCCGAGTGGGACAAGCTGATCGCCATCAACCTGACCGGCGCCCTGCACATGCTGCACGCGGTGCTGCCCGGCATGGCCGAGCGCAAGTACGGCCGCATCGTGAACGTTGCCTCGGACGCCGCCCGCGGTGGCTCGTCTGGCGAAGCCGTCTACTCCGCTTGCAAGGGCGGTCTGGTGGCCCTGTCCAAGACCCTGGCCCGCGAACACGCTCGCCAAAGCATCACCGTCAACGTCGTGTGCCCCGGCCCGACCGACACCGCCCTGCTGGCTGGCGTGGCCGAAGGCGCCCGCGATCCGGCCAAGCTGATCGAAGCGTTCAAGAGCGCCATCCCCCTGGGCCGTCTGGGTCAGCCCGACGACTTGGCCAGCGCCATTGCCTTCTTCGGCAGCGACGACGCTGGCTTCATCACCGGTCAGGTGATCTCCGTCTCTGGCGGTCTGACCATGCACGGCTAAGCCGATCGCATCTCATCCAACCTCATTCAAAGCGAGAACACCATGACTGTTGAATTCGAAGACATCCTGTACGAAGTGCGCAATCGTGTGGCGTGGATCACCATCAACCGCCCCGACAAGATGAACTCGTTCCGCGGCCAGACCTGCGACGAGATCATCAAGGCCCTGAACAAGGCCGGTTACGACCGTGAAGTCGGTTGCATCGTGTTGGCGGGCGCTGGCGACCGTGCTTTCTGCACTGGCGGCGACCAATCGGCCCACAACGGCAACTACGACGGCCGCGGCACCATCGGTCTGCCGATGGAAGAGCTGCACACCGCCATCCGCGACGTGCCCAAGCCCGTGATCGCCCGCGTGCAAGGCTACGCCATCGGCGGCGGCAACGTGCTGTGCACCATCTGTGACCTGACCATCGCGTCCGAGAAGGCCATCTTCGGCCAGGTCGGTCCCAAGATGGGTTCGGTCGATCCCGGCTACGGCACCGCTTTCCTGGCCCGCGTGGTCGGCGAAAAGAAGGCCCGCGAGATCTGGTACCTGAACAAGCGCTACTCCGGCGCCGAAGCCGTGGCCATGGGCCTGGCCAACGCCGTCGTGCCGCACGACCAACTCGACGCCACCGTGCAGGAATGGGCCGAGACGATCTGCGAACGCAGCCCGACCGCCATCGCCATCGCCAAGCGCAGCTTCAACATGGACACCGCGCACCAGAGCGGCATCGCCGGCATGGGCATGTACGCCCTGAAGCTGTACTACGACACCGAAGAGTCGCGTGAAGGCGTCAACGCGCTGAAGGAAAAGCGTCAGCCGGACTTCCGCAAGTACGCCAAGTAAGCGCACCGACGATACGCCCGCATTTTGGAGACTGAGAGATGAACCCGAACCCGTATATCAATGAAGACCTGCAGGCGCTGGCCGAGACGGCCCGCCGTTTTGCGACCGAGCGTGTGGCGCCCGGTTTTCTGGAGCGCGACAAGACCCGCGACCTCAATCGCGAGCTGCTGCGCGAAATGGGTGAACTCGGGTTCATCTGCCCTGAACTGCCCGAAGAATTCGGCGGGCTGGGCATGGGCTGTCTGGCTGCGGGTGTGATCCACGAAGAGATCGCCCGTGCCGACCTCAGCTTCTCTTACCTGAACCTGCTGGCCTCGCTCAACGGCCAGATCCTGTCCAAGTACGGCAACCCCGAGGTTGTCGGTCCCTGGCTGCGCAAGCTGACCAAGGGTGAGGCCATCTGCTGTATCGCCCTGACCGAACCGCGTGGCGGCTCGGACGCGGCCAACCTGCGCCTGCGCATCGAGCGTGACGGCGACTTCTACGTCATCAACGGCGAGAAGACCTCCATTTCTGCCGCCGACCAGGCCGACATCGCGGTCGTGTTCGGTCGCACCGGCAAGCCTGAAGACGGTGCCCATGGTGTGACCGCCGTGATGGTCCCGATGGACACCCCGGGCCTGACCACCAACCGCTTCGACTGCCATGGCCAGCGCGCCATCGGCCGCGGCTCGATCTTCTTCGAGAACGTGCGCGTGCCCGTCAGCCACCGCCTGGGCGAAGAGAACAAGGGCTTCGTGCAGGTGATGCACGGCTTCGACTTCTCGCGCTCGCTGATCGGTCTGCAGTGTCTGGCCGTCGCCCGCGTGGCCTTGGAAGAAACCTGGGAGTACATCACCCAGCGTGAGGCCTTCGGCAAGACCTTGTCGAACTTCCAGGGCGTGACCCACCCGCTGGCCCAGTTCGACACCGAAGTCGAAGGCGCCCGCCTGCTGTGCCTGCAAGGCCTGTGGTTGAAGGACCAGGGCCTGCCTCACACCGCCGAGGCCGGCATGGCCAAGTGGTGGGGTCCCAAGCTGGCCTACGACGTGATCCACCAGTGCCTGCTGTGCTACGGCCACGGCGGTTACGACCGCGGTCTGATGGAACAGCGCTTGCGCGACGTGCTGGGCTTCCAGATCGGTGATGGCACCGCCCAGATCATGAAGACCATCGTGGCCCGCGTGCGCGCCGGTCGCAAGAACGTGCCGGCCTGATGCCGGTGGCGGCCGGGCTGACAGTCCACCAGCCGCCTTGAGAAAAGAGATTGAGGAGACACCCCATGGAATTCGATGCTGTTTTGCTGGCGCCCCGTCGCGCCGCCGCTGTGACCCAAGGTTACTGGCTGGATCGCACCATCAACGACGAGTTGGACGCGGCCGTGGCCGCCTGTCCGGACAAGCTGGCGTTGACCGCGGTGCGTGTGGAGAGCGGTGAAGTCACCCGCTTCACCTATGCCGAGATGGCGCGCCTGGCAGACCGCATCGCCGTGGGCCTCACCAAACTGGGTGTGGGCAAGAACGACATCGTGGGCCTGCAGCTGCCCAACTGGTGGCAGTTCACGCTGACCTACCTGGCCTGCTCGCGCATCGGCGCCGTGCTCAACCCCATGATGCACATCTTCCGCGAGCGCGAACTGTCCTTCATGCTCAAGCATGGCGAGGCCAAGGTCGTCATCGTGCCCAAGACCTTCCGTGGTTTCGATTTCGAAGCCATGCTCAACGGCCTCAAGTCCCAGTTGCCCGACCTTCAGCATGTGATCGCTGTGGGCGCTGTGGACGTCAATGGCCAGCCGGCTGCCAACAGCTTCGAGGCCCTGCTGACGATCCCTGAGTGGGAAA
>ERZ1645187.4887-NODE-4887-length-10633-cov-15.672811_pt1 | contig 10633 bp, 8 predicted proteins | sample MGYA00575352_ERZ1645187 | MGnify/ENA primary metagenome ERZ1645187 (study PRJEB40837, sample SAMN11349314) | freshwater sediment metagenome | isolation source: river sediment | host: Sediment | place: India: Wazaribad , New Delhi | collected 2017-02-21 ...
CGGCCAAGAAGCAGCGCGAGCTCGCCAAGGCGATCAAGCGCGCCCGCTTCATCGGCCTGCTGCCCTTCGTGATCAAGTGATCGGCCGGCCGGGCGGCGACGCCCGGCTCCGCCTCGCTCGCGAGGCGTGACGAACCGGCTTCCGCGGATCGATCGATCCGCGGTCGCTTCCCCGAAAGGGGTGCGGCGGGACGCATCCCGCAGGGACCGGGCGCCGCCCGTCCACGAGTTTCGCGCCTCCGGCGCAACAGGGCGACGCGGCCTGCCCATCGAAACGGACGCCGAACGACACGGGTTGGGGTGGCGACACCTCTAACCGCCTCGACACCGAGACGGGACAGCTGGGCGACATGACGAGCAAGACCTCGATCCCCACGCTTCTGATCGCGACCGCCGCCGGGCTCGCCTCGGCGTTCGCCTTCGCGTCGCTGGTCGGTGGATCGGTCGGCGTCCTTCCGGTGTTCCTGCTCTCGCCGCTGCCCATCGCCCTCGCCGCCCTCGGCTGGGGCACGCTCGCCGGCCTCGGCGCCAGCGGCATTGCCGCCGGCGCCCTGCAGATCGGCCTCGGCACCCCCTCGGCCGTGGTGCTGGTGCTGTCGATCGGCCTGCCGATCGTCGCCACCGCCCGCCTCCTCGCCCGCCGCACCGCCGACACGACCGGCGCCGTCTCCTGGTATCCGCTCGGCCTCGCCGTCTCCGCCCTGGCGACGCTGGTGGCGATCGCCACCGCGGTCGGCGGCCTCGCCATCGGCTTCGACCCGCAGGCCACCGCCGATCAGGTGATCGCCGCCTTCCGCGCCTCCGTGGTGGCGGCCGGTGGCGCCGCCGGCGATGCCGCCTCGATGGAGCCGCTGCTGCGCGCCTCGGTGCGGATGATGCCGGCCTTCTTCCCGGCCTTCTGGACCCTGGTGCTGGTCGGCAATCTGGCGATCGCCGCGCGCGTGGCGCGTCGGTTTGCGCTGCTGGCCCGTCCGATCGAGGACACCACCGCGATCGTCGTGCCGATCGCCGCCGGCCTCGTCTTCGCCGCCGCGACGGCGCTCGCCTTTCTGCCCGGCTCGCCGGGGCTCCTGGCGGCGATCGCCGCCGGTGCCGCCTTCGCGCCGCATTTTCTCGTCGGCCTCGCCGTCCTCCATCGGGTGACGCGCGGCTCCGACATGCGCTGGATCGTGCTCGCCTTCGTCTACGGACTGGTGCTGCTCGTCCCGATCGCCGGGCTGCTGGTCGGCCTCGTCGGTCTCACCGAACCCTTCGTCGGCGTGCGCGGGCGGTCGTCGACCGGCCCGGGTGCCTGACCCCGCCATTCCCCATCCCTTCATTCGAGGAGAAAACCCATGGAAGTCATCCTGCTGGAACGCATCGGCCGCCTCGGCCAGATGGGCGACGTCGTCAAGGTCAAGGACGGTTACGCCCGCAACTTCCTGCTGCCGCGCGCCAAGGCGCTGCGCGCCACCAAGGCGAACAAGGAGGTCTTCGAGAAGACCCGCGTTCAGCTCGAGGCCCGCAACCTGGAGCTCAAGGGCGAGGCCGCCGCGGTCGCCGAGAAGCTCGACGGTCAGTCCTTCGTCGTCGTCCGTCAGGCCGGTGAGATGGGCCACCTCTACGGCTCCGTCTCGACCCGCGACGTCGCCGACCTGCTGACCGCCGGCGGCTTCTCCGTCGCCCGCAACCAGGTCGAGCTCAAGGCCCCGATCAAGACCATCGGCCTGCACGCGGTCGCCATCCAGCTCCATCCGGAGGTCGAGGCGACGGTGACCATCAACGTCGCCCGCTCCGCCGACGAGGCCGAGCGTCAGGCCCGCGGCGAAGAGGTCATCACCCGCGACAACGACAACCTGTTCGAGCGCGAAGTCGGCCCGATCACCGACGAAGAAGGCTACCACGAGGAAGCCTGATCGCGTCGGAGCGCCGCTCCGCGAACGATCGACCTCGGGTCGGCTGCGATTTCGGGAGAGCCGGGCGGCGACGCTCGGCTCTCTCGCGTTTCCGGCGCCGCCGATCGCGCCCCGCGCCGGACGTCTGTGCCCGGGTGCGACGTTGCGTCACTCGCCGGCATCGCCCGGCCGGCCTCGCGAAAATCCTTGGAATCCGGCCGTTTCCGGCCGCGCGGGCGCGGCGCCCGCCCCGGTCGACCATACGGCCCGCGGCGACGTTAACCATTCGTCAACCATTGCGGCGCGACCCTCGACCGAATGCAGCCGAGTCTCCGGCGAATCGATCGGGCCGGCTGGGAGGATTGCGCGAGCGGAGGCGACGATGGCAGTGGCCGGCAACCTGTGTCTCCAGGGCGACGACGCCCGCCCGGGCGATGCTCCGCCCGATGCGACCCGCTTCCTCGGTTGGCTGAACCTCGCCGCCCGCCAGCGCATGCTGAGCCAGCGTATCGGCCTGCTCCTGCTGCTCGCCGCCGAGCCCGGTCCCGCCCAGGGCGGCCATCGCGACACCTTCGCCGCCGCCGTCGAAGACTTTGCCGCCGCCCATCGCACCCTGATGGACGGCGACGCCGATGCCGAGGTACGCCTCGCCACACCGCGCGTCCTCGCCGTCTGGGCCGACGGCTCGCCGAGCGCCCGCACCCGCGTCGACGCCTTCGTCCGCGAGGCGCGCCAGTTCATCGCCGACCTCGCCGAGGGCCGGCCGATCCAGATCCTTCGTCGCGAAACCTTCGTCGCCGAAACCTGTTCCGACGTCCTGGCGGTGATGGACCGCATCGCCCGCGCCGTCGAAGCCGATCTCGCCGATCGCGCCCGTCGCCGCAGCGAAGACCGCCGCCTGTCGACCGAACGCCTCGACGCCGCCGCCCGCGACATCGCCGCCGCCCGCTACGCCCGCCGCCTCGCCTCCGACGCCGAAATCGCCGCCGTCCACGCCGGCGCCTGACCCGCCGCCGCCGTCAGCCCTTCGCCGCCACCAGCGCATTGGCCAGCCGCACGAAGCCGGCGACGTCGATCTCCTCGGCGCGCCGCGTCGCTTCGATGCCGGCCGCCTCCAGGAGCTGCGCCGGCTCGACGCCGAGCCCCTTCAGCGATTGCCGCAGCATCTTGCGCCGCTGCCCGAACGCCGCCGCGACCACCCGTTCCAACACCGCCGGATCGACGGCGAGCGGGGAGGGGCGCGGCACCAGCCGCACCACCGACGACGTCACCTTGGGCGGCGGCGTGAACGCCTGCGGCCCGAGATCGAACAGGATCCGCGCTTCCGTCCGCCAGCCGGCGAGTACGCCGAGCCGGCCGTAATGGTCGTCGCCGGCCTCCGCGACGATGCGCAGCGCCACTTCCTTCTGGAACATCAGCGTCGCGCTCGCCCACCACGCCGGCCACGGCTCGGCCTGCAGCCAGTCGACCAGCAGCGGCGTCGCCACGTTGTAGGGCAGATTGGCGACCAGCCGTGCCGGTCGCCCGAAGCCGTGCGTCGCCACGATCGCCGCCATGTCGACGGTGAGCGCATCGCCCTCGATCACCTCGAGCCGCCCGGGATAGCGCGCCGCCACCTCGGCGAGCGCCGCCAGACAGCGCCGATCGCGCTCGATCGCCACCACCTTGCCGGCGCCTTCGGCGAGCAGCGCCCGCGTCAGCCCGCCCGGCCCCGGCCCGACCTCGATCACCAGCGTCTCGGCGAGCGGTCCGCCGGCCCGCGCGATCCGGCCGGTCAGATTGAGATCGAGCAGGAAGTTCTGCCCGAGCGACTTCAGCGCCGACAGGCCGTGCGTGGCGATCACCTCGCGCAGCGGCGGCAGATCGTCGATCTGAGCCATCACATCCCCCCGCCCATCCGCGCCGCCAGCCGCAACGCCGCCTCGAGACTGCCCGGATGCGCCTTGCCCGTCCCGGCGATGTCGAGGGCGGTGCCGTGGTCCGGCGAGGTCCGCACGAACGGCAGTCCGAGCGTCACGTTGACCGTCTCGTCGAAGGCCACCGTCTTGACCGGGATCAGCGCCTGATCGTGGGTCGGACACAGCGCCGCGTCGTAGGTCGCCCGCGCCCGGGCATGGAACAGCGTGTCGGCCGGCAGCGGCCCGCGCACGTCGATCCCCTCGGCGAGAAGCATCGCCACCGCCGGACGGATGACGTCGATCTCCTCGCGCCCCATCGCCCCGTCCTCGCCGGCATGCGGGTTGAGCCCGGCGATCGCCAGCCGCGGCCGGGCGATGCCGAAGCGCGTCGCGAGGTCGCCGGCGACGATCCGCGCGGTTTCCACGATGGTCTCGGTCGAGAGTTCCCGGCAGGCCTGCGCCAGCGCCACGTGCACGGTGATCGGCACCGTCCGCATGTCCGGCCCGGCCAGCATCATGATCGGCCGCCACGCCCGCCCGTCGCCGCGCGGCAACAGCCGATCGGCCAGCGCCCCGAGGAATTCGGTGTGGCCGGGATGGGCGAAGCCGGCGTCGTAGAGCGCATGCTTGTGGATCGGATTGGTCACGACCGCCGCCGCATGGCCCGCGACCACGTCTTCGACCGCCCGCTCGATCGAGGCGACCACCGCGGCCGCGTCGCCGCGCGCCGGCCGCCCCGCCTCCGCCACCGTCGCCATGCCGAGGTCGACCACCGGCAGCGCCTCGCCGAAGGCCGGCGCCGCTTCCCCGGCACTGACCCGCGCCACCGGCACCGCGAGGCCGAGCGCCGCCGCTCGCCGGCTCAGCGCGGCGACGTCGCCGATCACGTAGAAGGGGGGGAGCTCGGCCGCCGCGCGCCGCGTCCAGGCGGCGAGCGTCACGTCGAGCCCGATGCCCGCCGGCTCGCCGCAGGTCACGGCGAGCGGCTTGCCCGCCCCGATCGCTCGGCCGGTCGTCATTTGCGATAGTCGATGACGGCGATGCGGCGCAGATCGTTCATGTAGCGCCGGGCGAACACCTCGCCCTCCTTGGCGCGCAGCTCGTCCTCGACCTTCGAACGGACCTGGAAATCGCCGGTCAGATCACGCTTGCCGCACACCGCGATCATCTCGATGCCGATCGCCGTACGCTGCGGCTTCGACAGATGCCCGACCGCCACTTCCGCCAGCAGCCCGCGGAACGCGTCCGGCAGCTCGTCTTCGGTGCGCTTGCCGAGCGACTTGACCAGCGCTTCCCTGAGCGGCTTCACCGCCCCGACCAGCTCGTCGCACGACGAGATCTTGGCGCGCAGCGCCTCCGCCTCGCGCATCCGCCCCTCCGGCGAGCCGCCCTTCTGGGCGACCACCAGGGTGACCTGCTGCAGCGTGTATTCGGCGGTCGTCCCCGCGCTCGGCTCGGCCGCCGCCGCCTTGTCGCCGCCCTGCTTCTTGGCGAGTGCGTCGACGATCTGCGAATCCGAGATCGACACCGAGCGATTGAACCGCCCGACCACCAGCTGTTGCCACAGGATCTGCGCCCGCAGCCGCTCCTTCAGGCCCGACGGCGACACGCCGCGCTGCTGCAGCCCCTGCGCCAGCACCGCCGGCGGGATCTTCAGCCGCGCCGCGATTCCCGCGAAGGCCGCGTCGACCTGCGCATCGGAGATCTTGATGCCGACCCGCTTGCCTTCCTGAAGCTTCAACTTCTCGTCGATCAGCTCTTCCGTCGCCTGCCGCTCGACCGAGGCGCCGGTGGAGTGCGAGGTCATCCGCAACAGCCGCGACCGTTCGGCGATCTCGTTCGAGGTCACCGGCTCGCCGTTGACCACCACCTTGATCGTCGAGGCCGCGTCGGCGGCGATCGGCGCTGCGACGAGGAGGCCGGAGACGAGACCGACGATGGCGGCGGTTCGGCGGAAAGCGCTCTGCATGATCGATGAATCCTCGAGAGAAGGGCGTGGCGATCCGTCTCGCCGATTGCAATGGTCGGCGCCGTTGCGCCCGTCCGTCGCCTCCTCTTGGCCGCCGCTCGTGGCGATTTCGAGGAATCGCCGCAATGCGACGGCTCAATTCGACGGATTGAGCGAATTCGACAGGCGTCCGTCGCCGAGCGTGCGGAAGCCGAAGCGCAGGAACACCGTCTGGTCGTGAACCGGCGAGCCGATGCCCGGCGCCACCGTCCAGTATTTCGATTCCGAATAGGCCAGCGAGATCGAGAACGAGTCGTTGTCGTAACCGATGCCGCCGTTGGCGCCCGACAGGTACTTTTCGGTCAGATTGTAGCGCAATCCGCCGAACAGGCGCCACGTCGACGTCAGCCGCAGGTTCGACGCCGTCTGGATCTCCGACCGCTCGGTCCTGAGCGCGTCGCGCACCGCCAGCGCCGACGAGCCGTAGGTCGCGGCATATTGCGTCAGCAGGTCGTAGACCACCTGCGGCGTCCGCTTGTAGGCCCAGGTGACGCTCGCCGACAGCGGGCCGCTGGTCGCCGACGCCTGCACGTCGGCTCGCGCCAGCCGCATCGTCGCCGCGTCGAACCGGCTCTGCGCGCCCAGACGGAAGCCGTAGGGCGTGTCGACGGTGACGCCGCCGACCCAGTCCGACGCATTGGTCTCGAGCCCGGAGCCGAAGGCGGTGAGCGGCACCGGCCGCCCGTAGGCCGCCTGCCGCAGCAACTCGCCATAGCCCGGATCGGCGTAGGAATTGAGCCCGGTGAGCAGGAACGACCGCCCGAACAGCGCCGACAGCGACCCGCCGTTGCCGGCCAGGAAGGTGTAGCGCCCGCCGGCGTTGAGCCGCGTGCCGCCCTCGGCGCGATCCCAGCCCGAGAACTTGTCGGCGCGGAACAGATTGGTGTCGTCGAACACCATGCTCTGCGCGTCCTCGTTGGGCAGCCGCCCCATCCACTGCTCGCTCGGCCGGATCACCAGCTGCGCCATCGGCGCGAACGTGTGCGAGCCGAAGGTCGTCTGGGCGATGAAAGGATAGGCGTAGTCGAGCGCCAGCGTCGGCGTGATCCGCGCCAGCGTCCCGTCGCGCACGAAGCCGATCAGCGCGTCGTCCTTCGACTGGTTGTAGAACACGTCGCCGCGCAGGCTCGCCGACGGCGTGAACACCTGACCGAGCCCGTCGATGAACTGCCGCCGCCACGACACGAGGCCGCTCACCCGGCTGAACGTTCCGGCGATGCCGTAGACGCGGCCGGCCGTGTCGATGTCGGTGCGCTGCCGGCTGAGGCTGGTGAAGTTGAAGTGCCCCTGCACCTCGCCGCCCGCGACCGGCTTCTCGGCGACGAAGTCGTAGTCGACGACCGGATGGACCAGCGGCTGCTTGTTCTGCAGATCGACGCCCTGGCCCCACAGATAGCGGTTGCCGGCGCTGTCCCAGCCGCCGTCGTCGTTGAGCACCGAGAAGCGATAGAGCCGCGCCTCGAAATAGGAGCGCAGGCTCTCGCCCTTCAGGAACACCGTCGAGATCGACCGATCCACGCCGGTCGTCGTCAGATGGTACTGGTCGACGAAGCGGCGATCGGAGAAGAGGTTGATGTCCCAGCCCCAGCTCCAGCGCTGGTCGATCGTGAAGCGGCCGGCGGTGTTGAAGCCGCCGCGCTCGCGGCGGTCGCCGCTGGTGTTGACGAAGGCCTCCGGGTGCATCTGCGAGATGCCCCACAGATTGACCGAGACCAGCCCGGTCTCGAAGGCCTTCCGCACCTCGAGGTCGACCAGCACGCCCTGCCGCGACATCGCCACCGGCGCGAAGGTCGCGTCCCAGTCGGTGGTCGGCGCCCAGTAGAACGGCACCTGCATGCCGACGCCGAGCGTGTTGGAATTGATCAGCCGCGGCAGCAGGAAGCCGGTCTTGCGCCGTTCCGACGGGTCGGGATGCTGGAAATACGGAACCCACGCGATCGGCACGCCCAGCATCTCGAGCTTGGCGTCCTCGTAGTAGACCGTCTTTTCCTTCTGATCGTGGGTGATCCGCGCCGCCTTGATCTGCCAGAACGGCGGCTTGTTCGGCTCGTTCACGCAGGTCTGACAGGCGCTGTAGACGCCCTTCTCGAAGACCGTGACGTTGCCCTCGCGCCGCTGCGCGCTCTCCGCCGCGAAACGCGACCGGTCGATCGTGTCGAGCCGCAGCGAATCGATGAACCCTTCCGAGAAACCGTCGCTGACGTCGATCTTCGGCGAGGTCAGGACGTTGCCGTCCTTGTCGGTCAGTCGCGCGTCACCCTCGGCGATCACCTTGCGGGTCGCACGGAAATAGGTGACCTGCCGCGCCTGCAGCACGCTGCCCTTGTAATAGATGGTGACGTTGCCGCGCGTCGTGACCGAATCGGCCTTGTCGTCGTAGACCGCCTCGTCGGCCTCCACCACCATGTGGTCGGAGCCCGGCAGCGCCGGCACCGCGGTCTTCGGCGCGACCGCCAGGGCGCTCTCGCCGGCCGGGGTCGTCGCGGTGCTCTTCACCTTGGCCGCCTCGGCCGCATCGCTCGCCGCCAGCATCATGATCACGGCGCACACCCCGGCGCACAGCGCCGCGCGCCGGCTGCGGCGGGTCGCGTCCGTCGTCGCGCTGCGGGCGCGGACCGGAAGGACGGTGCGGATCATGACTAGCCGTCCTCCTGATGCAGCAAGATGGTGAACCCGATAGACGAAGCGACCACGGCAGGCGACCAGGCCGCCAGAGACGGCGGGACGATCCCCGCGCCTCCCAGACCTCTGGCGACTTCACCGGCGACATAAAGCACGAAGCCGGCTCCGACGCCACCGAGAATCATCCGTCCGATGTTGCCGAAGCGGAACAGTCTGAGAGAAACCGTCGCAGCGATCAGAACCATCGCCACCAAGAGCAGCGGTCGCGCCAGAAGCATTTGATATTGAAGCTCGAATTGGAACGCCGGCAGGCCGGCGTTGCGCGCCGCCTCGATGAAGGACGGCAGCGCCCAGAACGAGATCGTGTCGGCTTCGGCGAGCGTTTCGCCGACCTGCTCGCGCTTGAGCTTGGTCGACACGCGCCAGCTGTCGTAGGGCTTCGGCGCCACCCCCGGCTCGTTCACCGTGACCTTCGTCAGCTCCCAGTAACCCTCGTGGTGCTCGGCCCGCACCGCTTCGATGCGCTGATGGAAACGCCCGCGCTGGTCGTAGGTGTGGAAGGTCACGCCGAGCAGTTCGAGCCCGCGCGCCGTCGCCTGCGCCGCATGGACGATCGATTCGCCGTCGTCGCCGTTCTGGCGGAACCAGATCTCGCGCGCGCTGTCCGACGCCCGCCGCGGCGTGTCGCCGGTCAGCTGCGCCTGATAGCTCTCCGACAGCTCCTTCATCGTCGCGGCGAGCGGATTGTAGACCGTCGCCCCGATCACCCCGATCGCCGCCGCCACCAGGATCGGCGGCGCCAGGAACTGCCACGCCGAGATGCCGGCCGCCCGCGCCACCACCAGTTCCGACTTGCGCGACAGGGCGAGCAGCGCCGCCATCACCCCGAACAGCGTCGCGAACGGCAGCACCAGCTCCGAGAAGGCCGGCACCCGCGTCGCCGAGGCGAGGAACGCCAGCCACCACGTGAAGCCGGACTTGTCGACATTGGCCCGCACCATGTCGAGGAAGTCGAACAAGAGCACGATGGTGAAGGCGAGCAGGAAGATCGCCATCACCGAATTGAACGCCCGCCGGGCGAAATAGGAGCCGAGGGTCGGACCGATCACGTCGCCTCCCTCCCGTTCACGCCGAAGCGCTCGCCGATCCGCCGCGCCACCGCGCCGAACCGATCGACGATGCCGTCGACCACCCGCTCCGCCGCCGCCGGCAACGCCGCCCGCCGATCCGTCGCCACGATCCACAGCGCCCCGAGGATCACCGCCGAGAGCACGCCGTAGAGCGCCGCCACCGCGAGGCTCGACGACGCCGAGGCGCTGGTCGCGCCGAAATGGATGCCGCGCAGCGCCGCCGCCACCACGATCGTCGCCACGATCGCCATGCCGCGCCCCTCGCGCGTCGTCCGCGCGTCGCCGAGCGCCAGGAAGGCGATCAGCGCATAGGCCAGCGGCAGCAGCGGCTGAGACAGCCGGTCGTGCAGCTCCGAGCGCAGCCGCCCCGGATTGTTGCGCCCGTAGTCGTCCGGGCTCGCCGTCCCCAAGGCCCACAGCTCGGTGGTCGGCCGCTCGCTCGGCCGGAACACCGGCGCCATCGTCGTCGGCGTCATCGCCGACAGGTCGAAGGCGTAGGACTGGAAGTCGATCAGCGACAGATTGCCGTCCTTCTGCGACCGCCGCTGAATGACGCCGTCGCGCATCACCAGGAGCGTCTTGCCGAACATCTCGATCACCGACGCCCGGTCGGCGATGTAGGTGAAGGCGGTCTCCGGATCGCGCGCGTCCTCGACGAACAGACCGCCGAGCGATCCGTCGGCGGCGCGCGAGCGGATGTGGAAGGTCAGGTTCTTCTCGATCGGAATGAACCGCCCCGGCTGCACGATGTTGGCGACGAGATCGACGTTGATGCGGGCGAGGTTCTCGCGCAGTTCGCGCAGCGCCGTCGGCGAGCCCCACAGCGCCAGGAACAGCATCGCCGCCGTGACCAGCGAGGCGAGCGCCAGGAGCGGCTTCAGCACCACGAAACGCGACGCGCCGGAGGCGTTGAGCACGACGAGTTCGCTGTCGGCATTGAGCGCGTTGAGCGTCTGCACGCAGGCGATCAGCAGCGCGAACGGCGCCACCACGATCGTCAGGAACGGCAGTGCCAGCGCCGTGATCTTGAAGAAGACGAGGAGCGCGGCGCCCTTGGCGGTGACGAGGTTCATCTGCCGGAGCGCCTGCGTCGCCCACACGA
>ERZ1645187.4888-NODE-4888-length-10633-cov-12.365854_pt1 | contig 10633 bp, 10 predicted proteins | sample MGYA00575352_ERZ1645187 | MGnify/ENA primary metagenome ERZ1645187 (study PRJEB40837, sample SAMN11349314) | freshwater sediment metagenome | isolation source: river sediment | host: Sediment | place: India: Wazaribad , New Delhi | collected 2017-02-21 ...
AACGGCCGGCCGCATAACCAACGCGGCCCCGCCGGAAGAAGCCGGCCGGAGGCCGCGCGACCTGGCGCTGGCCGTGGACGTGCTGGAGTATATAGCCGGGCCGGCGGCCTTCCTTTCAAAACTGGCCGCCACCCTGAAACCGGACGGGGCCGTTTACGTCGAAGTGCCGGACGAGTCCTTCTTCAGGCTGCGCACCGCTGCCAGGAAGGCGCTGCGCCTTTACCAGGGCCCCGTGCACCCGGGGCACATCAATTTCTTTTCGATGGGCACCCTGCTGGCCGCCGCTGACCGCGCCGGCCTGCGCGCCGAGTCGGCCGGGCGGCTTAGCCTGCTGGCCGACGCGCCGCGGCTGGAAGCCACGCTGGGCTCGCCGCTGCCGCTCTGGGCCAGGGCCGCCTCGGCCGCGGCCAGGCTTACCCGCGCCGACCTGGCGCTGGGACAAGGCAATCTCTACGCGCTGCTGCGCCGCGCCGGGGGAAAGCGATGAGGAAACTTCACTTCGCCGCCGCCGCGCTGCTGCTGGCCTGCTACGCCATGGCCGTCACCCGCGGGCCTTCGGTCTCGCCTTCATCCTCCATGTACGGCGACTCGCTGAACCTCTACATACTGCGCGCGCTGCATTCCCCCGAAGCCCTCAAGCTGGACCCGGCGGCCGCCGAGTTCCGTTCCTATGCCTCCCGCCCGACGCTGCGCGAGTACCCCTATTTCCAGGTCTACCGCCTGCTGCAGCTGGCCTTCCCGCTGGACGTCTGCATGCGCCTGCTCAGCCTGGCGCTGGCGCTGGCCACCGCGCTGCTGTTCCTCAAGATCTGCCTGCTGGCGCTGCCGGCGCGCGACGCGCCCTGGGCCGCGCTGATGCTGCTGACCCTTTTCCTCTCGATGGACACTTTCTACTTCGGCCAGAACCGCACCTTCGGCGCGGCGCTCTGCGCCGGCTGGTTTTTGGCCGTGCTGTCGGGCCGGGGCTGGCTGTCCCCGCTTTTCGCGCTGGCGCTGTTCTCCTTTTATCCCTACCTCAGCGCGGCGGCGCTGGCCTACAGCGCCGTTCACGCCCTGTTCGAGCGCGGCGGCGGCAGGCGCCAGGCCCTGGCCTTCGCCGGGCTGTTCGCGCTGGCCGGGGCCGGAATGCTGCTGATGCTGCCGGGGCCCGACGCGGCCAGGAACAACGCGGCCATCTTCGCCTATAAAATGACCGGCCTGTTCGGCGAGAGCGTTTCGCCGCTGAACCCGCTGCAGGCGATAGGCTATTTCGTGCTGAACCTCAACGAGCAGAATCTGCTGTTCTGGATCCTGCAGCTGGCGGCCATCGCCGCAATCTTCGCGGCGCGCGGCGGCGCCGCGCCCGCCGACGCCGGCTTCATGCGCCGCCTCAAGCTGCTGGCCGCGGCCCATGCCGCGGCCTTCCTGGCGCTGTACCCGCTCAGCCCGTTCTTCGCCTCCAGGCAGCTGATCTTCTTTGTGCCTTTCGCCACCGTCCTGCTGGCGGCGCTGGCCCTGCGGAGCATGGGCGGGCGCGCGCTGGCGGCCGGGGCCCTGTGCGCCATGGGCACGCTGGCCGCGCTGCATCCTTTCGCCGGCGACGTACAGGATTTTTCGCCTTACCGCCGCATCTACGCCCGCCTGGCCCCGGAGCCGGCGGCGCTGGTGGCCGGCCCGCCCGACAGCCGGGCCATGTCCGGCATACCGCTCTATGCGGGCGCGGCCGTGTTCTACAATTCCCAGACGGCCGAGACCTGGGCGGGCAGGGCTCCCGGTTTCGACTTCTCCGGCAGGGCGACTGAAATGGCCGAAGCCCTCTGCTCGCCGGACGCCGCCGGCCTGCTGAAGTTCGCCACCGCCACCGGCGTCACCCATTTCCTCGCCGAGACCTCTTACTACAGGGCCAATTGCCTGCGCCAGGCCGCCCCCCCGGCGCTGACGGGCCTGGCGCCGCGGCGCGGAGCGCCCGACGCCAGCGACGGCGACAACGACCTGTACCTGGTGAGCGTAAAGGAGCTAGCGGCTTATGCCGGCAAAAAGATTTGACCCCTACAGGCTGGACCGCAGCCTGATGAAAGCGGCGGCCGCGGAGACCGCGCTGATGCGCCGCGCCCCAGGTGATTACGGCGCGCGCCTGGCCGCCAAGCTGGCCGCTTACGCCGGGCGCAAACATTGCGTTCTGGTGCACAGCGGCCGGGAGGCGCTGCGCCTGGCCGCCCGCGCGCTGAGGCCGCGCGGCGGCAAAGCCGCCTTCCCGGACATTACGCACCCGTCTTTGGCCGAGGCCGTTTCTGGCGCCGGCTTCAAACCGCGCGCGCTGGACATAGATCTGCGCACGCTGAACCTTTCGGAGAAAGCCCTGAAAGCCGCGGCCCCCGGCCTGGACCTGCTGCTGCTGCCGCACATGTTCGCCACCGCCGCTCCGGTAAAACTGGCGGAGCGGCTGGCCAAGGCGAACGGCTTCGCCCTCATAGAGGACGCCTCGCAGATCCTCGGCGGCAGGCTGGGCCGCCGCCCCTTCGGCTCCTTCGGCGACATCAGCGTATTCTCGCTCTCGCCGTATAAACCGGTATCGTCGCCTTTCTGCCGCGCCGGCGCGCTGCTCTGCGATTCCGACGACATTTTTAAAAAAGTGCTGGCCATGCGCCCGGCCCCGCCCAAGCCGGAGGCCTTCCCCTTCATCAGCCTCAAGCTGGACCGCCTGGAGATTACGCTGGCCGGCATGAAGGCCGCCAACGCCGTATACCGCAGCGAGCTCGGCCGAGCCCTGGCCTGCCTGCCCGCCGGGGTTTCAGACTTCACCCAAGACGTGCCGCTGATAGTGCCGGACAGGACCGCGGTGGAGAAGGCCTTTAAAAAGGCCGGCCTGCCGCTGGAGCGCACCTACCGGCCGCTGCACCTTGAAAAGGACCTGCCCGGCAAATTCCCGGCGGCCGATATTTACTGGGCCGGCGCCGTGCACCTGCCGGCCTGGCCCCTGATGACCGCAGCCGAATGCCGCCGGGTGGCGGCGCTGGCGGGGAGGACGATTGAAAAATAAACAGCTGCGTCCCTCCTATATAGCCATCGATCTCACCTACCGCTGCGCGCTGGGCTGCGGCTTCTGTTTCGTGGCCCGCAACAAGCTAGAGGCCGGCTGCGGCCGGGAGCTGGGGCTGCGCGGCTGGACGGACATGATCGGCGCGCTGGGGCCGGGGCATAAAAAATTCTACCTCACCGGCGGCGAGCCGATGCTGCGACCTTTTTTGCCGGCGCTGGTGAAGAAGCTGAAGGCGGCCGGCCATACCGTACTGGTCACCACGGCCGCGCGCGTGCCGGCGGCCGCGGCGGCGGCGCTGGCCGGGGCCGGCCCCGACGAGATAGTGCTTTCCCTGCACGGCGGCCGCGCGCTGCACGACCGCACAGCCGGGCCGGGCGCCTGGGACGCGGCGGTGCGCAATTTGGAGATCATGAAGGCGCGCCGCCCCGCCCATACGCGCATCACCCTCTGGTGCACCATAAACCGCGCCAACCACGCCCGGCTGCCGGCGGTATGGCGCGCGCTCAAAGCGCTGGGCGCCGACGGCATAGCTTTCAACCACCTCGAGTTCGTAGCGGCCCGCGACGCCGCGGCCTCCGCCGCGCTGCTGGCCGGCATAGGCTCGGCCACCCCGCTGAATTCTTCCGAGGACCTGGCGCAAGGCATGAACGCCGCCGCGCTCGCCAAAGGCGCGGCCGAGGTGCGCCGCCTGGCCGGCAAGGACGCCAAGTTCTATCCGCCGCTCACGGGCCGCGAGATAAAAAAGTGGTATTCCCCGGCGGCAAAGATGGAGCGCCCCGGTTTCTGCCTGGGCCAGTTCAACGCCGCCTGGTTCGCGCCCGACGGCAGCCTGCTCACCTGCCAGCCGCTGGCCGCCAGGATCTCCCGGCGCACGGCCGCCCCCCTGGCGGCCTACAACGGCCAGGCCTACAAAGCCTTCCGCCGCCTGCTGATAAAGAACGGCGGCTTCTTCCCTTCCTGCCGCCGCTGCGGCCGGGCGCCTTACAGTTCGGCCGGGAGGACCTACGCTTAACGCCGTCACCGTGGACCTGGAGCAATGGCACGACACCGTGCTGTTCGACGGCCCGCCGGCCGGGGCCGCCGGCCATTTCGCGGAGAACGCCGGCGCCGCGCTGAAGCTGCTGGACAGGCGCGGGATTAAAGCCACTTTTTTCATGCTGGGCCGGCTGGCCGACGAGTATCCCGGCGTGGCGCGCGCCATAAAAGCCGCCGGCCACGAACTGGCCAGCCACGGCTACACCCACCGTTCGCTGTGGCGCATGACGCCGCGGGAATTCGCCCTGGACCTGAAGCGCTCGCGCGAGGCCATACAAAAAGCCTGCGGCGCCGCGCCGGCCGGTTACCGCTCGCCCACCTGGTCGCTAAAAGGCCGGGCCGCCGCCTTCCTGCCGCTCATACGCGAGGCCGGCTTTTCGTACGACGCCAGCCTTTACCCGCTCAACTCGTCCGCGCCCCGCGGCCCGCACGAGATCATACCCGGCCTCACGGAATTCCCGCCGTCGGTATTCAACTGCCTCGGCTTCGGCCTGCCTTTCCTGGGCGGCACCTTCCTGCGCTGGGCCGGCGCGGATTTCATGCGCCGCCGCGTGGCCGCGCTAAACCGCGCCGGGCTGCCGGCCGTGCTCTATTTTCATTCCTGGGAATTCGACGCCGAACCGCCGGCCGGATTGCCTTTTTACAAAAGGGCCGTGCAATACTACAATGTTAAAAGCGTGCCGCCCAAGGCGGAGGCGCTGCTGGCCGCCTTTGACTGGGCGCCGATGCGGGACATACTTAAGAAATGAAAAAGCCGGACTGCTGCGAACTCATACTCAACCACGCCTGCGACCTAAGCTGCGCCTTCTGTTCGCAGGCCGATTTCGCGCCGTCCTCCGTTATGAAGGCCGCCGACGCGGTGCGCCACATCTACCTGGCCCGCAAGGCCGGCTTCCGCCGCCTGGGCTTCTCCGGCGGCGAGGCGCTGCTCAGGCGCGACCTGCCGCAGCTGGTGCGGGCCGCCCGCGGCGTTGGCTTTAAGGCGGTGCGGCTGCAGACCAACGGCATGCGCCTGGCCGACAAAGCGCTGGCCGGCAGGCTGGTGCGGGCCGGGCTCACCGTCTGCAAGTTCACCTTCGCCGGGCACAAGCCCGCCGTGCACGACCGTCTGGTGGGGCGCGCCGGGGCTTTTGAGAAAAGCCTGGCCGGGCTTGAGAACATGCTGGGGCTCAACGCGGCCGTCAGCGTGAACCTGATAGTCACGCGGGCCAACTACCGCTCGCTGCCGGACGCCGTAAATTTCTTCATGAAGGAAGGCGTGCCGAGTTTCGTGATCATCTACCCGATCTATACCGGGGCCATGGCCCGCGCCGGGCGGCTGCGCCTGCCGCTGCCGCAGGCCGCGCCCTACATAACCGCGGCGCTGCGCGCGGCGGCCGACGGCGGCCTGGGCCGCGAGGTGAAAGCCCTCAACGTACCGCCCTGCCTGCTGCCGGGCTTCGAGAGCAGGGCCGCGGGCATCTACCGCTTCGACACCGTGGTGGTGGGCGCCGACGGCAACAGCCGCGACCTCGACGAGTCCGTGGCCCTCACCCGCCGGCAGGGACCGCGCTGCGCCGGCTGCCATTTCGCGAAGAGCTGCCGCGGGGTGGACGCCGGCTACCTGGCCAGGTACGGCTGGAAAGGCCTGAACCCGGTGAAGGGCAAGCCGGCCGGTTTCAAGGCGGCGCCCGGCGTTTTCCTTACAAACAACGAGAAATGCTTCATCGAGGTGCTGAAGGCCGGCGGTGAGCTGAGCACCGCCGGCGTCCTTAAAGGCGCGCGCGGCGTGCCGCTCTGCTACGACTGCGCCGACGGCAACAGCGTGCTGGTCACAGGCCAGGCGCTGGAGCGGCGCGGCCTGGTGGCGCGGCGCTTCAGCCGCGGGGCCTACTACTGGAGGCTCGCCGATGCTTGAGGCCATGCTGCGGGAAGGCCGCGAGGCCGGGCTGGACCTCTCGCTGCGGCTGCGGAGCCGCGAGTTCCGTATGCGTTTTACGCCGGGTGCGGACGCGCCCAGCGCCCGCGAGGCGGCCTACCGCCTGCTGGCGCTGGAGGCCTCTTTCCTGGTCTTCATAGAGGGCGCTCCGCCCTGCCTGATGCCCGACGCTTTCGAACATTTCAGCTGGCCCGTCGGCGAAAAGGGACCTTTCCGCCGCGTGCCCGCCTGCCGGACCTGCGCGCTGGCATGCCGCTGCCCAGGCGCGCCGCGCGGCCTGCCGGCGCAACTCCTCTCGCCGGTACTGCCGGCTCCGTCGGAGATAGTGCTGGAGCTCTCCAAGGAATGCAATCTGGCCTGCCGGGCCTGCTTCGGCCGCGAGGCTCTGCGCCTGCCCGCCGCGGCGGGCGAAAGAGCGCTGCGCGAGGCCGCGCGGCTGGGCGTGAAGAGCGCCCGCTTCACCGGCGGCGAGCCGCTGCTGCACCCCGACCTTTACGGCCTCCTGAAGCTGGCTCGGAAGCTGGGCTTCTATATACTGCTCAACACCAACGGCACCCTGCTGGACCGCGCCGCCGCGCGCCGGCTGGCCGGGCTGGCGGACAACGCTCTTATCTCCCTCCCCGGCACCGACGAGGCCTCGCACGCGGCCGCCACCGGCCGCCCGGGCTCGCTGGCGGCCAAGGCCGCCGCCGTGAAACTGCTGCGCGCCGCCGGCGTGAAGGTGGTGCGCGCCGGCACCGTGATCTCCCGCCGCATCGCCGGGGATTTCAAGGCCTCCCGCGCCCGCGTAGGACGCATGGGCTTCGATATCTGGGAGCTTTACCGGCCGATGCTGGGGCCGGCGGCGCTGGCGGCCGCGCCGGAATTCCGCGTGACCGCGGCGGACATGCGCGGGCTGGCCTCGCAGACCGCGGTGCAGGGCGGCGGCCTGCCGCGGGCCGTGCTGGCCAACCCCGTGCCTTTCTGCTCCCTGCCGGCCGCGGCGCGGCCCTGGGCCCTGGGCGCGCGCTTCGACGACGGCTGGACCAGGCTGGTGCTGGACCCATCGGGCAGATACAAACCTTCCTATCCCTCTTCGGAATTCCTGGGCCGCACGCTGAAAGAAGCCCTCGGCTCGCCGTACATAAAGGAATTGCGCGCCGGCGGCTGGCTGCCGCGCGCCTGCCGCGGCTGCCGCATGCTGAACTGCTGCCTCGGCGGCAGCCGCTTCCAGGCCGGCCTCGCCGGGAATACTTTCGGCCGCGACCCGTGGATGAAGTTATGAAGGAATTCTTCCTGCGCTGCGACGACGTGACGGCGCCCGACGCCGCCTTCCGCCGCGCCTGGCGGCTTATCCGCGCGGCGGGGCTGCCGCTTTCCTGCGCCGTGATACCCGCCGCTGCCGGCGAGCCGCTGGTCCGTTTCCTGGCCGGCGAAGCCGCGGCCGGCGCGCGAGTGGAGGCCCTGCAGCACGGGTTCTCCCACGCCGAGCATTCGGGCAACAGGTACCTCAAGCACGAGTTCGGCCCCTCGCGGCCCTACGCCCTGCAACTGGCGGACATGGCCGCCGGGAAAAAACTGATGAGGCGGCTGTTCGGGAAACTTTTTACGCCGGTATTCGTGCCTCCCTTCCACGCCTGCAACACCGATACGCTAAAGGCCGCGGCCGCGCTGCGGCTGCGCGGCGTGTCGTCGAGCAGGCTGCCGCCGGGCGGCGCGCCGGGCGGGCTGGCCTTCCTGCGCACGCGCGTGACGGTGAACGAGTACGACCTGCGGCTCGAACCGCTCCCCGTCGACGCGGCCCTGCTGAAGTCGCGCACGCTGGCCGCCATACGCGAGAAAGGGCCGGCCGGCATATACTTCCACCACGCCGACCTGGACGCCGCCGGGCTGAAGGCGATGAAGGATTACTTTTCTTTCCTGAAGGAACTGGAAGGACGCGGCCTCGCCGCGTTCCGGACCTGCGCTGAACTGCTCAGAAGATCCTCTCGATAACGTAGCGGCGGCAGCAGCGGGCGCAGCCCGCCGGCGCGCCGCCTTTAACCAGCGCGCGCTGGGCGCGCCTGACGGCCGCGGCGTCGTAGGAGGCCGCGTCGCCCGCCTTGGCCGAATACAGCACGCAGGCGCGTATGCGCCCGTCGGGCTCCACGTTCACCGTCGAGGTCAGCCCGGGGCAGGCCGCCGGGCGCGGCGAGCCTTTATAATACCGGGCCAGTTCTTTGGCGTCGAAATCGGGCCTCAGCTCGAGGTGGGTGCGGAAGGCGCCGCGCAGCGCCTTGAGTTCTTTTATAGAGGCGCCCAGCGCGCGCAGGTCCATCTTCAGCCCGCCGATGAAAGGGGTTATCAGCGCCTCTGGCGAAAGCCCCGCGCGGGCGGCGGCCGGCCCGGCGAACTGCAGGTGTTCGAACACGGCCCTGTCCGCGCCGGCGCGGGCGGCCTGCAGGTAGACGGCCGGCAGGGCGCGGGCGTTCTCCGGGCAGATCACGCAGTTGGTCATCACCTCGGTGCCGGGCCGCCTCAGCGCGGCCGCCAGGCGCAGCGCGCGCGACAGCCGGGCGTGGGCGCCCTTCACGCCGGTAAGCCCGTCGTGCAGGGCCGGCGTGCCGTGCAGCGAGAATATCACGTAGGAAGGCCGCAGGGCCATCAGTTTTGCGACGGCCGCCTCTTCCAGGGGCAGGGCGCCGGTGTTCACGCCCCATTCGAAACCGCGCGAGGCCGCATAGCCGAGCACGCGGAAGATGTCGCGGCGCAGGAAAGGCTCGCCCCCGCTGAAATAGAAATGCGTGCCCGCCGGGAAACGGCGCATGAAGCGCTCTATGGCGGCGGCGCTCATCTCGCGGCGGCCGGCGTTCAGGCGCCCGGTGCCGCGCAGGTAGCAGAAGCGGCAGGCCGCCGGGCAGCGCCAGGTGAGTTCCATCATCACGGTGGTCTTCACAGGCGGCATATTTCCTCCGCCGAGCGCGCGGCCCCGGCGAACCAGGACGGCTTCACGCGCGGCGAACGCGACGGCTTACGGGCCAGCGCGCGGCGCAGCGCGGAGGCCACTCCGGACGGCGTCACGCCGCCGGGCAGCAGCAACCCGGCGCCGGCCGCGTCGCGCATGAGCCAGGCGCGGGCCAGCTGGTCGGAATGCTCGCGGCCGCGCGTGCCGCAGTAAGGGGCCAGCACCATGCGCTTGCGCAGGGCCAGCATCTCGTACACCGAGCCGCCGGCGGTGGAGACGCAGGCCTCGGCGCCGGCTATCAGCGATATCATGTCGGGCGCCTCGCGCAGCACCTCGGCGCCGCCGCCGAGCGAGGAAGCCAGGGCCTTGAAACGGCGCAGTTCGGCCGGCGTGGAGGCCGGGCCGGCCACGGCTACCAGCGGCAGCCGCAGTTCCGCGGCCGCGGCTATGGCGGCCTCTATCAGTTCGCCCGAAGTGGAACCGCCGCCGCGCGAGGCCAGTATGTAACCGCCGCGCGAGGGCCGGGGCATTTTCCGCGGCAGCAGGTAGCCGGTGAAGACGGCGCGGTCCGAAAGTCCGTCGAAGAAAGCCGAGAAAGCGCGCTCCCCGACGCGCCGCTCCAGCCGCACGGCCTTCGCCATATACGGCAGGTCGGCCCCGGCCGGGCTATGCACCAGGATGCGGTCATAGCGGCGGCATTCTTCCGCCAGCCGCGGCAGGTCCTTCTCAGGGGCCGTGAAATAAGGCATGGGCAGGCTGGAGACCAGCCTGGCGCCGCTCATGGCGGCGGCGTCCAGCGCCGGGCCCAGCTCTGGCGCGCATTCGCGCCGGCCGAAAGGGAAGAACTCGGTGACGAGAACGTCCGGGCGGAAAGCGGCCAGCGCGGCGGCCAGCCTCCGTCCGGAGGCGGCCGAAGGCGCCCCGGCCAGGCGGCGCACGTCGCCGAAGTCCTTGAACCGGTCGAAGGGATGGAAACGCGGCGAACGGAGGAAAATAATATTGCGGCCCCGTGTCCCCTTAAGGGACTCCAGGAGCCGCAACATGTGGACGGCGTGCCCTATATCGCCCGACGGGCAATGCAGGTAGAAGGCGCGCCGGGCGGGCACCGCTCAGTACGAACCGTGGCTGCCGTGCGAACCGTGGCTGCCGTGCGAGCCGTGCGAACCGTGGCTGCCGTGCGACGCGTGCGAACCGTGGCTGCCGTGCGAGCCGTGCGAACCGTGGCTCTGGTGGCTGACATGGTAGGTGGAGCCGAAGTAGTTGGTGTGTATCTGGGCCGAGGCCTGCTCCACCATCGCGGTCCCCAGTATGCCGAGGGCGAGGCCGGTCTTCACGATGTCGGAATCCAGCATCTTGCCTTCTTCGCTGCTGAGGAACATGCGTATGTTCTTCTTGAGTTTGCCTTTTTTCATATGGTCGTCCTTTATTCCCCGCCCTTCTTCTTCATGATGGCGCGGACGCGCTCGTTTATATCCTTGGTGGTCGAGGCGTTGTCCTTCAGGCGCTTATCTTCCTCGGCCTTCTTGGCCGCCTGCGCCTTGAGCTCTTCCTTGACCTGGTCCGGCGTCAGGCCGGCGAAGCCCTTGCTGCGCTTGTTGGCGTCGGCCAGCGAGGCGCAGTAATCCTTCGACATCTCGTTGATGATTGGCGCGCAGGCCGCCCGGGTCTTATCGATGAAGGCGTTGCAGAAGGGCTTGAGGTTCTCGGGGCAGGAGTCGGCCGAGCCGGCCTTCAGGGC
>ERZ1645187.4889-NODE-4889-length-10629-cov-7.252884_pt1 | contig 10629 bp, 7 predicted proteins | sample MGYA00575352_ERZ1645187 | MGnify/ENA primary metagenome ERZ1645187 (study PRJEB40837, sample SAMN11349314) | freshwater sediment metagenome | isolation source: river sediment | host: Sediment | place: India: Wazaribad , New Delhi | collected 2017-02-21 ...
CTTCTTGTACATGGCGAGCATGCGCTCGGTGACGAGGAAGCCGCCGAAGATGTTGACGCAGGCGAAGATCATCGCGATCACCCCGAACAGCACGGCCCAGCCGGACCCGCTCTCGGCGATCTGCACCCCGGCGGCGAGCAGCGCGCCGACGATGATGACCGACGAGATCGCGTTGGTGACGCTCATCAGCGGGGTGTGCAGCGCCGGCGTGACCGACCACACCACGTAATAACCGACGAAGATCGCCATCACGAACACGGCGAAGCGGAAGATGAAGGGATCGACCGCGCCGCCGCTGGCGGCAGCGACTGCGGCCCCGGCGATATCGACCGAGCCGGAGGTCAGCGCCTCCAGCGCGGCCTGCGCCTTGTCGGATGCGGCCTTGGCGGCGGCTGCCGCCTGCCGGGCCTGTTCGACGAGTTCTGCGGGAGTGGCCATCGGGTGGTCTCCTTACGATTTGAACATGGGATGGACGAGCGCGCCGTCTTTCGACAGCAGCGTGGCCTTGACCAATTCATCGTCCCAGTTGATGGCCAGCGTCTTCTCCTTCTTGTCGATCATCGTCTCGAGGAAGGCGTAGAGGTTCTTGGCATAGAGGCTGGAGGCGGTGGGCGCGAGCCGGGTGGCGAGATTGCCGAGGCCGACGATCTTCACCCCGTTGTCGGTCAGGACGATCTCGCCCTTCTTCGCCAGCGCGCAGTTGCCGCCGCGCTCCACCGCCAGGTCGACGATGACCGATCCGGGCCGCATCGAGGCCACCATCTCTTCCGAGATCAGCTTCGGCGCCGGCCGGCCGGGGATCAGCGCCGTGGTGATGACGATGTCCTGCTTGGCGATGTGGCTGGCGGTCAGCGCCGCCTGCTTGGCCTGATACTCTTTCGACATTTCCTTGGCGTAGCCGCCGGCGGTCTGCGCCTGCTTGAACTCCTCGTCCTCGACGGCGAGGAACTTGGCGCCGAGCGATTCGACCTGCTCCTTGGTGGCGGGGCGCACGTCCGTCGCCGTCACCACCGCGCCGAGGCGGCGGGCCGTGGCGATCGCCTGGAGGCCGGCAACACCGACACCCATGATGAACACCTTCGCCGCCGGCACGGTGCCGGCCGCCGTCATCATCATCGGCATCGCCCGGCCATATTCGCCCGCCCCGTCGATCACCGCACGGTAGCCGGCGAGATTGGCCTGCGAGGACAGAACGTCCATCACCTGCGCGCGGGTGATGCGCGGCATCAGCTCCATCGCGAAGGCCGAGACACCGGCATCCGCCAGCCCCTGGATCGCCTCGGCATTGCCGTAGGGGTCCATGGTGGCGAGCGCCAGCGCCCCCTTCCGGATGCCCTTGATCTTGGCCTTGTCGGGCCGGGAAACGCCGAGCAGGATATCGGCCTCACCGAGCGCGGCCTTCATATCCTTGGCGACAGCGGCACCGGCAGCCTCGAACTCGGCATCCGGGACAGCGGACAGCGTGCCGGCTCCGCTCTGCACGGTGACGGCAGCGCCGAGGCCGATGAGCTTGCGGACCGTTTCGGGCGTCACCGCCACCCGCGGTTCACCGCCCTTGGATTCATCCAATACGACAATTCGCATCATCACTCCTCAAGACGGATCATACGGACAACCGCGCCGGGCTGGCCCGCCCCGGCAGGGGCATTACATCAGCTTGGCAGCCCCCACGAGCGCCGCTGCCGCGACAATCGTCAGCGCCCACGGTACGAGACTGGTCATCGAACCGATGAACAGGACGACGATGACGGTGAGGACCGTGCCCCACTTGGCCATCGACAGGAAACGCGCATACGTCGCCTCATGCTCGCGGTAGTCGTTATCAACCGCATGCGACGTGTGATGGTCGGCCATAGAACCCCTCCTTGGCGAAAGAAACGATCGTCAGTTCTAGCCACACATCCAGCCATAGGAAAGCCGCATTTACCCGTCCGGAACACTTTTTCCCTTGGCGCAGGGCCGCGCGCTTTGACCGGGATCAAGAGGCGTGAAAAATCACACCGCCAGCCCGGCCCGTCTCAGCGCCTCCGCCTGCCGCGTCGCCACCGCCGCGGTGCCGAACCCGGCGATCGCCTCGTTGAACAGGCGGTAGAAATTCCGCTCGGCCCGGAGATGCAGGAACACCGCGCCAAGCCCGATCGCCGCCCGGTCCATGAACACGAATTCGCGCGGTACGGTGACCCCGCCGTGCGTCTTCAGCTCCTGCCGCACGCGGAAGGCTTCCTTGCGGCCATACTCGCCCGGCGCCACGCCATCGGCCACCGTGCGCACCCGGTCATCGAGGATCGGGCCATAGATGAACCGCGCCCAGATGTTGAGCGTATCGATCATTCCCTTGGTAAGGCCCTTGAACCCCCAGGTCTCGTAGGCATGGACGACGCGCGCCCGGTCATCCGTCCTCAGCCCTTCGTAAAGATCGACAACGCCGCCGACAAAGGTGGGGGAAAAAATGCGGATGCAGCCGTAGTCGAGCAGGTTGATGCCGGCCGCCCGCCCGTCCTCCTCGAACACCGTGTAGTTGCCGAGGTGCGGATCGCCATGGATGACGCCGAACCGCGAGAACGGCACCCACCAGGCCTTGAACATCGCCTCGCCGAGGAGGTTGCGCGTTGCAAGATCCGCATCCCTGAAGGTCAGCAGTTTCTTGCCCTCCAGCCAGCCGAGCGTGATCAGCCGCCGGGTGGAGAGCGCATCGTACACCTCCGGCACACGCACCAGCGGCTCATCGGCCAGCGCCTCGGCATAGAGCCGGGCATGACCGGCCTCCCGCACGTAGTCCAGTTCCTCGCGCACCCGCTCGGCGATTTCCTCGGCCACCTCCGAGGTATCGATCACCCCGTCCATCTGCCGGTGGATGGCAAACAGCACCCGGAGCTGGGCGAGATCGGCCTCCACGACCGATTGCATATCCGGATACTGCAGCTTGCAGGCCAGCCGCGCACCATCGTGGCCGATGGCCCGGTGCACCTGCCCGAGCGAGGCGGCCGCCGCCGCCTCCTTCTCGAACGTGGCAAACCGGCTCAGCCAGTCCGGGCCAAGTTCGCTCGCCATGCGCCGCTTGACGAACACCCAGCCCATCGCCGGCGCCTCGGACTGGAGCTTCTGGAGTTCCGCCGCATAGTCGGCGGGCAGCAGATCCGGCACGGTGGCCATCAGTTGCGCCACCTTGACCAGCGGCCCCTTGAGTCGTCCGAGCGCAGCAGCCAGCGCCGCTGCCGAGCCGCCCTCCGCCCCGCCGAACAGCTTCGCCCCGGCCATCCGCGCGGCAACGCCGCCGACATTGGCCCCCACCTTGGCATAGCGCCCCATGCGGGCGGAGAGGCGGTTCTTCTCGGTATCGTCAGGATCGGTCATGTCAGCAAGATAGGGGGCCTCCGCCGGTTCGGCCACCCCCTCGCGCGGGGGTCAGCCCTGCGGTGCCGGAGGCAGCGCCGCCAGCAGTGCCTGCCCCAGCGCCGCATCATCCATCTCGCTTGCATCGATGAGATCGTAGATATGCAGCACGCTGTCAGCGGACATCGGGTCTTCCGCGTCCAGTTCATCGCGCTCCGCGCCGACGCCGAGGATGCGCTTGCCCAGTGCATGGGCAGCGCCGATCTCGAACAGCACATGCGGCGCCAGACTTTCGCCGGACGGCTCGATGAACATCACCGCCTCCGCCGCGCGGATGTCTGCGACTATGTCATCGTCCCATTCCCGGTCCGGCTGCCAGATCGGCTGGATCGGCAGATCGGCATCGAACCCCAGCGCGCCAAGAACACCGCTGACCCGGCGGGCGAGCGCCTTGCCGCCCTCGCCCGAATACGAAAGGAAAATGCGCCGCCTGTCCGCCATGCTGCTCCCCGAGCGTCAAACCGGCGGGACCGTATCCGTCCCGGCCGGCAGAGGCCATGGCGCGTTTTGCCTCACTCCATGCCTTCAAGCTCGGCGATCATCCCCTCGATCATCGTCAGCCCGATCTGCCAGAAGGCTGGATCGCGCGCATCGAGCCCGAACGGCGCGAGCAACTCGGCATGGTGTTTGGTTCCGCCGGCCGAAAGCAGCGCGAAATAATTCTCGACGAACTTCGGATCGGCCTTCTGGTAGACGCCGTAGAGCGAATTGACGAGGCAATCGCCGAAGGCATAGGCGTAGACATAGAACGGCGAATGGATGAAGTGCGGGATATAGGCCCAGTAGACCTCATAGCCCTCCGACAAGCGGATTGACGGGCCGAGGCTTTCGCCCTGCACGCTCATCCACAGATCGTTCAGCGCCTCGGCGGTCAGTTCCCCCTCCTTGCGCGCGGTATGCACCTTGCGCTCGAAAGAATAGAACGCGATCTGGCGGACGACGGTGTTGATCATGTCCTCCACCTTGCCGGCCAGCATCGCCTTCTTCTGCCTGGGGTCGGTAGTGCCGGCCAGCACCTTGCGGAAGGTCAGCATCTCGCCGAAAACGCTCGCCGTCTCCGCCAGCGTCAGCGGCGTCGGCGCCATCAGCGCGCCGTTGGGCGCGGCCAGCACCTGATGCACGCCGTGGCCGAGTTCATGCGCCAGCGTCATCACATCCCGCGGCTTGCCCTGATAGTTGACCAGCACATAGGGATGCGAGGAGGGCACGGTGGGGTGCGCGAACGCCCCCGGCGCCTTGCCGGGACGGACCGGCGCATCGATCCAGCCTTCATCGAAGAACCGCCGGGCGATGCCCGCCATCTCCGGCGCAAAGCCATGATAGGCCGAGAGCACCGTCTCCTTCGCCTCATCCCACGGGATGGTCCGCTGCTCGACACTGGGCAGCGGCGCGTTGCGATCCCAGAACTCCAGCGCCTCCTTGCCGAACCACTTGGCCTTCAGCTTGTAATAGCGGTGCGACAGGCGCGGATAGGCCACACGCACGGCTTCCACCAGCGCATCCACCACCTCGCGCTCGACCCGGTTGGACAGGTGGCGGGAATCGGCCACATCCTGAAAGCCGCGCCAGCGGTCGCCGATGTCCTTGTCTTTCGCCAGTGTGTTGGTGATCAGCGTGAAGACGCGCAGATTGTCCTTGAAGGTCTTCGACAGCGCCATGGCGCCGGCCTTGCGTTTGGCCTCGTCCCGATCCTGCATCAGGTTGAGCGTCGGCTCCAGCGTCAGCTCCTGCCCGTCGACCGTAAAGCGCAGGGAGGCGATCGTCTCGTCGAACAGCCGGTTCCACGCCGCCCGCCCGGTGACGGATTTCTCGTGGAACAGCTGCTCGAGCTTGTCATCAAGCTGGTAGGGCTTTTCCTTGGCGATATCGTCCAGCCACGGCCGGTAATGGTCGAGCGGCGGCATCGCCGCGATCCGCGCCATCAGCGCATCGTCGATCCGGTTGAGTTCGAGCTGGAAGAAGATGAGTTCGGAGCTGGCCGCCGTCACCTTTTCCTGCGCATCGCCATAGAATTTGCCGCGCTTCGGGTCGGTCGTGTCACCCGCATAGATCAGCCCGGCGTAGGAGATGATTCGCCCGAGTTTGTCCTCGATCGATTCGTACTCGCGCAGCGCATCGTAAAGGCGGTTGGCCGCATCGGCCCCTGCGGCAATATCGCCGATCCGCCCGCGATAGCGCTCGGCAAACGCCCGGCACAGCGGCTCGACAGCGGCCAGATCGTCGGTGTACTCGGCTGAGTCCATGGCCGGATAAAGATGCTCCAGCCGCCATTCCGGCAGGATTTCCGCCGCTTTTGCGGTGCTGCCGCCCCGTGCCGCGCTCCTCATCGATTCCACCCGTATCATGCCCTTGGCTCCTCAATCCCAGGCCGCCCGTATACCGGTGTTGGCCCACCGCCTTCAACTGAATTGGCGCCCATGCCGCTATGATTTACGCGGTGTTTACGGAAGGTGGTCATTCTGCCTCAAAAAGGAACAGTGCTTCGCTGGTTCGGGCTTCCGGGGACATGATTGAATGACGGCCACCATCCTGATCGTTGATGACGATCCGATTCAGCGTCGCCTTCTGACCGAGATGGTCAAGCGGTTCGGCTACGAACCCGTGGCTGTCGAGAGCGGCGTCGCTGCGCTGGACAAGGTCCAGTCCGGGCTGGAGATCGCCGCCATGGTGCTCGATCTGGTGATGCCCGATCTCGACGGCATGGCCGTCCTCGGCCGGCTGAAGGACATCGAGGGCGCGCCCCCGGTGATCGTCCAGACCGCCCATGGCTCGATCGAGACGGTGATTTCCGCCATGCGGGCCGGCGCGGTCGATTTCGTGGTCAAGCCGGTCGGTGCCGAGCGGCTTCAGGTCTCGATCAAGAACGCGATGCGGGTGGACGCGCTGGAAGGCGAGGTCCGCCGCCTCGCCAAGCGCTCGACCGGCGCCCTTCAGCTGAAGGATCTCGCTGCCCGGTCCAACGACATGATCCGCGCGGTGCGCCTCGGCGAACGGGCGGCGAAATCCGGCATTCCGGTGCTGCTCGAAGGGGAATCCGGCGTCGGCAAGGAAGTGTTCGCCCGTGCCATCCAGGGCGCATCCGACCGGCGCGGCAAGCCGTTTGTCACCGTCAACTGCGGCGCCATCCCCGCCAATCTGGTCGAGAGCATCCTGTTCGGCCACGAGAAGGGCGCGTTTACCGGCGCCACCGAGCGGCACGCCGGCAAGTTTGTCGAGGCCTCGGGCGGCACGCTGTTTCTCGATGAAGTCTCCGAGCTTCCGCTGGAGGCGCAGGTCAAGCTGCTGCGCGCCATTCAGGAAGGCGAGGTCGATCCTGTCGGTGGGCGCCGCACGGTAAAGGTCGATATCCGCCTCATCTCCGCCTCCAACCGCGATCTCATCAACCTCGTCCGTCAGGGCAAGTTCCGCGAGGATCTGTTCTACCGGCTCAATGTCTTCCCGATCACCATCCCCCCCCTGCGCAACCGGCGAGGGGAAATCGCCGAGCTGGCGCGCCGGTTCATCGCCCGCATCGCCGCCGAGGAAGGCCGCCCCGTCCGCTCGATCAGCCCTGAGGCCATCGATCTTCTGGAGCGCTATGACTGGCCGGGCAACGTCCGCCAGCTGGAGAATGTGATGTTCCGCGCCGTCGTCCTGTCCGACAACGACGAACTGACCGTCGATGAATTTCCGCAGATCGCCCGCGAGGTGGACGGCTTCACCGCCCGCATCCCGCCGGTGGCCGCGCCCGCCCCGCGGGCCGAACTGCCCGAGCGCGAGTTTGTCCGCGTCGAGGTGCGCGATCCTTCCGCCCTGACCCTGCTCGATGGCGCCGGCGACGTGCGCAAGCTCGACGAGGTGGAGAGCGAGGCAATCCGCTTCGCGATCGATCACTATCGCGGCCAGATGTCGAAGATCGCCCGCAAGCTCGGCATCGGCCGTTCGACGCTCTACCGCAAGCTGCGCGATCTCGGCCTTGACGATCTGGCCGAGGGCGAGGAGGGCGACGAGACCGCCGCAGCCTGAATTTTTCGCGAGGACACGCAAAAAAGCTGCATCTTCCCATTGGGATATGGCATTGTGCCGCACCGTCAGCACCATTGCCGAATCATCGTGGAGAATGAAGCCCATGCGTGCCAGCCGCACCGGCGCCCTCGCGGTCATCTGGGCCCTGTCCGTCAGCCCGTCCGCACTCCACGCCCAGTTGAAATACGACCCCGGCCTCGGCCAGGCGATTGATTCGCTGCCCGAGGTCGAGGTGGTGGTCCCGTCCGACCGGACGGAATTCACAACCCCCGCCCCGGCGGCCGCCGCTTCGATCGACGCGCCGGACCTGCCGCCCGTGGTGGTGGTCATCCCCGAAGGCCCGCTGACGCCGGTCTTGCCGCCCGTCCTGCCGCCGCCGGATGCAATCCTCGCCCCCGCGCCGCCCAAGCCGGTTATCGTCATGGTGCCGGATGCCCCGGTGGCCGCGCCCCCTGCCGCGCCGCGCGTGGTGGCGCCGTTGCCGCCGCTGCCCGCGCCCTTGCCTGCATCCACCCCCGCTCCGGCAATGACCGCGCAGGGCGCGTTCGATGCGCCGGCGCTCGATGGTGCGTTCAACGAGATCGGCAAGATGCAGGCGCTGCCGGCCGGTGTGCTTGATACCCTGCGCAATTACTATGCGAGCCGCGACGGCGCGGCCCTGTGGACCAATGGCGAGAGCCTGACCCCCGCCGCCCGTGCGGTTCTGGCGCTGATCGAGCGGGCGGATGAACACGGGCTGGATGCGCGCCGCTCGCTGGCGCTGCGCACGCTGGTACAGACTGGCCGGCCGGCGGTGAAGGATGTGGCGCTGTCGGTCGCTGCCGTGCAATACGCGCGTGATGCCCGCGGCGGGCGGATCAACCCGCTTCAGGTCTCGCGCCTGATCACGGCCACCCCCTCCCTGCCCGAGGCATGGTCGGTCCTCAAGGCGCTCGAAGGCGCACCTGCGCCCGCTGCTGTGCTCGAAGGGTATCACCCCCGCCACGCCGGCTATCATGCGCTGAAGGCCAAGCTCGCCGGCCTGCGCAAGGCCCCGGTGGAGCCCAATGCCTACAATGGCCTCACGCACGGGCCGGTCCTGCGCATCGGCATGGTGGATGATCGCGTACCGCTGCTGCGCGAGGTGCTCGGCGTGCCTGCCGCAGCCCACATGCGCTATGATCGCCCGCTGGCCGAAGCGGTGAAGACAGCGCAGGCCGGCAAGGGTCTGCCGGCCACCGGCAAGCTTGACGCCGAGACGGTCGCCGCACTCGGCGGCCCGCCGGCCACCTTCGTCAGCCGCAAGGATGCGGTGGGCGATATCATCGCCAACATGGAGCGCTGGCGCTGGCTGCCCGAGGATCTCGGCGCCGAGCATGTCTTCGTCAACGTGCCGAGCTACGCCCTGACCTTCCAGCGCAATGGCGCCCGCGTGTTCCAGACGCGGGTGATCGTCGGCAAACCGCAGACACCGACGCCGATCTTCTCGAACAGGATGCAGTTCCTTGTCGTCAATCCGTACTGGAACGTGCCGCCCTCGATCGCGATGAAGGAGATGCTGCCGCTGCTGCAGAAGAACCCGCATGCGTTGCAGGCGCGCGGCCTCCAGGTGGTGCGCGGCGGCAAGGTGGTCGATCCCTCGACCATCGACTGGTCGACCGGCAGCGTCCGCTCTGTCGCGATCCGCCAGCCGCCGGGCGAGCGCAACGCGCTCGGCCACATCAAGTTCATGTTCCCCAACGAGCACGCGGTCTATCTGCACGATACGCCGAGCCGCGGGCTGTTCTCGCGCCCGGCGCGCGCCTTCAGCCACGGCTGCGTGCGGGTGGAAAATCCGTTCTCGCTGGCCGATGCGCTGCTGGGCGAGGCCTACAGCGAGCGGCAATTGAAGGCGATGATCGGCGGGCCGGAGCGCAATGTCCGGCTCGACAACCACATTCCGGTGCATCTGGCCTATTTCACCACCTTTGTGGACGAGACCGGCGAGATGATCCACTACGCCGATCTTTACGGCCACAACCGCAAGCTGAAGAGCCTGCTCGGCGTTTGACCGCCCGCAAGGCGCGCCGGTAATATTAATATAGAATGATGCTTGCGCCCTTTCGCGCTTCGGCCTCTTTTCGCCACGATCTTGGGTCATGGGCCGGGGCGGGATCGGGAATACAGCCAGCGGCGGGGCCGGGTTTAACCCTTGGTTAACCCTGTTCTCGCAACTGTCTCGAACGCGTTGCCAACGAGGCGGCGACAGCCAGCCTCTCAACGAAAGGTGACCGGGCTTGACTGAGAACGACGGCAGCAAGGGCTCGCCCCGCGCGGCGATGAAGCGCGCTTTGGCCGCGGCCATCGGCGCGGCGGTGCTGATCGGCCCGACACCGACGCAGACCGCGGTCGCCAACGGCGATACCCGCACCCTCACCCTGTTCCACGCCCATACGCAGGAAAACATCACCGTCACCTTCCGCCGCTACGGCACCTATGACCGCGGCGCGCTGGAAAAGCTCAACTGGTTCCTGCGCGACTGGCGCAAGGACGAGCCGACAGAAATGGATCCGCGCCTGTTCGATATCGTCTGGGCAACCTGGCGGGAGGTCGGCTCCTCAGCCCCCATCCGCGTCGTGTCGGCCTATCGCTCGCCCTCCACCAACGCCATGCTGCGCCGCCGCTCCAGCGCGGTTGCCAAGCAGAGCCAGCATATGGCCGGCAAGGCGATGGACATGCACATGCCGGACGTCTCGATGGCCAAGGTGCGCGAGATCGGCATGCGCCTGCAGAACGGCGGCGTCGGCTATTATCCCACCGCGGGCACCCCCTTTGTCCATCTCGATGTCGGCTCCGTCCGCTCCTGGCCGCGCATGCCGCGCCACCAGCTCGAGCGGCTGTTCCCCGATGGCAAGACCGTGCACCTGCCGGCCGATGGCGGCCCGCTGCCCGGCTACGAAGCCGCACTGGCGCAGATCCAGTCCCGCGGCGGCTCGGCCGTGTCGTTTGCCGAGGCGACCAGCCCGCGCCGCAGCCTCTGGGCGGCGCTGTTCGGCGGCGAGGATGAAGAGGTCGAGGTGGCAACCCCGCGCGGCCGGGCAGGCGCCCGCGGCGCCGGACGGCGCGGCGCTCCGGCGCCGCAGGTCGCCGCCCTTTCCGCCCCGTCTTCCAGCGGCGATGGCGGCTCGGTCTATGCCGTCGGCATATCGGGCTCCCAGCCGGTCGCGGTTGCGGTGGCCACGCCCCCGCGCATCGCACCCGCACCCAAGCCCC
>ERZ1645187.4890-NODE-4890-length-10629-cov-6.352468_pt1 | contig 10629 bp, 11 predicted proteins | sample MGYA00575352_ERZ1645187 | MGnify/ENA primary metagenome ERZ1645187 (study PRJEB40837, sample SAMN11349314) | freshwater sediment metagenome | isolation source: river sediment | host: Sediment | place: India: Wazaribad , New Delhi | collected 2017-02-21 ...
CGGTCGTCATGGAACCGAACCTCGTCGTCGAATTCTACGCGAAGAACTGATTTCTGCGATCCGTTCCGAAAGGGCCCGCCATGGTGCGGGCCCTTTTGCTTTTGCGCCATCGAAATGCCGCTATCCCCAGGGTTGAACTGTTCTATCCGGTTGGCATTTCGGTTGATCTGTCTTATCCCAACCGCGTCCGTTGCCGAGATTCTCGGACCAGTGCTGCGATGGGGAAAAGATGCGCAAGGTGCTTACGATTATGGCGATGGGCCTTGCCCTTTCGGCCTGTGATCCCAGCAAATCGGATTTTCCGGTTCGCAGCACCGAGGTGCGGTCCGAGGTCGAGGAAGTCTCGACCAATGTCGCGATCGTGCAGCTGACGGCCGACAATATCGAAGCCTTCGACACCCCGCGCAACCTCAAGGGCGGGGGGGCCTCGATTCCGACTGGCGGCTGGAACTACCGCATCGGTGTGGGCGACGTGCTGGATATCGTCGTCTGGGACCATCCTGAATTGAACCAGCCGGCCGGCGAAGGGCGCAGCCCCGAGCAGTCGGGCCTGCGCGTTCAGGCCGATGGCAGCTTTTTCTATCCCTATGTCGGTCAGGTGCAGGCGTCCGGCCGCACGCCCGAGGCGGTGCGGGATGATCTGCGCAGGCGGCTTGCCGCCTTCATCCCCGACCCGCAGGTCGAGGTGCGGGTGGCCAGCTATCGCAGTCAGGCGGTTTCGGTCACGGGGGCTGTCAAGGCGCCCAGCCGTCAGCCATTGACCGACGTGCCGCTTACACTTCTGGATGCAATCGACGCCGCTGGCGGCTTGACCGAGGACGCCGACCCCCGCAGCGTCACCATTCGCCGCGGTGGGCGCAGCCATGTGGTGGACATGCAGGCCTTTCTGGAGACGGGGGCCACCAGCAACCCGATCCTGCAGAATGGCGACGTGGTCAGCGTGGCCAAGGCCGAGCTGCAGGAAGCCTATCTGCTGGGGCAAGTGGTCAAGCCGCAGACGATCGATCTGACGCGCGAAAACATGTCGCTGACACAGGTCGTCACCAAGGTCGGCGGTCTGAAGGAAGACAGCGCCGATGCCCGCGGCATCTTTGTTTTCCGCGATACGGTCATGGGGATCACGGTCTACCAGCTGGATGCCTCGAACCCCACGGCCTATCTGATCGGGACACGGTTCACCGTGCTGCCGCAGGATGTGATCTATGTGACCTCGGCCCCGCTCTACCGGTGGAACCGCCTGATCTCGAGCCTGTTGCCAACACTGACCACGGTGCGCGCGGCTGACGATATCGGAACCAACTGAGTGCGGATTTCGTCGGTTCTGGTCGTTTGCGTGGGCAATATCTGCCGCTCGCCGCTGGGTGAGCGGGTGCTGGCCAGCGTGGTGCCAAACCTGCGGGTCAGCTCAGCCGGATTGGCGGCTGTTGTCGGCCACGGCGCCGATGAGACCGCTGCCCGCGTTGCTGCCGAAGCGGGGCTGGACCTTGGCAGCCATATCGCGCGGCAACTGACGCCCGAGATCGGCGCCGCGCACGATCTGATCCTTGTCATGGAGCCCGGGCACCGAGCCGAGATTGCGCGCCGGATGCCGCAGCTTTCGGGGCGGGTGATGCTGTTCGATCAATGGACGGGCGCCAAGGGCATCGCCGATCCCTATCGCCGGTCCGAGGCCGTGCATCGCGAGACCCGCGACCGGATCATCGCTGCGGGCGCGGCCTGGGCTGCACGTCTGTCACCAAAAGCGGTTTGACCGCTTTCAGACGGTCGAGGGCCGTGCAGGTCAGCAGGCCGGATAGCCCATGCGGATCAACTCGGCCCCGCTGATCCGAAAATAGCCCGCGGTGCGAAACCGGCCTTCGGACATAAACCAGCCGCGCAGCGGCTCCCGGTAATGGGCGGCCATCAGCTTGGACCAATGTTCAAACTCCAGCGCCGGCAGAGGTCGGCCGTTACGGCTCGGGCCGTGGAAGCCAAAGACCGCCTCAGGCCCGACGCAGGCGCCCGGCAGGTCCAGATACATCGTGCAGGCCGACAGGCAGGTGCCGCGCAGCTCCACCCGCTCGCCCGTGGCGCGCAGGGCCGCGATCTTTCGGGCACGCTGACCCAGCTTGCCGCCGCGATCCACCTTCACCACCAGACCGATGCCCGCAATCAGGTTGGCTGTCTGCGCGACAGCCCCGGTCGGTTGGACCATTGCGAAAGCCAGTGCCAGACCGACAAGATATGTCACGCAGCGCCCCATAAGGCGCACCCTCAGGAAGTCCATCCCACACCCCTTTTTCTTGAAGTCGAGCCAACGCACCCATGGCTGACCCGACACACCCACCTGTCAGAAAGCCCGAGTTGTCTTAAGAAATGCTGATCGAAAGGGTGTGATTGCGGTTGGCATTTGGTTCAAATTCAAACCGAGGCGCCGCGATGTGGGCCTCTTTTCATCGGTTCGCAAAGCACTTATCTGCCAGCCAACCACAAAGAGGGGCAGGCCATGCGCAAAACAAGTGTTGAAACCGGGTTCGAGCGGGGGTTGTTCGCCTCGCGCTGGCTGATGGCGCCGATGTATCTGGGGCTGGTGATCAGCCTTGGCATGATGACGGTGATCTTCGTCAAGGAACTTTTGTATTACCTGCCCAAGACCTTTTCGCTGGGGGCCGATCAGGCGATCCTCGCGGTGCTGACGCTGATCGACATGTCGCTTGCGGCCAATCTGCTGCTGATCGTGCTGTTCTCAGGTTATGAGAACTTTGTCTCGAAACTGGACATCGAGGATACCGAAGATCGGCCCAGCTGGATGGGCAAGGTGGATTTTTCAGGACTGAAGATGAAGCTCATCGCCTCGATCGTGGCGATTTCGGGCATCCATCTGCTGAAGGTGTTCATGGCGCTTGGCAAAGGCGACCCCGCGCATGCGCCCAGCGAGTCCACGTTGCAATGGATGGTGGTCATTCATCTGACCTTCGTGATCTCCGGCGTGTTGCTGGCGCTGATGGATTGGCTGGCGGCCAAGACCGACAAGCATTGATCTGGCTGGAATCGGCTGCGGGTTCCGGCTAGAACCCGCGGCGAAACCACGGAGATCATCATGTCCGACGCCATCCGCCCGCAGCCCGGTATTCTTGACATCGCGCTTTATGTGGGCGGCAAGTCGCATGTGGCAGGGCATAATGATGTCCTGAAGCTCAGCTCGAACGAAAACCCGTTCGGGCCGTCGCCCAAGGCCCGCGCGGCCTATGTTGCAGCAGCGGGCGATCTGCACCGCTATCCGTCGACCGATCACGCCGCCCTGCGCGCAGCCATCGCCGAGGTGCATGGGCTGGACGCCGACCGGGTGATCTGCGGTGTCGGCTCGGACGAGGTGATCCATTTCCTGTGCCAAGCCTATGCCGGGCCGGGGGATGAGGTGCTTTATACCGAGCATGGGTTTCTCATGTACAAGATCTCGGCGCTGGCGGCGGGTGCAACCCCGGTTCAGGTGCCCGAGCGCGAGCGGGTCGTGGATGTCGACGCCCTTCTGGCGGCCTGCACGCCGCGCACCAAGCTGGTGTTCATCGCCAATCCCGCCAATCCCACCGGCACGATGATCGGCGCGGCCGATGTGGCGCGGCTGGCCGAAGGTCTGCCCCCGCAGGCCATTCTGGTGCTGGACGGTGCCTATGCCGAGTTTGCCGAGGGCTTTGACGGCGGTCTGGCACTGGTCGAGGCGCGGGACAATGTGGTGATGACCCGCACATTCTCGAAGATTTACGGGCTGGGCGGGCTGCGGGTCGGCTGGGGCTACGGGCCGCGGGCGATCATTGACGTGCTGAACCGCATTCGCGGGCCGTTCAACCTGTCGAACGCCGCGCTGGCCACGGCCGAGGCCGCCGTGCGCGATCAGGATTACACCGCCTTCTGCCGGGATGAAAACGCGCGTCTGCGGGTCTGGCTGGCTGAACAGCTGGCGGCGCTGGGCATCCCCTCGGACGTTTCGATGGCCAATTTCGTGCTGGCACGCTTTGCCGACGCGGCCGAGGCCGAGGCCTGCGACGATTTCCTGCAATCGCGGGGCGTGATCGTGCGGCGGGTGGCCAGCTATGGCCTGCCGCATTGCCTGCGCATCACCGTGGGCGACGAGGCCGGGTGCCGCAGGGTGATCGAAGGCATCGCCGCTTTCCGCGGGGGGCGGAAATGACTGTCATCTACAAGCGTGTCGCGCTGATCGGTCTGGGGCTGATCGCCTCTTCCATGGCCCATGCCATGAAGGCGCAGGGTTTGGTGGGCGAGGTTGTGGGCCATGCCAAATCCGCCGAAAGCCGCGCCGTGGCGTTGGAGATCGGCTTTATCGACCGCGTCTGCGAGACCGCGGCCGAGGCTGTGGCCGGCGCTGATCTGGTGGTTCTGGCTGTACCAGTGGGGGCGATGGGCGCGATTGCCGCCGAGATCGGCCCGCATCTGGCGCCGGGCGCGACCGTGACCGATGTGGGCTCGGTCAAGCAGGCGGTGATCGAGGCAGTGGCGCCGCATATCGCTGATGGCGTGCATTTCATCCCCGGCCACCCCATCGCGGGGACCGAACATTCCGGCCCGCGCTCGGGTTTTGCCACGCTGTTTGTCAATCGCTGGTGGCTCTTGACCCCGGTTCCCGGCACCGACCCCGAGGCAACGCGTCGCCTGCGCCAGTTGTGCGAGGGGATCGGCGCCAAGGTCGACGAGATGGACGCGGCCCACCACGATCTGGTTCTGGCCGTCACCAGCCACACCCCGCACCTGATCGCCTATACGATGGTGGGCGTGGCCGATGACCTGCGCCGCGTGACGGACAGCGAGGTGATCCAGTATTCGGCGGCGGGTTTCCGCGACTTTACGCGGATTGCCGCCAGTGACCCCACCATGTGGCGCGATGTGTTCTTGACGAACAAGGACGCGACATTGGAAATACTCGGGCGTTTCACGGAAGAGTTGTTCGCCCTGCAACGGGCGATCCGTCTGGGGGATGGCGCGCATCTTCACGCCTATTTCACCCGCACGCGGGCGATCCGGCGTGGGATCATCGAGGCGGGGCAGGATACGGCGGCCCCGGATTTTGGGCGGGTGCAATCGCCCGCGGCCGAATAAGGCGGGAGAACCCCGCCGCAAGGGTGGGGAAAGACATGCGGAAAACCGCGATCGCGGCTGTGGCGACCTTTATCATGGCGGGCTTGCCCGCCGCTGCGCAGAACCTGGACCTGTCGCATCCCACGCCAAAGCCGCGCCCCGAGCGGGTGCAGGTGACGGTCGCCAGTTCCAGCTTTTCCGGCGTCTTGTCGACGCCGCGCCCCAAACCCCGCCCCGCTGCATTTGCGCCGGCCGAGATCGCGCCCGTGCAGATCGCGCCCGAAAGCGTCGTGCAATTGGCTGCGGTGCGGATGACCTCGCCGCTGCCCAAACCGCGCCCGGGAAATCTGGATACTTCGGGCGAGGGGGCGCGGCCCGGCAAGGGGTTCAAGCTGTTCAAGGCGGCGCTGCGGGCGCCGGCATCGCAAGTGCCGGTGCGGCCGACCAAGGGCTCGGTCTGCGGGGACCCGTCGATCCGGGGGCAGACGCTGGCGCCGGTCGTCTCCAAGGTGAACGGCTGTGGCGTGGATGCGCCGGTGCAGGTCACCGAAGTGGCAGGGGTGCGGCTGTCGCAGCCCTCGACAATTGACTGCCCGACGGCCATCGCGCTGAAGACCTGGGTCGAATCCAGCCTGCAACCGGCCTTCAAGGGGCAGGTGGCGCAGTTGAAGATCGCCGGCCATTATGTTTGCCGCGGGCGCAACAACAAGCGGGGCGCCAAGATCAGCGAGCATGGCCGCGGCAAGGCGCTGGATGTGTCTGGCCTGGTGCTGACGGATGGCTCGGGCCTGTCGATTGAGGCGCATTATCGCAAGATCAAGCCGTTGCAAGCGGCTTACAAAGGCGCGTGCGGGATTTTCGGCACCACCTTGGGGCCGGGATCGGATGGCTATCACGAGGATCACCTGCATTTCGACACGGCCAAGCACCGCAACGGTGCCTATTGCCGGTGATTACCGCTCGGTCAGCTTCAACTCTATCCGGCGGTTGAGGGCGCGGCTTTCGGCGCTGCCGCCCACCGCCACCGGTTGCCACTCGCCAAAGCCGGTTGCTGCAAGACGGCGGGGCGCAAAGCCCAGATCGTTTTGCATGAAGCGCACCACCGACAGCGCGCGGGCCTGACTCAGCTCCCAGTTATCGGCAAACGCGCCTTCGCCCGACAGCGGTTGGTTGTCGGTATGGCCATCGACGCGGATGATCCAGTCGATGTCTGGCGGGATCTGTTGTGCAACCTCGTTGAGGATCGCCACCACGCGCTCGATCTGCGCGCGGCCCTCGGGCGCCAGATCGGCCGATCCGGGGTTGAACAGCACCTCGGACGAAAAGACGAAGCGGTCGCCCACGATGCGCACGCCCTCGCGCCCGGCCAGAACTTGGCGCAGCTGGCCGAAGAACTCCGAGCGATACTTTTCCAGATCCGCCTTTTCGGCCTCAAGCCGCAGGCGCTCGGCCTCCTCCATTTCGGCACGGCGGCGCTGTTCGGCGGCGACCTGCGCCAAGGCGGTATTGAGCTGCGTGCCCAACGACTCTAGCTGCACCTGAGATGCGGCATCCCGCGCCTTCGCCGCGTCCAGCGTGGTCTGAAGGGCGCCCAACTGGGCGCGCAGTTCGGCTGCCTGTGCGTTCAACAACGCCACCTCGCGTGCCGAGGCCAGCGCCTTTTCCTGCTCCTGCGTCAGGGCCAGTTGCGCGGCTGTCAGGGCGGCGGATTGGGTCTTTTGCCCTTCCAGCGCCTTGGCGGCGCTGGTTTCGGCAGCGGCCAGCAGGGTCAGCGTTTCTTCGGCGCGCTTGCGCTCGGCCTCAAGCCGCAGGGTCAGGGCCGTCAGCTCGGTCTGCGATCCGGTCAGCTTGTCGCGCAATTCGGCCAAGGTTTCGGCATCCAGTGCCGCCTGCGCGGCGGCGCTGTCCAGCGCGGCCTTGTCAGCCTCGTTCTGCGCCAGCAGCGCCGCGACCTGTGCCTCGAAATCGCCGATCCGCCCCTCGGCCGCGGCCAGTGCCTGTTCGCGCCCGGCCAAGGTGGCCGACAAGGTGGCGATCCGGTTGGCCTGCTCGGTCCCGCGCGCCTCGGCCATGCCGAGCGCCGCGGACAACTCGGCCACCTGCGCGCCCAAGGCGTCCAACTCGCTGTCCTGTGTGGTGATCGTCTCGCGCAGCACGCTTTGCGCCACCATGAAGATGGTGAGGACGAACATCATCACCATCAAAAGCGAGGTCATCGCATCGACATAGCTGGGCCAGACGGCGACGTCGCGGCGGCGCATACGGGCCATGTCAGCCCTCCCGCGGGCGGGTCTGCTGGCGCACGGCTTGCGTCAGGGTCGCCATGTCATGGCGCAGATCAGAGAGGGTCTCTTGCCGCCCTGCCGATATTTCCTCAAGGATGCGCAGCAGTTGCACGTCGATGGAGCGCAGCCGCATGCGACTTTCGGCGTCGATGTGGGTGCCTGTCTCGGCCGCGCTGAGGGCCTCGATCAGCCGGTCCTGACCCTCGGCGATCCGGGTCAGGGCGGCGGTCTGCCCCGCCTCGGCGGCGGTTTGGCTGGTCAGCGCCTCGATGGCGCGCGCCAACTGGCCCATATGCTCCGCCGCCAGTGCCGCACCTGCGCCGGCCTCGGACTGCAGGGATTGCAGGGTTTCCACCTGTTCCGCCAGATGGTCAATCAGCGCCACCGTCGCCGGGGCCAGACCGCCCTCGCCCTCGCCCGCCGACAGGCCCAGACGGGTGATCGAGGACAGCCATTCCTCCAGCTCGCGGTAAAAGCGGTTCTGACCATGGCTTGCGAACAGTTCCAGCAGCCCGATGACCAGACTGCCAGCCAGCCCCAGCAGCGAGGAGGAGAACGCCGTGCCCATCCCGCCCAACTGCCCCTCCAGCCCGTTCATCAGCCGGTCGAACATCTGGGCGCCCGAGGTGCCCTCATCGGGGGCAAGTGCGCGGATCGTCTCGACCAGCGCCGGAACGGTTGTGGCCAGCCCGTAGAAGGTGCCCAGAAGGCCAAGGAAAATCAGCAGGTTGCCAAGGTAAGAGACAACGTCGCGGCTTTCCTCCATCCGGGTATCGACCGATTCGAGGATTGAATGGGCAGAGGACGCGGCGATCTGGCCCCCCTGCGGCCCTCGCTTGCCCAGCAGTGCGGCCAGCGGCGCCAGCAGCGTGGGGGCCGTTGCCAGATGGCCCGTGCCTGCGCCATTCACAAATCCGCCGATCCAATCGACCGAGCGGTCCAGCCGCCAGACCTGCAGGAAGGCCGAGATCACCCCGACCGCAAAGACGGCCAGGATCGCACCGTTCATCAGCGGGTTGGAGGAGAAGACCGTGATCAGCTGCCCCAGCATCAGCCATGCCCCGGCGGCAACGGCCGACATCACGGCCAGCATCAGAAAGATCTGTCGCAGCGGTCGGGTGAAAACCGGCTGCATCTCGGCTGTCCTGCGTTCCATCGCCTGCCCGCGCCCTTGTGATTGCGATCACTCTATGGGCGCGGCGGCCATATGCCAAGCCGACGATCAGGCCAAATCACGCAGCCGTGCAGCCAGCCAGACCAGATCGGCATCCTCCAGTCCCAGTTCGGCCAGATGGCTGGCAGTGTTCAGCAGATAGTCGCGGTTGGGACCACGTTCGCCCGATGCCCGCGCAATCACCGCCGCCTGATCTTCCAGGGTCATGCCGCCGCAATAATGCGGGTGCGTGCGGTCGATCACATAGGTCAGGCAGTCCAGCATGCCGTCGCGGGTGGTGACCGGCAAAGAGACCTCGTGATAGGCCGAGGCGTTCAATTCGCGGGCGCGCAGGCGATCCAGAGTCTCGGTCTCATGGCCGGGCGCGACCCGCAAGGCCAGCCCGTCGCAATGCGACAGCGCGCAGCGGTCGAGCGCCAGCACCAGTCCCGGCGCCTCTGTCGTGCCGCGATACTGGGTCGATTGCATGCAGAAACTGCGTCGCCAGCCCGAAAGGCGCGCAATGCGGTGCTCGGCCACCGGAAAATCCGGGTGCCAGATCAACGAGCCGTAGGCAAACACCCATAGGGACATGGTTCTGGTCCTCTGCGTCCTGCCCTAGTAAACAGGGCGCAGGGCATTGGAAAGAGGCGGCGATGCGGGGCTTGATTGCAGTGGTCATCGGCGTGGCCTTGGTCTGGGCGGGCTGGTGGATGGTGGGATCGCGCGCGGCGCTGCGTGGCGCCGAGGCGGTGTTGGCCGCCCTGCCGTCGCGTGGCCTGCATGGGGGCGCGGAGGTCACCGTGGCGGGCTTTCCCAACCGCTTTGACCTGACATTTACCGACCTGCATCTGACCGATCCGCAAAAGGGACTGGCTTGGCAAACGCCTTGGGCACAGGTCTTTGCAATGGGCTGGAAGCCGTGGCATCTGATCGGAGCCTTGCCCTCGGGGCAGAGGATTACGACGCCCTATCAGGACTTTACGCTGGACGGCGAGATGATCCGCGCCTCTCTGCAGATGCGGCCCGCCGGCGACCTGGCGCTTGAGCAGATTTCCGGCCATGTCACGGCAGGACAGCTGGCCTCAAGCCAAGGGTGGGCCTTGGGTTGGCAATGGGCTCAGGCGTCGCTGGCGCGGCAGGACGATGACCGCAAGCACCTGTTCGCGGTCAAGGCCGATGCAATCTCGCTGCCGGTCGCGCCGCCGGGATTGTCGGCGCAGGTCGAGGGGCTCGAAGCTGTAGCGATCCTGACCTTTGATCCCGATCTTGACCGGTATCTGACCAGCGCCCCCGCTGTGGTTGCGGTGGATCTGCGCGAGGCGCGGCTGATCTGGGGCGCGGTCAAGCTGTTTGGCAAAGGGACCGTCGCGGCCGATGCTGCCGGACTGGCGGAAGGCGAGGTTGCGCTGCGCGTGGAAGGCTGGCGCCCCGCATGGGAGGCGCTGCGCGCCGCAGCCAATCTGCCGCCGCTGGTGCAGAGCGGTATCGCCGCGATGCTGGAAAACCTGTCCCAACAAAGCGCCAACCCCGAGGTGCTTGACCTCGATCTGGTGATGGAAGGCGGGATGATGCGGTTGGGGCCGATGCCGCTGGGGCCGGCGCCGCGGTTGCGTTAATCGCCGACGCGGAACGGCACCGTCTGCCGGTCTATTTCAATCCCGTCCCGGATCAGGGCGGCCTCGGCCAGCCAGTCACCGCGCGGCCAGCCCGCAGGGTCGCGCAGACGCTTGCCAAAAGCACGAAAGCCACGGGCCTGCGTGCGGTCGAGTGTGATCGTTTCCGATATCCGTGTGTTCTGGGGGCCACTCAAAGTCAGATCCAGCCGATCCCCGGCCCGGTTTCCGAAATACTGTGCCCAAAGCACCAGCGCCGGCGCGGTGCCGGGCAGGCTGTTCTGCGGTGGCAAACCATCCTTCACCTGCGCGTAGTCGGGGACTTCAGTGGCAAGTCCGATGCTGATCAGTCCGCCGGGGGCAGGGGGCAGGGCCTCGGCCCAAAGGGGCGGCGAGGGCGTGTTGCAGGTTGTGCGGTCATCGGGATCGAACGGGTCAACCCATTCGCCATCTTGCCGCACGGTCAGGTGCAGGTGCGGAAATTCGGTATTGCCGGAAAGCCCCA
>ERZ1645187.4891-NODE-4891-length-10628-cov-8.235127_pt1 | contig 10628 bp, 10 predicted proteins | sample MGYA00575352_ERZ1645187 | MGnify/ENA primary metagenome ERZ1645187 (study PRJEB40837, sample SAMN11349314) | freshwater sediment metagenome | isolation source: river sediment | host: Sediment | place: India: Wazaribad , New Delhi | collected 2017-02-21 ...
GAAGCTCAACGCCACCAGCGAGATGATCCCCATCACCTGGCCGGAGTTCGCCAACCTGCACCCCTTCGTGCCGCGCGAGCAGGCCGAGGGCTACCGCCTGATGATCGAGGAGCTGGAAGCCTGGCTCTGCACCATCACCGGCTTCGACGCCATCTGCATGCAGCCGAACTCCGGCGCCCAGGGCGAGTACGCGGGCCTGCTGGCGATCCGCAAGTACCATGAGAGCCGTGGCGATGCGCACCGCAACATCTGCCTGATCCCGGCTTCGGCCCACGGCACCAACCCGGCGTCGGCACAGATGGCCAGCATGCGCGTGGTCATCGTCGCCTGTGACGAGCAGGGCAACGTCGATCTGGAAGACCTGAAGAAGAAGGCTGCCGAAGCTGGCGACCAGCTGTCCTGCCTGATGGCCACCTACCCGTCGACCCACGGCGTGTACGAGGAAGGCATCCGCGAGATCTGCGAGGTCATCCACGCCCACGGCGGCCAGGTCTACATGGACGGCGCCAACCTCAACGCCCAGGTCGGCCTGACCCGTCCGGCGGACATTGGGGCGGACGTGTCGCACATGAACCTGCACAAGACCTTCTGCATCCCGCACGGCGGTGGCGGCCCGGGCATGGGCCCGATCGGCGTCAAGGCGCACCTGGCGCCCTTCGTCGCCAACCACCCGGTGGTGCCGCTCAAGGGCCCGAACCCGGGCAACGGCGCGGTCAGCGCCGCGCCCTGGGGCAGCGCCAGCATCCTGCCGATCAGCTGGATGTACATCGCCATGATGGGCCCGCAGCTGGCCGACGCCACCGAGGTCGCCATCCTCAACGCCAACTACCTGGCCAAGGCCCTGGGCGAAGCCTTCCCGGTGCTCTACTCCGGACGCAACGGCCGTGTGGCGCATGAGTGCATCCTCGACCTGCGCCCGCTCAAGGCGGAAACCGGCATCAGCGAGGAAGACGTGGCCAAGCGTCTGATGGACTACGGCTTCCACGCCCCGACCATGAGCTTCCCGGTGCCGGGCACGCTGATGATCGAGCCGACCGAGAGCGAGTCCAAGCACGAGCTGGATCGCTTCATCGAGGCGATGCTGAACATCCGTGCCGAGATCGCCAAGGTCCAGGGCGGCGAGTGGCCGGCCGAGGACAACCCGCTCAAGCGTGCGCCGCACACCCTGGCCGACGTGATCGGCGTGTGGGAGCGTCCGTACAGCATCGAGCAGGCCGTCAGCCCGACCGCCCACACCCGTCTGCACAAGTACTGGCCGACGGCGAACCGGGTCGACAACGTCTACGGCGACCGCAACCTGTTCTGCGCCTGCGTACCGGTCTCCGACTACCAGTAAGCCTGCCGCAGCAACGACAAGGCCGCCCTCGGGCGGCCTTGTCGTTTTCGTGTTGGGCTCAGGCTTCGGGCTTGAATGCCAGCTTGCCCAGCAGCCCCAGCAGCATGACGTAGAACACCAGCTCCAGGCAGTTGCTGCCGATGCGCAGGGCGCTCCAGGCGGCATCGGGAATCAGCTCGTAGAGCGGCAGGTTGAACAGGCTGCCGAACAGGTCGCTGGCCAGCCAGAACACCTGGAAGGCGATCAGCAGGATCAGCACCCAGCGCAGCGGATAGAGGGAAGAGGGCATGCAACGCTCCTTGTCGATGTGAGGGAGCGCGCAGCCTAGCAGGCGCTGGCGTGCCGCAGTGGGTACGGCTGCGCATTCGCGGCATTCACCAGCGGTTGCGCACTTCCTCGGCGAAGCCGGGCAGGTGGCCGAGTTGCAGCACTTGGCCGTTGTCCAGGGTAACGTGGCCACGGTAGTGGCCGAACACCTGATGCTGTTCGGAGGCGATCAGCAGGGCATTGAAGTGGCTGTTGCGGTCGACCCGGGGAATGAACTCCAGCTCGACGCGACCATCGTTGCTGCTGATGCGCCAGGGCTTGAGCCAGTCGTGGCGGTCGAAGTGAAAGATGATCTGGTCAAGCTTGTGCGCGCGGCCGCGATACAGCAGCAGGTTCTCGCTGGCCGGGCTGCGGTCGCTGAAGCCGTAGCCGAAGTTGAAGCCGAACGCTTCGCCGTCGACGAAGCCGGAAGCCGAGGCCCAGTACCAGGTGTTGCGGTAGGTCCAGACGCCGCGGCCCCAGTCGAGTACGCCGAGGTCGCGCACCGGGCTCAACTGGTAATGCTTGCCGGCGTGGCGGAACTTGCCGCTCACCTCCATGCAGTTGAGTTTGGTGTTGTAGTAGAAGGCCTTGCTGTTCGGCCAGGCGGTGGCGATGTTGAGCGATTCCTGCGGCGGCTGGCGGAAATACAGTTCGCCGTCGATGCCCTTGCCGTCAGGGCCGGCCATGCGCGGGCTGGCAAAACGCAGGCGGTGCTCGCCGTCGATGCGCTGGATGTGCAGGTCGAGGTTGCTGTTGCGAAAGTGGATGCTGCCGCTGTCGGACGTTTCCGGAAAGGCGTGACGCGCCAGCGGCAGGGCCTGCAGGGCGTCGGTCTGCCAGAAGCGGCCCTGATTCAGGTCGACCACGCAGAGGGCATAGAGACCGGCATAGCCGAGGTTGCTGGCAGTCAGGCTGAAGGCAAAGCCCTCGGGCGAGACCACGGCGTAGTAGTCCCACTCCTTGATCCGCCAGCTGCTCGCCGGCACCGCGCTGCGCTGATACTGCCAGTAGGCCTGGCGCGCCCAGCCCGGCTGGTTGAGCTGGCCGTCGGCGCGGTGCAAGGGCAGGGGCGCGAGGATTTCATGCTGCATGGTCGGCTCTCTTGTTCTTGTGGGGCGTCGCGGCTGCATCATGCATGAACTGGAACCATGGTGCTATCTGATGGCTTCCACCTTGAGCAGCACGCCGTCCTGGCCGATTACCCGTACCGGGCTGCCAACTGGCAGGTCGGGACCGATCACCAGCCACAGCGTGTCACCGGCCTTGATCTTGCCGCGCCCGGCGATGATCGGCTCGTGCAGGCTGAACTGGCGTCCGAGCAGCTCGCTACCGCGCTGGTTCAGCCCCGGCTGGTCGCTGGTCTTGAGGCAGTCACGCTGGCGCCGCCACCACAGCACGGCGCTGAGCACCGAGAACAGGCCGAACAGGAGGAACTGCCAGGTCCAGTCCAGACCGGGGAAAATGAAGGTCAGCACCCCGACGCCGGCGGCGGCGATGCCGACCCACAGCAGGTAGCCGCCGGCGCCGAACACCTCGAGGATCAGCAGCAGGGTGCCCAGTCCCAGCCAGTCCCAGTACGACAGGTGCTGCAGGTAGTCGAGCATGGGTCAGCCCTTCTTCTGGCCGTCGAAGGTGGCCTTGACGATTTCGCCGATGCCGCTCACGGCGCCGATCACCTGGCTGGCTTCCAGCGGCATGAGGATCACCTTGCTGTTGTCGGCCGAGGCCAGTTGGCCCAGCGCTTCGATGTACTTCTGGGCGACGAAGTAGTTGACCGCCTGCACGTTGCCGCTGGCGATGGCCTCGGAGACCATGCGCGTGGCTTCCGCTTCGGCCTGGGCTGCGCGCTCGCGGGCTTCGGCTTCGAGGAAGGCCGCCTGACGCTGGCCTTCGGCCTTGAGGATGTCGCCCTGCTTCTGCCCTTCGGCGGTGAGAATGGCGGCGGCGCGCAGGCCCTCGGCTTCGAGAATCTGTGCGCGCTTGATGCGCTCGGCCTTCATCTGTCCGGACATGGCGGCCATCAGGTCGGCGGGCGGGCTGATGTCCTTGATCTCGATACGGGTGATCTTGATGCCCCAGGGCGCGGTGGCTTCATCCACGGTCTTGAGCAGGCGCTCGTTGATGGCATCACGCTGGCCGAGCATGGCGTCCAGCTCCATGGAGCCGAGCACGGTGCGGATATTGGTCATCACCAGGTTGCGGATGGCGTGTTCGAGGTTGTTGACCTCGTAGGCGGCCTGGGCCGAATTGATGATCTGGAAGAAGCAGATGGCGTCGATCTGCACGGTGGCGTTGTCGGCGGTGATGACTTCCTGCGGCGGGATGTCCAGCACGCTTTCCATCACGTTGAGCTTGCGGCCGATCTTGTCCATCACCGGGACGATGATGTTCAGACCCGGCTTGAGCGTGTTGGTGTAGCGACCGAAGCGCTCCACCGTCCACTCGCTGCCCTGCGGCACCACCTTGAAGCCCATGAAGACGATGGCCACGGCCAGGCCAACGAAGAGAAACAGCACGCCACCGATTTCCATCAATCACCACTCCTGTTGTCTTGCTCTTGGTTGTGTTGCGCTTGTCTTTAGCGGCTCATCTAAACACAGCCGGGTGCTGCGGTGCAGCCCGAGGCGGGTCAGGGCGCCGCGCGGTCCAGGGCCACGGCCAGGGCGTCGTCGCGCTGGTAGATGTCGGGCAGGTAGCGCGGCTGGCCCTGGGCATCGACCTCGACGGTCCAGTAGGCCATGAGCAGCGGCACCGGCTGGCGCAGGCGGTAGTCGCGGGTCTTGCCGCTGGCCAGGAGGGTTTCGACCTGGGCCAGCTCGTCCGGCGCCAGCAGCAGGGTGGCCAGCTCGCTGATGGCTTCGACGCGCACGCAGCCGGAGCTGAACGCACGCGGCGCCTTGGCGAACAGCGCCTGGCTGGGGGTGTCGTGCATGTAGACCGAATAGGGGTTGGCAAAGCGCAGGGCCATGCGTCCCAGCGGGTTGTTCGGTCCGGCGTCCTGACGCAGCTGAATGTTGCCGGGATTGTCCCAGTCGATCTGCGCCGGGTCGAGGCTGTTGCCGTCGCGGTCGAGCACGCGCATGTCATGTTTGGCGAGGAAGCCAAGATCGCGGCGAATCTCCGGCAGCTTGTCCTCGCGCAGGATGGTCGGCGGCACGCTCCAGGTCGGGTTGAGGGTGATGCGCGAGACCTGGGACAGCAGCTGCGGCGAGCGGCGCTCGGGGCGGCCGACCTGGGTGCGGGTCTGCCACACCCGCTCGCCGGCCTTGTACAGGCGCAGTTCGGCGGCGGCGATGTTCACCAGCAGGCCGTCGCTGGGCATGTCGCGGTGCAGCCAGCGCAGGCGCTCCAGATTGACCCGCAGCTGACTGCGTTGTTGCAGCGGGCTTACGTTCAGGGCTGTCAGGGTGGCCGGGCCGATGATGCCGTCGGCCTGCAGGCCGTGTTCACTCTGGAAGCGTTCGACGGCGGCCAGCAGGGTGCTGTCGTAGCGTTCACCGACTGCTTCCGGCACGGCCTGCAGATAGCCGGCTTCGTGCAGGCGCTGATACAGCTGCGGTACCCGTGGATCGCTGCGCTCGGGTTTGAGCAGCGGGCCGGCGGCAATCGGCTGCCAGCTTGGCAGGTCTGCCAGGCGCAGTTTGGCGTAGGCCTGGCGCAGGCTCTGGTAGGCCGGCAGGGCCGGGCGGGCCAGGTCGAAGGCATTGGCCGGGTCGTCCACGGCAAAGGGCGCAATGGACAGCAGCGCCAGTTGCGGGTCGATGCCGGGCTGGTCCGCGGGGCGCCACAGCGGCTCTCGCTGGGTCGGGTCGAGGCGCCCGAAGTGCAGGTGCTGCAGGGCGCGCAGGAAGCTGTGGCTGGTCAGCAGCTCGCGGCAGGCGGGGTCGCCCTGGGTGGGTAGCGGGTAGTCGCGGGGATCGAGGCCGTCATCGGCGAGCTGTTGCAATTGTTCGCGCAAGGCCTGCAGACGGCCTGGCTCGTGCCACAGGGTTGGCTCGCCCAACTGCTGGTAGAACCGCCCGAGAAGGCTCTGGGCAGAGGCATCCAGACTGCCTGGCAGGGTTGCGCAGACTGTGCTCAACTGGCTGGGCAGGTTGTTGTCGACGTCGCTGGCGCTGCCTGTCGAGGTTTCGCCGCGTGCGACCAGTGGCAGGGCCAGCAGGCCGATGCTCAGGTAAGATGCCCACTTTTTGTACAACTGTGCTGCTCCAGTCCATGGCCACAGAAGGGTCGTGTTGCTCAATCTGACCGCCTTTCCAGAAAAAGTATAGGTTGGCCCAGGGACTCAGACAGGAAGTCGGGAGTGCGTTACCAGAGGTTTTTTGCGCATGTCCGGATTGATTCGCCAGCTCTGCCTGTGCGCGGCAGGGCTTTGGCTGTTTTCCTCGCCGGTGTTGGCGAGTGGCAGCCCCGCCTACCAGCCGTTGCTCGACAGCCTGTCGCGTGCTGCGCCCGGTCTCAATAAAGAGGCACTGCGGCATGCCGTGGCGGCCATGCAGTGCGCCGTCAACAACGGTGCCCAGCCGGCTCAGCGCCTCGCTGTAATCGACTACTCGCTGCCGTCCACGGCGCGGCGTCTGTGGATTTTCGATCTCAAGCGCCAGCGCGTGCTGCTGCGCGACTTCGTCGCCCATGGGCGGCAGTCCGGGGAGAATCTCGCCACGCGCTTCTCCAACAGCGAGGGCAGTCACCAGTCCAGCCTCGGCCTGTTCCGCACCGCGGAGAGCTATCAGGGCAAGCATGGCTATTCGCTGCGCATGGATGGCCTGGAGCCGGGGATCAACGACCGCGCCCGCGAGCGGGCCATCGTCATTCACTCGGCCAGTTACGTCGATCCGCGTCTGGTGCGCAGTCAGGGTCGCATCGGCCGCAGCCTGGGTTGCCCGGCGGTGCGCCCGGAAGTCGGGCGCATGGTGGTCGACCAGCTCAAGGGTGGCCAGTTCATGTTTTCCTGGTACCCGGATCGGCGCTGGTTGCAGAACTCGGCCTACCTCAACTGCAAACCGCAGCGGGTCGCGGCCCTGGTGCGCTCCTCCAGCCGCCGTGACGGCTGAAGGGCGCAGGCCTCAGCCTTGCAGCAGGGCCCGGTAGCCTTCGCGATAGCTGGGGTACTGCGGCGCCCAGCCCAGTGCCCGGGCGCGGCTGTTGCGGCAGCGCTTGCTGCCGGCACGACGCACCTGAGCGGTGTCGCTCCACTGGGTGACGCCCAGCTCGCCGCGTAGCCAGTCGACCACTTCGTGCAGCGGCGCGGGCTCGTCATCGACGCCGATGTAGCAGTCGTCCAGCGTCACCCCGCGCCAGTCGGCCTCCAGCAGAAAGGCCAGCAGGCCGGCGGCATCGTCGGCATGGATGCGATTGCCGTACAGCGGTGGTTCGGTGGCAACGCGGTAGCCCTGGCGCACCTGATTGAGCAGCCACTGCCGGCCGGGGCCGTAGATGCCGCTGAGGCGTACCACGCTGGCCGGTATGCCGCTGCCCAGCGCCAGCTGTTCGGCCTCACGCAGAATGCGCCCGGAGAAGCCCTCGGCGAGTGCCGGTGATGTTTCATCGACCCATTCGCCCTGTTGCTGGCCGTAAACACTGGTGCTGGAAACGAACAGCAGGCGGCGAGGGCGCTGTCCGCTCTGCGCCAGCCAGTCGAGCACACGCTGCAGGCCATCGACATAGGCGGCGCGGTAGCCGGCTTCATCGCTCTGTCCGGCCGCCACGCAGTACACCAGGTAGTCGATGGCCCCGGTGGGCCAGGCGGCCGGACGCACGCTCTGCTGGAGGTCGGCGGGCACCGGGAGGGCTGCGACAGAAAGTCGCGAGGCATCTCGCCGCAAGCCATAGCGCGTCCAGTCGGCCAAAATAGAAGACTCGGCCAGACGGTTGCCAACATCGCCGCAGCCGGCGATCAACAGGGTCGGGGACATGGGAGCTCCAGTGTTGAGTGCCTCAACAGGCTACCCCGCAGACGAGGTCAGGTACAGATTGCGAATAAAGCACTTCTGTTAATGAGAAGGATTTGCAATAATATTCAGCAGTATCCATGTGCCGCCACTTACCCAACGCAGGGCCGCCCCATGACCATCGCCATTGCCCGTCGCTTCACCCTGTCCGTCCTGCTCGGCGGTTTGCTGCTGGGCGTTTCGCCGGCCCAGGCCGAGACTGCTCCGGCAACTGCGCCTGCAGCAGTCGCGCCGGTCAGCGTGCCAGTGCCTGACGAGGCCGCTGCCGGTGCGCTGGACGCATCGACAGTCGGCAGCGAGGAAGGCGTCAGCGAAGGCGAGGTGCTGGCCCATGACCTGTCGCCCTGGGGCATGTACCAGAACGCCGATGTGGTGGTGAAAGGCGTGATGATCGGTCTGGCGCTGGCCTCGGTGATTACCTGGACCATCTGGCTGGCCAAGGGCCTGGAGATCCTGCTTGCGCGTCGTCGCCTGCGCGCCGAGTTGGCAGCGCTCAAGGGTTTGCGCAGCCTGAACCAGGCCGCAGCCCTCGGCCTTGGCGAGCGCAGCCTGAGCCAGACGCTGATCGCGGATGCCCAGGAAGAGCTGCGCCTGTCCGCCGGTACCCAGTCCAAGGACGGCATCAAGGAACGCGTCGCCTTCCGTCTGGAGCGTCTGGTCGCCGCCAGCGGCCGGCAGATGAACCAAGGCACCGGCGTACTGGCCACCATCGGTTCCACGGCGCCCTTCGTCGGCCTGTTCGGCACCGTCTGGGGCATCATGAACAGCTTCGTCGGCATCGCCAAAACCCAGACCACCAACCTCGCGGTGGTGGCGCCGGGCATCGCCGAAGCCCTCCTGGCCACGGCCATCGGCCTGGTGGCGGCGATTCCGGCGGTGGTCATCTACAACGTGTTTGCCCGCTCGATCAGCGCCTACAAGGCGCAGGTGGCTGATGCCTCGGCGCAGGTGCTGCTGCTGGTCAGCCGCGACCTCGACCAGCCGCAGCAACCCGAGCGCGTGCAGCCGCATGTGGTCAAGGTAGGCTGAGCCCCGCATGGCCCTGCATCTCAGCGAAGGCGATGACCTTCAGGAAAACCACGAGATCAACGTCACGCCGTTCATCGACGTGATGCTGGTGCTGCTGATCATCTTCATGGTCGCCGCGCCCCTGGCCACGGTGGACGTGAAGATCGACCTGCCGGCTTCCACCGCCAAGCCGCAGCCGCGTCCGGACAAGCCGCTGTACCTGAGCATCAAGGAGAATGGCGAACTGTTTCTCGGTGAAGACCCGGTGGAGCAGGCGCAGCTCGGCGCTCAGCTTGACCAGCGCACCGCGCAGGACAAGGAAAAGACCATCTTCGTGCGCGGTGACAAGGGCGTGGACTATGCGCGCCTGATGGAAGTGATGGATGCCCTGCGCGGCGCCGGCTACCTGAAGATCGGCCTGGTTGGCCTGGAAACGGCAGGCCGGCCGTGAGCCTTGCGTGGCGCCAGGTGCCGACCTGGGCATTCAGCCTGCTGCTGATCCTCGCCCTGCATCTGGGGCTGGGGTACTGGGCCTGGTTCTGGCACGCCCCGTTGCCGCCGGTGGAGCTGCCGCCCGCGGCGATCATGGTCGAGCTGGCGCCGCTGCCCCAGGTGGCACCGCCGCCTCCGCCGCAGCCGGTGGTCAGGGCGCCCGAGCCCAAGCTGGTGGAGGCGCCCAAGCCGAAGCTGGCGATCTACAAGCCCAAACCGAAGCCGCAGCCGCCCAGGGTACAGCCCAAACCGCAGCCGCCGGTAGTGACGCCGTCGGTGGCTCAGCAGCGCCCGGCCAGCGCGCCCAAGGCGGCCCAGGTCGCGCCGCCCAGCCCGCCGAGCAAGGCGGTGCCGACCTGGCAGAGCGAGCTGTTCAGCCATCTCAGCCGCTACAAGCGCTACCCGGAAGCGGCCAAGCGCCGTGAGCGCGAGGGCGTGCGCATCTGCAAGCTGCGCTTTACCGTCGATGCCCAGGGCCGTGTGCTGGAGTACGCCGTGGTCGGCCCGTCGGGCAATCGCCTGCTCGACCGTGCCACCCAGGACCTGATTCGTCGTGCTCAGCCGTTGCCGCCCCCTCCCAGCGAGCTGCTGAGCAATGGCCGCCTGGAGATCGTGGCGCCCATTGTCTACGAGCTTAAGCGCAGCTGATTCGGGCGATTTCACTCGCTTGCCGGGTTGGTTCCATTGACGAGCGAGGCTATGCTTAGCCTCAAATCAATGGAATTTGACTATGACCCTCACCGAGCTGCGCTACATCGTCACCCTGGCCCAGGAGCAGCACTTCGGCCGTGCTGCCGAGCGCTGCCACGTCAGCCAGCCCACCTTGTCGGTCGGGGTGAAGAAGCTGGAGGACGAGCTCGGTGTTCTGATCTTCGAGCGCAGCAAGACTGCCGTGCGTCTGACGCCCACCGGAGAGGGCATTGTCGCCCAGGCGCAGAAGGTGCTGGAGCAGGCCCAGGGCATCCGCGAGCTGGCCCAGGTCGGCAAGAACCAGCTGGCCGCGCCGCTCAAGGTCGGCGCCATCTACACCATCGGCCCCTACCTGTTTCCCCACCTGATTCCGCAGCTGCATCGGGTTGCTCCCGACATGCCGCTGTACATCGAGGAAAACTTCACCCACGTGCTGCGCGACAAGCTGCGCACCGGCGAGCTGGACGCAGTGATCATCGCCCTGCCGTTCCAGGAAGCCGACGTGCTGACCCTACCGCTGTACGACGAGCCCTTCTACGTGCTGATGCCGGCCAGCCATCCGTGGACCGCCAAGAAGGCCATCGAGAACGAGCTGCTCAACGACAAGAGCCTGCTCCTGCTCGGCGAGGGCCACTGCTTCCGCGACCAAGTGCTGGAGGCCTGCCCGACCACCCGTGGCAAGGATGAGGCCAAGCACATCACGGTGGAATCCAGCTCGCTGGAAACCATCCGCCACATGGTCGCCTCCGGCCTCGGCGTGTCGGTGCTGCCGTTCTCCGCCGTGGACAGCCACCACTATGCGCCCGGCGTGATCGAGGTGCGTCCCTTCGCCGGGCCGGTGC
>ERZ1645187.4892-NODE-4892-length-10626-cov-8.409422_pt1 | contig 10626 bp, 8 predicted proteins | sample MGYA00575352_ERZ1645187 | MGnify/ENA primary metagenome ERZ1645187 (study PRJEB40837, sample SAMN11349314) | freshwater sediment metagenome | isolation source: river sediment | host: Sediment | place: India: Wazaribad , New Delhi | collected 2017-02-21 ...
CGCGGCGGCTGGCGGAAAAGCCCTCTGCCGGCCATGTCAGCGCCGAGGCGCAGGCATTCCTCGTGGATCAACTCGTTCGCCTGATCCACGATCACGTAGTCGAACACGTCTATCCAGCGGCCAATCGCTCCTCGGGCGAGCGGCTGACCATCATGGCGGTCGGCGGCTATGGGCGCGGCGAGATGGCGCCGCATTCCGACGTCGATATCGCCTTCATCACCCCGATCAAGCAGACACCATGGTGCGAGCAGGTGATCGAGGCGATGCTCTATTTCCTGTGGGACCTGGGGCTGAAAGTCGGCCAGTCCAGCCGTTCGCTGGACGAGATGGTGCGCATGGCGCGCAGCGACCTGACGATCCGTACAGCGATGCTGGAAGGCCGCTATGTCTGGGGCGATCAGGAGCTGTTCGACGAAGCGCAACGCCGGTTCTGGACCGACGTGGTCGCCGGGACCGAGCGGCAATATGTCACCGAGAAACTGGCCGAGCGCAACGAGCGCCACAAGCGGCTGGGCGACAGCCGCTATGTTGTCGAACCCAATGTGAAAGAGGGTAAGGGCGGCCTGCGCGACCTCCACACGCTCTACTGGATCGGAAAATACATCCACCATGTCCGTGATGCTTCGGAACTGGTCGGGGTCGGCCTGCTCAGCCCGGCGGAATATCGCGCTTTCCGCAAGGCCGAGGACTTCTTCTGGGCGGTGCGCTGCCACCTGCACACCATTACCCGCCGCGCCGAGGATCGCCTGACTTTCGACCTGCAGCGCGAAGTGGCGGCGCGGATGCAGTTTGCCGACCGCCCGGGCAAGAGCGCGGTCGAACGGTTCATGCAGTACTTCTTCCTGCAGGCGAAGCGCGTCGGCCACCTGACCGGTCTGTTCCTGGCCCAGCTGGACGAACAGTTCGCCAAGAAGCAGCCCAAGGGCCTGCTTGCCGGTTTCCGCGCGCGGCGGCGCATGGTCAAGGGCTATCCGGTGTTTGGTGGGCGGATCAATGTGCCCAGCGCAACCTGGTTTGCCGAAGACCCGGCGCGTCTGATCGAGATATTCGTGCTGGCCGATGCGCAGGGGCTGGAACTGCATCCCGATGCCATGCGCCTGGCGGTGCAGGACGCGCGGCTGGTCGATAGCGTGCGAACCGATCCGCGCGCCAATGCGCTGTTCATGGAACTGCTGACCAGCCGCAACGATCCCGAAAACACGCTGCGCTGGTTCAACGAAACCGGCGTCTTTGGCCGCTTCATTCCCGACTTTGGCCGGGTCAACGCGCAGATGCAGTTCGATATGTACCACCACTATACGGTGGACGAGCACACGATCCGCGCGATCGGCCTGATGGCGCGGATCGAAAAGGGCGAGATGAAAGCGGATCACCCGCTGGCGACGACCATCGTTCACAAAGTGGTCAACCGCCGCGCGCTCTATGTCTCGATCCTGCTGCACGATATTGCCAAGGGGCGGCGCGGGGACCATTCCGTGCTGGGCGCGGAAGTGGCGATGAAGCTGTGTCCGCGCCTCGGCCTCAGCCCGGAGGAGACGCGGCAGGTTGCCTGGCTGGTCCGGGCCCACCTGCTGATGAGCGCGGTCGCGTTCAAGCGCGACCTGGCCGACTGGAAGACCATCACCGACTTCGTCGCGCAAGTGCAGTCGGTTGAGCGGCTGCGGCTGCTGACCATGCTGACCATTGTCGATATCCGCGCAGTCGGTCCCGGCGTGTGGAACGGGTGGAAACGCCAGCTGATCCACGAGCTTTACGAAGCCGCCGAGGAACGCTTGCGGCTGGGCCATGTCCAGCGCGGCCGGACCGAGCGGATTGCGGGCAAGCAAAAGCTGGTGGCGGAACGGCTGGGCGCGCAGTCCGGCCTGGTCGAGAAGTACGCCCAGCAGTTCAACGATGCCTACTGGATCGCCGAACCGGACGACGTGATCGCCAGCAACCTGACCCAGCTTGATGCGGCGAACGGCAAGGCGCTGGACGTGCGGACCGAATATTACGCGGCGCGCGGCGCGACGCTCGTCACTGTCATTGCCGCTGACCACCCCGGCCTGTTCTATCGCATCGCGGGCGGCATCCATCTGGCGGGGGGAAACATCATCGACGCGCGCATCCATACCGCGCGCAACGGCATGGCGGTCGACAACTTCCTGGTGCAGGATCCGCTCGGTCGGCCTTTTTCGGAGGAAGGCCAGCTCGCCCGGATCGAGACAATGATTGGCGATGCCCTGGGCGGGCGGATCAAGCTGGTGCCACAGCTCGCCAAGCGGCCACTGGCGCGGCCCCGGGCCGATGCGTTTGAAGTCCACCCGCAAGTGGAATTCGACAATGCCGCATCAAACCGCTTCACCGTGGTCGAAGTCAATGCGCGGGATCGTCCGGCCCTGCTCAACCGGCTGGCCCGCGCCCTGTTCGAAGCAAAGCTGATGGTCCATTCTGCCCACATCGCCACCTATGGCGAGCGGGCGGTGGATACCTTCTACGTCACCGACGTGCTGGGCGAGAAGCTGGAGTCCGTCTCGCGGCTCAAGAGCGTCGAGAAGATGCTGCTTGAGGCCGCAGGAGAGCAGACGGTCGACGTTGCGGCCTGATCAGTCCTTGGTTTGAGCGGAAAATTGATCGAAGGCTTCGACTGCCTGGGCCGCGTACATCAGGCTGGGCCCGGCACCCATGTAGATGGCCAGACCCATGGTCTCCATGATCTCGTCGCGCGTCGCGCCGTGCTGCATCGCGGCCTTGGCGTGAAAGGCGATGCACCCGTCGCAGCGGATTGCCACGGCAATGGCGATGGCCAGCAGTTCCTTGGTCTTGGTATCCAGCGCGCCCCCAGCCGTGGCCGCAGCGGCCATGGCGGAAAAGTGCTTCATCACTTCCGGGCTGCCCAGCCGCACTTCCTTGATGGCGGACGACAGTTCCGCCGCCATTTCGGGCCAATCCTTATGCATTACGCTTGCTCCTGTTCAGCGGGTCGCGGATTCGATCTTGTTGGCGATTACCCAGGTGACTGGCAGCGATACAAGGAAACCGGCGAGCGCGGCCAGCGCAATCGGCTTCCACCCCGGCAGGTTCATGGTCAGCACGGCGGTTACGGCCACGCCCATCAGCGTGGTCATGATAACGGCGTGAAGAATGAAGAACAGTTTCGACATGACAAGCCCCTCAGTAAAATATCATGAGAAGCTAATCTAATTGGCCGCGCAGTCCTTGACCGCAGTCAAAGCCGGGATGCCATCCGATCGGACCGATCGCGCAGGCGCTGCTTGCGCAAGTGCCGGTGCCAGCCATGGGCAAGACCGCCTAGCGCGACGATGGCGGTAATCATCAGGACCACGCCGGTGGCGGGATAGGCGGCCATGATGCACCATGCGAACAGGCCAAGAGACAGGACTCCGCACGCGGAGGCCAGATATGCGGGGCTGCCTGTTTTCCTGATCATGTCAGAAAAACAGGCAGCCCCGCAATCTGTTCCGGCAGCTAGACTTAGCCGATCAACGCTTCGGCGATCTGCACCGCGTTCAGCGCCGCGCCCTTGCGCAGGTTGTCACCCACGACGAACAGGGCAAGGCCATGCGCGACAGTCGGGTCGTTGCGAACGCGGCCGACGAAGACCGGGTCCTGACCGGTCGCATCGAGCGGGTTCGGCACTTCGGTAACGACCACGCCCGGCGCCGAGCCAAGCAGTTCCAGCGCGCGCTCAACGCTGATCGGGCGTTCAAATTCGGCATTGATCGACAGGGCGTGGCCGGTGAAGACCGGAACGCGCACGCAGGTGCCGGAAACGGGCAGGCCGGGGATTTCGAGGATCTTGCGGCTTTCGTCGCGCAGCTTGATCTCTTCCTCGGTATAGCCGTCTTCGGCATAGACATAGTTCAGCGGCACGACGTTGTGCGCCATCGGCACGGCCCACTTTTCCGCTTCGGGCAGCAGGTCCTGATGGCCACCGGTCGCCAGTTCGCGCGCCTTGTCACCCACATGGGCGAGCTGGCGGGCCAGAACGTCGATCCCTTCCAGACCGCCGCCGGAAACGGCCTGATAGGTCGAGACGATCAGACGCTTCAGCCCGGCTTCATCATGCAGCGGGCGCAGCACCGGCATGGCGGCCATGGTGGTGCAGTTGGGGTTGGCGACGATGCCCTTGGGCAGGTTGGCCAGAGCGTGCGGGTTCACTTCCGAAACGACCAGCGGCACTTCCGGATCGGAACGCCAGGCCGAGGAATTGTCGATCACGACCGCGCCAGCCGCAGCAGCCTTGGGCGCAATCGCCTTGGAGGTGGAGCCACCCGCCGAGAACAGCACTACGTCGAGACCCGAGAAATCGGAAGTCGCAGCATCTTCCACGGTCACGCCGTCCACCACCTTGCCAGCCGAGCGGGCCGAGGCGAACAGGCGCAGCTGGCCAATCGGAAAATTCCGTTCGGCGAGGATCTCGCGGATCATCGATCCGACGAGGCCGGTTGCGCCGACGATACCGACATTCAGTTGCTGACCCTTGGCGAAACGATGAACCATGATGCTACTCCTTCGAAAGTTGAAGAGCAGCGGGGTTCAATTTGTTCCTGTGAAGGTGCCCCGCCTGCTCGTGCGGGGCGGGTTGTCCGGGTGCCTTAGCCGTGCACCGCCACAACCGTTCCCGCGTACGCGGTCGGTTTGGTGGTAATAATAATGGTCGTCAGGCTGGACATGGTCCGCGCCACTAACGGCAGGCCCGCGCAATGGCAATGCCTTTTGTGCAGGATGAGTGAAATATTACTGCGCGGCGTCCTTTAAACGGGCAATTGCCGAATCCTTGCCGATCAGCGGCAGCAGGGCGGCCATGTCCGGGCCGTGGTCGCGGCCGGTAAGCGCCTGCCGCAGCGGCAGGAACAGGGTTTTGCCCTTGCGGCCCGTTGCGGCCTTGAGGTCGGCAGTCAGGGCTGGCCAATCCGCGCCGGTACGCTCCAGCGCTTCGGCAGCCTGGGCCAGATAGGCGCGGTCTTCCTCGGCCTGGGCGGGAGCCTGAACCGGCCCGGTGATGACCTGCCACCACTCTGCCGCTTCGCCGATGTGTTCCAGATTCGGGCGGATCGCTTCCCATGCCGCTTCGCCCATGCCCTGCGGCAAGAGGTGGGCGACGCGGGCATAGGGCAGGCGGTGGACGATGGCGGCATTGACGCGGAGCAGTTCTGCCTCGTCAAACCGCGCAGGCGCGCGGCCAAAGCGGGAAAGGTCAAAGCTAACGGCAATCTGGTCCACGTCCAGCGCAGGATCGACCGGGTCCGACGTGCCGAGCCGGGCGAGCAGGGTGATCAGGGCTTCGGGTTCGACCCCCTCTTCGCGCAGGGTGGAAATGCCCAGCGAGCCGAGCCGCTTGGACAGCTTGCCCTCGGTGCCGACCAGCAGCGCTTCATGGGCGAAGCGCGGCGGCTGTGCGCCCAGTGCGGTGAACATCTGGATCTGGGTGGCGGTGTTGGACACGTGATCCTCTCCGCGCAGCACGTCGGTAACGCCCATGTCGATATCGTCGATCACGCTGGGCAGCATATACAGCCATGACCCATCGGCGCGGCGGATCACCGGGTCGGACATCTGGGCCGGATCAAAATGCTGTGCGCCGCGAATCCCGTCTTGCCACTCGATGGCCTCATCGCGGTTGAGCAGGAAGCGCCAGTGCGGCTTTTCGCCTGCCCCGGCCTTGGCGGCGTGATCGGCTTCGGTCAGGCTCAGGGCCGCGCGGTCATAGATCGGCGGCAGGCCGCGACCGAGCAGGATCTTGCGCTTGAGGTCCAGTTCCTGCGCGGTTTCATAGCAGCGATAGACCCGGCCCGCTGCGACCAGCCGCTGGAATTCACGCTCATACAGATCAAAACGAAGCGACTGCCGCTCTTCCCCATCCGGCGCGATGCCCAGCCAGGCCAGATCGGCGCGAATCGCCTCGACATATTCCTCGCGGCTGCGTTCGGCATCGGTATCGTCGATCCGCAGCATGAAGCGCCCACCTGCATTGCGGGCCAGCAGCCAGTTGTGCAGGGCGGTGCGGACATTGCCGACGTGGAGGGTGCCGGTGGGGCTGGGTGCAAAGCGCGTGATAACCGTCATGCCCGGCCCTTTAGCACCGCAGGCGGTTTAGCACAGCCGCTTAAGCAGTGCGGAAAGCGTTGGTCACCGGATAGCGGCGATCCCGTCCGAAATTGCGTGTGCCCAGCTTGACCCCCGGAGGTGCCTGACGACGCTTGTATTCCGAGAGGTAGAGCAGCCGTTCGATCCGGACCACGGTTTCACGCTCAAACCCTTCGCTGACCAGCTGGTCGACGCACTTTTCATGCTCGACGAGGCCGTGAAGGATCGCATCCAGCACCGGATAGGGCGGCAGCGAATCCTCGTCCTTCTGGTCGGGGCGCAGTTCGGCTGATGGTGGGCGGGTAATGATCCCTTCGGGCATGACCGGGCCATCGGGGCCAAGGCCAATGCGCGGCTTGTGCTTGTTGCGCCATTCGCTGATCGCGAAGACGGTCATCTTGTAGGCGTCCTTCAGCGGGTTGTAGCCGCCCGCCATGTCGCCATAGATCGTGGCATAGCCGACGCTCATTTCGCTCTTGTTGCCGGTGGTCAGCAGCATCGGGCCAAACTTGTTCGACAGGCTCATCAGCGTGACGCCGCGAATGCGCGACTGGACGTTTTCCTCGGTCAGGTCTGGCGCGCGCCCAGCAAAGCTGGGGGCCAGCATCGTTTCGAACGCATCGACCGCCGGGGCAATCGGGATCGTGTCGTAACGGCAACCGATCATCTGCGCGCATTCGGTGGCCAGATCGAGGCTGAGCTGGCTGGTATAGCGGCTGGGCAGCATCACGCACCATACCCGTTCCGGCCCCAGCGCATCAGCGGCAATCGCGGCGCAGATCGCGCTGTCGATCCCGCCGGACAGGCCCAGGACCACGCCGGGAAAGCGGTTGCGATCCACATAGTCGCGCAGGGCCAGCACCATCGCGCAGTAAATGTCTTCGGGATGATCCGCGAGCGGGGCGATCTCGCCCGCTTCGCAGTGCCAGCCAGTGGCCGTGCGGGTCCAGCGGGTGGTGACTTCCTGCTCTTCCCAGTCCTTCATCTGGACCGCCAGCGAGCCATCGCCATTGACCACGAAGCTGGCCCCGTCGAACACCAGTTCGTCCTGCCCGCCCACGCGGTTGACATAGGCCAGCGGCAGGCTGGTATCGACTGCGCGGCGTTTCGCCACGCCGTCGATCCGCAGGGTGTCCTTGTCGATCTCGTAAGGGCTGCCGTTGATGCACAGCAGCAGTTCGGCGCCGAAATCGGCCAGGTGGCGGCAAACGTTGGGATGCCAGATATCCTCGCAGATGGGCAGGCCGATCATTACCCCGCGAAACACCACCGGTTCCGGCAGCGGGCCGGACTGGAACAGGCGCATCTCGTCAAAAGTGCCGTAGTTGGGCAGCTCGTGCTTCAGCCGGATCGCCGCGATCTTGCCCTGATCCAGCAGGGCGACGCCGTTGTGCAGGTTGCCATCGACGACAAAGACCGAGCCGACCAGCATGGCCGGGCCGCCATCGGCCGTGACTTGTGCCATTGCCTCCAGCTGCGCCGCCGCCCGTTCGATCAGCGCGGGTTTGAGCACCAGGTCTTCCGGCGGATAGCCGATCAGCTGCATTTCCGGAAAGACGATCAGGTCCGCGCCTGCGGCCCGCGACCGTTCCCGCGCCGCCAGCATGGCTGCGGCATTGCCGGGGATGTCACCGACCGACTGGTTCAACTGGGCAAGCGTGATGGATAGCGTATCGACCATTTGTCTTTACCTAAGGGCTCCAGTCGCGTTAGCCAATGCGCGATCGTCATGGGGGACACCCGGACGCCGATAAATGGGAGAGAGAAATGTTCGAGCAGGCCTTTGCCGCTGCCAATCTGCCCGGTGCAGTCGGGATCATCGTCGACCGTGACGGGGTGCGCTTTTCCAGCGCGCTGGGCGTTACCGACATCGAGAGCAAGCAGCCCGTGGCGGAAGATACGCCGTTCCAGATTGCCTCGATGACCAAGGCCCTGGCCACGGTTGCCGCAATGCAGCAGGTCGAGGCGGGTCGGCTGAACCTGGACGCGCCGATTGGCGATATCCTGCCCGATCTGGCCAATCCGCAAGTGCTGACCGGCTTTGACGCTGATGGCAAACCGCAGCTGCGTGCCGCCGCGCGGCCGATCACTCTGCGCCACCTGCTGACCCATACGGCGGGGCTGGGCTATTTCTTCATCCACCCGCAAGTGCTGCAATATTTCGGCGCGGTCGGAATGCCGGCGCCGGGTTCGCTGGATTCGATCCGCATGCCGCTGATGTTCGATCCGGGTGAGCGCTGGGAATATTCGGTCGCGATCGACTGGGCCGGTCTGGCGGTCGAAGCGGTGACCGGCCAAAAGCTGGGCGACTATATGGCCGAGCATCTGTTCGAGCCGCTGGGCATGACCGGCACGGCCTTCCACGATGCCCTGCCGGAAGGGGCGGCGCAGGTTCATGTGCGGGATGAAAGCGGCGCGCTGAAAGTCCAGCCGATGTTCCTGGGCGGCGGAGAATATCACAATGCCGGGGGCGGCCTGATCGGCACCGCGCCGGACTATGCCCGCTTCGTCCGCGCCATGCTGCGCGGTGGGGAACTGGACGGAAAGCGGGTGCTGCAAGCCGATACCGTGGCGGAAATGGCGCGCAATCAGGTCGGCCCGCTACGCGCGGGGGCCATGGGCAGTTCGATGCCGCATCTGGCCCAGCCCTATGACACCTTCCCCGATCAGCACACCGGCTGGGGCCTCAGCTTCCTGATCAATCCGGAGCAAGGGCCGCATGGCCGCTCGCCGGGCAGTCTTGCCTGGGCCGGGATCTTCAATTCCTATTACTGGATCGACCCGGCGAAGGGCGTGGGCGGAGTGATGATGAGCCAGCTTTCGCCCTTTGGCGATCCGGGCGCCCTTGGCACTTTCGGCGCGCTGGAGCGAATGGCCTACGCATGAACCATTTGCTGGGGAGATTTGCACGCTTCGCCGCGCAGCCGGTTGGCGTGGGCGGCGGGTGGGCCTATCTTTCACCCTGAAGATGACCAAACTGAAACGCGACGATCCGGCGACCCTTAACAGCAGCCTGCATCTGCGCCCTTCGCGCGCGTTGCATCGGCTGGGTATGGTCGTGGCTGGAACGGCTGCACTGGCCGGACTGGGCATGGCTTATGGCAAGCTGCCCGGCGTTGCGGTCGGGCTGGTCGAGGCGGGGATCAAGCCGGCTCAGGCCAAGGTGCCACGCAAGGCCGCCAATTGCGCCCCGCGTCCGGAAGCACTGCAGCAGGAACTGAACCGGATTGCCGCCTCGTTTCAGGGCAAGGTCGGCATCGGGGTGACTCAGGCCGGGTGCGACTGGGTGGTCGGCGCGCGGCAGGATGAGTTCTTCCCGCAGCAGAGCGTGTCGAAACTGTGGGTCGCGCTAAGCGTGCTCGATGCGGTTGACCGGGGCAAGGTGCGGCTGGACCAGCCGCTGACCCTGCGACCCGAAGATCTGGTGGTGTTCAACCAGCCAATGCGCTGGCGTCTACTGGAAGAAGGTTCGTTGACCCTGCCGGTCCACAGCCTGCTGGAAAGTTCGCTGTCGCTGTCCGACAACCTGGCCAACGACAAGCTGTTGTGGACTGTGGGTGGGCCGGATCATGTCCGTAACATCCTGAAGGAGCGCGGGCTGGGCGGCATCCGCTTTGGCCCGGGCGAACGCTTGCTGCAAAGCGGGATCGCCGGGGTGCAGTGGACCCCGAAACTGGCCCTGGCCAACAATTTCAACGACGCGCGCGAGCGGTTGCCAATGGAGCAACGGCAGGCGCTGCTGGCGCGCTATGTTGCCGATCCGCTGGATGGCGCGACACCGGCGGCTATTTCCAAGGCATTGGGGCAACTGGCGATGGGAGACCTGCTCTCGCCCGCCAATACCCAGGTCATGCTGGATATCATGGCCCATTCGCGCAGCGGCCCACGGCGGTTGAAGGGCGGGGTGCCAGCCGGGTGGAAGGTCTATCACAAGACTGGCACCGGGCAGGAACTGCGCGGGCTGGCAACCGGCTACAACGATGTGGCGGTCTTCGTCGCTCCGGATGGCACCTCCTATGGCGTGGCCGTGATGATCGGCGAAACGCGCCAGCCGATCCCGGTGCGGATGGAAATGATGCAGGCCGTATCGCGCGCGGTTGCGACCGCGCATGAGGCCTCGCGAAGCTGATTTTATCAGAAGTTCGTCATTGCGAGCGCAGCGAAGCAATCCAGTGGCTCTCTGAACCGCGCTGGATTGCTTCGCTGCGCTCGCAATGACGGATTGGAGTGGCCCAACCACGCTCACCCTGAGCCTGTCGAAGGGTGTTTCCCGCGCCAGCCCTAACGAAAAGGCCCCGCCGGATCGCTCCGGCGGGGCCTTTCTTGTGCCCGGGTGGGGCGAAGAGGCTTACTCTTCGCCTTCTGCCGCTTCGGGGTTCAGGTAATCGCCCGCATCGGCATCGGTGCCGTGGGTTTCACCTTCTACCATGGCCAGCGGATCGTTGCCGATTGCGGCTTCCGGTCCCTGGGCCAGTTCGGCTGCGTGCTCTTCTTCCGCGCTGTCGGGAGCGATCAGGCTCTCCTGCAGCTTGCGGT
>ERZ1645187.4893-NODE-4893-length-10625-cov-11.336045_pt1 | contig 10625 bp, 12 predicted proteins | sample MGYA00575352_ERZ1645187 | MGnify/ENA primary metagenome ERZ1645187 (study PRJEB40837, sample SAMN11349314) | freshwater sediment metagenome | isolation source: river sediment | host: Sediment | place: India: Wazaribad , New Delhi | collected 2017-02-21 ...
CTGGCGCGCTCGGTGGTCGTCGCCTGCCCGGCCGACGTCAGCCCGCTGATGCGGCTGCAGGGCGCCTCCTACGCCACCGCCATCGCCGAGTATTTCCGCGACCAGGGCCGGCACGTCCTGCTGATCATGGATTCGCTGACCCGCTACGCCATGGCCCAGCGCGAAATCGCGCTGGCGGTCGGCGAACCGCCGGTGACGCGCGGCTATCCGCCCTCGGTGTTCGCCCGGCTGCCGCAGCTGGTGGAGCGCGCCGGCAATGGTCCGCAGGGCGGCGGCTCGATCACGGCCTTCTACACCGTGCTGGCGGAAGGCGACGACCAGCAGGACCCGATCGCCGATTCGGCGCGCGCCATCCTCGACGGGCATATCGTGCTGTCGCGCTCGCTGGCCGATGCCGGGCATTACCCGGCCATCGACATCGAGCAATCGATCTCGCGCGCCATGACCAACCTGATCGAGCCGGCCCACCTCGACCTGGTGCGGCGCTTCAAGCAGCTCTACTCGCGCTACCAGCGGGCGCGCGACCTGCTGGCGGTCGGCGCCTACGCCCGCGGCTCGGACCCGATGCTCGACCAGGCGATCACGCTGTATCCCGGCATGGAGCATTTTCTCCAGCAGGGCATCGAGGAACGCGCCAGCAGCGACGACAGTCTGAACGCGCTGGCCGCGCTGTTCGGGTGAACTAGAATAAGCAGATGTCGCCATGACGACGACGTGGACGAACCCCGTGACCAAGAACTTTCCGTTGCAGTCGATACTCGACCTCTCGCAAATGCGGCTCGACGAGGCGACCCGCCGGCTGGGCGAACTGATCGCCGACCAGGAAAAGGCCGCCGGACGCATGGATCTGCTCGTCCAGTACCGCGAGGAGTATTACGGCCGCTTCATGGCCGCGGCGCAGGACGGCCTGAGCCCGGAACAGTGGCGGAATTACCAGACTTTTCTCGCCAAGCTGGACCAGGCGATCGGCCAGGCCGAGCAGATGATGAGCCAGTCGAAGCAGATGACCGCCGCCGGACAGCAGGACTGGCTGAGCAAACGGGGCAAGGTCAAGGCGTTCGACACGCTGGCCGCCCGCCACCAGGCACGAGCCGACCACGACGCCTTGCGCCGCGAACAGAAAAGCCTGGACGAGCACAGCACGCGCGTGCACCTGGCCCGCTTCAAGGAAGAGGAGTGACCGTCAGCAGGCCCGCACGGAGCGCTCTGGCACGAGCCTTGCATTTGATCCCGGCAGAATTGCTCGCGAGGATTACCCGATGTCCGGAATCAGTATTCCCCAACTTGCCGCCAAGTTCGCCGTGAAGGCAGGCGCCGCGCCCGACGCGGGCGCCGCCGACGGCCAGGGCGGCTCGCCGTTCGCCGACATCCTGAGCGGCCGGATGGACTCGGGAAGCCTGGCGGCGGAATCGGGGGATGCCGCGGCGCTCCTGCCCATGCTGCTGGGCGAACGCTTCAAGGATGCCTTGCCGGTTTCCGATGCCGCTTCGTCGCCAAGCGCCGAGGCCGCCGCCACCGGCGTACAGCCCGCGCTGGCCGACATGCTGGTGGCGCTACCGGCCTTGGCCAATGCTGCCCAAGGATCGGCGCTCGGGGGCGCGGAACCGCTGTCCGGACAGGGCCAGGCCGGCGGCTTGGCCGCGGCGATGCAGGCATTGGCGCGCGACCCGCGCGGCGACGGCGAACTGGACCGGATGGCGCGCGCGACCGCGCCCGCCGCCCTCGCCGCCGCCGAAGGCGGCACCGGCAATGCCGCGGATGCCGGGACGCTCCCGGCAATACTTGCCGCCGACCAGGACGAACTGGAAGCGGCCATGGTCGCCCAGGCGCTCGCCGAGGCAAAGTCAGCCGTGGCGACACGCCTCTCGGCGATGCCCGACCCCGGCGCGGCCGCCGCGGCGGCGTTGCAGACATCCGCCGCGGTCGCGCCCGCCCATGCCGCGACGACCCAGGGCGGATCGATCGGCGAATTCCGCATCGTCGCGCCGCTGGGCGGCGATCCGTGGCGGAGCGCGATCGGCGACAGCCTGGTGATCATGACCGGCCAGCAGCAGAACCGGGCCGAACTGGTGCTGACGCCGCCGCAACTCGGCCGCGTCGAGGTTACGCTGACCATGACCGGCGACCAGGCCAACGCGATCTTCGTTTCGGCCAATCCGGCGGTGCGCGAGGCGCTGGAGAGCGCATTGCCGCGCTTGCAGGAACTGCTGGCCGACGCCGGCATCGTGCTCAATTCGCAGGTCGGTTCGGAACTGCCGCGCAACGCGACGAATGGCGATTCCCGCGATGGCGCTAACCGCCGCGCGCCGGATGAGGCGGGCCGGACGTTCGCCGTCGCCGCCACCGCCGAACGCGGCGTGCGCGGACTGGTCGATGTGTTTGCCTGACCTCCGGTCACGGCGTTTCAGGGAGATGAAGCATGGCGGAAGCCAAGAAGGCTGAAGGCGGCGACGCCGAGGAACAGACACCCAACAAGAAAAAGAAGCTGATACTGATCATCGTCGGCGTGGTCGTGTTCGCGCTGATCGGCGCCGGCGCGCTATTCTTCCTCATGAAGAACGATGCGGCCGCCACCGACGAGGAGGAAGGCGACGAGCCGCCGGCCAAGACGGAAAAGGCCAGGAAGGCGAAGGACCACGAGGACGATGCGCCGCCGGTCTTCGTCAAACTCGACGCCTTCACCGTCAAGTTGCAGTCGGACGGCCAGGAGGCCTACCTGCAGGCGATGCCCGAACTGCGCGTACTCGACGCCCAACTGGGCGAGAAGATCAAGCAATACATGCCGGAGATCCGGCATAAGATCCTGCTCATCCTCGCCGGCAAGACGGCCGCCGACGTCACCACGCCGCAAGGGGTGCAGAAGCTGTCGAACGAGATGCGCGTCACCATCAACGCCATCATCGAGCCGCCTCCCGCGCGCAAGAAGGCCAGCAGGCCGGCAACGGAGCCGGGCGACCTTGCCGGCCCGGACGAGCCGGTGCAGGCCGTGCTGTTCACTTCGTTCATCGTCCAGTAGCGCCGAACCGCACCGCCCATGAGCCAGGACTTTCTCTCCCAGGAAGAAGTCGACGCCCTGCTCAAGGGCGTCACCGGCGAGGCCGACGAGGCGCCGGCCGACGAGGCCGCCGGCGGCGTCAAGAACTACGATCTCGGCCGTCAGGAGCGCATCGTCCGCGGTCGCATGCCGACCCTGGAACTCATCAACGAGCGCTTCGCCCGCCTGCTGCGCATCGGCCTGTTCAACTACATGCACAAGGGCAGCGAGGTTTCGGTCGGGCCGATCAAGGTGCAGAAGTACAGCGAGTTCATCCGCAATCTGGTGGTGCCGACCAACCTGAACCTGGTCACGGTCAAGCCATTGCGCGGCACGGCGCTGGTCGTCTTCGACCCCAATCTGGTCTTCCTGGTGGTGGACAGCATGTTCGGCGGCGACGGGCGCTTCCATACCCGGGTCGAGGGCCGCGATTTCACGCTGACCGAGCAGCGCATCATCCAGGGCCTGCTGGCGGTCTTCTTCGCCGAGTACGAGCGAGCCTGGAAGCCCGTGTTCGAAATCAAGTTCGACTTCGTGCGCTCGGAGATGAATACCCAGTTCGCCAACATCGCCACGCCCTCGGAAATCGTCGTCGCGGTGACCTTCACCATCGAACTGAACGGCAATGCCGCCGAGATGCACCTGTGCCTGCCCTACGCGATGATCGAACCGATCCGCGACGTGCTCTACAGCACCATGCACAGCGAACAGGCCGGCTCCGACAAGCGATGGAGCGGCACCCTGAGCCGGCAGTTGCAGCTCGCCGAAGTCGAGCTGGTGGTGCCGCTGGGCTCGAGCGAAGTCACGCTGGGCGACATCATCAACATGAAGGTCGGCGACATCCTGCCGATCGAGGTCGATCAGCAGGTCCAGGCCGTGGTCGACGGCGTGCCGGTGATGAACTGCCGCTACGGCGTTCGCAACGGCCAGTACGCGCTGAAGGTGGAAAATTTCCTGGCGCAGGAAGAAGCAGGACAGGCATAGGAGCAGTCCATGAACGACGAAGTCGAGGAAAACCAGGTCACGGACGACGATTGGGCCGCGGCGATGAGCGAGCAGGCGGTCACCGAGACGGCGGCGCCCGCCGCCGCGCCCGCCTTCGAGCAATTCGGCGGCGGCGAACAACGGTCGGCGGCGACGCCGCCGCAGGGATTCGACATGATCCTCGACATCCCCGTGCGCATCACCGTCGAGCTTGGCCGCACGAAGATCTCGATCCGCAACCTGCTCCAGCTGGCCCACGGCTCGGTGGTCGAACTCGACGGCCTGGCCGGCGAGCCGATGGACGTGCTGGTGAATGGCACGCTGATCGCGCAGGGCGAAGTCGTCGTGGTCAACGACAAGTTCGGCATACGCCTCACCGACATCATCACGCCGCAGGAACGCATGCGCAAGCTGAACCACTGACCGCCGGGAAAGCCCGGCCTTTTCCCTTCTGCTCGGGCCTATCCGCGCGCCGGGGCATCCGTATGCTGGCGGAACCATGGTTCCCGCCATTTTCGTTCCCGCCGTTTTTCCGCGCCTGCCGGCTCTTCTGATCGTCGTCCTGGCCGCGTTGCCGCCGAGGCTCGCGCTGGCCCAGGCGGCGGCGCCGCCCGACATCGGCGGCGGCTTCCTCCAGCTGCTGCTCGGCCTTGGCGCGGTGATCGCCCTGCTGTTCGCCAGCCTTTGGCTGCTCAAGCGCCTCGCGGCGCCCCGGGGCGAGGCCGCCGGGATGATGCGGGTGGTATCCGGGATCGCCGTCGGCGCGCGCGAGCGCGTCGTGGTGGTCGAAATCGCCGGCAACTGGCTGGTGCTGGGCGTCGCGCCGGGCCGGGTGACGGCGCTGGCGGAAATGCCGCGCGCCCAGGTCGCGCCGCCGCCGGCCGGCGCGGCGTCGCCCCCGGAACCCCGCGATTTCGCCGGCCGCGTGCGCCAGATGCTCGATCGTCGCCATGCGCGCTGACCGGATCGTCGCCGCCCTCGGGCTCCTGTCGCTGCCGACCTTGGCCATCGGACAGGCGATACCGGCGATCACCGGCACGCCGACGGCCGGCGGCGGCACCCAGTGGTCGCTGTCGATCCAGACCCTGCTGCTGCTGACCAGCCTGGGCTTCCTGCCCGCCCTGCTGCTGATGATGACCAGTTTCACGCGCATCATCATCGTGCTGTCGCTGCTGCGCCACGCGCTCGGCACGCAGACCTCGCCGCCCAACCAGGTGCTGGTCGGCCTGGCGCTGTTCCTGACCTTCTTCATCATGGCCCCGGTCGGCGAAAGCGTCTACACGCAGGCCTACCTGCCGCTGTCGGAAAACAAGATCGTCTTCACCGAGGCCGTGGAACGCGGCGCGGCGCCGGTGCGGACGTTCATGCTCAAGCAGGTGCGCGAAGGCGACCTGGCGCTGTTCACCAAGGTGGCCAACCAGCCCAGGCCGGCCAACGCGGACGAGATTCCGATGCGCGTGCTGATCCCCGCCTTCGTCACCTCGGAACTCAAGACGGCTTTCCAGATCGGCTTCATCGTTTACCTGCCCTTCCTCATCATCGACATGGTGGTCGCCTCGGTGCTGATGTCCATGGGCATGATGATGATGTCGCCGGTGATGGTGGCGCTGCCTTTCAAGATCATGCTGTTCGTGCTGGTCGACGGCTGGAACCTGCTGATCGCCTCGCTCGTCACCAGCTTCGGCTAGGCACGCGGCCATGACACCGACCTCCGTCGTCGAACTCGGCCGGCAGGCGCTGGAAGTCACCCTGCTGGTCTCGGCGCCGCTGTTCATCGCCGCGCTGGTCACCGGCCTCATCGTCAGCATCTTCCAGGCCGCCACCCAGATCAACGAAAACACGCTTTCCTTCGTCCCCAAGCTGGTGGCCATCTTCCTGACGCTGGTCATCGGCGGCCCCTGGATGCTCTCGGTGATGATCACCTACATCCAGCAACTCTACGAAGCCATTCCCGCCATGATCGGCTGATGCTCACCGTCTCCTCGGCGCAACTCGACGCCTGGCTCGCGGCGTTCATGTTTCCGCTGTCGCGGATTCTCGGCCTGATGGCCAGCGCGCCCGTCTTCAGCAATACCGGCATGCCCCGCCATGTCCGCCTGATCGCCGGTCTGGCGGTGACCATGGCCATCGCTCCCGCCCTGCCGCCGATGCCGACCATCGCCGCCGGCTCCTGGCAGGGGCTGGCCATCCTCGCCGAGCAGGCGGTGATCGGCGTGCTGCTGGGGCTGACTTTGCGCATCGTCTTCGCCGCCGTCGATCTCGCCGGCGAGCTGATCGGCCTGCAAATGGGCCTGGCCTTCGCCGTGTTCTACGACCCGCAGAACTCCGGGCAGACGCCGGTGCTCAGCGAATTCCTCGGCCTGCTGGCCACCCTGATCTTCCTGGCCATGAACGGGCATCTGCTGTGCCTGGCGGTGCTGATCGAGAGCTTCAAATTATTGCCGGTGGGAGGCGCCGCCTTCGCCGCCGGCGGCTTTCGCGTTCTCGCCAGCTGGATGGCCACCATGTTTTCCGCCGGCGTGCTGCTGTCGCTGCCGGTGGTCGCCGCGCTGCTGATCGCCAACATCGCGATGGGCGTGCTGTCGCGGGTGGCGCCGCAACTGAATCTCTTCGCGGTCGGCTTCCCGGTGACCATCGTGTCGGGCTTCGCGGTGCTGATGATTTCCCTGCCCTACTTCGGCGCCGCCCTGGAACACCTGTTCGACCAGGGCTTCGCGGCGCTGCGCATGGTCTTGCAGGCGTCGGGCGGAATGCCGCCCTGAGCGGTCAACCGCCCCGGCGGGTCAGGAGGATGACGCCTTCCGCCTTCCGCTGCGAGGCGAACATCGCCGAATCCAGGCGCTCGCTGTATTCGACCACCTGGAAGTCGTCGTAGTCGTTGAGCCGCGCCAGTTCGCGCGCGCGCTGCTCGAACACCACGCGCGCCTCGCCGCCGCCCCCGGTGTAAAAGCGGCGCATTTGCAGCCGCAGCCGGAACCGGTCCTCGCCCAGGGGCATCTCGTCGACCTGCCAGTTGGCCGACAGGGGATCGAGCGTCCATGAGGCCAGGTTGCGCGCCGTGGGCGACTCGGCGATGGCGCCGCACGCCCCCAGCGCCAGCGCGAGCAGCAGGATCGGAACCGACCTCATAGGTAGCTGAACAGGCTGAGCTGGGATGTCTGGGCGAACGACTTCTGCGCCGCCTCCAGGTTGGCCTGCTTGCGCGTCAGGTCGGAAAGCGCTTGCGCGTAATCCAGGTCCTGGAGGTTCGACAGCGCCTGCGCGTATTGCACCGCCATGTCGTCGGCGGTCGTCGTCAGGCTGTCGAGTTCGTTCATGCGCGAGCCGATGGCGGAGCGCACGCGCAGGATGTTCTCGTGGCCGCGGTCGATGTTGCCGAGCGCGGCCGTGATGTCGGCGCTGAAGGCGGAGCCGGTGTTGGACGGGTCCTCGATCGCGCCGACCAGATCGGCGATGGTCTTGAAAATGCTCTGGCTGCCGCCGTCGCCGTCGCCGATGCCCATGAACACCTCGGTGCCGGGATCGGTCACTTCGATATAGCGGGTGGCCGAGGCCTGCACCCGGCGCTGGCCTTCGTCGCCCGCGTAGGCGACGTCGCCGCCATTGGTGATCAGGTCGTCGATGGTGCGCGAGAACGGGCGCGTGGCGCCCTGGTAGCCGGCAAACATGAACTGCCCGGTACCGTCGGTCGAGTTGGCGATGCCCATCAGCTGGTCGTACCTGGCGCGCAACTCGACCGCCGCGGCTTGTCGCTGGGCGAAGGTCAGGGTGCCATTGCCGGCCGTGAGCGCGAGTTCCTTCGTCCGCACCAGCAGTTCGGTGGCGCTATCCAGCTGGGTTTCCTCGAGCGAGAGGGTGGCGCGGGCATGGTCGTGGTTGAGCCGGAACTGCGCCATGACATCGGCCGACTGCTGGACTTCGAGCACCCGCGCCGCCGCCACCGGATCGTCGGACGGGGTCAGTACCCGCCGTCCGCTGGCGATCTGCTGTTGCAGTTGGACGAGATCGGCCAACTGGCGATTCATGGAAGCCACGCCGGAATCGAAAAGCATGTTGGTGCTGACGCGCATCGTCTTTCTCCGCTCTTAATTCAGTACCGCCAACAGATCGTCGAACAGGCTGCCGGCGATCTGGATGACCTTGGCCGAAGCCTGATAGGCCTGCTGGTAGCGCAGCAGGTTGGCCGCCTCTTCGTCCAGATTCACCCCCGACACCCGCTCGCGCTGGGCCGCGGCCTGGGTCACCAGGTTCGCCTGCGCCTCGCCGATGGTTTCCACCTGCCGGGTCTTGTTGCCCACCTCGCTGACGATTTGCGCATAGGCCGACTGATAGCCGGCCGTGCCGCCGGCCATGGTGCTGGCCGTCTGCAAGGCCCCCAGCAGCATGGCATTCCGGTTGTCGGCGATGCCCCCGGTGTTCGCCGCCACCGTGAACACGTCGCCCGCCGCCGGCGTACCGGAGATGACGATGCGCCAGCCGTTCAGGTCGATGTTGGCGCCGCTGGTGTAGGGGATCACCGGGCCGGCGCCGTTGACCTGATAACCGCCGGCGACGAAATTGATCGTGGTCGTCGTCAGCAGCGCCGCATCCGTCGCATCCAGCACCACGCCCGGGCTGACCGAGCCGGTGCCGGTGTTGGCCTGCGCGCCGGAGGCGAGGATGGGCGCGGCGGCGGCGACGGCGCGCGGGTCGGAGATCGCCACCGCGATGCTCTGCGCTCCGGTACGGGTCGGCTGGATCAGGAAGCTGTCGCCGTTGGCCGGCGCGCCGGCATTCAGCGTCAGGTCGAAACCCTGGGCGGCGGTGGCCGCCACCGCCGCCGCGCTGGCGCCGGTCCAGCTCGTGTCGTCGGACAGGCGGGTGAGCGTATAGACGCCGCCGGAATAGGACAGGCGGTAGTCGCTGGTGGTCAGGTCGCGCGCCGCCGTCGCGGAAAAGCCGGCGCCGATGACGGCGGTGCCGGTGTTGCCGTCGCCGGGCACCGGGACCGGCGCCGCCACGTTGAAGTAGGCGCCGCCCAGGGCCCCGTTCAGGTCCATGCCGCGCTGGTGCTGTTCGTTCACGCCGAGCGCCAGGGCGATGGCCACGCGGCCGAGCGCGTTCTGCGCGTTGTCCAGGGATTCGCCACGGAAGGCGACCAGGCCGCCGAGCGTGCCGCCGACGATCTGCGATTCCGGCAACTCGATGACATGGCCGCTGCTGGCGGCCATGCCGACCACGATCCGCCGCGGGTCCGCGGCCGATTCGATCGCCTTCAGCGTATAGCGCTGATTGCCGACCACCAGGGGCTGGCCATTGCCGATGAAGACGTTGAGCGAGCCGTCGCCTTGTTCCACCGTGGAAACGCGCACCGACTTGTTGAGCTCGGCGATCAGCTGGTCGCGCTGGTCGAGCAGGTCGTTCGGCTCCTGGCCGAAGCCGCCGGCCCGCGACACCAGGATGGCCTGGTTGAGCTCGGCGATCTGGCTGGAGTAGGAATTGATGAGCGTCACCTCGCTCATGACCCGGGAATTGATGCCGTCGCCGATCTCGGTGAGGCGCTGGTCCAGTGCCTGGAAGCGCGCCACCAGCGACTCCGAGGCCGACAGCATGGCCTGGCGGGCGGGAATCGACGACGGGTAGGAGGACACCTCCTGCACGCCGGCGAAAAACGATGACAAGGCCGGACTGACGCCGGAGCTAGCATCGGCCAGCAGATTGTCGACCTGCTGGATCTGGGCAAGGTAGCTGTCCATTTCCGAGGCGCCGGCCTGCGCCGACAGGACCTGGCGCGACAGGAACTGGTCGTAGATGCGGCGCACGGTTTCGATCTGGGTGCCCTGGCCGATGAAACCGGCGCCGGTGAGCACCGGCAGATTGGTGGCCTGCACCAGCACCTGGCGGTTGTAGCCGGGTGTCGAGGCGTTGGCGATGTTGTGGCTGGTCGTGGCCAGGCCGATGTTGGCGGCGGTCAGACCGGAAATGCCGATGGAAAGGGTGCTCATGAAAGCTCCGGATCGATGGTCGTATAACGGCAAAGACTGCCGTTAGTTGAGAGTTCCAGCCAATCTCAGCAATAGCCGTGCCAAGGCCGGCCCGGTCAAGCCGGCAGGGCCGATGCGAGCGCCTGGCTGCCGATGATGCGGGTCAGCTTGTCGGCGTATGCCGGATCGGTGGCGTAGCCGGCGCGTTGCAGTCCCTGGGCGAACGCCGCGCCGTCGGTGACGCCGATCAGGCCGGCATAGCGGGAATTGGTGGCGAGCAGGTCGGCGTAATCCCGCATCGCCTCGGCGTAGGAGCCATAGGCGCGGAAGCGCTCCACTTTCTGCCGGGCCACGCCGTCGACGTACTCGGTGGTGACCGCCTCGACCACGTCGCCGTTCCAGCTTCGTCCGGCCTTGATGCCGAACAGGTTGTAACTGGGCCGGCCGTCGGCGCGGCGCGGCTCCGAGCGGCCCCAGCCGGTTTCGAGCGCCGCCTGGGCGACGATGAATTGCGCCGGGATGCCGGTCGTGCGCGATGCCTGCACGGCATCGGCCCAGATCATGTTCACGAAGCCGGCGGCCGCCGGCGACGCGACGCCCGGCCTGGCCGCGCCGGGCGCGGCATCGGTGGCGGCGGGCGCGGC
>ERZ1645187.4894-NODE-4894-length-10620-cov-6.536394_pt1 | contig 10620 bp, 10 predicted proteins | sample MGYA00575352_ERZ1645187 | MGnify/ENA primary metagenome ERZ1645187 (study PRJEB40837, sample SAMN11349314) | freshwater sediment metagenome | isolation source: river sediment | host: Sediment | place: India: Wazaribad , New Delhi | collected 2017-02-21 ...
TGGATTTCATAGCAGACGTCCACCCCGCAGTCCTCGGCGTGGTTCAGGATCGGGGTCCAGCGGCGGGCCAACTCGTCGAAGGCCTCTTCCACCAGCCCGGCGGGACGCTGCGGCCAGGGGTAGACATAGGGCCAGGCCAGCGCGCCCGAGAACGTCGCATGGGCGTTGAGGCCCAGGTTCTTCGAGGCCGTCAGCGCCTTCATCACCTGGTCCACCGCCCACTCGGCCCGCGCCTTGGGGTTGCCGCGCACATGGGGCGCGGCAAATCCGTCAAACGCGGTGTCATAGGCGGGGTGGACCGCCACCAGCTGGCCCTGCAGGTGGGTGGAAAGCTCGGTCACGGTCAGGCCGCTTTCGGCGGCCACGCCCTTGATCTCGTCGCAGTAATCCTTGCTGGCGGCGGCCTTTTCCAGGTCGAACAGCCGCCCGTCCCAACTGGGGATCTGCACCCCCTCATAGCCGCAATCGGCGGCCCATTCGGTGATGGATTTCCACGAGTTGAACGGCGCCGCATCGCCCGCGAACTGCGCCAGGAACAGCGCCGGTCCCTTGATCGTCTGCATGATCTTTCTCCGCAAAAGGCTCGTCGATGCACTTCGTGCACTCCTCGCGGGCCGTCAGCGACGAGTGCACGCAGTGCATCGAGGAGCGGTGTCTCAGGTCGCCAGCTTCACCCAGGCGCCGTTCCGGGCGCTTGAGCGCACGCAGGCATCGACAAAGGCCACCCCTTCCACCCCTTCCCTCAGCCCCGGAAAGGTGACCGCCGGATCCAACGCCACACCGTCCCGGCGGGCCAGGATCGCCCGCGCGGCCTCGGCGTAGATATTGGCAAAGCCTTCCAGATAGCCCTCGGGGTGCCCCGGCGGCACCCTTGTGACACGCCCCGCCTCGGGGCCGGCCCCGGCGCCGGCGCGGGTGATCCGCATGCGCGGTTGGCCCAGCGGCGTCACCCACAGGCAGTTCGGGTCCTCTTGCGCCCATTCAAGCCCGGCCTTCGTGCCATAAACCCGCAGCCGCAGGGCGTTTTCGTTGCCGGTCGCCACCTGCGAACACCACAGCATCCCCCGCGCCCCACCCTGATAGCGCAGCATCACATGGGCGTTGTCGTCCACCCGCCGGCCGGGGACAAAGCGCTGCAGGTCGGCGGCCAGTTCCTCAACCTGCAACCCGGTGACGAAGCCCGCCAGGTTGAAGGCATGGGTGCCGATGTCGCCGGTGCTGCCGCCCGCGCCGGTGCGCGCCGGATCGGTGCGCCAGTCGGCCTGTTTCTGGCCCGAGGCCTCGATCGGTTCGGCCAGCCAGTCCTGCGCGTATTCCACCTGCACCACCCGGATCTCGCCCAGCTCGCCGGCCTGGGCCATGGCGCGGGCGTGGCGGATCATCGGATAGCCGGTGTAGTTGTGCGTCAGCGCGAAGACCACGCCGGCGGCCTCGGCGGCCTTGGCCAGCCGCTTCGCCTCGGCGAGCGTCGCCGTCAGCGGCTTGTCGCAGATGACGTGGATGCCGCGGCGCAGGAACTGCATCGCCACGGGGGCGTGCATGTGGTTCGGCGTCACGATGGCCACCGCCTCGATCCCGTCCTTGCGGCGGGCTTCCTTCGCGGCCATCTCGGCAAAGCTGGCATAGGCGCGCGGCACGCCCAGATCGGCGGCCGAGGCCAGCGATTTCTCGGGCGTCGAGGAAAAGCACCCGGCGACCAGCTCATATTGATCATCCAGCCGGGCGGCGATGCGGTGGACGGCGCCGATAAAGGCATCGCGCCCGCCCCCCACCATGCCCAGACGAATGCGCGGCGCCCGCGCGACATGGGCCCCCGTGATGGCCATGACTTCCCCCGTGCTGGCGCCCGGCAGCGGGCTGTTCACACTAACATGCTAGCGGGGGCACGAGGTTCGGTCTACGCCCAAGGTGGGCTACCAGCGCAGAATCCGCGGGCCAAGCAGCGTCGAGACGGCGGTGACGATCAGGATCGCGAGGCCGTACCAGGTGACATAGAACAGCGGGCTGACCTCGGTGCAATGCAGGGCATAGACGGCCGCCCCAGAGCCGCCGCCTGCCAGCCCGATCAGTGCCCCGGCAAGACGCGGCGCGGTCGTGGCCCCGGCGCGCAGGGCGGCGAACAGCGCGGCGGTGGGCAGCGCCGACAGCACCGGAATTGCAAACAGGCAGATGCTGGACGACTTGCCCATCAGCGCCATGCCACGGGCCTCGGGCGGGGTCGTCATCCAGGCCCACAGCGCCAGCACCAGCGCCGCCACTGCCACCAGCGCCAGCGGCCACAGCGCGGCCCGCCCCTCGGGCCGGGTCAGCCGCAGCGCCGCCGCCAGCGCCAGCGCGAACAGCGCCAGCGACAGCACATGCCGCATCGCCGGAAGGAACGAGGTCAGCGCGCCCGCCAGGTCGGGCCGCGGCCCCAGCGTCAGCAGCACCGCCGCCAGCGAGACCGCGACCGCCGGAACAAGCAGCCACAGCCGCCGAGCGGGCGGCGGGTCGGCTGCGGAATCCTCGGCCAGGATGCGGATCAGGTCGTCGGTCTTCATTCCACATGCCTTTCCCGCAGCGCCGCCAGCGCCTTGAGCGCCCGGTGCAGCGCCACGCGCACGGCGCCTTCGGTCATGCCCAGCCGGGCGCCGGCTTCTGCCGCAGACTGCCCGTCCAGCCCGATCATCCGCACGATCCCCGCGGCCCGGTCGTCCAGCATCCCGATCAGCTTCTCCATGTCGCGCCGTTCGGTCAGGTCTTCGCCCGGATCGGCGGGCAGGACCTCGGCGAAATCCTCGACCGGCAGGTCGATGGCGCTGCCGCGGGTGCGGAAGGCATCCACCACCTTGTGCCGCGCAATCGCATAGACCCAGGGGCGGACCGGCGCGTCCTGCCGCCAGGTGTGGCGTTTCGCATGAACGGCCAGAAGCACCTCTTGCACCACGTCCTCGCACTGTGCCTCGCCCAGGGCACGGCCCCGGGCGCGCACGATTCCCCGGACAACAGGCGAAACGGCGGCCAGGAACGCGCGGTAGGCCCGCGCATCCCCCGCCATCCCCGCCCGCAAGAGCGCGGCCCAATCGTCCGTCGGCCCTGTCATCTCTGCCCGTCCATACGCACCCTGGCGCAAGCTGTTACACGGGGCGCGGCAAAAGGCGACAGGCCAGTTCAGACCTCGGCCAGTTCGGCAAGGATCGCCCGGGCCGCCGCCGCCGGATCGGGCGCGGCCCAGACCGGGCGGCCGACGACGATATGGTCGGCCCCGGCGCGGATCGCCTGGGCGGGCGTCGCGATGCGCTTCTGGTCGCCCTTGTCGGCGCCGGCGGGGCGGACGCCGGGCGTCACGATCAGCCGCCCCGCCGCCTGCGGCAGGGCGCGGATGGCCGCGGCTTCGTGCGGGCTGGCGATGACACCGTCGGCGCCAGCGTCCAGCGCCCGCGCGGCGCGTTCCAGGGTGATCTCGGCGATGTCGCCGGGCTTGATCAGGTTGGCGTCCAGGTCGGCGCGATCCAGGCTGGTCAGCACGGTCACGGCCAGGATCTTCAGCCCGCTGCCGCCCGCCCCTTCGCGCGCCGCCCGCACCACCTGCGGGTCGCCGTGGACGGTCAGGAAGTCCAGATCGTACTGCACGATGCCGCGCACCGCGGCCTGAACCGTGGCGCCGATGTCGAAAAACTTCATGTCCAGGAAGATGCGCTTGCCCTGCTCCTGCTTCAGCTCGTTGGCCAGCGCCAGCCCGCCGCCGGTCAGCATGCCCAGGCCGATCTTGTAGAACGATACCTCGGGCCCGATGCGGGCCACCAGGTCCAGCCCCTGCACCACGTTCGGCACATCCAGCGCCACGATCAGCCGGTCATCCATCCGGGTATCCCCCTGCGGTTCCGGGGGCGGTTTGACGGCGCGCGGACAGGCTGTCAAGACTGGCGCCAAAAGGGGGCCTTCGCATGATCCTGGCATTCGACATCGGCGGCAGCCGCATCCGCGCGGCGCTGTGGGACGGCACCGCCCTTCACCCGATGGGAGAGGCCGCCACCCCCGCCGGCGACCTGGGCGCCTTTACCGCCACCATCGCGGCCATCGCCGAGACCTCGGGCGCGGTCGGCATGGCGATCTCCATCGCGGGCGTGGTCGATCCGGTCAGCGGCATCGGCAAGGTGGCCAACATCCCCGCCATCGACGGGCTGGCGCTTGGCCCGGCGTTGCAGGCCGCGACAGACCTGCCGGTTCTGGTGCTGAACGACGCCGACTGCTTTGCCCTGGCCGAGGCGCGGATGGGCGCGGGGCGCGGCCATGCCAACGTGTTCGGCGTGATCCTGGGCACCGGGGTCGGCGGCGGGCTGGTGATCGACGGGCGCATCGTCACCGGCGCGGGCGGCTATGCCGGCGAATGGGGTCACGGCCCGGTGATCCGGGGCGAACACGCCTTTCCCTGCGGCTGCGGCCAGGTCGGCTGCATCGACGTGATCGGCGGCGCCCGCGGGCTGGAGCGGCTGCACCTGCATTCCGCCGGCCACGCCCGAACCTCGGAACAGATCATCGCCGACTGGCACGCCGGCGACCCTGCCGCCCGCGCCACGCTGGAGCTGTGGCGCGACCTGGTGTCCGGCCCGCTGGCGATGGTGCTGAACGTGGTCGGCGCCTCGGTCGTGCCGGTGGGGGGCGGGCTGTCGCGGGCGGCAGGGCTGGTGGAGTATCTGGACCAGGCGCTGCGCGGTGCCGTGCTGCGGCAGACGGCGGGCGCGCTGGCGGTGCCGGCGCAATGCGGCGCGGATGCCGGGCTCTTGGGCGCGGCGCTGGCCGGGGCTGCGGCATGGCTGTGACGGTCGAGGTCTGCGTCGACACCGCCGCCGGGCTTGCGGCCGCGGTTCAAGGCGGCGCCGACCGGATCGAGCTGTGTTCGGCCCTGCCCCTGGGCGGGCTGACGCCCTCGGCCGGGTTCATGGCGCAGGCGGCGGGCTGCGGGGTGCCGGTGCTGGCGATGATCCGCCCCCGTGCCGGCGATTTCGTCTGGTCGGGACCAGAGGTCGCGCAGATGGAGGCCGACATCGCCACCGCCCGCAGCGCCGGGCTGGCCGGAGTGGTGCTGGGGGCCAGCCTGCCCGACGGGCGGCTGGACGTGGCCACCCTCTCGCATCTGATGCAGGCCGCGCAGGGGCTGGACTGCACCCTGCACCGCTGCTTTGACCTGGTGCCCGATCCGGCAGCGGCGTTGGAGCAGGCTGTCACCCTGGGGTTTTCCCGCGTCCTGACCTCGGGCGGGGCGCTGCGGGCCGTGGATGCCCTGCCCGCCCTTGCGGCGCTGATCGCGCAGGCCGGGGACCGCATCGCCATCCTGCCCGGATCGGGCATCACCGCCGCCAACGCCGCCCGCTTCACCGCGCTTGGCGCGCGGGAACTGCATGGCTCGTGCAGCGCGGCCGTGCCCGCCCCGGAGGCCGCTGCCGCCATGGGCTTTGGCCCTGCCACCGAACGGCGCACCGAGGCCGCGCTGGTGCGCGCCCTGCGGCAGGCCGTTCATTGACTTGAAACCCTTCCGGATTCACCCTGCGCGGCAAAGCGAAAGGGCAGTGCCATGGATTTCACCATCACCTTCGACCGGCCCGAGGAGGGCCCGGCCTCGGGGCCCATCACCGTCGGCTGGTTCCTGGCCTCGGACAAGGGCGCGGTCCTTTACGATCCGCCCGAACGGGTCAGCCTGCGCCAGACCAACAAGGCGCATGCGAAATCCGCCAGCCGCTGCCCCGGCGTGATCCAGCTGGAAAGCCGGTATTTCATGGTGAAATGCCCGTTCGACATGCACATCGGCTTTGCCCGCGACGACAAGGGCAAGGGCGTCTTGGTGAACCGCGCCGGCACCGCCAGCCCGATCCGCGCCAACAAGCTGGGCGAGGTGCTGACCCTGGTCAACGAGGCCGAGTGGCGCTATCCCGACCGGCCGACCGTGCAGCTGCACCTGCCCTACTGCTTCATCGCCGACGAGATGGTCTACATCACCCAGTTGTCGGCCTTCATGCACTACCGCCCCGATCCCCTGCCCGGCACGATCTTTGGCGGGCGCTTCCCGGTGTCGGTCTGGCCGCGCCCGCTGATGTGGGCTTTCGAATGGCACGAGCCGCAGAAGGACATCATCCTGAAGCGCGGCGAGCCGCTGTTCTACTGCCAGTTCGAGGGGACGGACCCCTCCCGCCCCGTGCAGGTGATCGAGGCCGAAAAGACGGCCGAGCTGAACGCCTATCTGGACAAGATCGGCGGGGTGGTGAACTACGTCAACCAGACCTTCAGCCTGTTCAAGGCGGCCGAGGCGATCCGGCCGAAGCGGCTGCTGACCCCCAAGACGCGCGAGTGAGGTCGATCGTCGAGACCTACGACCTGGCCAGCGGAACCCGCCGCCAGGTGCTGGCCACCGAAGGCCGGATCGCGGCGCCGAACTGGGCGCCCTCGGGCGACTGGCTGCTGGTGAACGGCGACGGCCGGCTGTTCCGCCTGCCGCTGGACCGGCCCCGCCTGCTGCCGCTGCCCACCGGCACGGCCACGCGCTGCAACAACGACCACGGTTTTGCGCCCGGCGGGCAGACGATCCTGTTGTCCTCGCACCACGAAGGCGAGGGGGCGCGCATCTACGCCATGCCGGTGACGGGCGGAGAGCCGCAGCGCATCACCCCGCAGGCGCCCAGCTGGTGGCACGGCATCTCGCCCGACGGGGCGCGCATCGCCTATGTCGCGGCGCGCGGCAGCCGGGTGGTCGACGTCTACACCTGCCCCGCAGGCGGTGGCCCGGAAACCCGCCTGACCGGGGGCGAGGGGCATTGCGACGGCCCCGACTTCAGCGCCGATGGCAGCCGCATCTACTATAACTGCGACCGCGACGGGCACGCCCAGATCTGGGTGATGCAGGCCGATGGCAGCGACCAGCGCAGGCTCTTCGCCGACGATCACGTCAACTGGTTCCCGCACCCCTCGCCCTGCGGCCGCCACCTGGTCTACCTGGCCTATCCGCCCGGCACCGATGGCCACCCCGCCGACCTGCCGGTGGCGCTGGTGCTCTGCGATCCGCAGGGGGAAAACCGCCGCCGCATCGCCGAATTCACCGGCGGCCAGGGCACGCTGAACGTGCCCTGCTGGGCGCCCGACGGCCGCGCCTTTGCCTTTGTCCGCTACGAACCCTAGGCCTTGCCGCGTCGGGCCGGGGGCGCGGGCTCGGCGTGAAACAGCTCGGGCACGTCAAGGAACGGCGTCAGCAAGCGCGGGTCACCCCAGACCGAGATGTGGATCTCGGGCTGGCCCGCGCCCACCAGATGCTCGGGCGTCAGCATCACCACCCGCAGCCGCAGCGAGGCGCCGTCCAGCAGCGCGGGCGTCAGGACCTGCGCGGCGATCGGGCCCAGATGGCCCAGATAGGCCTCGCGCCGCAGGGGAACCAGCCCCAGGAACGGCCGCTGCACCTGCGCAAAGACCCCCACCCGCCCGTCCGGCAACAGCCGCGCCGTGACCGTGTCGCCCATCGACAGGCGCGACCGCCCGATATGCACCGAAATCCCCTCGACCGGGACCTGCGGCAGAATCGGCTCCATGATCTCGCGCATCGGCACCCTCCGAGGACAGGCGACCACAGGTGTCCCCTGCGGCGACGGGCGGCAAGGCCGGACTGCCCCCGCCCCCGGCCGGGCGGCGAAACCCGCCGGAATCGCCGCCCCCCATGGGCGGCAAAAGGCCCATGACCCGCGCCCCGCCCCATCCGGGCGAAGTGTCGCGGAAAAATCGCGGCTTTCCGGCGGCTTCCCGCTTGAAGGCCGCGCCGGATCAACCCACATCTGGCCCAAGGCCGATGCCGGCGTGCCTTTTCAGGGCGCCCGCAGGACGGTGCTTCAGAAAAGGAGAGACGGATGAACCTGGAAAAGTTCACCGAACGGTCGCGCGGCTTCCTTCAGGCGGCCCAGACCATCGCGATGCGCGAAAGCCACCAGCGCGTGCTGCCCGATCACCTGCTCAAGGCCCTGATGGACGATGACCAGGGCCTGGCCGCGAACCTGATTCGCAAGGCAGGCGGTTCGCCCGAACGGGTGAACGAGGCGATCAACGCCGCCATCGCCAAGCTGCCCAAGGTGTCGGGCGGCGACGGCCAGACCTACATCGACCCCAGCCTGGTCCGCGTGCTGGACGAGGCGGAAGAGGTCGCCAAGAAGGCCAAGGACAGCTTTGTTCCGGTCGAGCGGCTGTTGACCGCGCTGGCGCTGGTGAACACCCGCGCCAAGGATGCGCTGACCGCCGGCGCCGTCACCGCGCAGGGCCTGAATACCGCCATCAACGAGGTGCGCAAGGGCCGCACCGCCGACAGCGCCAGCGCCGAAGACACGATGGAGGCGCTGAAGAAATACGCCCGCGACCTGACCGAGGCGGCGCGCGACGGCAAGATCGACCCGATCATCGGCCGCGACGAGGAAATTCGCCGCGCCATGCAGGTCCTTAGCCGCCGGACCAAGAACAACCCGGTGCTGATCGGCGAACCCGGCGTCGGCAAGACCGCCATCGCCGAGGGCCTGGCACTGCGCATCGTCAACGGCGACGTGCCCGAGTCCCTGAAGAACAAGCGGCTGATGGCGCTGGACATGGGCGCGCTGATCGCCGGGGCGAAGTATCGCGGCGAGTTCGAGGAACGTCTGAAGGCGATCCTGAAAGAGATCGAGGCCGCGGCCGGTGAGATCATCCTCTTCATCGACGAAATGCACACGCTGGTCGGCGCGGGCAAATCCGAAGGCGCGATGGATGCGGCCAACCTGATCAAGCCGGCGCTGGCACGGGGCGAGTTGCACTGCATCGGCGCGACCACGCTGGATGAATACCGCAAGCACGTCGAAAAGGACGCGGCGCTGGCCCGTCGCTTTCAGCCGGTCTTCGTCGAAGAGCCGACGGTCGAGGATTCGATCTCGATCCTGCGCGGGATCAAGGAAAAGTACGAATTGCACCACGGCGTGCGGATCGCCGACAGCGCCCTGGTGGCGGCGGCGACGCTGTCGCATCGGTATATCACCGACCGTTTCCTGCCCGACAAGGCCATCGACCTGATGGACGAGGCGGCCAGCCGTCTGCGGATGGAGGTGGACAGCAAGCCCGAGGAACTGGACGCGCTGGACCGCCAGATCCTGCAATTCCAGATTGAGACCGAGGCGCTGAAGAAAGAGGATGACGCGGCGTCCAAGGACCGGCTGGAGAAGCTGGAAAAGGAACTGGCCGACCTGCAGCAGAAATCGGCCGAGCTGACCGCCAAATGGCAGGCCGAACGCGCCAGCCTCGAGGCCGCGCGGACGCTGAAGGAGCAGCTGGATACGGCGCGCGCCGAACTGGAAGCGGCCAAGCGCGAGGGCAACTTTGCCAAGGCTGGTGAGCTGCAATACGGCCGCATCCCGGCGCTGGAAAAGGACCTGGCCGAGGCGGAAGCCAAGGAAGGCCAGGCGCTGGTCGCCGAAGCCGTCCGCCCCGAGCAGATCGCCGAGGTGGTCGAACGCTGGACCGGCATCCCCACCAGCAAGATGCTGGAAGGCGAGAAGGAAAAGCTGTTGAAGATGGAGGAAGAGCTGGGCCGCCGCGTGGTGGGCCAGAAGGCCGCCGTCGAGGCCGTCTCCCGCGCCGTCCGCCGCGCCCGCGCCGGGCTGTCGGACGAGAACCGCCCGCTGGGGTCGTTCCTGTTCCTGGGCCCGACCGGCGTCGGCAAGACCGAACTGACCAAGGCGCTGGCCGAGTATCTGTTCGACGACGACAACGCCATGGTCCGCATCGACATGAGCGAGTTCATGGAGAAACACTCGGTCGCCCGGCTTATCGGGGCGCCTCCGGGCTATGTCGGCTATGACGAAGGCGGCGTGCTGACCGAGGCCGTGCGGCGTCGGCCCTATCAGGTCGTTCTGTTCGACGAGGTGGAAAAGGCGCACCCCGACGTGTTCAACGTGCTGTTGCAGGTGCTGGACGACGGCCGCCTGACCGACGGCCAGGGCCGCACGGTCGACTTCAAGCAGACGCTGATCATCCTGACCTCGAACCTGGGCGCGCGCGGCCTTAGCGAACTGCCCGAGGGGGCCGATGCCGGCTCTGCCCGGGCCGAGGTGATGGAGGCGGTGCGGAGCCATTTCCGCCCCGAATTCCTGAACCGCCTGGACGAGCAGATCATCTTCGACCGGCTGAACCGCGCCGACATGGCCGGGATCGTCGATATCCAGCTGCGCCGCCTGGAACAGCGTCTTGCCGCGCGCAAGATCGCGCTGGACCTGGACGCGGACGCCAAGGCCTGGCTGGCTGAAGAGGGCTATGACCCGGTGTTCGGCGCCCGGCCGCTGAAGCGGGTGATCCAGCGCCAGTTGCAGGACCCGCTGGCCGAGATGCTGCTGGCCGGCGACGTGCTGGACGGCACCACCGTCACGGTGACGGCCGGGCCCGAAGGCCTGATCGTCGGCGGCAAGGTGATCGCCAGCCGCCGCGAAAGGCCGTCGCAGGCGGTCGTCCACTGATGGCAAAGGGGGCCGCAAGGCCCCCTTTTCACGCCGACCGCAGCACGACCAGGTTCGAATCCACCGCCTCGGCCACCGCCGAGAAATGCGCCGTGCGCCGGTCGGGGTCTTCGCCCGACCGCAGGATGACCAGTTCGGT
>ERZ1645187.4895-NODE-4895-length-10616-cov-6.232175_pt1 | contig 10616 bp, 8 predicted proteins | sample MGYA00575352_ERZ1645187 | MGnify/ENA primary metagenome ERZ1645187 (study PRJEB40837, sample SAMN11349314) | freshwater sediment metagenome | isolation source: river sediment | host: Sediment | place: India: Wazaribad , New Delhi | collected 2017-02-21 ...
ATTGTTGCGCACGTAGCGCGGCGACTTCTTCCAGATCGACCCGCCCGAAGCCCTCGAGCTGCCGCCCGACGACCGGCTTGCCGCGATCGCGGGCAGACTGGCGGACTGCGCCATGATCCTGTTCGAAAGCCTCACCACGGGCGCCATGCGCGACGCGCTTCTGAAGCCTTTGCGCGCGGTTTGCGGAAGCGCGCTGATCGATCTGCCCGAGGACATCATCGCGCGCGGTGCGCTCGAGGCCGCGCGGCGACATGACGAGGGCGAGCCGGTCTATTTCGACTTTCTGCCGCAGATCTCCACCATTGTTCTGGGGCAGGACGGCGCGCGCAGCCACGATCTGATCGAACCCGGGGCGACCCTGCCCGCAGGGCGCATCTATCGCTCTGCCGAACCCGCGAAATTCGCCATTCAGGCGGGTCAGGCCGAGTTTTCCGTGCATCTGCGCAAGGAACTCGCGCCCTGGCCGCGCAAGGCCCGGGTGGAGATCGGTGCGCCGGTGTCGGAAATCGTCCCGGTCTCGCTCAGCGTTGAGCAGGTGCCCGCCGCCGGTCGGGCGCGGCTGTTGATCGACGCGCCGAAACTGTCGCGCCAGTTCAGCGTCGATTGGGAGGGCGCGACCGAACTTCATCGGCGGTGGGAAGACCTCGTCGTCGAGCTCGACGGGCCCGCCCCGACGATCCCGAAACGGCTGGTGCTGCCCTGCGGCATGGAGCTTTGGGAGGACAGCCCCGCGGGCCAAGGTTTGATGAGCCTTCTGGCGCAAAACGTTCGCCGCCCGCAGGTCGATTGGAAGGTGCTCGCCGACAAGCTTTCGGCGCGGAAGCTGAAGCGCCACTGCATTTCGAGCGACGGTGAGATCCCCGATCAGGTTCCGGAACAGAGCCGCGCGCATCTTGAGCAGTTGACCGAGCGCGCCTTAGCCGAGCTTGAAGATCGCCGCGCCGGGCGCCGTGGGAGCAATGACAACCACGCGCTCAAATTCCTCACCTGGCAGTTCCGCCGCGCCCCCGACGCCATCCCCGCGATGCTGCTCGAGGCGTGGCAGGACAGGGCCGCCGGACGCAAGCACCCGTTCGCGCTCAGCGAGGCAAGCTGGGTTCTGATTTATCAAGGTCTTGGCCGAACCTGCCGGTCGGAAGAAGACGAGCGCATCGCCCTTGCGCGTCTGTTCGCGCGGCCTATCGAGAAATGGTCTTACCGCCAGGAAACTGCCGCCGCCGCGTTCTTTCTGTCGCGCTCGGAAACCGCGCCCTTGCTGCTGGAGCGTTCGCATGTCGAGCAATTGGCCGAACGCGTGCTGATGGAATTCGCGGCGGAGCACGACACCAACTATACACGCTTCAACTATGCGCCCTTCCTGCTTGGAGGGCTGCTGCGGTGGCGCCTGAAGGAAGGGAATGCCCTTGTCGAAGGCCTCGATCCGCTTGCCGACGCCCTGAGCGCGGCAATCGAGAAAACACTTGCCGATTTCGATCGGCAAGACAATCGCAACGAGACCTTCCTGCGCGCCGTCTCGCACTACGAAGCCCTGCTCGAGCAACTGCTCGACGAGTTGGCCGGCGAAGGGCGCAATCCGGATTTGCTGGTGGATCTTTACGATGCCTGAGGGGCGGGCCGTTCGGCGATCACCTGCGCTTGGGGCCTTTGGGAAGACCCTTGCGGCGAGGCGGGTCAGATCCGGCGCCGTGATGACGGCGAGGCCCCCGCAAGCATGTCACGTTTTGACGCCCACGGCGATTAGAAGAACATTGCAGTCTGCCGCGCCGAGTCGCCTCGGCCCGTTTCGCGATCACCACGTCGCGGCAGATGCATCGGATCAGGAAAGACCTGCAACGCGCAAAGGCGCGTCGGTCGGGTAAACAGGAGAACTAACCGCCATGAGCGACATCGACTCCGTCAAGGCGCTGGTTCACAAGGTCATGCGGCGGGATTTCGATCTTGTGCCGACCGCTTCGGGCCAGGGCAATCGCGTGCACCTCGAAGTCTGGACCCACAAGGCGACGAAATTGCCGATCGGTCTCGAAATGGGGCATTCCACGCTCGTCAATTTTTGGCTCGTCCGTTCGGATCTGCCGCGCGATCTTCCGGAGGCCTTGACGCGGACCGACAAGGAGCCGACCAGGGACGGATGGACGGACGCGGAAAACGATGGCGCCAATCACAATCTGAAGTCCTATCCGCAGTTCGCAAGGCGACCGCTGACCCGTCTCGGCATCCGGAGCCTTGATGACGCGAGCCGTGTTCTTGCGGCGATCACGCGGGGCGATGTGGCGGGTCTCGTCGACGCGGCTGGGCGCAAGGCTGAGGGGCGCGGGGCATTCATCCTGAAGATCAACGGCGCTGTTCATGCCCCCGGCGGCATCTGTCGGCCGAAATCCGGCACGGATTGGGAGGGCGGAACGCTGCGGATGCCCTGGTCGGGCGAGCGTGCGTCGTCCAGAAGCGACCGTGCGCCCGGCGACAAGGTCACGCCGGGGGATCGCCTGTACATCTGGACGCACGAGCACGAAGACTTTGGTCGCGGCCTGGGTATGACGGCGACTGCCATCGCGGATCGGGTCGAGACGGGGGATCAGGACCTGGAGATCGGGCTGCGCGATGTTATGCTGTTGCCGCGCCCGTTCGGCTTCGGGCTTCTGCGGACGCGGGTTCAGGATTTTCCCATGCTCCAGCGCATGCATGAAGACCGCAGGTTGCAGGCTTGGCAGATGAGCGCCGCGGAAACCGAGGCGATCGATCGGCTCATCCAGGAGTTCGGCTCCGAGTTCGCCTCCCAGCAGGCGCAAGCCGAGGCCGACCACTTGCCACCGCTCGAGCGCGCCGTAATGCAGGATCGCGACGAGATCGAGCAAGCCGAGGAAGACCGCAAGACCGCAATCGTCAAGGCGCGCCCCGGTCAGCAGAAGTTCCGCGACATGGCGATGAAGCACCATGGCGGGCGGTGCGTCTTTACAGGCGTGCGGGTCGCGGCGGCGCTCGAGGCCGCCCATGTCATTCCGCACACCGGCAATCCCGCTTTCGAAGTGGCGGAAAACAGTCTGGTGCTGCGCCGTGACATCCACGCCCTGTTCGACGCCAGTCTGATTGCCATCGATCCGCGCTCGGGCAGGCTGGTCCTCAGCCCCTCGTTGGAGGGCACGATCTATGCGAAAAACCTTTCGGGCAGGGAGGTCGCTCACAAACTTGCCCGCGAGGCGCTGCAGTATCAGTTCCAGCGTTTCATGGCAGCTCAGGCGCAGGAGGGATGCGCCGAAGCGGCGGGGTGAGAGGCAGGGGAGCCGTGCCATGTGGACCTTCGCCAGCATGGCCCTGCTCGTTCTTTCGGGCCTTGTCGCCCTCTCCGCAAGGCCCGTTCAAGCGTTGCTCCACACCGCGATGATTGTTGCAATCTTGACGTTCGCGGTGTGGCTCGTCGGCATCGCTCTCTGGTTGGCCATTGCCGGGCCACGATGAGACCGGGCGCACTGAAACTGCATCGGCGTGAAGGCGCGCCTGAATTCGGGAGACGTTCCTTGATCAAGATCCTGCATACTGCGGATATCCATCTCGACTCGCCGCTCAAATCGCTCGCGCTGCGCAACGAGACCCTGCGCGATCACATCCAGTCCGCGACGCGGCAGGCCTTCGCCCGGATCATCGACACCGCGCTGGCAGAGGGCGTGGCCGCGCTCTTGATCGCGGGTGATCTCTTTGACGGGGCGCAGCGCTGCGCTAAGACAGCGGCCTTCCTCTCGGGGCAGATCGAGCGGCTGCGCGCGGCGGGGATCGCGGTTTTCTACATCAAGGGCAATCACGACGCCGAAAACCCGATCACCGGCGAGGTGGCGCTGCCGGACAACGTGCATGTGTTTGACGGGCGCGGCGGCAAGGTGCGACTGGGCGATACCGATATCTGGATTCACGGCGTCAGCTTCACCGGCCGGCACGCCCCCGACAGCCTGCTGCCCAAATTCGGTGCGCCTGTGCCGGGTGCCGTCAACATCGCGATGCTGCACAGCTCACTTGCCGGCGCGGTGGGGCATGACACCTACGCGCCCTGTTCGGTGGACGATCTGGCGGCGCTGGGCTTCGACTATTGGGCGTTGGGGCATATCCACAAGCGACAGGTGTATCGGGATGCGCCCTGGATCGTCATGCCGGGCATCCCGCAAGGGCGCGACATCGGCGAGGCGGGGGCGAAATCGGCGACGCTTCTGACGATCGAGGCGGGGCAGATCACCGTAGAAGAGGTGCCGACATCCGTCGTCACGTTCCTTCTGCACGATATCGATGTGACCGGCGCCGAAAGCGACGACGAGATCCGCCAGCGGGTCCGCAGTGCTCTTCACGCTCTGAGCGCAAGCCTAGCGCCCGGTGAGACGGTCATCTTGCGCTTGACGCTGGCCGGGCGCACCGCCCGCCATTGGCAGGTGCTGCGCGATGCCGCGATCTGGGCGGAAACCGCCGTGCAGATCGCCGAGGAGACCGGGCGGCTGTGGGTGGAAAAGCTCTGCCTTGCGCTCGAGGCGCCGCGCGCCACGGCCGCCGACACCGCTGCCACCGACGAAATCGCCCGGCTGATGGCGCAGATTTCGACCGAGGCGGGGTTTGCCGCGCAGGCTTTGGCGGAGGTCGAGGAAGTGTTGGCGCAACTGCCACCAGCGCGGCGGGCGGCCTTGCTGCCCGACGAAGCGGCTATGTCGGCGCTGGTGCGCGATCTTGCGGCATCGGGGGGGACCCACCTCGTCGCCTTGATGAAAGGGGCTTCGGAATGATGCGGTTGCGACAGCTCGACCTCGAGCTTTTCGGTGGCTTCAGCGGCCAGAGTTTCGATTTCGGGGCGCCTCGGGGCGACGGGGAGCCGGACTTCCATGTGATCATCGGCCGCAACGAGGCGGGCAAGACGACGACGATGGAGGGATTTCTGCGGTTGCTCTACGGCTTCCCGCATCGTGAACCCTACGATTTCCTGCATCAGCGCAAGAACTTGCGGGTATCGGGTGTGCTCGATATCGACGGAACGGAAATGGCTTTCACACGGCTGCCGAACCGCGAACCCTCGCTGCGCGATGCCCGGGGGGCGGAGTTGCCGACGAGCGCCCTGCAGGCCCATCTGGGCGGGCTCTCCGAAGAGGACTACCGCAACCTCTTCTGTCTCGATGACGCGACGATCGAGAGAGGGGGCGAGGAAATCACCAGGGCGAAGGGCGATATCGGCCGGTTGCTGTTTTCCGCCGCGGCCGGGATCAGCGACCTTTCGGAGGTGCTCGACCGCGTCCGGGCGGAAGCCGACGGCCTTTATCGCAAGCGAGCGAGCACGACGCGGCTGGCAAGCTTGAAGAAAGACCATGCCGAGGTTGAACGGCAAATCCGTGAGCTCGACATTTCGGCGGCGCAGTATCGCAAGCTCAAACAGGCGGCCGACGAGGCCGATGCGGAAGAAAAACGCGCTTTGGAGCATCGCAGGGGGTTGTTTGCGGCCAAGGCGCAGCTTGAGGCCCGGGGCAAAGCCTTGCCCCTTCTTGGCGAAATCGATGCGCTCGGCGCGCGCCTCGTGCCCTTCGCGGCTTGGCCTGCGCGCCTTGATATCGACCCGGAAACGCTGGTGCGGATGCTCACCGATCAGGCCACGGCGCAAAGCCGCGAGCACGCCCTTGGCGCAGAGATCGACACCTTGCGCGCGGAACTGGCAGGGATCGAGCAGCACCCGGAACACCTGGCGATCTCGGGGGAGATCGAGGAGTTGGACGCGTTGCGAAGCCGGTACATGACGGCGGACCTCGACCTTGACCGGCGGCGTCGTGCGCTCTCGGGGATATTGCAGGACATGCGGCAGGTGGTCGCCCGCGATCTTGGGGCCTCCGGTGATGTCGATGTCGATCCCGACCGGCTGGTCCTCTCCTCCGCAGCCCTTTCGGACCTCGACGCGCTGCGCGACGCGATGCGGGATGCGGAGCGCCTGGCCGAAACCGAGCGTTCGGAGGTGGCCGATCTGGCGGCCAGGATCGTGGCGGCCGAGGAGGCGCAGCGCAAGCTTGCAGGCGAGATGTCTGCCGGAAGCGATCTGGAAGAGGTTTGCGCGCGTTTCGACATCGATGCCCTGTCGCAACGGTTCATTGCCGCGACCAGCGCCGTGGAGCCTGCGCGAGCTCGCGCGCAAGGCGCTCTCGACGCGCTTTCGATCAAGGGGCAAAGCTTCGATGCCGTGCCGACCTGCCCGCTGACCCTCGAAGAGGCCGAAGCTCTGCTGGACAGCGTGCAAAAGGTCACGCTTCGGCACGATGCCGCGCTGCGCGAGATCGGGGAGCATCGGGCGGAGCTTGCCGAACGCGCCGCGCGGATCGGCCGGATCAAGGCGACCAGCGGGCTGATCGAGGATGCGCAGGCCCAAAGCCTCCGGGCCGGGCGCGACGATCTCTGGGCGGAGCACAGGGCGCAGCTGAATGCCGCAACCGCGGCGGAGTTCGAAGAGGCGATGGTGCGGGTCGACACCGCCATGGACCTGCGTCTCTCGCATGCCGCGGACCTCGGCACCTTGCGCCAGCACGAACAGGATCTGGCCGCCCTCGAGGCTCGCGCCGGCCTGATGGACCAGCAGATCGCGGCCTTGGCGGCAGAGCGGCAGACGGCGCTGGACGGCCTGACATCCGCCGTGCGACAGGCGGGCATCGGCGCGCCGATGATGCCGGAGGCTTTTGTCGCATGGCTGCGCAAGCTGGGAACGGCGGCGCAGGCCGCGGCCGAGCTGCGGCGCCTGCAGGAGGACCACCGCGAGACATTCGCAAGGGCGGAGAGGTTGATCGAGCGTCTCGCCCCGCTTCTGCGCCGCGAGGAGCCGCGTTTCGAAGATATTGTCGCCGAGGCGAAGGCCATTCTCACCGGGCAGCGCGCGCACAAGGAAAAGCTGCGGGCGGCCCGGTCGCGCGTTGAAGACCTCGCGGGCGAGCGGGAAAAACGCGTCGCAAAACTTGCGGATATGGAACGCAAGGCGGCGAGCCTTCGGCGCGATTGGGCGGAGAAAATCGCCCAACTCTTTCCCGAAGCCGTGAACGCAAGCCTGCTCGAGGCATCGCTGAAACCGCTTCATGATCTGCGCGCGCTCGACACCGAGCGGATTGCGCTGGAACGCCAAGTGCTGGGCATGGAGGCGGATCAGGCTCAGTTCTCGGCGCGCGTGCGAGACCTCGGCGCGCGGGCAGGCGTCGAGGTTTCGGAGGCGCCGCGCGCTGATTATGATGCCTTGGTGGCGAAAGCCGACGAAGCGGTTGCCGCCGAGGAAAAATCGCGCGATCTCGAGGAACGGATTGCGGCACAGGACCAGGCGCTCTCAGAGACCAGAAGAACGCTGGACGATATCCGTCTTGCTGTCGAGAAGATGGCGCGGTTGTTTCCGGAGGGCGTCGAGACGGGCTCGCTGGAGGCTCTGCGGCAGGCCGTCAGCACGGCTGCGCAAGTGATCGGCGACCGCGGCAGGCTTGCGCAGCTTGAACGCGATCTGTTGGCGACGCTCGCTCTTGCGGATCTGGACGCGGCGCGGCAGTCTCTGGCCGAGACCTCGCAGGCGGATCTGCGGGCCCGGCTCGAGGAAGTCGAGGCCGATCTCGAGACCGCCGAGGCTCTCTACAAGGCGAAGATCGAGGCCCGCGCCGCGGCGGAGCAGGAGTTGCTCTCGATCGGCGGGGATGCCGAGGTGGTGCGTCTGGTCGAGCGGAAAACGACGCTCGAGCTGGAAATGCAGGAAGCCGCGCTTCGGCACTTGGAGTTGAGCCTCGGATATCACCTGGCCGACGCTGCGATCCGGCGCTACCGCGATACGCATCGCAGCGCGATGATGCAGGCCACCGAGACCGCCTTTGCCGAGCTGACGAACGGCGCCTATTCGCAGCTGCGGACCCAGATCGATGGCGCCTCAGAAACGCTTTTGGCATTCGATTCCAAAGGCATGGCCAGGCAGGCGCAGGACATGTCCAAGGGCACCCGGTTCCAGCTTTACCTTGCCCTGCGCGCCGCGGCCTATGAACAGCTTGCGCATCAGGGAACGTCGCTGCCATTCTTCTGCGACGACATCTTCGAAACTTTCGATGAAGATCGGACGCGTTCGGCCTGTCGCGTGATGGAAAGGCTCGGCCGGCGCGGGCAGGCGATTTACCTGACCCATCATCGCCATGTCGTCGATATTGCCCGCGAGGTCTGCGCCGACCGCGTGCAGATCCACCAGATCGGGGTTTGAGGCGATCTGATGGCCGAAAATTTTGGGGAGGGCGCATGTCAAGAGGCAGATCGGGGCACCGCGCACAGCCGAAAATCCGGCGGCGCAACCAGGGCCAGATGTGTTTCGCGGTGCGGATGGATGCGAAAGGCAAAGCTTTCTTCCATTGATGGATCATCGTCGGATGCACGCCGTATTCGGCGGCCAGTTCCGACACCGTGCGCTCGCCCTTCACGGCCTCCAGCGCCACGCGGGCCTTGAACCCCGCATCATGGTTCCTGCGTTTCTTCATGTCCTGATCTCCTCGCTCTTGGAGACCAGCAGACGTCAGATCGTAGCTTCCGTCACTGTCCGATTTTCGGGGAGCTCAATCACCAACCGGCTCCGGTCGCGGCTGGATGAAAGACCAGTGGCAGGTCAGGGGGTGTACGTGGAGACGGATTACTAGCCCATCATTGACCTAGGCCCGGCTCGCCAATGAAACGAGCGCTACGCAATGCGGTCGGTTCCCTACGTCGCCAAGACGCCGCCTGTGCGCGAGAGCCTTGCGCAAAGCCGGACCATGAAGAGCGGCGGTGCCGCGGGAGTCTCGACGCTCGGCGCAGCTCCTGACCGAGACGAAGTCCGCCACGCCGCCACTTGTCCCGTCTCTCGACGCGCTTCGCTGGGTTTTCATCGCGGTTGCGCTCGGCGGCATTGCGGCCACGATCTATGCACACCTTGACGACTGGCACCGGCAGCGGCGGTGATCTCCTGTATTCAGCAAGGCACCCTTCCGCGCATCCTTACTGCCTCGGGTACCGAACTCCAGGGTGCGCTTCCCGACCTAACTGGCTCAATGGACCGATTCTCGACGCTACCATCGCGGCAATAGTAAGATTGGTCCCACCACCAATCATATCCCGCCTCGCCGAATGTTCGGGATAAATGCGTACGCCTCCAGCAGCTGGCATTGCTATCGGAGTCTTTGAAGTCGCCAACCACGCGCCCGGCCGCTCGATCCCGCAATCTAGAACAGTATCCAAGCCCCGCACCATTCCGACTATGCCTATAGATATCCACATTGTCACGGCTTTGCGAGATAACAACCGGCTCAGTTCTGGGTGAAAATCAACATCATGCCGGAAATCCGGCCTTGCAGGCCGAGCTCGAGAAATGGATGTCGGTTGCGGGAAAGTGGGATCAGCCCGAAATCGACCTTCGGATGATCGCCGCAAGTGACCGCAACACCCGAAGATCAAGGAATGAGCAGAATTAAGTGAGACGTCAAAGCTCTGCAGATTTTTCAAGCGCACTATTCAAATCGCAAGGATCGCGCGCAGCTTTTCTTTTATTGCAGCAGAGTCGATCCCGTTCTCCTCGCTTGTTGTCAGAAGAATCCCTGAATCACCCTCGCCTTCGTCTTCCGGCAACACTCCCTGAGAGCGGTACCAGTCGAGCTTCGCAAGCCAGCGGCGCCTGTACGCCGGTTCAGACATCATTCCAAGATGCTCAAGAAAAACGCGCCGACCAGTCTCAGCATCTTCAATCGTGAAGTCAGGATATCGAACGCTGCCATCCTGCCCGGTGAAGGGTTGTTCGTAGGCGTAGGTGATGCCAAGGGCGTGAAGCAGATTGGCAATGATCACCTCCGATTTGGAGCGGACTAGCTCGCCGCGGGTGGTGCGGTGAATGAGGCCTTCTTCGAGGAATGCCCCGACATGCTCGACAGGCTTGGGATCGGAAAACAGATTTGTCAGCCGACAGGCGGTCTCGGAATGCTCGGATAAAGACAGCTTCAGGAGGCCTCGAAGGTCGCCTTGGTGTAAGAGGACCACTTGTTCACGTTGGCGCGTCAGTGCGGTGTAGAGCAGTTCGCGCGAAAGCAGGCGGCAGGGGTTCGGGACCACGATGAACGTTTTGCCGAATTCGCTGCCTTGGGCTTTGTGGATGGTCAAGGCATAAGCGAGCTCCAAAGACGCTTCGCCTTCATCGCCGAAATCGCTCCCTCCAAAGCCAAACTTGAAGCCGAGCTGCGAGGAGAATTCGACCTCGATCTTCCAGGGGAGCCCCTTTGGCTTCCAACTGCTCCCTTTGAACTGGCCCACAACGATTCCGATCTCGCCGTTGGCGAGATAACCCTTCTCCATTTTCGGATAGACGTTGACCTGCCCCCCGGAAGTTCCCTCGCTGTGATGTAGAGTCTGCGCAACCTGAGAAGGAGCAGACGACATGAGGAAAAGCCGTTTCACCGATGCGCAAATCATCGGGATGATCAAGGAGCAGGAGGCTGGGTTGCCGACCTCCGAGCTTTGCCGGAAGCACGGGTTGAGCCCCGCGACCTTCTACAAGCTGAAGGGCAAGTATGGCGGGATGGACCTGTCGGACGCCAAACGGCTGAAGCAGCTCGAGGACGAGAACGCGAAGCTGAAACGCCTGCTGGCGGATA
>ERZ1645187.4896-NODE-4896-length-10614-cov-44.295198_pt1 | contig 10614 bp, 9 predicted proteins | sample MGYA00575352_ERZ1645187 | MGnify/ENA primary metagenome ERZ1645187 (study PRJEB40837, sample SAMN11349314) | freshwater sediment metagenome | isolation source: river sediment | host: Sediment | place: India: Wazaribad , New Delhi | collected 2017-02-21 ...
ACCGTGACCGACAAGGGCAACCGTACGAATCTTGGCGCTGGCGTTCTGGCTCATGGAAATCCTCAGGAAATTGGGGGATGCCCCTGCCTCGCGGGCCGTGCCGTCAAACTGTGCCGGCGACCCCGGGAGGGCGAAGAAAGAAAAGACTGACGTGACGAAATCACCCGAAGATTCTACGCCCGCAACCACCCGGTCCGGCGGCCCGGCGGACACGCCAGCACCGACCTTTCCGGGGTCATTGGCGGGGTCTTACACTTGCCACTTCGCGCTGCGGGATTTTCGCCACGGTTTTCTGCCGCCGAAATGTTCCAGGATCTTGGGCGCGAGCGCGGTGGCGACGTGCCAGTGGCAGCGATACATTCAGGATGACCATGAAACGAGTTGATGATTTCCGCCTCCGGTTCGGCCAACAGGAGCTGGTGCCGATCATGGTGGGCGGCATGGGCGTCGACATCTCAACCGCCGAACTCGCGCTGGAGGCGGCCCGCCTCGGCGGCGTCGGCCACATTTCCGATGCGATGGTGACCGACGTGTCGGACCGGCGCTTCGACACCAGCTTTGTCAAGGACAAGACGAAGTTCTACAGGTACAACATCGACAACGCCGACAAGTCGAGCATCAAGTTCGATCTGGGCCACGTGGCCGAAGCCACCCGCCTGCACGTGGGGCGCACCATGGAAGCCAAGCGCGGTCCCGGCATGGTGTTTGTCAACTGCATGGAAAAGCTGACGATGAACGCGCCGGCCGACACGCTGCGTGTGCGCCTGTGTTCCGCGCTGGACGCCGGCATCGACGGCATCACGCTCAGCGCCGGCCTGCATCTGGGCTCGTTCGCGCTGATGGAAGACCACCCCCGCTTTCGCGACGCCCAGCTGGGCGTGATCGTCTCCTCGCTGCGCGCGCTGCAACTGTTCCTGCGCAAAAACGCGCGGCTGAACCGCCTGCCCGACTTTGTCGTCATCGAAGGCCCGCTGGCCGGCGGCCACTTGGGCTTCGGCATGGACTGGGCCGAATACGACCTGGCGACCATCGTGGCCGAGATCGCGGCCTGGCTGAAGCAGGAGCAGTTGCCGATTCCGCTGGTGGCCGCGGGCGGCATCTTCACCGGCAGCGACGCGGTCGCCTTCCTGGAGAACGGCGCCGCGGCGGTGCAGGTGGCCACGCGCTTCACGGTGGCCCGGGAATGCGGCCTGCCCGACGACGTGAAGCAGGAGTACTTCAAGGCCAACGAAGGCGACATCGAGGTCAACACCGTCTCGCCCACCGGCTACCCGATGCGCATGCTCAAGAGTTCACCCGCCATCGGCTCGGGCATCCGCCCCGGCTGCGAATCCTACGGTTACCTGCTCGACGGCAAAGGCAACTGCGCCTACATCACCGCCTACAACCGCGAAGTCGCGCTGCACCCGGATGGCAAGAACCTGTCGGTGATGGACAAGACCTGCCTGTGCACGCACATGCGCAATTTCAAGTGCTGGACCTGCGGCCACACCACCTACCGGCTGAAGGACACCACCCGACGCCTGGACGACGGCACTTACCAGATCCTAAGCGCGGAACACGTGTTCAAGGATTACCAGTTCAGCGTCGACCACCAGATCGCCCTGCCCGCCTGAGGCAGCACCATCCCTGCCGCAAGCCCATGCCACGCTCAATCCTCGACGAATCGCGCATCCATCCGGCCATCCGCGACAAGATCGCCCGGCATCAGCAGGACATCGTGCAGGACGTGATGGCGGCGGTGCAGGCCCATGACGTGGTGGTGGTCGGCATGGGCATGAACCCGTTTCCGAAGCAAGCGCGCAAGCTGCTCGACGATGCGCGCCAGCCCTACCACTACCTCGAATATGGAAACTACCTCAACACGTGGCGCAAGCGCAACGCGCTCAAGATGTGGACGGGCTGGCCCACCTTTCCGATGGTGTTCGTCAAGGGCACGCTGGTGGGCGGCGCCGGCGACCTGAAAGCCTTGATCGACAGCGGCGAGCTGAGCCAGCTGCTGGCCGCCTGAACCGCGGGCTGCGCAGGAGTGTCCTGTTTTGATAGCGACTGGTCGCTGCCCAGCGCTGGAAGGAGGCCGAGACACCTTGGCAACCGATGGGGCCACCTGTGACCGACCGACGAGGCCAGCGATTGGCCCGAATTGCAGGCGCCGCACAAGACAACGGCATTTCATCGTTCATCGTCGCGATAGACTCCGCGCGCCTGATCCGCCGAGTCGCGCCCTTTTTTCCGAGGCACCTCGATGAGCCAACCATCCAAGCCCCGCGGCAGACGGCGTCCCGCCCCAGCGCCTGCCACCGTGGCACCGGCCCCGCACCCCACGGAAGGCGCCCGCCAACCGCGGATCCGGATGGGATGGTGGATCGCCCTGGCGACCATCGCCGTGCTCGCGGCCGTGGCCTATGGCCTGCACGGACGCGGCGCGGATAGCGCTCCGACCGCGAGCGCCACGCCGCCGACGTCCGCCCTCCAGACCGACGCCCGCTTCATCGGTGCTTCCACCTGCAAGCGCTGCCACGAGGCCGAATACCAGGCCTGGCACGGGTCACATCACCGCCAGGCGATGCAGGAGGCCACGGCGGAAACCGTGCTGGGCGACTTCAACCAGGTGAAGCATCGGCATTTCCAGGTCGAGACCACCTTCTTCAAACGAGAGGGCCGGTTCATGGTGCGCACCGGCGGGCCCGACGGCCAGCCCGGCGAGTACGAGATCACGCACACCTTCGGCGTCTGGCCGTTGCAGCAATACCTGATCGCCTTTCCGGGTGGCCGCTACCAGATGCTGGGCATCGCCTGGGACGCCCGCACGAAGGCCGAAGGCGGGCAGCGCTGGTTCCACCTGTATCCGGACGAGAAGATGGATCACCGGGACCCGCTGCACTGGACCGGACGTTACCAGAACTGGAACCTGCAATGCGCGGCCTGCCACTCGACGAACCTGAAAAAGGGCTACGACGCCGCCACCGACACCTACGACACCACGTTCAGCGAGATCAACGTCGCGTGCGAGGCCTGCCATGGCCCAGGTTCGCGCCACGCCGACTGGGCCCAGCACGCCCGCGCCCCTTACGCGCCCGATGCCGACAAGGGCCTGGTGGTGCTGCGATCGCGCTGGCGCGAGGCGTGGTCGTTTGCCGCCAGCGGGGCGGTCACCGCCCAGCGCGACCGCCCCGCCAACGAAGCCGCCGCCAACACCTGCGCCGCCTGCCACGCCCGCCGCTCGACGCTGGTGGAGCACGGTGCCCCCGGTGCGCCGCTGATGGACACGCACCGCCCGGCGCTGCTGACCCAACCGACCTTTTTTGCCGACGGCCAGCAACGGGAAGAGAACTTTGTCTGGAACTCTTTCCTCCAGTCCCGCATGCACCAGAAGGGCGTCACCTGTATGGACTGCCACGACGCCCATTCGCTGAAGCTCCGCCTGGAAGGCAACGCACTGTGCGCGCGCTGCCACAACGCCGGCACGTTCGACGCGCCCGGACACCACGGCCACAAGGCGGGCAGCCCCGGAGCCCAGTGCGTCGAATGCCACATGCCGGAACGCACCTACATGGTGATCGACGCCCGGCGGGAGCACGCCATCCGCGTGCCGCGCCCCGACCTGAGCGAGGCGCTCGGCACCCCGAACGCCTGCAACCGTTGCCACACCGACCGCAAGCCGTCCTGGGCCGCCGAGGCCATGGATCGCTGGTACGGCACCGGCTGGCGCGCGCGGCCGCAGACCGGCAGCACCTTGCACGCCGGGGCCACCCAGGGCCTGGCGGCGTTGCCCTCCCTGATGGCGCTGGCCGAAGACCCGGCCCTGGCGCCCATCGTGCGGGCCACCGCGCTGACCCTGGCGCAACCCCACCTGGGGCCCCAGTCGTTGCCAACCGTTCGAAAACTGCTGGCCAACAGCGATCCACTGATTCGCGCCGCCGCGCTGGGCGCATTGGAGCCGATGGATGCACCGACACGCGCCCAGGCCGCCGCGCCCCTGCTGGCCGATCCGGTGCGCGGGGTGCGCGTCGAAGCCGCCCGCGTGCTGGCCGACATTCCTGACCACCGGTTGCCGCCGGCATCGCAGGCGAGCCGCGCTGCGGCCTTGAAGGAATACGAGGACTCGTTGACATTGGACGCCGACTGGGCCTCGTCCGTGACCAATCTGGGCAACCTGCGCCTGCGCCAAGGCCGCGTCGAGGACGCCATCGCCGCGTTCCAGCGCGCCGTGCGGCTGGACCCGCTGTTTGCGCCGGCCTGGCTGAACCTGGCCGATGCCTGGCGGGTGGCCGGCCGGGAAGCCGAGGGCGAGAAAGCCCTGCGCGACGCCATGACCCGGATGCCGCGCCAGGCCGACCTGCACCACGCGCTCGGCCTGCTGCTGGTGCGCAAGGGCGACAAGGCCGCAGCGTTGCCGGCGCTGGCGCAGGCGGCCCGCCTGGCGCCGGACAATTCGCGCTACGCCTATGTGCATGCGATCGCCCTGCATTCGGCTGGAAAACGCAGTGAGGCGCTGGCGGTGCTGGGCGCCGCGCACGCGCGCCATCCCGGTGACGTGGACGTCCTGAGCGCGCTGGTGTCGATCAACACCGAGGCCGGGCAGCACAAGGCCGCGCTCGGCTACGCTCGCCAGCTGGCCACCCTGCTACCCAACGACCCGTCGGTCCAGCGCCTGCTGGCCGACGTTCAGTCGCGCGCGGGCGGCTGAACGCCCTTCCGAAACACCCTTTCCTGAGGCAAAATCGAAGCCGGAGGTCGGTCGTGCGACCCGTGTCGTATCGGGCGGTCTGCGCATCACGTTCTTAAAGCATCGTTCGCACCATGTCGCACCACCTGATCGTTCTGCCCGATGACACCGCCCAGCCACTGATCGACGCAATCGCCGGCGCGAGGCGGTCGCTGAACATCCGCATGTTTCTGTTCACCGATCCGACGCTGATCGACACGGTGATCGCGGCGCAGCGGCGCGGCGTCAAAGTCCGGGTCATGCTGAACCCCGCCCGGCGCAGCGGCGAGTCCGAGAACGAGGAAGCACGCCAGAAGTTCGTCGAGGCCGGCATCGAGGTGCGCGACAGCAATCCCGCCTTCGCGCTGACACACCAGAAGTCGATGGTGGTCGACGACTCCGCCGGGTTTGTCGAATCGCTGAACTGGGAGCCGCGCGACCTGACGCTGACCCGCGATTACGCCATCGTCACCACCTACCCGGAGGAAGTGGCCGAGATGGTGGCCTGTTTTGACGCCGACTGGGAGCACAGCGAGTTCAAGCCCCACCCCGATTCGGCGCTGATCTGGTGCCCGAACAACGGCCGCGAGCGCGTGGCCGCCTTCATCGATGTGGCCAAACACACGTTGTGGCTGCAGAACGAGCGTTATCAGGACCAGGTGATCATCGAACGCCTGGTGCGCGCGGCTCGCCGGGGGGTGAAGATTCACATCCTGTCCAAGAAACCGCATTCGCTCAAAGCCGACAAGCTGATCGAAGGCGTCGGCGGGCTCCGTATCCTGCAGGACGTGGGTGCGAAGGTCCACGCGCTCAAGGGACTCAAGCTGCACGGCAAGATGCTGCTGGCGGACGGCAAACGCGCCGTCATCGGTTCGATCAACCTGGCGCCCGGCAGTTTCGACTCGCGGCGCGAACTGGCGATTCAGACCGACGACCATCACGTGCTGCACCGCCTGGACGACATCGTCAACAAAGACTGGGCCAACTCGAAGCTGCTCGACCTCAGCGACGAAGCCCTGCTGGCCGACCTGAAGAAACGCGATCTGGATCCCCACCAGCTGGCCCTCGAAGAAGACATCGAGCACTGGGGTTACCACCACAATGGCCACCATGGCGAATCCGGCCACAAGCACCACGTCGCCGAACCCTGAGGTCCGACCCACCCGCAAATCACCGTCCCGTTTCACCCTTGCTTCCATACCCCTCATCCAGGAGAACCAACCCATGTTGAATCGACTCTATGCCCGTCTCAGCGCCGCCGCCCTCGTGCTGGTGCTCACCGCCTGCGCCGCGCCCGCACCAGCACCGGTGGAAATCCGCAAGGGCGTGATCGAGCAGATCACGCCGACCCAGATCGCGAGCAACCAGCATGCCGGTGTGGGCGCGGTGATCGGCGGTCTGGCCGGCGTGGGCATCGGCAGCCTGATCGGTGGCGGCACCGGCCGCGATGTGGCCATGGTGGCGGGCGCCATTGGCGGCGCCCTGGTCGGCAATGAGGTGCAGAAACGCAACGAACAGCCGATCGCGGCGCAGCAGATCATCGTGCGCACCAGTTCCGGGGTGCTGGTGGCCATCACCCAGCCGGTGGGCCAGCCGCTGTTCGTCGGCCAGCGTGTCTTTATCCAGGGCTATGGCGAAAGCGCCATGGTCACGCCCCAGTAGTCGAAAACCACCGGACGGACGAAGTGATGCGCTCCGTCCGCGCCCTCAGGCCGGCTGCGGCTGGCTGTGCCACCACAACCGGCATTCGCGGCACCGGTCGCCTTCGAACCTGGCTTGCAGCACGCCATCGAGCACCATGCGCGGCAGCGGCGAACCGGCCTCCCGCGGCGGCAGGTGGGTGCCGGTGGAGCGGGCCCAGATCGCGAACAGTTCCTCCGACGCCACCTGATAAGTCACGTGCCAGTGCGCCACACCGCCGTCCGGGCTGTCGGCCAGCACCTCGTAGCGCAGCGCCACGTCTTCCTGCAGCTTCACTCGCTGCCAGTAGGCGGCCAGTTCGGCGTGACCGCGCTGCACCGCGAAAGGGGTGTTGTGATACGTGCCGTCCGGGGTGAACAGCGCACAGAACAGCCGCTCGTCACGCCCTTCCCAGGCGGCCTTGTAGCCCCGCATGAAGTGTTCGATGTCCATGGTCGGCCTCCTCAATCTTCCAGCACCCGCACCTTGACGCCCTTGCCTTTGATGCGGCCGGCGTTCAGCCGGCTGGCCGCCTGGCGGGCAATGGCGCGGTCCACCGCCACATAGGTGGACCACTCGTTGACGTTGATCTTGCCCACCTGCTCGCGGGTGAAACCGAGATCAGCGGTCAGCGCGCCCAATACGTCACCCGGACGGATTTTCTCCTTGCGCCCGCCCTGGATGTGCAGCGTGACCATGGGCGGCACCAGCGGCCCTTCGCCGGTGGGCGTGAGTTCGTCCAGCGCATGCCACTCGGAGGCGCGCCCCTGCAACTGCTCGATCCGCCCCACGTAGCCCATCTCGGGCAGGCTGGCCAGGTTCAGCGCCAGCCCGGTCTCGCCGGCGCGGCCGGTGCGGCCGATGCGGTGGATGTGCACCTCGGGGTCAGGGGTCACGTCCACGTTGATGACGGCGGCCAGGCTGGCGATGTCCAGCCCCCGCGCAGCCACGTCGGTGGCCACCAGCACCGAGCAGCTACGGTTGGCGAACTGCACCAGCACCTGATCGCGCTCGCGCTGCTCCAGCTCGCCGAACAGCGCCAGCGCGCTGAAGCCCTGAGCCTTCAGCACCTCAGTCAGGTCGCGGCATTGCGCCTTGGTGTTGCAGAAGGCCAGCGTGCTGGCCGGCCGGAAGTGGGCCAGCAGCCGGCTGACCACGTGCAGCCGCTCGCCGTCGGTCACCTCGTACCAGCGCTGTTCGATCTGGCCGCCCGCGTGCTGCGCCTCGACGGTGACGGTCAGCGGCTCGCGCATGAACTGGCTGGCCAGCCGGGCGATGCCATCCGGGTAGGTGGCCGAGAACAGCAAGGTCTGGCGCGCGGCCGGGCACTGGCGGACCACGGTGACGATGTCGTCAAAGAAGCCCATGTCGAGCATGCGGTCGGCTTCGTCCAGCACCAGGGTGTTCAGTGCGTCGAGCTTGAGGCTTTCGCGCGCCAGATGGTCCATCACCCGTCCGGGCGTGCCCACCACGATGTGCGCGCCGTGCTCCAGCGAAGCCAGCTGCCCGCGCAGCGGCACGCCGCCACACAGGGTGACCAGCTTGATGTTGTCCTGCGCCCGCGCCAGCCGGCGGATTTCGGCGCTGACCTGGTCGGCGAGCTCGCGTGTGGGGCACAGCACCAACGCCTGCACGGCAAACCGGCGCGGGTTCAGGTTGGCCAGCAGCGGCAGCGTGAACGCACAGGTCTTGCCGCTGCCGGTCTTGGCCTGGGCGATCAGGTCCTTGCCCAGCAGCGCCGCCGGCAGGCTGGCGGCCTGGATCGGTGTCATGGCGAAATACCCCAGCTGCGCCAGGTTGGCCAACGTGGCGGGCGGCAGGGGCAGGCGGGAAAAGTCGGTGTCGGCGCCTGCGGCGCCGGTAACGGTGGAGGTCATTCCCGATTATGGGCGCCGAACCGCCGCAACCCGCGGGGCAGTGAACCCGGACGATTCTTTCACTCTCCTATTCATAGCGCGATACGTCCTTTCGATGCTGGGTTCGTCCTGTTTCATCTAAGAATCAGACCGAAAACGCGATCGACACGACGTTCTGCGGCCGTCCACCCCGTTCGGCACGGCGCCCGGCCCGGCCGTCCGTACTGGCCCGAGAATTGAGAACTGAAATTCGGCCCCCACTTCCAGTGCATCCTGAGTAACATGGAGTCGCCATGAAGTTCCCCAACTACTACGAAGTCCTGGGCGTCAAGGACAACGCGACCCCCGACGAGATCAAGAAGGCCTACCGCAGACTCGCGCGCAAGTACCACCCGGATGTCAGCAAGGAGGCGGATGCGGCCAAGCAGATGGCCACCGTCAACGAAGCCAACGAAGTGTTGTCAGACCCCGACAAGCGCGCCGCCTACGACGCCGTTGGCCACCAGGCCTGGGCCCAGGGCGCGCGCAGCGCCGAGGATGTGCGCCCCCCGCCCGGCTGGAGCCGCGGTTTCGAGCGCGCCGGCACCGGCAGCCATCATGCGGCGCATGGTTCCGGTTCAGGCGGCGAGGAAGCCTACAGCGAGTTCTTCGAGGAGCTTTTCGGCCGGGCCGCCCGCGAACGCTCCCGCCAGAGCGCGCGCCAACAGGGCGGGCCGCAGGCCTGGCCGGGCGATGACCAGCATGCTGACATCGCGCTCACGCTGGATGACGCGTACCACGGGTGCGAAAAGCACATCCAGTTGCAATCCCGTGAACTGGACAGCAGTGGCCAGGTGCGACCGCAGCTGCGCACCTTGTCGGTCAAGGTCCCCGCGGGGGTGGGCCAGGGCCAACGCATCCGCCTGGCCGGACAGGGCGGACCCGGTTTCGGGGGCGGACCCGCGGGCGACCTGTTCCTGAAGGTTCACATCACCGCGGACGCCAGCTGCCACATCGACGGCCGCGACCTGACGATGAGGGTGTTCGTTGCTCCCTGGGAGGCCGCTCTGGGCGGGGACATCGAGGTCGACACGCCTGCCGGGCGGTTGACTGTGGTGGTTCCGGCAGGCTCGGTGTCGGGCCGCAAGCTGCGCCTGAAGGGCAAGGGCATTCCAGGCAAGACGCCGGGGGACCTGTACCTGGAACTGGCCATTGCCATACCGGGCGCCATCACCGACGAACAGAAAAACGCCTGGCGCGCCCTGGCCGGCGCCTACCCTGGCTTTTCGCCCCGAGTCCGCTGAAACAGGAGTTCTGGAATCATGTTCACGCAAGCCATCACCGTTGTACTGGACGACCCCTCGCTGGACACCGAGCGCTGGATTCCGCTGCCGGATGTCGCGCGGATCTGCTGCCTTAGCAGCGACTGGCTGATCGAGCGCATCGAAGACCAGGTGCTGGAGGCCACCACGATCGAAGGTTGCTATCACCTCAGCCCGACCAGCATCCCCCGGATCCAGCACATGGCGGGCATCGAACGCCAGTTTGACGCCGACCCGCAGCTGGCGGCCCTCGTGGCCGACCTGATGGAGGAAGTCCGTTCGCTGCGCGAGCAGCTCGCGTTTCACCTGCGCGACGGGTAGTGTCGCTGGTCAGATGCCAACGCCTGCGGCCACCCGGACCATGTCACAAAGCCGGACGACAATGGCGGCATGCCCATCCTGCCCCCTTTCATCGCCCCACAGCGCTACACCGATCCTGCGGCCGCGCTGGCGCAGGTTCAAACCATCTACCAGGCCAGCCTGGCCCATCTGCGCGAGGCCATGCGCTGCTTTGTGGCCGGTGAGCCGCTGCCCGGCCAGACCGACCCCGCCCAGGCACCCCGGGTACGCGCCTGTTACCCATTCGTGCGGGTCCAGATCGGCTCGGCGACGCACGGCGATTCACGCCTGAGCTACGGCTTCGTGGCCGGACCCGGCCGCTTCGAGACCACGCTTACCCGCCCTGACCTCTATGGTCCGTACTACCTGGAGCAGTTCCGCCTGTTGCTGGCCAATCACGGCGCGAACCTGGAGGTGGGCACCAGCAACCAGCCGATTCCGGTGCATTTCAGCTTCGCCGAGCATGACCATGTGGAAGGCGAGATGAGCGCCGCGCGGCGCGCGCAGATGCGCGACGTGTTCGACCTGCCGGACCTGGCCGCCATGGACGACGGCATCGCCAACGGCACCCACCAGCCGCGCGCGGGCGAGGCCCAGCCGCTGGCCCTGTTCACCGCGCCGCGGGTGGACTACTCGCTGCAGCGCCTGCGCCACTACACCGGCACCGCGCCGGAATGGTTCCAGAACTTCGTGCTGTTCACCAACTACCAGTTCTACATCGACGAATTCA
>ERZ1645187.4897-NODE-4897-length-10614-cov-10.633109_pt1 | contig 10614 bp, 11 predicted proteins | sample MGYA00575352_ERZ1645187 | MGnify/ENA primary metagenome ERZ1645187 (study PRJEB40837, sample SAMN11349314) | freshwater sediment metagenome | isolation source: river sediment | host: Sediment | place: India: Wazaribad , New Delhi | collected 2017-02-21 ...
AATGTTCTATCTGCAGACATAGGCGCACGCATAGAAGTTCATAGGCGTTCCAACGTCCCGGAGCCTACGACCGCGCGCGACCTGCAGAAAGATGGGGTATTCTTCACGCTTACGGTGCTTGATCATCGCACTCGGGTTGGAAAGCTCCGGGGAAGCCCGCCATGGGCCGAGATCCGGTTGTGGGCGACGATCGTCCGGCCGTGGAGAACTCCGGCGTGCCTTCCAGCACCGTCAGGGCCTTGTCGCGGGCGAACAGCGGGATCCACAGAGGAACGATGAACCGCGGTCCGATGATCATTGCTGTTGCTGTGACCTCCCATTTCGGTCCATCTGACGCCTGGGTCCGGCAAGAGACGAGGGGCAGAGCAAAACTGGTCGTCGGGCAGCCAGAAATGGTCGCGATTCATGCTGATCTCATCTCGGAAACATGGGTCACATCCCCCGCTGATCACAAAGCTCTTTGGTGGGTCTGGGCCCTAGTCGAGAAGTCCATGAACGAAGCTGGTCGAGCCGTTTATTAATGGTGACCTCGCCCGAGACGATCTTTTGAATGACATAGGTGAGCCACGTCTGTGGGTCGTTGCCGTTGTGATTGATCTGCGAGGCGAGGATTGCCCCGGTCCCGCCGTCACTGGCGATGCCGGCGAGCAGCGCATTCTTTCTCGTGAGGGCCGCCGATTTCACCGGACGCTCGACGACGTTCGAGTCCACCTCGATCCTGCCGCTGCCGAGGAAGCGAGGAAGGCGACCAGTCCCGGCTAATGGCCCTGCACTTAGGCGATGGCCTTGCCGAGTACCGACTTTGCCGAAACCTCGACTGGCCTTGCGCTGCGCTGTGGACCTCAGCGGCTGCCCTCAAACACCCGGCCTCAAGAACGGGACCTGGTTGCCGCGACGGATCGTAGAGCGCGCCGTACCCGCTGTAGGCATCGGCCTGGAACATTCCCTCGTATCGGGCGAGGTGCGCGGTGGAATGCGCCGCGGCTCGGTCTCCTGTGTACTTGAACACCGCCGCAGGTGGCGCCGGTCCGGCGAACGGCGTGGAGCCGCTCCGCAGCGAAGACTTGAGCTGCCAGTCGCCGGAACAGCGGAGCGAGGACGCGGGTCGCTGTGCCGACGTTGTCGGCCAGTATCGACAAGCCGAGGTCTATGTTTAAGTGTAACGCTCGCTCTGATGGTTCAGGAGCTGGTGGTTAAGAAGGCAAGAGAAAAACCTCGCGTCGTTTCTTCATATCTTTTGTGCGCAATGAAATTGCGGTTCGAGTCAGTTCGGTCGAGCTACCGGCAAAGCCAAGTGTAAAACCGACCATTATGCATAAGAGTTCATTTGTGTAGGGCGACGATGCTAGCGACACAAGGAAAACAAAGATCTGAATAGCTAGGCAAAAATCGACGAAAGCTCGGTCGAGCGTAGCCGCAATACGCCGGCGCCTCACTAGGCGATAGTTCAAAATGAACAAGAAGACAATATAGCAAAACGCACCGATCGCTCCACTTTCACCTAAAATCTTCGACCACATTGCATCCATCAAAAAGGCTCTATTTTCCGGGCTGCCGCCATCTAATAAATCGATTCCATAGGCATAATAAACCTCGCTGTATCCCAAGGTGTAAGACGGAGCACTTCCGAATGTGCCCCCCCCTGTGCCGAATGGGAAATTATCGTAAACAATTTGAGTGGCTGCGTCCACCATGGCTGCCCGAACTGTTGAGATGGCATTATCACCAACGAACAATCCGGCGTGCGCCAGTAATGAATCACCAAAGTCAGTAAGAAGGAACGCAAGGAGCGCGGTTACTATGGTCGTCATTGATAAAATCATAAATCTAATAAAACTTGATCCACTACCTCGCAACACGATAGTAGAGCCGATCAACAATGCAGCAATTTCTTTAATCGATGCTGCCATAAGAACAACCAATGCAAAAAGTACTGCCAAAATCAAATATTTATTAGACCTCCTTCGCAAATATAGGCATAGAGAGCTGAAAACTGCAATGCAATTAAGCCAAGCCAATTCAGTCGGGTGCCTACATAGCCCGGTGGCCTGACCTGCTATACCTTTGAAATTCAGCGGGTTCCCATCGAAGGAGACCCCACGCAATTCGTCGAGGAAAGCAAATGGCAGATTGGCTATAGCTATAATTATGAATACGAGGAATACAGAATAGAAAACCCTTGAGATGTTCTGTATGCGAGCGAATGCAAAGTAAGAAGCATAAATAAAGATAGGTAGTTTGAGATCGAGAAGCGCGGCCTGGATGGCCGCGAGAGGTTGCTCCACTCCACCGTAGTGGGTTTGAGCCGCGCCGATGAGAAGGCATATCTCGTATACTAAAAATAGAAAAAATGTTTGATCAAATCTTGACCGCAAATACATGAATGCGAGCCCAGAAAGAAGGGCTGCAGCCGCCTCATCCAGAGGTGATGGTCCATATCCGAGCGCTAGGATCAATGTGTAATGCGTCAGCACATAGAATATTACCGAGGCTGGGAAAACCTGGTCATAGACAAGTGACCCCCTCGTCCTTTTCATTCTCATCTGTGAACCCCGTCTCCGGTCGACTACATGGTGGGGCGATGGGAAACCTCACGCGCTTCCTCAATGACCTTCTTGCCAAAGTAGCAGTGCCAGCGGTAATGAACGTCATCTTCTTCGCCGACATGGGCAGAATGAACAGGGATGCGACCCGGACGTTATCAGGCGCATCATGGCCGACCAGCCGAAACCATGAGCCCCGCGTCCCTCACCGGAAGGATACCGCTTTAACAGGGTGCTGAAAATCACCCTCGGTTGACGGGCTGAGGGTCTGGATCAGCGGCTTTGGTCGAATGGGGCGGTCGGCCTCTGGCCTTTCGGTGTCACCTGCGCCTCAGCCTGGTCTCCCTTCCGCTCGCTCATCCGGCGAGGAGCTTGGGCAATCGGACCAGGTTGTAGGCCGCCACCGCGAAGGTGAAGGCGAAGCGCACCTTCGCGAGGCCTCGGAACTTGGTCTTCCTCTGGCCGGCCGAAGCCTTGACCCAGCCGAACACCTCTTCGATGCGTTTTCGAACTCGGATGCTGAGTGCGTAGCCGGGATGTCGCGTCGTCCGTCCGTCGATCGCCGAACTGCGCCTCGAAGTGTTCTGCGCGACGTGCGGCGTGGCGCCGAGTTCGCGCAGATCCTCGATGAAGTCACGGGCGTCGAAGCCGCGATCGGCACCGACCGTGACGTGCTTCTTGCCCGACGCCGAGGTGACGCCCTTCACCATCTCGACCGCCGCCATCCGTTCGGCATGGCCGGAGACGCGGGTGGTCTCGGCGTCGACGACGAGACCGTTGCGGTTCTCCATCAGGACGTGGCCCATGTAGCAGAGCACAGCGCCGGCGCCGGGGCTCTTGCGATAGAGCATCGCGTCGGGATCGGTGGTCGAGGCGTGTGTCGCGTTCGAGCGCTTCTCGCCGTGAAAGTCGACCTCGCCGTTGCGGCCTTCGGCTGGCTTGCCGGACGATCCGCCGTCGGCGGGAGGCTCATCCGAACCGCCGTCGTCGCGGCGTCGGAAGCTCTTCATCGAAGCCCAAGCCTCGATCAGCGTGCCGTCGATCGAGAAGTGCTCGGTGGAGACCAGGCGTTTCACCTTCGGCCGGTCGAGGACGGCGGCGAGGAAGCGCATCGCCACGTCGCCGTCGAGCAGACGATCGCGGTTTTTCGAGAAGGTCGAAGCGTCCCAGACCCGATCGTCGATCCCCAGGCCGACGAACCACCGGAACGAGAGATCGAAATCCAGCCGCTCGACCAGGAGCCGCTCGGAACGGATGGCGTAGAAGATCTGCAGCAGCATCGCCCGCAGGAGATGTTCGGGCGGGATTGAAGGGCGACCGATCTCCGAATAGAGGTCGCCGAAGTCGCCGTCGTCGAGCGCCGCCAGGGCTTCATTCACGATGGCCCGGATCGTCCGCAGTGGGTGCTTCGCCGGGATCCGGCTCTCCAGATCGACGTAACTGAACAGCGTCCCCGACTTCTCATCCGAACCGCGCATCGAACCGCTCCGCCGTTCGTGGCGGCGGTCGAGACCACCGACGACGGCAAGCCCCACCGCGTCATCCTGCGCCGGGTCGATGGTTTTCGCAGCCGCGCCGTGGCCGGGCTCGCCAAAAAGGCGCTGACGCCGGATGCGAAAGTCGTCAGCGACGGTCTCGCCTGCTTCCGCGCCGTCGTCGGAGCCGGCTGCGAGCATATCGCCATCGTCACCGGCTCCGGCCGAAAGGCGGCTCGAACGCCGGCTTTCGCCTGGGTCAACACCCTTCTCGGCAACGTCAAGGCCGCTCTCGTCGGCACCTATCGCGCCGTTCGAGACAAGCACGTGCCCCGCTACCTCGCCGAATTCGAATACCGGTTCAATCGCCGCTACGATCTCGCCGCCATGATCCCACGCCTCGCCATCGTCGCAGCACGAACCGCCCCCATGCCATACAGGTTGATCAAACTGGCTGACGTTTATGCGTAAGCAGGAAAGGGATTGCAGGTCGACCTGCGGCGTCGCCCCATGCGGATGCCGACACAGACTACCCGATCGAACATCGAGATCGGCAACTCAAGGGTTCGCCGTCCGGCCAAGTCGCCGTCGACGGTGCAGCGGACCACGCCGCCGCCCGCTCGATCTATCGCCTCATGGAGATGGACGAGGCGCCCAGCCCACAGGTGCCAGAGATAAAGGACCTCTCGAATGTCGGTCCTATGGGTGTTCCGTTCCGTCGTTGTACAACGAGCTCCACCCCCACAGCTCGATCGGCCACAAAACGCCGGTCGAGTTGATGAATCGCTCAGACGCAGCCGCTTCGCCCTGAGCAGACACCCCCGGAAAGGCCCAGCCGGGTGGTAGGAAGACGGGGAGCAGGTCACCAGTGCTGAGGACTCTGGCCTCAGCTGGATGTAAGACGGGGCTCACAGCAGGACGAAAAAAGCGCGATGAGTCTATCGAGGTGAAGCGATGGAGAAAACTCGGTTTCGGCAGCTATTCGAGCTCGGGCACCCATTGTTGCCATAGCGCTTGGGTTTGCAATTGCCCACGCTAAACTAGACCGAAGAGCCTCCTGACTTCCTGCTTCAAACAGAAGTCCGGTCTTTTCATGGATATCCAATTCTAAGAAGGAACCATGATTGGGGGCGATCACGGGCCTGCCGTGTGCGTAGGCCTCCAAAAGAACATTTGGCAAATTATCATACCAAATTGATGGAATGACGACACACATGGCCTTGCGGATTTCTAAAGAAAGTTCCTGTTTCGTCATGAAATTTTTGAAATCTACTCGATCTCCATAGGTACTGATGAGAGTTCTGTTGTAAGGGATATCATCCTGACATCCCACGATGATGAGTCGTGGCTTCTTACCTACAAGGCTTGCATAGGCCTGTAGGAGTAGATGCACACCTTTTTCTTCTACGATACGTCCGAAATAAAGAATTTGACCCTCATTAACTGGACTATATTCGATATTCGCCGTATCTACAAACGTTGGTATGTGAAAGCATTTTTCAGGAGGAAAGCCTGCGGCGATAAATTGTCTCATCGTGAAAGTGGATGGGAAGACGAACGCATTGACGCGAATGTTACAACGCAGCACGCGATGGATGGTTGTTGAAGCCGCCTTTATGAGTCCAGCCAGAAAGGAGCTGCCTATACACCGCTCCGTAGCAGCATGAAGAAAATTTCCTCCTAGGCATTTAGTGCAAATACGGCCTTTGTTGTATAGATGCCCCTTGGGGGCAGATAAGGCTGAAGTCAGATATTCGAACTACAACTGGTATTTGCTTTGACCTAAAACCATCGTTAACAGAAGGTGACAGTTTTGTAAGATGGTGTAAGCTATACGCGATTTCAGCATTAGTAGTCTCGACATATTTTCGAGCTTTAAAGAATACCTCAGGGCTATAAATTAGACGAGATATGATTCTAAATAGAGATCTTGGCGTAATATTATAGTCTTTCCCGTATATCTCATTTCCCTTTGTTTCTGGTGACACGAAGTATGTTTCATTTTCGCTGAACTTATTGTTAATTGATTGTATTGAAAACGGAAATGCCCGATGGTCGTTTGATTTCAATAGATCAATTAAATGAAACATATATGTTTCGGGGCCGCCAGTAATAAAATATCTATGATATGTGACTATGATCTTCATGAAATCAATTCTTTTTCACGGTGAGATAAAGTAAATACATGCGACTGTAATAGATGCCGGGCGAATGATGCTGGGCGACGAAGGCGCGGCAGGCGTCCGCCATGGTGACGAGGCTTGCTTTGGGGGTGTCCCGTGCTGTCATCAATGCCCGGGTCAGGCTCTCGACGTCGCGCGGTTCGAAAAGCCAGCCCGTCTTTCCCTCAACGATCAGCTCGGGGATACCGCCAATGCGCGCGCCGATCATCGGCTTACCACGCTGAAACGCCTCCAGTGCGCTGAGCGGCCCGTTCTCGTACCATTCTGACGGCAACACGGTAGCAAAGGCGCCATCGACTAGTGCCCACAGTGCGTCACCGCTCTGGAATCCGGCGAAGCTGACTGGCGCTTTGAGTTCCTTGGTGAGCGCCTGCAGCTCCGCCTCCTGGGGCCCGCGTCCGGCGAGTTTCAACGGCACGCCCGACTTTGCTGCTGCCCGGATCAGCGTCGCCAACCCCTTCTCCTTCGACAGCCGGCCGAAATAGAGGGCATAATTACCGCCGATCTGCGGTTCGATGTCATGCCGGTCGGGAATGAAATTCGGGATGTGCTCGATCTGATCGGCATCGAAGCCCCATTCGATGAGCTTATCGCGATAGAAGCGGCTCGGCGCGATGATCTTGTCGACGTTGCGAGCATAGATGTTGAGCGCCTTGTGTAGGCTCGATTCTAACATGATCAACGCACTGGCAGCTACGCTGCCCTTGATGCATCGATTCAGCAGTACGTTCCACGTCCGTCCGCCCTTGCAGCACTCGCAGACACCCGCAGCGTTCAGCATGGTGTAAGCCGGGCAGGCGAGCTTCAGGTCGTGCGCAGTCAGTACGGTCGGTATACGTCTACGCTTCAGCTCGACCAGGATCGACGGTGATTGGTGATGATAGATGTTGTGGATATGGGCGATATCGATAGGCCGGCTGTCGAGTAGCCGGGCCAGCTTTTGCTTCGCTTCAAACGAGTAGATAATCCGCCCAGCCTGGACCAACTTCTCGGCTATTGAGCCACCGCGCGCGTAGTCGATTTCCTCGGCGAAATAGGTAGCATCCTCGCACGGAAGGTTCTCGGGGTGGTGCATCGCGAAGGATGATGTGGTCCAGCCATTCTCTTGCATCAGCTTCGTGTGGTTTAGATAGACGATGTCAGCGCCGCCACGGCGATAGTGATAGGCGTTGGCCGACAGGAGATGCCCTGGCCCTTGCACCGATTCGGTGCCCGGAGGCCCCGCGATATCGGCTGGCTTTGCCGCCGGTTCGGTTCGCCCGGTTAGCGCGTTGCTCATGTCCTCGGTGCCGAACTGGTAGCAAGCGCCTGGGCTTGGTCGTCTCGCTTAGCATCGTCGGCGAGGAACAGTGCCACGTGCTGGTCGACGACGCTGTCCCAGCTGAAATTCCTAGCGACGTGCGCCGCCCCTTCCTTGCCTTTTTCCTTCAGCGTCTCTCTCTCATCGAGCGCCCAGCGCAGTTTCGTGTTGAGGTCGCCGGCCGAACCATTTGTGAAATAGGTGGCATGCTCGTTCATGCCGTACTTGTTCTGTGGGATGTCGCTGCATATGATCGGCGCCCCGAGATAGGCAGCCTCCAAGATGACCGGCGACAGACCTTCGATGGCTGAGGGTTGCACATAGGCGTAAGCGCAGCGCATCAGCGCGTGAACTTGCTTTCCGTAGAGGAATCCTGTAAACAGGATGCGTTCATCCTTAGTAGCACGGATAGTCGTCTCGTAGTCGGAGGGGTTCGGCGAACCACCTACCAGCACGAGCTTCTTGCTCGTTGCAAGCTTCTCAAAGGCTGGCACTAGCCAGTGTAGACCCTTGTCGGGAATGAAGCGGCCGACAAACAGGAAATACTCGCCCTTGGCGAGCCCGAAACGTTCTAGCACGACCTCGGCTTCTGGGTCATATTGGACGTCGGCGCCGAAGGGTAAAAAGTCGTAGGACCGGCCGAAACGCCGCTCGAAATCCTCACGGGCGAAGATGTTGTCGAATATGACGCGGTTGTGCACCCTGGCCGTCAGAAAAGTCGACAACCATAGGAATGCCCTGGCGTACAGCGGCCACTTGTCTCGCGTCCAATCAATGCCGTCTTGGCTGAGGTAGGTCCGCTTACCGAATAGCCTGAGCACCGCTGCGAAGACGCTATTTCCGCCGTTCTGGATGTGGACGATCTCGGCGCGGTCGTGACGAATAATATCGTAGGTCACTCGTAGAGAGTGCAGCAGAGTATCGAAGCCTTTGCGTGCGACGGTGCGCAGGTAGCGCACTTCGACGCCGTCGATAGTCTCGACGGTGCCGTCTTCCCCCGACATGCCGGGATAAATTCGGTTGTAGGCGGTGACATGAAAGCCCCGTCGCGCCAAACGAGGCAGGAGTTCCATGGCAAATTTGTCGGCTCCGGCGCTGCCCTCGCGAGGGGGGAAGTTTCGGAAGCCGAACGCGGCTATGCGTGGCAGTCTCGCCGCCTTGTATCTCTCTGTCATGGTCAGTTCTCTCTTCGCGGATCTCAGCCGAGGTAACCTCGATAATACTCGTCGACATATTCCTTGAGTGAAACCTTCCAGTCCCGCATCAAGTTTAGATCTCTCAGGTTAAGCTTATAATTGATGAGGCGCTCGGACGGAGGGCGTGGCGCAAAATACTCGCTTGAAAAATAATCTGAGGACACTGCAGTGACCTTGATCTTGCCGGCAAGGCCGAGAATGCTGACGAGTTCCTGGGCGACTTCGAAACGACCGGTCTCGCCATCACATACCATGTTGTAAAGACCATAGAACTGGGTCTGAACCATTCGTTCCATGTTGGTTGCGAAGTCGACGGTGTAGGTCGGGGTGCCGAGCTTGTCGTCGACAACCTTGAGATCGGTGCAGCCAGCCTTGATCTGCGACATGATCTTTTGGACGAACTTTTTGTCCTTCTTGGGACCACCACCCATCATCCAGCCGGCGCGGAAGATGAAGTACTTCTGCACCCGGCTTTGAACAATATGCTCGCCAAGATACTTGGAGCGTGCATAGATACCGAGCGGATTGGGCTGATCCCAGTCGTCATAGGTCAGTTGCTGGCCGTCGAAGATGCCGGCGGTCGAAATGTAGACCATTGGGATTCCGTGCGCCGACGCCAGGGTTGCGGCGTGCTCTACCGACAGCGTGTTAGTGCGATACGCATCGTCCGGATTCTCCTCACAATACTCCAGGCTCGTATGCGCGCCGAGATGAATGAGAAGGTCAGGAGCAAAAGATTCGACGGCCAATTTGTATTGGGAGAAATTTCTGAAGTCGCAGTAATCAAGCCAATCTTCGTTCTGATCAATATCGGAACATTTGGTGACGTGTGACCTGGCGAATACTTTATGGACCGCCTCGCCGAGCATACCGCCACAGCCTGCAACGTAGACCTTCATGATTGACTCTTTCTTGCTATAATAGATTCGGTTTGAGAACGCCTTGGGGTGAGCAATCCGCCGGAACACGAGGCCCACCATGGCCACGTGGACCGTGGCCTCGGAGACATCGATCCGAGCTCCGTAGGCACGGACCAGTCGCCGCCTACGGATCATCCACTCGAATGATCGCTCCCCGGCCGAGCGGCGTGGGAACACCTTGAACCCGGGTTCGTGGTCGGTTCGACGGACAACCTCGACGACAAAGTCGAGAAATTTGCCTTGTCCTTCAGTTGTCGGCTCCAGCCAGGGCTTTCCGACTGCATCGCGGATCATCCGCGCTCCGCGCCTTCGGAGATGCCCGCCCCCTCCGTGCCAATGATGATGAGACATAACCCATTGGGCTGTTTAACCTTGAGGGCTGCGGTGAGAACATCGACATGGTCATGCCCCGCACGACAGCCGAAGAGCTCCTTGCCGCCGGCGGTGACGCCCGAACTCTTGGACCGAGCACGCCGACGCACGTTCACGGACGCGGACAAGCTTCGTATTCTCGGCGAAGTCGACCTGGCCGGCGCTGTGGGTGTCAGCCCGATCCCGCGGCGCGAGGGGCTCCATTCTTCGGCCCTTTACCGACTGCGCCGCCAACGCGACACAGGTGCCTATGAGGCGTTGAACGCCGTCAAGCGCGGCCCCAAGCGGGCGCCGCTCCACCTTCCGCGAGACGGCATGAAGTCGGAGTGTCGAGGTCCACGGAAGGCACATGCCGATTTCAGAGCATAGACACAAGTCCAAAGATGAGCCGGCGCGGGTCCGGCGGTTCGAGGTCTTCACCGGTGCAGGCCGGCGCCGTGCATGGAGCCCAGAGAAGAAGGCGGCGATCGTCGCGGAGAGCCTACTGGTAGGCGAGACGGTGTGCGGCGCCGCGCGCTGGCATGGGATGACGCGAGAGCAACTGTTCAACTGGCGCCACGTTCGATAACGCCGCAGATCGAGCGTGGTGCTCCCATGACGCCGCCGAGGGAGACCGCGGCGACGG
>ERZ1645187.4898-NODE-4898-length-10614-cov-6.534804_pt1 | contig 10614 bp, 7 predicted proteins | sample MGYA00575352_ERZ1645187 | MGnify/ENA primary metagenome ERZ1645187 (study PRJEB40837, sample SAMN11349314) | freshwater sediment metagenome | isolation source: river sediment | host: Sediment | place: India: Wazaribad , New Delhi | collected 2017-02-21 ...
ATGATGCAAGCGGGCAGGCCCTTGAGCAGGCCGAAGCGTTCGGTGAGCGCCCATTCGAAATCCAGTTCGCCGCGCATGGCCTTGGCGGTGATGGCTGATATGCGCTCGCCCACGCCTGCCATCACGCCCAGTTCGTCGATGCACTCCTGGTGGATCATGGTGGAATCCATGTCGGCAACGAGCAGGCGCTTGCGGCGGTTGTGGATGGAGACGGTGGCGGCATCGACCGGGTGTTTGCGGAGGTCGACCAGGAATTCGGGCAGCCGTTCGAAGGCCTCCACCTCCAGCGCGTCACCGGGGGCAAGCCAATGGGGTGCGCCGCCGCCGTGGTCACGGAGCGCCTGCACCACCTCCGCGGTGATTGCGCCGGAGCCCGGTGCTGCCATAAGAACGAGGACGGATTCCATTGATGCCTGCACCCACACCCAAATCGGCGCTGCTTATCGCAGGCCCCACCGCCAGCGGCAAGTCGGCATTGGCGCTGCGGCTGGCGCGCGAGCGGGGCGGCGTCATCATCAATGCCGACTCGATACAGGTTTACCGGGAGCTGCGGCTGCTTTCGGCGCGTCCCACTGCCGAAGAGGAAGCGCAGGCGCCGCACCGGCTCTATGGCCAAGTCAGCGGGGCGGAGGATTACTCCGTGGCGCGCTGGCTGACAGAGGCGACGCGCGAGATCGAGGCTGTGTGGGCTGAGGGCCAGGTGCCGATCATCTGCGGTGGCACGGGGCTTTATTTCATGGCGCTGGAGACGGGTCTCTCGCAGGTGCCACCCATTGCGCCGGAGGTGCGGGAAAGGTGGCGCGGCTTTGTCGGCGACCTGCATGCGGAATTGGCGGCGCGTGATCCGGCCATGGCGGAACGGCTCGGACCCAATGACCGGCAGCGGATCATCCGCGCGCTGGAGGTGATCGACAGTACGGGGCAGTCGCTGGCGCACTGGCAGGCGGAGGGGGAGCGCAGTGCTTTCCTGAATCAAATCAATGTGGAACGGCACTTCGTTGATGTCCCGCGTGAGGATCTGTACATCCGGGCCGAGCAGCGTTTCGACCTGATGATGGCGGCGGGCGCGTTGGATGAGGTGCAGGCCCTCCCGGCTTTCGCGCCGGACAGGCCAGTGATGAAAGCCATCGGCGTTCCGGAACTTCAGGCGCACCTGCGGGGCGAGATGTCGCTGGAGCAGGCAGCAACATTGGCCAAGACCGCGACGCGCCAGTACATCAAACGGCAGATGACGTGGTGGCGGGGGCAGATGAAGGGGTGGCACAGGGCGCGCGTGGTCGGGTAGGGTGGCGTTGATAAAGGGCCCCCTCAGTCCTTCGGACAGCTCCCCCAGCAAGCTGGGGGAGCGTGGGCGAGAAATCGCCAGTTGCGCTCTTCCAGCAAGCTGGGGGAGCGGTGTTGACGGGTGATCTCTGGCGAGGCCCGCCCCCAACTCGTTGGGGGAGGTGCCCGAAGGGCGGAGGGGGCCTTTCCGACATGAGGCAATGCATGACCACCTGGCGCACATCACCCTATCACCGGCACTGGCTGCTCGCGCAGGCGGGCCGGCTGTTTGATTTTTTCCAGTACACGAGCGTCAACCCGAAGGGTGGTTTCTTCGATTTGTACGACGACGGCAGACCCATCAGCGCCTTGCGGCAACTCCATGCCACGACGCGCATGGTGCACTGTTTCGCCATCGGCCATCTGCTGGGGCGGCCGGGGGCTGATGCGCTGGTTGATCACGGCATGGACTGCATCTGGAACGGCCACCGTGACATGAAGCACGGCGGCTACATCTGGTCGTTTGACGATGACGGCACGCGCGATGACAGCAAGCAGGCCTATGGCCATGCCTTTGTGCTGCTGGCGGCGTCGAGCGCCAAATGCCTCGGACATCCGCTCGCAGACAGACTGTTGGCGGATGTGACGGAGGTCCTGGAGAAGCGCTTCTGGGAAGCGGTGCCGGGCGTCACATCGGAAGAATATGCGCGCGACTGGTCGAAAATATCGGATTATCGCGGGCAGAATTCCAACATGCACCTGACGGAAGCGCTGATGGCCGCCTTCGAGGCGACCGGCGACAGCGAATACCTGCGCAAGGCCGAGAGCATTGCCTCCTTCATCATCGGCAAGCATGCGGCGGCGCTGGACCATCGCGTGGCCGAACACTTCGATACCAAATGGAACCTGTTCAATGACTATCGCGGCTCGGAGATTTTCCGGCCCGCAGGATCAACGCCGGGGCACTGGCTGGAATGGGCGCGGCTGCTGCTGCAGTTGCACGAACTGGGCGGGCGCAGGCTCGCGTGGCTGCCGCAGGCGGCGGAGAAACTGTTCCGCAATTCCATTGCACTCGGCTGGGACCACGAGAAGGGAGGATTCCATTACACGCTGGAATGGGACAACACGCCCCGCCTGCGCCAGAAGCTGTGGTGGCCGGTGACCGAGGGGATTGGCGCCGCTGCATGGCTGGCCGCGCACAGCAGCGATCCCTTCTTTGAGGTGTGGTACCGCCGCATCTGGGGCTTTGCCGCCAATCACCTGATCGACCACGCGAAGGGTGGCTGGCATGCGGAACTGGATGAAAACCTCAGGCCCGCGCGCGGTTTCTTCACGGGAAAGCCGGATATCTATCACGCACTGCAGGCCTGCCTCATTCCGCTTTATCCGGCGAGAGGCAGCCTGACGAAGATGATCTTGGAGGGCATGTGAACGCGTGGTGCCGGCCCCGGATGGCGATGCGTGTGGCTTGAGCCGTCCTGTTCAGTGTGCGCTGACAGGGTCTTCGAGAATGTCGTAGAAAGTGTACCCGGTCATGCCCACGAACACACCTCCAACCATGATCATGCCGGGCCATGGGGAACCACCAATGCGAATGGCACTGGCGGTTGTCGTGAAGTTTGCGGGTGCGGGTGTCGCGGTTGCAGTCACCAGTTCAAGGTCGGGAGACAAGGTGCCGTCCCACTGGGCATGGGTGTTGCGCAGTGCGGGGAATTCGCCAGCTTCATCGCCTGTTGCGAGGTCATCCTTTGCCGTGCAGGGCGTGGCCGAGATCGTGTGCACTTTGCCGGGCGACAGTGTGAGGGTGCAATCGGGGAAGGCGACGCTGGCAAATGCATCAGTGCCAACGAAAATGCGTGTGCCCACCTTCACTGCCTGCTGCAAACGCGCTGGCTGGAAGGACGCTCCGGTGCTGACGTAGACCTTGCCCTGTGCCTCGATCAGTTTTCCCTGAACGTTGGCGGATACGCTGTTTGCCTCGGCTGGCAGAGTCAGAAGCGCAAGCGCGGCGAGAACCATCCAATTCCATCCGTGTACTGACATCTGCCGACCCTTGCCCCGTGATGTACGGTCAACCATGCCCCGTGTGACAACGTCACGACGGTCCCGCCGGGCAGGCCACCTCTGTCGGCGAGACTAGGTCAAACATGGTTAATGACTGGTTAGCAGATGGTTGCTAAGCGGGTGAAAAGGGTGCGATTCTCTCAGTTGTTACAGATGTTTGAATACCCTTAGGGGTTGCGGTTCCGGTGCTTCCGAGGCCATCAGAAGTCGAGGTACGACCCGTCGGCGAACTGCACGCGTTCGATTGAGTTCATTTTGATCAACTCGATGGGTTGCGTGCCAACATACAGGGACAGTTGATAGACATCATATGACGTTTCTCCGTCGTCACTGGATACCGTGTCTCCGGTGGCTTCAATTTTCCAGTCGGCTTCGGTGCCGAAGAGCAGCAACTGGTCGAACCCTTCCCCACCTCTAACGACGTTGCCGCCAGATGAAATGCCCCGCAGGTCGATGATGTCGTCACCTGCGCCGCCATCCGCGCTGCCACTTGTGCCGTCCAGGACAAGTTTGTCGTTGCCGCCGCGTCCAAAGAGTTGGTCGATGCCACTCCCTCCGCCCGCAGTCAGGACATTGTCACCGTCATTGCCGGTCAGCGCGTCGTTGGACATGGAACCAAACAGGTTTTCGATGCCGTTCAGGTATTGGATCTTGTCAATCCCTTGATGTTTCACGATTGCCCTGCTTGTGTTGAGATCCGCGACAATGAGGCCCAAGCTTGTGATGTCGCTGAAGCTTGCCGTGTCATTGCCGGAGCCGCCATACATCGCGTCGCCGTTGTCCGCGCCGCCAAAGAGCCAATCGTCGCCGCTGCCGCCATAGAGCTTGTCCCGGCCTTGGCCACCCCAGATGAAGTCGTCTCCGGCGCCCCCGAAGAGGCGGTCGTCACCGAAATCGCCGGTGATGAAATCCTTGCCGCCGTTGCCGTGGATGAAGTCCTTGCCTGCGCCACCGTAGAGATAATCGTTGGCATTGGTGCCAACGGCATTGTCATCGTTGTTGCCCAGCAGGCCAAAGGCCACGCCATCGGGGTGCTTGAATTGGATGTTGAGGCCGGGCTTGGGTTGCCAGAGATCGAGGGGGCCGGTTGTGCGGCCATCAAAGACCTGATCAAAAATGCTGGTCACACCGAACGGCGTGTTCCGGCCCGCTTTCCAACTGCTTTCGAGCGCGGCAAGGGCTGAAGCGGGCGTGTCGTGGTCGGGGAGGGCAATCGGAACGATCGGAACCTGGGAGTCCCTGTCTGGCCGGAAGGCGGAGCTGATGCGGGCAATGGTGAAGCGGAAGTTGAATGGCATGATCGGTTGTCCTCGCTTGGTCGATTGCGCAACCTTGCTCTTTGCAACCTGAACGACTCCAAATGGCGATGTTCACTTCGCGTTCAGGATGTATTGCAGAGGGGGAGGGGGCTTGACCGTTTCGCGCCGCGCCGCGCCGTGGCGCTTGGCCCACGTGCTGCATGCGCATCACAGCCCAACGTGGCGTAAGTTGATCAGGTGTGCTGTCGCGCACGTCTGTCACCTGTGTGCGCGAAGCAGCAGAAACTGTGAATTTGGCCTAGAACGGCACCAGCAGTCCGATCTGACCGGCGATGGCTTGGTAATCACCTGACGCACCAATGCCATCATAGCTGCCTTCCGCTGCCAGGCTGACGCCAGTGGGCGTGGTCACCTTCAACCCCGCCTTGATGCGGCCGCGCAGGCCATCCGGCCCCGTGGCGGTGCCACCCAGTGAGCCGAGGCCTTGCGCCTTCGTGTTGGCGAAGTTCCACAGCAACTCCGGCGAGAGGCTCGGTTCGATCCAGGTTCCGTTTCCGGTGGCGAAGCCATAGGCAATGCGCGGCGCCAGCTTCAACTGGCTGAGCCTCGCGGTCACGTCCGGCACGGTGGCACCAAGGCTGTCGACATAGCTGTCGGCGTTCTCCTCGAAATGGGTGAAGCTGGCGGTGGGCGAGATCATGAGCCCGTTGCCGAGGTTCCAGCGGCCGGAGAGTTCGGAATAGATGAGCCAGCGTGTCGTGTCGAAGGCCCCGGTTGTGATCGTGGTGTCGATGTCGTTGGACGATTGCCCCCATGCGGCGCGGCCCTGCCAGAAGACACTCTCGCCAAGGCGCGCCGTAGCATAAGCGCCTGCCATCCAGCCATTGCCGTCGATGTCGGCGGCTGATGTCTGGCGGGTGGAGTCAAACTGGGCATAGACGCCGGCGAGGAATTGCGGGTTGACGATGTAGTCCGCGCCCAGAGTCAGCAGGCCGAAGTGGCCATCAGTGTTGCCATCAAAGCTGGCGTAGGTTCCTTCGGCCCAGAGATCGAATGGCATGGCGGCAGAGGCGCTGCCATCACCCAGCCCAAGTGTTGCGTCCTGCTTCTGCTGCCAGCCGATGATCTGGCTGAGCGAGGTGCTGAAGCTGCCGTCGAAGCCGGTGGAGAAATCGGCGTCGATGGTCGCGGGGCCAGCATAGTGGAAGCGGCCGGAGTTGCCGCTGGCACCTGCCATGAGATAACTTTCGAGGGCTGCCCGCAGGCCGAAGATGTCGGACGCACCCGTGCTTGCGAGGTTTGCGGCACCCGGTCCGCTGAGGCGCGAAGGCGATGCCGCGGAGGCGAGGGGCGTTGCCGTTTGTCCGTCCGTGAACTGCCCGCCGCTGCCGCCGCCCTGCTGGCCAGCCTGCAAGAGACGGTCAATCTGCCGCCCGGCATCAAACTGGAATGTGGCGATGAGGTTTGCCCGCTGCCCGAGATAGCCCCCGATGGCAGCGGACTGTTGCGAGGCCGTGTCGTTCACGGGAATGGCGCTGTGTATCGCGGTTGCGGCTGCATCATATTCACTGTTTCCGGCCTGGTCGGCCCGGATCACGCACGATCCGGGACCGATGAAGCTCACCGTGTTGCCGGAGAGGGTGCACACCGCACTGCTGGCCGGGTCAATCGAGAAGGTGACGGGAAGGCCGGAACTGGCGTCAGCCGTGACCGTGTAGGGCGTGCCTCCCACGGCCGCATTGGCGGGAGGGGTCGAGGTGAAGGTGATGGTCTGGCTGGACTTGCCGTTGCTCAGGTTGAAGGGGGCGGGAAGCGGCAAGCCGGAGACGGTCGCATACACCAGGTAGTTGCTGCCTGCCGTCCCGTTGGCCGTTGCCGTGACGCTGACCCGGCCGTTGCTGTCCGTAACGGCGATTGGGGGGGAAAGCGTCGCTGACGCACCTGACGATGGTGGCGTGAAGTCAACGGTGATGCCGGCCATCGGGTTGCCTTGAAAGTCCCTCACGATTGCCACGAGCGGGTTGGCGAAGGCGGTATTGACGGTGGCGGATTGTCCGGAGCCCGAGAGAACTTCGACCGTCGTGGCGACGGCGGTTGATGTCAGCGGAATGGAGGTGGCACCGCTGCCGCCAGCGCCAGATTCCAGGGCGGATGCCACGCCGCTGATGAAGGTACTCGTCGTCGCGACGTTGGCGACAACATCCAGTGCCACTTGGCAAGTGCCGTGGGGTGCAAGCGTACCATTGGCGAGGCCGAAACTTGTCCCGCCAACCATGCCCAAAGTGACGCCTCCGCAACTCGTTACAGGGACGCTTGCAATCTGGAGACCCGCAGGCAACACCGAGTTGGCGATGGAGACCTGCGTCAGGGGCGTAGTGTTCAGGTTGGTCAGGTTCAACACCAGCTGCGATGTCGCCGCTCCATTGGCGGAAATGCTCGTCGGTGACCATGTGGCCGTGATATGGGGCGGTGCGATGTACGTGAAGTCATTGGCGGTGCCGGGGTCAGCGGTGGTGCCGCCTGCTGTCGTCACCGACACGTTGATGGTGCCGCTGCCCGCAGGCGCGTTGACCACGATCTGCGTGTCCGAGAGCGAGGTGAAGTTGGCGGCGCTGACATCGGTGCTGCCGAAGCTCACCTTGGTGGCACCGATGAAATCCGTGCCCGTGATAGTCACCGGCGTTCCGCCGGCAGCCCCGCCCTGAGATGGGCTGATGGAGGTGAGCGTGGGCTGTTGCAGCGGCCCGCCGAAGGCACCGCCCGTGAGGATGAGGCTGGTCACCGTGGCGCTGTTGGAGGGGGACCCGGCGTTCACCGTGAATGTCGTCGTCGCCGTGTTGCTTGTACCCCAGGTCCAGACGACGGTGCAGGTCGCACCGATCTGGCCATAGACAATATCTCCAATCAAAGAACAGTTGGCGCCGCTTAAGCTCGCTGTGGTCGCATAACCTGATCCTGGAAGGCCGCCTCCTTGCCAGAGCCAGGTCGCCATTGCGTTGCCGGTGTCCTGGAAGCCGATATAGTTACTGCCGGATCCGAGGGAGCAACCGGGTTGGGGAGTCTCATAGAATGTGTAGTAGCCGTTCTCTATGGTTGCATTCGGGCAGACCACGGCAGCATGGGCGGCGTTTCCGGGCAATGCCGCCGACAGGGCGAGTACCAGAATTGCGGCAAACATGCCCACCAGCCCGGCGGCATGCACATGCCGGGCCATCGCCCTCAGATAAGACGCCATTACCAACCCTGCCGTTATCGCTTATGCGCGATTTATTGCCCCGGCATGAGGTTCGTAACAATTGCAGAAACGGGCTGCAACCGCTTTCATGGTCCGGCCGCCCTTGACCTTTGCCGCGCCGCACCATAGAAGCTGAGTCCATGAACAGCATTCTCGTCGTAGGACCGCGTGGCGCCGGGCAGGGTTAACCCTGCCGGATACTCGGTGCTGCGCGGTAAACACAGGCTCCCACGGGGGCCTTTTTTATTGGAAAAATTCGTTTAGAGACACGTTTCGACAAGTGAGGACACAATGGCTGGTACAGCAAACGGGGAATTGATGACGGGCGCGGAGATCGTGCTCAAGGCGCTGGCCGACCAAGGGGTTGCCACGGTGTTCGGTTATCCGGGCGGAGCGGTGCTGCCGATCTATGACGAGTTCTTCCAGCAGGACAAGGTGAAGCACATCCTTGTGCGCCACGAGCAGGGCGCCACCCATGCGGCGGAAGGCTATGCCCGCTCCACCGGCAAGGTGGGCGTGGTGCTCGCCACCTCCGGCCCCGGCGCCACCAACTGCGTGACCGGCCTCACCGACGCGCTGCTCGATTCCATCCCCATGGTCTGCCTCACGGGGCAGGTGCCCACGCATCTGATCGGCATGGACGCCTTCCAGGAATGTGACACGGTGGGCATCACCCGGCCATGCACCAAGCACAACTGGTTGGTGAAGGACGTGAATGACCTCGCCCGCACCATCCACGAGGCCTTCTATGTGGCGCGCACCGGCCGCCCCGGTCCGGTGGTGGTGGATATTCCGAAGGATGTGCAGTTCGCCAAGGGCAAGTATGTGGGCCCGCAGGGCATTGCCACCAGGACCTACAATCCGCGCGTGAAGCCGGACCAGAACGCCATCCGCGCGGCCGTCGAGTTGTTGGCAACGGCGAAGAAGCCGGTGCTCTACACGGGTGGTGGCGTGATCAACTCCGGCCCCACGGCCTCAAAGCTGCTGCGCGAGTTCGTGGCCATGACCGGCATTCCCATCACCTCGACGCTGATGGGGCTTGGCGCCTATCCGGCATCGGGCAAGGAGTGGCTTGGCATGCTGGGCATGCACGGCACCTACGAGGCCAACATGGTGATGCACGACTGCGACGTGATGGTGTGCGTGGGCGCGCGCTTCGACGACCGCATCACCGGCAGGCTGGATGCCTTCTCGCCGGGATCGAAGAAGATCCACATCGACATCGACCCGTCCTCCATCAACAAGACGGTGAAGGTCGACATTCCCGTGGTGGGCGACGTTGGCCATGCGCTGGAAGACATGATCCGGCTGTGGAAGTCGCGCTCGCTGAAGCTCGATGCCAAGGCCATGGCCGACTGGAAAGCGCAGATCGCCAAGTGGAAGGCGGTGAACAGCCTGCAATACACGCCCAACCGCGACGTGATCATGCCGCAATATGCCATTGAGCGTCTCTATGAGCTGACCAAGGACAAGGACTGCTACATCTCCACGGAAGTGGGCCAGCACCAGATGTGGGCCGCTCAGTTCTACCATTTCGAGGAACCGAACCGCTGGATGACCTCGGGCGGGCTTGGCACCATGGGCTATGGCTTGCCTGCCGCGGTCGGCATGCAGGCGGCGCACCCGAAATCGCTGTGCATCTGCGTTGCCGGTGACGCCTCGGTGCTGATGAACATGCAGGAGATGAGCACGGCCATCCAGCATGGCCTGCCGATCAAGGTGTTCATACTCAACAACCAGTACATGGGCATGGTGCGGCAGTGGCAGCAGCTTCTGCATGGCAACCGCCTGTCCGAATCCTACATGGACTCGCTGCCGGATTTCGTGAAGCTGGCGGAGGCCTATGGCGGCACGGGCATCCGCTGCGACAAGCCGGCCGATCTCGATGATGCGATCAAGGAGATGATCACGGTCAAGGGGCCGGTGCTGTTCGATTGCCGCGTGGCCAATCTCGCCAACTGCTTCCCGATGATCCCGTCGGGCAAGGCACACAACGAGATGATCCTCGGCTTCGAGATCAAGGACGAAGAGGTCGGCAACGTGATCGACGCCAAAGGCAAGCAGCTGGTGTGAGGAGCAAGACAATGAACGCAGCACATCTCACCGGCACGGGTTCCGCCTACTTCCTTGACGACAAGAAGCAGGAGGCGGAGCCGCACACGCTCGCCGTCATCGCCGACAACCAGCCGGGTGTCCTCTCGCGCATCATCGGCCTGTTCGCGGGCCGGGGCTACAACATCGATTCACTCACGGTCTCGGAAACGGAGCATGAGAAGCATGTCTCGCGCTTCACCATCGTGACCACGGGAACGCCTGCCGTGATCGCGCAGATCAGGAACCAGCTGGAACGCATGGTTCCCGTGCACTCGGTCGCCGACCTCACCGTCACGGGCAACTATCTCGCCCGTGAACTCGCCATGGTGAAAGTGGCGGGCAAGGGCGACAAGCGCGTGGAAGCGTTGCGGCTGGCGGACGCCTTCCGCGCCCGCGTGGTTGATGCCTCGACGGATTCCTTCGTGTTCGAACTCACGGGCAAGCCCGACAAGGTGGACCAGTTCATCTCGCTGATGGTGCCGCTGGGCCTGGTGGAAGTCTCCCGCACTGGCGTGGCCGCCATCCTGCGTGGGCCGGAGGCGATGAAGGGGTAGGGGGCGCATCCCCTTAAACCGTCATCCTCCTCGCATGTGGAGGATGTGTCTGTGATGACGCATCGCGCCCTGTGACCAAAGACTCGCGGCCCACATGCGTGGGCCGGGGCGGGGGGGGGGGGCGCGGTGTGCTCCCAATACATAC
>ERZ1645187.4899-NODE-4899-length-10613-cov-5.200985_pt1 | contig 10613 bp, 7 predicted proteins | sample MGYA00575352_ERZ1645187 | MGnify/ENA primary metagenome ERZ1645187 (study PRJEB40837, sample SAMN11349314) | freshwater sediment metagenome | isolation source: river sediment | host: Sediment | place: India: Wazaribad , New Delhi | collected 2017-02-21 ...
AGAAGCCGCGCGCCGTGAAGCGCTGCGACAGGTTGAGCAGGAAGGCCGCCAGGCGCTCTTCGGCGCGCATCGTGCCGAGCAGCATCATGACCCCGTGGTCGCGGACGATTTCGCGGCTCATGACCTTGTGGAAATGGTGCTGCAGGGTCGGAATGTCGCGCGACAGCGATTCCAGCCGTGAGAACGGGATCGAGCAGATCTCGCTGTCCTCCAGCGCGATGGCGTTGCAGGTGTGGTGTTCGGTGCTGATGCCGTCGAGGCCAAGCAGTTCGCCGGCCATCTGGAAACCCGTGACCTGCTCACGCCCGTCTTCCAGCAATACATCGGTCTTGAAGAAACCGCTACGGATGGCGTAGATGGCGTCGAAGACTTCGCCGGCGCGATAGAGGTGGTCGCCGCGCTTGATCCGGCGACGGGTGGACACCAGATCGTCGAGCCGCTCCAGTTCGTCGATGTTGAGCCCGAAGGGCAGGCACAACTCGCGCAGGTTGCAGTTGGAGCAGGCCGTCTTGATGACTGACAGCGTAATTTCTTGATTCAGCGGGTGGGTGTGGGCCATTGGCAACCTGCGTTAGCTTGATCCAAGTCAACCGCGAAAACGATTAGCCCGACCATAATCGTCGCTACATTTCGTGGTATGTCTAATGAATTTCGCAACTGAAAATCTCGTATTTGATCCGCAAATCATTCGCCGTTTCGATATAAACGGACCCCGCTACACGTCCTATCCGACCGCTGACCGCTTCGTCGAGGCGTTTGACTCGGAAGCGGCAAAGCTTTGGCTGGGCAAACGTAACATCGGCGGGATCAGCCGACCGCTCTCATTATACTTCCACATCCCCTTCTGCAACACCATCTGCTATTACTGTGCCTGCAACAAGATCATCACCAAGGATCATGGGCGCAGCGCCAAGTACCTGAAGTACCTGGCCAAGGAATTGGACATGCAGAGTGCCGCGCTGGAAGGCCGCGATGGCGAGCATGAGGTGATCCAGCTGCATTGGGGCGGCGGTACGCCGACCTTCCTGTCGCACAGCGAGATGCGCCAGTTGATGAACGAAACGCGCAAGCATTTCAAGCTGCTCGACGGCGGCGAGTACTCGATCGAGGTCGATCCGCGCAAGGTCGATCGCGAGACCGTTGCCTTGTTGGGCGAGCTTGGCTTCAACCGCATGAGCGTCGGCGTCCAGGATTTCGACGAAAAGGTACAAGTTGCCGTCAATCGCGTGCAGAGCGAGGAAGAAACCGCGCTGGTCATCAATGCTGCGCGTGAAAACGGTTTCAAGTCGGTGTCGATCGACCTGATCTACGGCCTGCCACACCAGACGGTGATGGGTTTCAACCGGACATTGGAGCGTGTCCTGGCCATGGACCCGGATCGCCTGTCGATCTACAACTATGCCCACCTGCCTGGCCTGTTCAAGCCGCAACGCCGGATCAACGAAGCAGATCTGCCGTCGGGCGATACCAAGATGCAGATCCTGGCCTTGGCCATCCGCAAGCTGACCGAAGCAGGCTACGTCTACATTGGCATGGATCATTTCGCCAAGCCGAATGACGAACTCGCTGTTGCCCAGCGTCAGGGGCGCCTGCACCGCAATTTTCAGGGCTACTCGACCTATGCTGACTGCGACATGTTGTCCTTCGGCATCTCGTCGATCAGCAAGGTCGGTCCAACCTATTGCCAGAATGTCAAAACGGCGGACGAGTATTACGACCGCCTGGATGCCGGCCAATTGCCGGTATTCCGTGGCATTGAACTGACGGCCGACGACGTCCTTCGTCGTTCCATCATCCAGGCGCTGATGTGCCATTTCGAGCTGTCGATCGAGAGTATCGAGAGTGCGCACCTGATCGATTTCCGCCAGTATTTCGCGGCGGAACTCGAGGACATGAAGGAAATGGAGCGCGCTGGGCTGTTGAAGGTCGACAAGGAATGGATCACCGTCTTGCCGCCCGGGCGCATGCTGGTACGGGTCATTTCCATGGTCTTTGATCGCTACCTGCGGGCCGACCGGCAGCGCACGCGCTACTCCAAGGTCATCTGAGCTCTCGGCCGGCGCGCCGCTGGCCGGAGTAAACTGCCGGTTTCGACCCTCATTTTTCTTGTTCGATGCCTGATAGCGGTTTCCTTGCGCTTTTCCTCGTCGGTTTGCTCGGCGGTACGCATTGTGTCGGCATGTGCGGCGGGATTGTCGGCGCGCTATCGCTGGGTGGCCCGGCCCGCTGGTCGCTGCACCTGGCCTATAACAGCGGTCGTATCCTGTCCTATGGCGCGGCCGGCGCCATGGCGGGTGCGCTGGGAGCTGCCAGCCTGGGCCTGGAGGGACAGGTCCCGGTGCGTATCCTGCTGTATTTTCTTGCCAACCTGATGCTGGTGGCACTCGGTCTTTATCTGCTGGGATTGACCCGGGCGCTGGCCTTTACCGAACGGGCAGGGCAGACGTTGTGGCGACGCATCCAGCCGCTGACCCGGCGCTTCCTGCCGGCGCGTACCGTGGCGCAGGCTTTCCCGCTCGGTCTGCTGTGGGGTTGGTTGCCCTGTGGCCTTGTCTATAGTGCGCTGGCGACGGCGCTGACGGCCGGTTCAGCCAGCCGCGGGGCGGGGATGATGCTCGCCTTCGGCCTGGGAACCTTGCCCAACCTTCTGCTGGCCGGCATCGTCCTGACCCGCTTGAATGAATTCGTCCGCAAACCTGTTGTCCGTACCCTGTCAGGCCTGTTGGTGCTAGGCTTCGGCATATATGGATTCGTCGGCCTGATGCGCCTGTCAGGCTGGCTTTAAGGTAGAGGAAAGGCCATGAAAATCTTGTTGCCGGTCGACGGTTCAGACTGCGCCTTGCGTGCGGTCGACCACCTGATCGCCCATGCGGGCTGGTTCAGTGAGGTGCCAGAAATCCACCTGCTCAACGTCCATCCGCCGATTCCGATCGGCCGTGTCCAGTCGCACCTTGGCAAGGATACGCTGCATGCCTATTACCTTGAGGAGGGGCAGGCACAGTTGCTCGAGGCGCAACGCAAGCTGGACGCAGCCGGACGTTACCACACGACGCACATTCATGTCGGCCAGCCAGCCGAGGTCATTGCTCACGTTGCCGATGAACTGGCCTGCGACCTGATCGTCATGGGCAGTCACGGGCGGAGTGCGATGGCAGGCCTGGCAATGGGTTCGGTGGCGACACGCGTCCTGCATCTGGTTCATTGCCCTGTTCTGTTGGTGAAATGACCGAGCCGGCGTCAGGGCGGGTTGCCGAGTTCGCGATTGGCGGCATGACCTGTGCTGCCTGTTCGACGCGACTGGAGAAAGTGCTCAATCGTCAGCCCGGCATGCAGGCCAATGTCAATCTGGCTGCCGAGCGGGCGCGGGTTCGCCTGTCAGGTATGGCGGACGAGGCGGCGGTGGTCGCTGCGGTGGCAAAGGCCGGTTTCTCCGCCGAGTTGGTCGATGCCGGAACGCGCGAGCGGGAGAAGGCCGAAAAACTGAAAACCTATCGGGCGGAGATCAGGCGATTCTGGATTTCGGTGGCGCTGACGCTACCGCTGGTCGGCCAGATGTTCGTCATGTTCGGCGAGCACGGGCACATGAACGAACTGCCGCGCTGGCTGCAACTGGCGCTGGCGACGCCGGTGCAGTTCTGGATCGGCTGGCGTTTTTACGACGGTGCATACAAGGCGTTGCGCGGCGGCGGCGCCAATATGGACGTGCTGGTGGCGTTGGGAACCAGCATGGCCTGGGGTTTTTCGACCATCGTCACGCTTTTCGGGCTGGATCAGCACGTCTACTACGAAGGCGGCGCGGCGGTCATCACGCTGGTGCTGCTCGGCAAATTGCTCGAGGCGCGGGCCAAGGCGCGGACCTCGGAAGCGATCGAGTCGCTGGTACGCTTGCAGCCGAAGACGGCACGTGTCGAACGCGATGGGCAATGGGTCGAGATGGCCGTGGATGGGCTGATGCCGGGTGACGTTTTTCTCGTTCGGCCGGGCGAAAGCATCCCGGTGGATGGCGAGGTGATCGACGGTGAGTCGAGCGTCGATGAGGCGATGCTGACCGGTGAGAGCATGCCTGTCGGCAAGGTGGCCGGCGACCGCGTCTATGCGGCGACGGCCAACGGCCAGGGGGCGCTGCGCTGCCGGGCGACCGGCGTCGGCGAACAGACGCTGCTGGCCGGCATCATCCGGCTGGTCGGCGAGGCACAGGGTTCGAAGGCACCGGTGCAGCGATTGGCTGACCGGATTTCCGGCATTTTCGTGCCGACCGTTTGTGCCATCGCCTTGCTGACTTTCATCGGCTGGTGGCTGTATTCAGGGGCGTTTGCCGAGGCTTTGGTCAATGCGGTAGCCGTGCTGGTCATCGCTTGTCCTTGTGCCCTGGGTTTGGCGACGCCGACGGCGATCATGGTCGGTACCGGGCAGGGGGCGCGGGCCGGCATTCTGGTCAGGAATGCCGAGGCGCTCGAACGGGCTGAAAAAATCCGTGTGCTGGCGCTCGACAAGACCGGGACCCTGACTGTCGGGATGCCGCAACAGACCGATCGGCTGGTTTTTGCCGGCAGTGACGACGAGGTGCAACTGCTGGCGGCAGCCCTTGAGGAAAATTCCGAGCATCCGCTGGCCAGCGCCATCCTTGCGGCAACGCCGACGGTCAACCGGAAAAAAGCGCAAAATTTCAAATCCTTCGCCGGTCACGGTGTCGCGGGCGAGATCGATGGTCGCCAGCTGCGCCTCGGTTCCCCCGGTTGGTTGGGCTTGGCCAATGACGCGGCGGTGCTGCGACTGCAGCAGCAGGGGAAAACCGTGATGGCCTTGGTCGAGGGAGATACTCTGCTGGCCCTGTTCGCGGTGGCCGATGCCTTGCGCCCGACCTCGCGCGAGGCGGTCAACCGGTTGCGCGCCCGCGGTATCCGCGTTGTCATGTTGACCGGGGACAACGCCGCTACGGCGGCGGCGATTGCGGCGCAGGCCGGTATCGAGGAATTCCGCGCCGGCATCCTGCCGGGCGACAAGGCCGCCGCAGTCAATGATTTGAAGGCATCCGGCGGCTTGGTCGCGATGGTTGGCGACGGCATCAACGATGCGCCGGCGCTCGCGGCGGCCGATGTCAGCTTCGCGATTGGTGCCGGTTCGGATGCGGCGGTCGAGGCAGCCGATTTGACATTGATACGCAGCGACCTGCTCGGCGTGGTCGATGCCATTGACCTGTCCACCGCGACACTCGGGAAAATCCGTCAAAATCTTTTCTTTGCTTTCATCTACAATGTGCTCGGAATTCCGCTCGCTGCCTTGGGTTGGCTCAACCCGGTGGTGGCGGGGGCCGCCATGGCGATGAGTTCGGTTTCGGTCGTTACCAACTCCTTGGTGCTGAAGCGTTGGCGGCCCGGAAAGAGTCAATCACGGGCATGAGGAATCGATGGTTTCAGGGGGGCGGAGCGCGAAGGACGAAAGGCTAGGGGGTGATGACCCTCCGCCGGGCACCGATCTCGAATCGATGGCTGTTTCAGAGCGTGAAACAATGTTCCGTAACACCATGGAGGCCGCCCAGGTCGGTATCTTCCTGCTGCAGGATCGCTGCTTCCGCTACATCAATCCGTTCTTCGCCCGGCTGTTTGGCTATGACGAAACCGAGCTGCTTGGTGGCATGGGGCCGCTCGATATCGTTGCCCCCGAGCACCATTCCTTCGTGATCGATCAGATGCGCCTGCGCGAAGCGGGCGTCGGCGGCCACAGCTATGAATTGACGGCGATTCGCAAGGACGGGACCAGCATCCCTGTCCTCGTGCTGGGCTCGCCGACGGTGTATAACGGCCGTCCTGCGTCGGTCGGTACGGTGCTTGACATCTCCAGCCAGAAGGCCGCCGAAGCAAAGATTCGTGAACTGGCCGACTACGATGCCCTCACCGGCCTGCCCAACCGGCGCCTGTTGCGTGAACGGTTTTCCCAGATGCTCGCCATTGCCGAGCGGGACGCATCGGAAATCGCCGTGATCTTTCTCGATCTCGACCATTTCAAACGGGTCAATGATTCGCTGGGCCACAGTGTCGGCGACGAGTTGCTGTGCGAGGTGGCGCGACGCCTCGACGGCGTGGTGCGGCGTATCGATACGCTCGCCCGATTGGGCGGCGACGAGTTCATCTTCGCCATGCCTGGCTTCCATACAGCGGCTGCGGCCGAAGTGGCGCGTCGTCTGCTCGATGTCTTCTCGCGCCATTTTGAGATTGGCGGGCACGAGCTGACGGTGACCCCGTCGCTCGGTATCAGCATTTATCCGCAGGACGGCGAGGATCTGGAAACCCTGTTGCGCAATGCCGATACGGCGATGTACCGGGCCAAGGAGATCGGACGCAACGCCTTCCAGTTCTATTCGAGCGAAATGAACACCACGACGCTCGATCGGCTGCTGATGGAAAGCAATCTGCGGCGTGCCCTGCTGCATAAGGAATTTGTCCTGCACTACCAGCCGCTGGTCGATCTGACCTCCGGCAGTATCGTCGGCGTCGAAGCGCTGTTGCGCTGGCTGCATCCGGAACTCGGCCTGATCATGCCGGATCGTTTCATCCACGTCGCCGAGGAAACCGGGCTGATCAATCCGATCGGCGACTGGGTGCTGTGCGAGGCCTGTCGACAGGCGCAGCATTGGGTCGATGAGGGCCTTCCGCCGGTGATCATGGCAGTTAACGTCGCACCCGTTCAATTCCGCCAGTCCGGTTTTGTCGAGGTAGTCGCCGGGGCATTGGCGATGTCGGGTTTGGATGCCAACCGACTCGAACTGGAATTGACCGAACGCACCGTGATGCACGATGCCGATCTGAATCTCGGTACGATGTCGGCCCTGCATCGCATGGGTGTCGATCTGTCCCTTGATGACTTCGGTACCGGCTATTCATCGCTCGCTTATCTGAAGCGCTTCCCGGTCGGCAAGCTGAAGATCGACCGCTCCTTTGTCAATGACCTTGAGACCGACCAGGACGACTGGGCGATTGCCTCGACCATCGTCAGCATGGGGCGCAGTCTGCGTATGACCGTGCTGGCCGAAGGTGTCGAAAAAATCGAACAACTTGCCTTGTTGCGTAAAATGGGCTGCGACATGGCCCAGGGCTATTATTTCAGTCGCCCGGTTTCAGCCGAGGGCATGGCGGAGATGTTGCGTAACCAACCTTTCATCAATCGGTAATCATCATGGAAAACACGACCATCAAGATTGGCGGCATGAGCTGCCAGGGCTGCGTCAAGAACATCACTGGCGTGCTGAGCGGACTGGCGGGTGTCGGAAGTGCCGACGTGTCGCTGGAAGCGAATGAAGCCAAGGTCGCTTTCGATCCGCAGGTCGTGACGCGTGCCGCGCTCGTCGATGCCATCGAGGATGCCGGCTTCGACGCCGAATAAAGACAAGAACGAACCGAGAGAACCGTCGTGCAGGAAAAAATCAGATTGACCCAGCTGTCGCACGGCGGCGGCTGCGGCTGCAAGATCGCGCCGGCCGTGTTGCAGAAGATTCTGGCCAATGCCCCCACCGCCATCATCCCGCCGCAATTGCTGGTTGGCACCGAGACCAGCGACGATGCAGCGGTGTATCAGATCAATCGCGACCAGGCGATCGTTGCAACCACCGACTTCTTCATGCCCATCGTCGACGATCCGCGCGATTTCGGGCGCATCGCGGCGACCAACGCGATTTCCGACGTTTATGCGATGGGCGGTACGCCGCTCTTTGCCTTGGCGCTCGTTGGCATGCCGGTCAATGTCCTGCCGCTGGAAACCATCGGCGACATCCTGAAGGGCGGCGAAGCGGTTTGCCGCGAGGCTGGCATCCCCATCGCCGGTGGACATACCATCGACTCGGTCGAGCCGATCTACGGTCTGGTCGCCATCGGCATCGTCAATCCGGCACACCTCAAGCGCAATAGCGGCGCCAAGCCCGGCGACAAGCTCATTCTCGGCAAGCAACTCGGCGTCGGGGTGTACAGCGCGGCATTGAAAAAGGATCAGTTGCACACGGGCGATTACGAGGCGATGGTGGCGACCACCACGCAGCTCAATACGCCGGGGCCGATGCTGGCCTGCCTCGATGGGGTTCATGCCGTGACCGACGTGACCGGTTTCGGTCTCGCCGGCCATCTCATGGAAGTCTGCAAAGGCAGCGGGGTCGCAGCCGAGGTGCGGATGGCCGATCTGCCGCTGTTGCCGCGCGCCCGCGAACTGGCGTCAGCCGGCTTCGTGACCGGCGCCTCGGCACGCAACTGGGCCAGCTATGGCGATGCCGTAAAGCTTGGTGCCGGGATTGGCGACGTCGAACGCAACCTGTTGACCGATCCTCAGACCTCCGGCGGCCTGCTCGTCGCCTGCGCCCCGGATACCGTTACCGAAGTCCTTTCACTGTTCCTGCAGCAAGGGTTTTCGCATGTTTCCGTGATCGGTGAAGTGCTCGAAGGGGAGGCGCAACTAGCCATTCGTTGAGTCCGCAAGGGACCGCGAAGTGTTGTTCGTGTGCAACACCGGGCCAGTGACGAGTTGTAACAAATTCCGAAATGAGATAAATTCTCATCCGCATTAAGTGAGCCAGCCATACGCCAGCCAGCTTTTCCCCAACCGCTTGCCGCGGGGGGTTCGCTCGTCGGCGTAACTTTCGTGAGCCGGTGACCGGATCGCCTCCACGGCGTCATCACTGGACACGATAATGAAACAGAACATCAAGCTGCCACGCAGCTTCAGGGCTCGTGAAGGTATTCCCGCCTCGCTCAAGAAAACCGGCGTCGCCGTCGGTATTTCCACCGCCATGCTGGTTCCGGCCGGGGCCTATGCCCAGGCAGCCGCTGAAGGCGAAGTCGAAATGAAGGCGGTGACTGTCGTCGAACGGGTCATCGACCACAATCCCTATGCCGAACCCGATGCGCCGTACAAGGCCAAAATCTCGGGAGACGAGCGCCACACCCGTCCCCTCGCAGAAACTCCGGCGACGATGCAGGTCCTGACCAAGACCCAGATCGAGGATTCCGGCTATACCGACCTGCGCGAGATCCTCGATGCGCAGCCCGGCATTACACTCGGCACCGGTGAGAACGGCAATGCCTTTGGCGATCGTTACATCATCCGCGGCCAGGAAGCCCGCAGCGACGTTTTCGTCGATGGTCTGCGCGACCCCGGTATGTCGGTGCGCGAAAGCTTTGCGGTCGAGCAGGTCGAAATCTCCAAGGGGCCGAACTCCAGCTTTGCCGGTCGCGGTACGGCCGGTGGCGCGATCAACTCGATCACCAAGCAGGCGACGACCGAATACGATTTCACCAAGGTTTCGTTCGGTGTCGGTACCGATGAACACGTCCGTACGACGCTCGATGCCAACCACGTGGTGTCCGACAACGTCGCGTTGCGCGCCAATCTGCTCTATGGCTACGAGGAAGTTCCGGGGCGTGGCCCGGCCGATCGCGAGCGCAAGGGGGCCGCGTTGTCCGGCCTGTTCAAGATCAGTGATGACCTGAGCGTCATTCTCGACTACTACGGTTTCCGGGGCGAAGACAAGCCGGATCTCGGCAGCTTCCTGGTCGGCACCGTGCCCAACCGCAAGCCGGCGACCGGCTTCCCGGTCTATGTGCAGGAGCAGGATTTCCTGAAGTCCGATGTAGATACCTTCACGGCACGCGTCAAATACAAGATCACGCCGAACCTGCGTCTGACCAATTCGACGCGTTATGGACAGTCGAATAACGGTTACGTGGCTACCGGGGCAAGCGCAGCTACCACCCATGCCACCAACCCGACCGGTGTATATGCCACGGCAGCCTTGAGTACCCACAACGGCTGGCAGGAAGTCGAGTACTTCGCCAACCAGACCAACTTGTACTGGGATACGACGATCGCCGGGATGAAACACGACTTTATCTTCGGTGCCGAATATACAGACCATCAGGTGCTGAACGGCGTCTATAGCATTACGAATTCCGGACAGAACTGTGTCGTGACCAGTAGAACGGGGGCAGCGACCAACGGCTGGTGTATCACCGATGCCAGCGGCAATGCGGTGGCCAACGTCAACAACCTGATGAACCGCCAGATTTCGAAGGGGCGCTGGGATCAGGATTGGTCGGCGAAGAGCCTGTCGGCTTACGTGATGGATACGGTCGACCTGAGCGAGAAATGGACTGCCTTTGGCGGCATCCGTTATGACCGCACGACCATCTCCCTGCGTACCCAGAATACGAGCACGGGCGTGGTCACCGACTTCGGTGATATGACCGATGGCCTCTGGAATGGTCACCTCGGGGTCACCTACAAGTTTCTCCCGTATGCCAACGTCTATGTGACCTACGCCAGCGCCAAGGACGTCAATGGCGGCGAGTCCGATGTTGGCACCAGCGCCGGCTATGGTGGTCTGGTGACTTACAACGGCAAGGCGGCGGGTGCCAAGCCGGAAAGCGTCCAGAATATCGAACTGGGTACCAAGTGGAATCTGGTGGGCGGCAAGCTGTTGGCTACTGCCTCGGTGTTCCAGATCACCAAGTCGGACGTCATGGAGGGGGCCAACTACGATTCCGTCGGCACCGTCAACACCGGCAAGAACCGCGTCAAGGGCATCGAGTTTGGCCTGGCGGGCAACCTGACCGAGAAGCTGCGCGCCTTCGCCG
>ERZ1645187.4901-NODE-4901-length-10611-cov-26.733895_pt1 | contig 10611 bp, 6 predicted proteins | sample MGYA00575352_ERZ1645187 | MGnify/ENA primary metagenome ERZ1645187 (study PRJEB40837, sample SAMN11349314) | freshwater sediment metagenome | isolation source: river sediment | host: Sediment | place: India: Wazaribad , New Delhi | collected 2017-02-21 ...
CGGCGCTGGTCGGTGTTCCGCGTCGCCAACACCGCGCTGGGCGGCATCTCCTTCCTGGCGCTCGAGGCGATCGGCGGGGCGATCACGCTGACCTACGGCTTCACCAACGCGGTCGCGGCGATCCTCGTCGTGGCGCTGGTGATCTTCGTCACCGGCGTACCGATCAGCGTCTCTGCGGCGCGCAACGGGGTCGACATCGACCTGCTGACCCGCGGCGCCGGTTTCGGCTATCTCGGCTCGACCATCACCTCGCTGATCTACGCCAGCTTCACCTTCATCTTCTTCGCCCTCGAGGCGGCGATCATGGCGAAGGCGCTGCAACTGGGGTTCGGGTTGCCGGAGTGGATCGGCTTCATCGTGTCGTCGCTGGTGGTGATCCCGCTGGTCACCTACGGCTTCACCTTCCTCAGCCGGTTCCAGCTGTGGACGCAGCCCTTGTGGATCGTGCTGCACGTCACGCCCTTCGTCACCATCGCGCTCTACGACACCGGCACGCTCGAGGCCTGGACGCAACACACCGGGCGGCTCGGCCACGTCGACGGGGCCTTCGATCTCGCCCTCTTCGGCGCGGCTTCGGGGATCGTCTTCTCGCTGGTGGCGCAGATCGGCGAGCAGGTCGACTTCCTGCGCTTCCTTCCGCCCATCCGGAAGGGGCGCGAGGCGGCGTGGTGGCTGGCGTTGATCTCGACGGGACCGGGGTGGATCGTGCTCGGCTCGCTGAAGCTGCTCGCCGGATCCTTCCTCGCCTTCCTCGCCTTCAAGCACGGGATCGCCCCGCCGGAGGCGGCCGAGCCGACCCACATGTATCAGGTGGCCTTCGGCTATCTCTTCGCCGATCCGCGCATCGCGCTCCTGGTCGCCGTCGCCTTCGTCGTCGTCTCCCAGCTCAAGATCAACGTGACCAACGCCTATGCCGGCTCGATCGCGTGGTCGAACTTCTTCTCGCGGCTGACGCATTCCCACCCCGGCCGCGTCGTCTGGGTGGTCTTCAACGTCGCCATCGCGCTGATGCTGATGGAGCTCGGCATCTACCGCAGCCTCGAGCACACGCTCGGGCTCTATTCGCTGATCGCGGTCGCCTGGGTCGGGGCGATCTTCGCCGATCTCGTCATCGACAAGCCGCTGGGTCTCTCGCCCAAGGGCATCGAGTTCAAGCGGGCGCATCTCTACGACATCAACCCCGTCGGCTTCGGCGGCATGACGATCGCCTCGGCGGTCGCCTTCGCGGCCCACGCCGGGCTCTTCGGGGCGACGGCGGCGGCGCTCTCCTCCTTCGTCAGCCTCGGGGTCGCCATCGTGGTGACGCCGCTCATCGCCTGGGCCACCGGGGGGCGCTACTACCTCGCCCGCCGCCGCGCCGGGCCGCTTCCGGCCGGGCGGCTGTCCTGCCGGGTGTGCGAGCACGAGTTCGAGGCGGAGGACATGACCCATTGCCCGGCCTATGCCGGGACGATCTGCTCGCTCTGCTGCACGCTCGACGCCCGCTGCCACGATCGCTGCAAGAGCCGATCGCGACTGTCCGAACAGCTCCTCGACGGGCTCTCGGGTATCCTGCCGGCGCCGGCGATCGGGCGGCTCAATTCCAACCTCGGCCACTATTTCGGGCTGCTGCTCCTGGTGACGATGATCGTCGGCGGAGTGCTGACGGCGGTCTATTTCCAGACGCTCGGCGAACCCCAGCCGGCGACGGCTCAGCTCGGCGGAGCGATGGTGAAGATCTTCCTGGTCTTCCTGCTCATCGCCGGCGTGGTGTGCTGGCTGTTCGTGCTGGCCCACGAGAGCCGTCGGGTGGCGCAGGAGGAGAGCGATCGCCAGACCGGCCTCCTGATGCAGGAGATCACCGCCCACGAGGAGACCGACCGCGCGCTGCAGGCGGCGAAAGAGGTGGCGGAGGCGGCCAATCTCGCCAAGAGCCGCTATCTCGCCGGCATCAGCCACGAGTTCCGCACGCCGCTCAACGCCATCCTCGGCTACGCCCAGCTCATCGACCACGACGCGCTGCCGCCGACCAATCGCGCCAACGCGATCCGCACCATCCGCCGCTCGGGCGAGCACTTGGCGAGCCTCGTCGAGGGCCTCCTCGACATCGCGCGCATCGAGGCGGGGCGGCTGACGCCGGAGCGCGGCGTCTTCGCCTTTCCCGAATTCATCGAGCCGATCGTCGACACCTTCCGTCTCCAGGCCGAGACTCAGGGCATCGTCTTCCGCTGGGAGGGGCCGACGCATCTGCCGGCCTTCGTGCGCACCGACGAGAAACGGCTGCGGCAGATCCTGCTCAATCTCCTCTCCAACGCGGTCAAATTCACCCGCAAGGGCGAGGTCTTCTTCGGTCTGCGCTTCCGTAACGAGGTGGCGGAATTCGTCATCCGCGACACCGGCATAGGCATCGCCGAGGCAGACATCGAGCGCATCTTCATGCCGTTCGAGCGGATCGAAAACCCCTCCGGCCCATGGGTGCCGGGGACCGGCCTCGGCCTCACCATCACCAAGCTGATGATCGAGGTGATGGGCGGTGAGATCGCGGTGACGAGCCGGCTCGGCGAGGGCAGCCGCTTCGTCGTGCGGCTCCATCTGCCGAGCGTCGCTCCGCCGGCCGAGGTGAAGACGCAGGGGCCGCCGATCACCGGCTATGCGGGCGAGGCGGTGACCGTGCTCGTCGTCGACGATCAGCCCAGCCACCGCCAACTCGTCGAGGATCTGTTGCGTCCGCTCGGCTTCGACGTTCTCGGCGTGCCGGACGGGGCGAGCTGCCTCGAGGTGACGGCGCAGGTGCGCCCCGATCTGGTGCTGCTCGACATCTCGATGCCCGGCATGAACGGCTGGGAGGTGGCGCGGCGGCTGCGCGAGGATCTGATGCTGACGGGCGCGATCATCATGATCTCCGCCGACGCGGCGGAACAGCCGAGCGCCGATCCCGAGCACTGCGACCACGACGACTACGTGGTGAAGCCGGTCGAGGTCGCCGATCTTCTCGCCAAGATCGGGCGGGCCTGCGGCCTGACCTGGACACACGAGGGCGACGGCGCGACGGCAGCTCGTGCCACGCGCGGCGCCGGGACGACATCGGCCGCCACATCGGCCGCGCCTTCCGCGGAGGCCTCTCCGGCTCCCGCCCTCCCCTCCTCCGCCACCGCCGCGACCGCCCTGCCCTCTCGGACCGAGCTCGAGACCCTCGCCTCGCTCGCCCGCATCGGTTATGTCCGCGCGCTCGCCGCCAAGATCGCCGAGATCGCCGAGCGCGAGCCGGCGGCCAGGCCCTTCCTCGCCCGTCTGTCGGCGCTCGTCGCCGACGTCGATCTCGACACCTTCCTTTCAGACGTGGAGACCGCGCTCGATGAGCACGCCGACGCAGAAGACCTCGCGTGACATCGTCCTCGTCGTCGACGATTCCGCCGAGACGGTGGCGATGCTCGCCGACGCGCTGGAGACGGCGGGCGCCACCGCCCTCGTCGCGCTGCGTGGCGAGCGCGCGCTCGCCATCGCCAAACAGATCACGCCGGACATCATCCTCCTCGATGCCGTCATGCCGGGGATGGACGGGTTCGAGACCTGCCGTGCCTTCAAGGCCGACGAGGCGCTCGCCCACATCCCGGTCATCTTCATGACCGGGCTCTCCGACAGCGATCACGTGGTGAAGGGGCTCGAGGCCGGTGGCGTCGACTACGTCACCAAGCCGATCGATCCGAAGGCGCTGCTCGCCCGCATCCGCGTCCATCTCGCAAACGCCCGCATCGCCCATGGCGCCCAGGCGGCGCTCGACACCACCGGGCGCCACCTCTTCGCCTCCGACGAAGAGGGGCGCCTGCAATGGTGGACGCCGCAGGGGGGGCGTCTTCTGGCGCGGCTCTTCGGCGAACGGCCGGTCGCCGGCGCCCTGCTGCCGCAGGCGGTCGTCGATCTGGTGGCGGCGTCGGCGGCAGGCGGCACGCCCTCTCCGGCGATGATCGTGCCGGCCGGCGAGAGCGGCGCGGCGATCGACGTGGCGCTGGTCGGTCGGGTCGGTCAGAGCGAATTCCTGCTGCGTCTCGTCGAGGAGACGGCCGGGCCCGCCACCGGCACGCTGAAGGATCGGCTGGGGATCTCCGACCGCGAGGCGCAGGTGCTGACCTGGATCGCGCAGGGCAAATCGAACCGCGACATCGGCGACATCCTCGGTCTCTCGCCCCGCACCATCAACAAGCACCTCGAGCGCATCTTCAAGAAGATCGGCGTCGAGAACCGCACCTCCGCCGCCGTCATGGTGCTGAAGGCGACGGCGCCGGAAGTGCCCGAATGAGGATGAAATGCCGCCGCACCGAACCGCTCGGCCATTTTGGCCGACCGCAGTCCCGCCGATTTCAATGTTTTCCCGACCTTTGTCGCCGGGTCCGATAAGTGTCCGCGTCGGGTCGGTGGGCGTCACGATGCTGCGTCTGGGTCGCGCCCACCTGAGGATCTCTCGAGAACTCGCCCAAGGCTTTCCGATGTGGCCTCGGCAGCTGCAGCGATCGCGCTGTCCGGACGATGTACATATCTCGACCTGCCCCCGCGCCCTTTGTGCCCCAGTAGCCCGCACCCGCGGGCCTGCCGACCCGCACCATCTGCCGATCGTCGACGAAACACCGCCGTACCGCCGAGCCCGTGGATCTACGGGCGCGAACGGCGACGTTTCCCGCTACGATGGCCCGCGACGTCGGTTCGCGACGCCGCCCGGACATCAGCCATGGCTCCATCACGCGACCGCCCCGAGGATTTCGGCCTGAGCGAGACCGAAGCCCGCCGCCGCCTCGCCGCCGACGGCCCCAACGAACTCGCCGACCCCGACCGCCGGACCCTCGCCGGCATCCTCCTCGAAGCGCTGACCGAGCCGATGTCGGCCCTGCTGCTCTGCGGCGGCGTCCTCTATCTCGTCCTCGGCGACACCACCGAGGCGATCGTCCTCTTCCTCTTCACCACCCTGTCGATCGCCATCACCGTGGTGCAGGAGGCCCGCACCGAACGCATCCTCGACCGCCTGCGCGACCTCACCGCCCCCACCGCCCTGGTCGCCCGCGACGGCGAGCGGCGCCGTCTGCCGGCCCGCGAACTGGTGCGCGGCGATCTCGTGTTCCTCGGCGAGGGCGACCGCGTCCCCGCCGACCTGCGCCTCGTCGACGCCCGCGATCTGTCGATCGACGAATCTCTGCTGACCGGCGAATCCGTCCCCGTCGCCAAGTCGATCCTGCCTGCCGGCGCCGCACCGCCCGCCGAGGGCGATCCCGCCACCGCCCGCGCCGGCACCCTGGTGGTGCGCGGCTCCGGTCACGGCCACGTCGAGGCGACCGGCGAACGCAGCGAGATCGGCCGCATCGGTCGCAGCCTGCGCCTGCTCGAACCCGAGGCGCCGCGCCTACGCGCCCAGACCCGCCGGGTCGTCACCCTGTTCGCCGTCGGTGGCGCCGCCGTCTCGCTGACCGCCGTCGTCCTCTACGGCGTCCTGCGCGGCAACTGGCTGGAAGCGCTGCTCTCCGGCATCGCCCTCGGCATGTCGATGCTGCCGGAAGAGTTTCCGTTGGTGTTGACCGTCTTCGTGGCGATGGGCGCCTGGCGCATCTCCCGCGTCCGCGTGCTCGCCCGCCGCGGCGACGCCGTCGAGGCCCTCGGAGCCACCACCGTGCTGTGCACCGACAAGACCGGCACGCTGACCCGCAACCGCATGACGATCGTCGAGCTGCGCCGCCCGCCCGGCACCCCCGCCGCCCGCCTCGCCGACCCCGCCCGAGTCGGAGCCCCTGCCCCCGAGTTCCGCGACCTCCTCGCCGACGGCGTGCTCGCTTCCGCCCGCCACCCCCACGACCCGATGGAACTCGCCTTCCACGATCTCGCCGCCGCCTGGGATCTCGACCCCACCGCCGGCGCCGAGTTGGTGCACGAATGGGGCCTCTCCGATCGTCTACTCGCCGTGACCCGCGTCTGGCGCCGCCCCGGCGCCGGCCGCCTCGCCGCCGCCAAGGGCGCCCCCGAGGCGATCGCCGAACTCTGCGCCCTCGATCCCACCGCCCGCACCGCTCTCCTCGCCGAGGTCGCCACCATGGCCGAAGCCGGCCTGCGCGTCCTCGCCGTCGCTGCCGCCCCCCTCGACGAACGCGCCCTTCCCGCGACCCCGCTCGGCCTGCCCTTCGGGCTCGCCGGCCTCGTCGGCCTCGCCGATCCGCTGCGCCCGAGCGTGCCGGCCGCCGTCGCCGCCTGCCGCTCCGCCGGTGTGCGCGTGGTGATGATCTCCGGCGACCACCCCGCCACCGCCCGAGCGGTCGCCGCCCGCGCCGGCCTCGCCGACGGCGACGCCCTCACCGGCGCCGACCTGGAGCGGCTCGACGACGACGCCCTCGCCGCCCGTCTCGATCGCATCCGCGTCTTCGCCCGCGTCCGCCCCGAACAGAAGCTGCGCATCGTCCGCGCCTACGCCGCCCGCGGCGAGGTGGTGGCCATGACCGGCGACGGCGTCAACGACGCCCCCTCGCTCAAGGCCGCCCACGTCGGCATCGCCATGGGCGAGCGCGGCACCGACGTCGCCCGCGAGGCCGCCTCGCTGGTCCTGCTCGACGACGACTTCGGCGCCATCGTCGCCGCCGTCCGCCTCGGCCGCCGCATCTGGGACAATCTGCAGAAGGCCATGGCCTTCGTGGTGGCGGTCCACGTCCCCATCGCCGGGCTGGCCCTGCTGCCCTTCGTCTTCGGTCTGCCGATCCTGCTCGGGCCGGTCCACATCGCCTTCCTGGAGATGGTGATCGACCCGGTCTGCTCCATCGCCTTCGAGGCCGAACCCGAGGAGGACGACGTCATGGCCCGCCCGCCGCGCGATCCGGCGACGCCGCTCCTGTCGCGCCGGCTGATCGCCTGGGGCGCGATCCAGGGGGTCGTCGCCCTCGCCCTCGTCGCCGCGGTGGAACTGGGCGCCGTCGCCCGCGGCCTGCCGGTCGCCGAAGTGCGCGCCCTCACCTTCTTCGCCCTGGTCTTCGCGCTGATCGGACTGGTGTTCGTCGGCCGCACCTTCGGCGCCACCGGCTTCGGCCTGCTGCGCCGGCCCAACCCGACCCTGGCCCTGGTGCTGGCGACCGTCGTCTCGGTGCTCGCCGTGTCGCTCCTGTGGCCATGGGCGAGCGCGCTGCTGCGCTTCGGCCCCCTCCATGCCGACGACATCGCCGTCACCGTCGCCGCCGGCATGGCCACCATCCTGGTCCTCGAGATCGTCAAGGCCGTGGTCCACCGCCTCGAGCGCTCGGCCGGCCCACGGGGCACCGCGCTCCCACCGGCGTGACCACGCCTTCCGAAGACGCGAAAACCCGCGCCGAGGCGCGGGTTCCCATCCGTTCGATCGTGAGCGGAACGCTCATACCCGGCACATGAAAATCAGACTCGTCTGAATTTCATGGGCGTTACGGCCTGATCGGCCGACGCCCGGTCGGGCTTGCCTTCACTGACGAAGTTTCGAAAAGGTCGAAACATCGTCGGCTCGGTATCAGTTCTTCGCCACCACCGGCTTGGCCGCCGGCGCCGGATTCCACAGCGGGACGATGATGTTCGCCCACACGCGCGTATCCTTGCCGTTGTAGTTCTTCTCATAGACGTCGGTGGTCAGCTTCATCTGCACGTTGACCCGGCCGAAGTCGTAGCCGACGAGGCCGCCGATCGCGAACTGGCTCTGCTTTCCATAGCCGGCGAAGGGCGCATTGAGATCCATCGACCCGTAGGCCACCGCACCGACCTCGAACTTGTCGAACTTCTTGGTGGCGGTCAGATCGTAGTTGAACCACGACGGCGCCGGATCGCTGCCCGGCAGCGCATCGTGGCCGGTGCCGACGATGAAGGTCGACGACAGGTTCCAGCCGTCCTTCAGGTAGGACAGCGCCGCCACCCCCTGCCACGCCGACCAGTTGTGCGCGATGCCGAGATCGTTGAGCTCGTTCTTGACCGGCAGATAGATGCCCGACTGGAAGCCGCCGAAGAACCCGTTGCCGAGATCCCACTTCAACTGCGCGTCGAGGAAGGTGTTGGCGAAGCCGGAACGATGGATCACCCCCGGAACGCGCGCGTCGACGTAGGGCGTTACGGTGTCGAAGATCAGCCGGCCACCGGCGATGGTCCACGGCGTCGACCAGATCAGCCACGACGGCGCACCGGCGCCGACCTCGGTACGCGGCGTGGTCGAGCGCGAACCGTAGGACGGAATGGTGATCGAGTAGATGCCCTCCGGCAGCGGCGCGCCGAGCGGGATACCGGTCGAGATGCCCGGAAACAGCTCCGAACCGGCCAGCGCCGACACGGTCGAAGCGGCAAGCATCGCCCCGCCCAGCAGAATCTTCTTCACGCTCTTCATGTTACCCCCCAGTGTGACGCAGTCCCCACCGCGTCGATCCCTGTTTTCCCGAACCGAACATCCCAGCATCCCGCGTCGAACGAGCGTCGTTTCAGCCGACCCAACGATCACGATGCGAGCCTGAATTTCGAAATTTCCCAGAGATACTATCGAGATATCGGAGCGATTCTCGAAATGAGTTGGGTCGACGAACCCAACTTGGGTATTGGCGAGCAATTGCCGAGATCGTCACATTTTTGCAACGGTCCGCGGCAGCCCGCGCCCCCCCGTCTCATCCCCGGCGACCGCGCCCATCCCCGCGACCGCCGTCGCGTGGCGCAACCACACCTCGAGATCGCGCACCACCACCCCGCCCGGCCCCAACTGGGCATAGCCGCGATCGCAGAGCCGCCCGACCTTGCGCCGCACCGTCTCGCGCGGAATGGCGAGGAACTCGGCGATCTCGAGAAAGGTCCGCGGCCGCAGCCGCGGGATCGCGCCGCCGGCGTCGATGCCGAGATGGCCGATCGCCAGATAGATCAGCAACTCTTCCGCCGTGAGTCCGTCCCGCGCCCGCGCCGCGCACGTCGCACGCAGGAGCGCCCCGGCCCGCGTCGAGATCTCCACGACCCCGTGCGGATCGGACCGGTTCTCCTCCCGTGACCCCGCCCCGTTGCCGGCCATCGTCTCGCTCACCGGTCAGATCCGTCGGAACACCGGGCTCTTCTTCTCCGCCCCGTCGGAGGCGGTGAGGAAACGCTCGGTGAAGATGTGCTTCTCGAACAGCCGCCCCTTCATCAGGGCGCCGATCGACGCCTCGATCATCGGCGGCGGCCCGCACAGATAGGCCGTCTGCCCTTCGAACTTCCCCTCGAACAGCCGCTCCGCCACCTCGTGCACGAAGCCGCGTTCGCCGCTCCAGTCGGTCCCCTCCGGCTCGGCCGACAAGGCCGGCACGTAACGGAATTTCGAATACTTCGCCGACAAACCTTCGAAGAGATCACGATCGTAGAGATCGGCCTGCGTGCGCACCCCGTGGATCAGCGTGATCGCCTCGCCGTACCCTTCCGCCAACAGATCGAGGATCATCGAGCGCGGGCTCGACACGCCCGTGCCGCCCGCCAGGAACAGGAGCGGCCCACCGCGCGACTTGCGCACGAAGAAGCGACCGTAGGGGCCGGAGAACGAGACGCGATCGCCGACCGCCAGCGTGTCGTGGACCCATCCCGTCCCCCGGCCGCCCGGAACCCGGCGGATCTGCAGCGCGACCAGGGTCTTCTCCTGCGGGGGGTTGGCGATGGAGAAGGCCCGCGTGCCCTCGACCGCCGGGATGACCAGATTGACGTATTGCCCGGCCTGGAAGTCGATCTCGCCGCCGTCGAGCGTGAGGGTCAGCCCCCTGACGTCGTGGGTGAGCGCCTCGATCGCCGTCACCGTGGCGGTGAAGTCCGCCACCGCGATGCGGCGTTGATCCGGATCCTCGTCGATCTCCGCCTCGATGGTGACGTCGTCGAGGAGCCGCGCCGTGCACGCGAGCGTCTTGCCGTCGGCCCGCTCGAAGTCCATCAGCGCGAACGGCGAGGCCTCGGCGTGGTCGACTTCGCCGTCGACCACGTCCACCTTGCAGGTCCCGCACAGACCGTGGCCGCAGGCATGGGGCAACCAGATCCCGTGCCTGAGGCAGGCGTCGAGGATGGTCTGGCCCTCCTCGACATGGATCGTCTCACCCAACGGTTCGATCGTCAGATCGTGCCCCATGATGCCGCCCCCGCCCTCAGCTCGCCGTGCCCTTGAAGCCCGCGAGCCCCGGCGTCCAGAAGCGGACGAGCGACTTGTGCTTCATGCCGTTGGCTTCGAGCGAAGCGCCCATGTCCGGGGTCTTCTTCACCCCGTCGATCATCCACACCACCGTCGACCAGTCGATCGTCTCGGCGTCCGGATGCGCGGCGTAGGAGGGCTTGATCACTTCCGACACCAGCGCGCCGAAAGGCATGGCCGGCGGCAGCGGGAACGCCAGCGCCGAACAAAAGGAGAGATGCTCCTCCCAGTGAACATAGACCAGCATGTTCCCGTGGAAGTTCTTCAGAGCATCTCTGAACTCGATGTTCTTCTCGTAAGCGGCATTGTCGAGAGCCGTGAGCGACATGTTTCTCTCCCCGCGCGGCTCCCGCGACGACCGAGGTCGTCGCGGGGCACGCGTCCGTGTCTTCGTTTGGATGGATCAGACCGCCTTGCGGGCGAGCGCGGCGTGCCACTCGTTCCACAGCTTCTCGTCGGGCGAGCCGACGTAGTCCATG
>ERZ1645187.4903-NODE-4903-length-10609-cov-7.120807_pt1 | contig 10609 bp, 11 predicted proteins | sample MGYA00575352_ERZ1645187 | MGnify/ENA primary metagenome ERZ1645187 (study PRJEB40837, sample SAMN11349314) | freshwater sediment metagenome | isolation source: river sediment | host: Sediment | place: India: Wazaribad , New Delhi | collected 2017-02-21 ...
TGCTGTTGCCGTCAATCGCGCCGCAGAAATCGGTGATGAAGGCCGGGAAATGCGCCGTGATGAAGGCCAGCTGATAGCCGCAAGAGAAAAAGCCAAGGAAGATCAGCGTATAGGACGGGTCCTTGAAGGCGCGCACCAGAACGGTGCCCAGGCTGTCCTCCAGCTCGGTCCTGCTGGCCACCTTGCCGGTGGACAGGAAGGGCAGGGCGGCCAGGGTGGCCAGGATGATGACGGCAAAGATCATGAAGACGGTTTGCCAGGGGTGGCTTTGCAGCAGGATTTCCGCCAGCGGTGCGCCAAAGACCTGCCCCGCCGACCCGGCCGCCGTGGCGATGCCCAAGGCCATCGACCGGTTCTCGGCGCTCGTGGCGCGGCCCACCACGGCCAGCACCACGCCAAATCCGGTGCCGGCAATGCCAAAGCCGATCATGATGTTCAAAAGCTGATGCTGCCCCGGCCCGGTGGCGTAGGACGACAGCACCAGCCCCGCCGCATAAAGGACTGCCCCCGAAATGATCGCCTTGCGGTCGCCAAAGCGTTCGGCAATCGCGCCGAACATCGGCTGACCGATGCCCCAGGCCAGGTTCTGGATGGCGATGGCCAGCGAGAACTCGGCCCGCGGCCAGCCGAATTCTGTGGCAATCGGGATCTGGAACACGCCAAAGCTGGCGCGGACGGCAAAAGACAGCATCAGGATGACGCAGCCGGCCATCAGCACGGGTGTGATAAGCGTGGATTTCGCAGGGGTGCTGGGGGTCATGGTCGGGCCTTCTGTTTCGCCGCGAAACTGCCCCTGACCCCGGTCAGCGTCAAACGGAATATTGTGCGGGCTACAACGCTGCCACCGGGGCATGTCAGGCCCCGCCACGCCCCAAGCCCGCCGATAGCCCTAGCCCTGCGCCGACAGCACCGCGATGCCCCCGAACACCGTGGCAATCCCGGCCCATTGCAGCGGGGCGACCGACTCTTTCAGGATCTTCCAGGCCAGAAGGATGGTCAGCACCCCGAAAAGCGATGAGCTGATGGCCGCATATTCCGGGTTTGGCAGGCTGGCCGAGGCGGTGACCAAGCCGATCGCGCCGGCGTCCAGAACGCCCATCATCACCAGCGTCGGCCCCGCGCCCCCAAGGGCGCGCACCGGCGCGCGGAAGATCAGGGCGAGGGCGGCCACCAGCGCCAGCGCGACGATCCGCGGCACCAGCGTTGCCGGGAATTCGCCGCCGAGGCGCGCGGCCTCCTGTGCCAGCCAGAAGGTCGTGGCAAAGCCGACCGTTCCGGCCAGAGACCACAGGATGGCCTCGCCCGGGCGGCTGGCGCCGGACGCCCCCTCGCGGCTGGTCAGCGCGACAAGGGCAATGCCGCCGACGATGGCCAGCACCGCCAGCACCTCGGCCAGCGTCACCGCCTTGCCCCCTATGGCGGCAAAGCCCAGCGAGATCATCGGGAAGGCCCCGAGAATCGGTGCCACCAACCGCACCGGGGCCAGGCTGAAGGCGCGGTAAAGCCCGCCCATGCCCAGCACATAGGCAAATCCCGCCCCAATCGCCGCCCAAAGGGCCGGGCCGGTCATCTGCCCGAAATCTCCCAGAATCAGCGCGGGCGCCAGCAAGGCCGCCGTGCCCGAGGCCAGCACCACCAGCATCATCGGCAAAATGGCCGTTTCCTGCCCGATCTTGCGCACCAGAAGGTCATGCACCGCCCATGCGCAGGCCGCCGTCAGTCCGCAGATCAGCGCCAGCATTTTGCATCCTTTCCGCAATGTCGTGCTTGTGCCATGCTTTTCTCGTTGTTATTCTTCTGGATGAACAAGTTTTATCCCCATTAAAACTGACTGCAAGGGACGCCGATGCTCGATACCCTCTATCCCAGCGTCATTCCGGGGCCGCCGCGCCCCAGCCGCATCCTGACACCGCGCGATCTGGAACGCCACCATGGACGTGAGCGGCATGTCGTGCCGGGGGGCGGTGCCCTGATGCTGCGGCTTGGCGCGGGCGACCGGCTGACCGTGGTGAATGACGAAGGCGGCCAGATTGCTGAACTCGTGGCCGCCACGGCCGAGGGCCGGATCGATGCCGCCATTCTGGGGCAGGCGTCGAATTCCGGGGCCGAGGGGCTGAAGGCCATGCTCGCCTTGGGCGATGTGGCGGGTGAGGGGCTGGCGCGGCTGCGGCTTGGGATCGCGGGCAAGGGCATTGATCTGGCCCGCGCCGGTGGGGTCCGGGTTTTTGCGCCCGACACGGCGCCCGGCGCCCGGGCCGAGTTCACCGCGCTGGATGACGGCTGGCTGATCCTTGCCGCGCCCGGCCTGCCGATGGCGCCGGATGCCCATGACACCGCAACACCGATCACGCTGCACCTGCAGCGGGCGCGTCCGCGAGAGGTGGGCAAGTTCGACCTGCCCGATCCCTTGGCCGACCCGGTTTTGGACCTTCGGGTGAAATCGGCGACGGCGGAAAGCTATTTCGTCAAGGCGGGCGATTACATCCAGATCATCGACGTCGAAGGCCGCCAATGCACCGACTTCCAGTGCTTTGATGCCCGTAAGCTGGACAAGGGCATCCAGCACGCGCTGGACGTTACCACCAGCCGGACGCTGATGGGGCATGCCTATTCGATGCCCGGCCTGCATTCGAAATACTATGACCAAGATTGGGTGCCGCTGGTTGAAGTGGTGCAAGACACCGTCGGCCGCCACGACGCCTTTGCCATGGCCTGTGCGTCGAAATACTACGACGAGATCGGCTATCCGGGCCATGTGAATTGCTCGGACAATTTCAACGGCGCGCTGGCTAGGCATGGCGTTGATGCGCGGCCCGGCTGGATGGCGGTCAACCTGTTCTTCAACACCAACATCGACGCCCATGGCGTGCTGATCTCGGACGAACCCTGGAGCCGCCCGGGCGACTATGTCCTGTTCCGGGCGCTCACCGATATTGTCTGCGTCAACTCGGCCTGCCCCGACGATACCTCGCCCGCCAATGGCTGGTATCTGTCGGATATCCACGTCCGCACCTATTCGGGTGCCGAGAAATTCAGCCGTTCCATCGCCTATCGCCCCACGCCGGAGTCAGAGCCGAAGATGACCAAGGAAACCGCCTTCCACGCACCCATCACGGCCAAGACCCGCAACATGGTGGAATACAAGGGCTATTGGCTGCCGCAGGTCTATTCGCAGAACGGCGCGATCGAGGAATACTGGGCCTGCCGTCAGGCCGCCGTGGTGCTGGATCTGTCGCCGCTGCGCAAGTTCGAGGTGACTGGCCCCGACGCCGAGGCGTTGATGCAGTGGTGCCTGACGCGCGACATGAAGAAACTGTCGGTCGGCCAGATCGTTTACTCCGCGATGTGCTACGAACATGGCGGGATGATCGACGACGGCACGGCCTTCCGTCTGGGCAAGGACAACTTCCGCTGGATCGGCGGGGATGATTATTCGGGCGTCTGGCTGCGTGAACAGGCGGAAAAACTGGGGCTGAAGGTGATGGTGCGGTCGTCAACCGACCAGATGCATAACCTTGCCGTGCAGGGACCGAACTCGCGCGAGATCCTGCGCCGCATGATCTGGACCGCGCCGCATCAGCCGACGATTGACGAACTGGGCTGGTTCCGCCTGACCGTGGGCCGCATCGGCGGGCCGTCGGGTGCCCCGGTGGTGGTGTCGCGCACTGGCTATACCGGCGAACTTGGCTTCGAGATCTTCTGCCACCCCAAGGATGGCAACGCGGTTTACGATGCGGTCTGGGCAAATGGCGGCGATCTGGGGCTGCGGCCGATGGGCCTTGCCGCGCTGGACATGGTGCGGATCGAGGCCGGGCTGATCTTTGCCGGCTATGATTTCAGCGATCAGACCGACCCGTTCGAGGCGGGCATCGGGTTTACCGTGCCGCTCAAGACCAAGACCGATGATTTCATCGGGCGTGAGGCGCTGATCCGCCGCAAGGAAAACCCGATCCACAAATTCGTGGGGCTCGACATCGACAGCAACGTCGATGTGGGTCACGGCGATTGCCTGCATGTCGGCCGGGCGCAGGTGGGGGTGGTGACCTCGTCCATGCGCTCGCCGCTTCTGGGCAAGAATATCGCGCTGGCGCGGGTGGATGTGGCCCATGCCGCGGTCGGCACCGCGCTGGAGGTCGGCAAGCTTGATGGTCAGCAAAAGCGCCTGCCGGCCGTGATCGTGCCGCTGTCGCATTACGACCCGAAAAAGACCCGCCCGCAAAGCTGAGCGGGCGCGGAATTTTGCAAAATTCCGGGCCGGAACCTTCAAAGGTTCCGGCCCGATTTCTTCGAAGAAATCGGGAGGTTTGCCATGGAACCGATGATTGACCGGATGGGCGGCGAGGAAAAGGTCCATATGCTGGTGGATCATTTCTATGACCTGATCGAGACCCTTCCCCAGGGGAAGGCGATCATGGACATGCACCTGCAGGGCCATGGGCTGAGCCACGTCCGCCCCGCCCAGTTCGAGTTTCTGTGCGGCTTCCTCGGTGGTCGGCGCTATTACCATGAACGCCATGGTCACATGAACCTGCGCGAGATCCACGCCCATGTGGAAATCCGCACGCAGGATGCCGAAGACTGGCTTGCGGTGATGGACAGGGCGATGGGCGATGTCGGGGTCGAAGAGGCCATCCGCACCCAATTGAACAGCACCTTCCGTCGCGCAGCCCTGATGCTGGTGAACACAGCCTGAAGCGGGCGATCCGTCAAGAAAAACACAATGAGCCCTGACAGGATGCCCCAAGGGCTCGGCCCGTTCTGTGCCCCCGCTTTCCCATCCACCTGTCAGAAGAACGCGCGCGCCCGGCACCTTGCCCGCTTTGGCACGCCCGGCACGGTAAAGTGCCGACGCCCCCTTTCCCTTGGTTCCCAGCCCTGCTTAACTCTAGCCCGTTCACGGGAGGCACAAATGGCATCGGGCATCAATATCCGCACCTTTTTCGAAGGCAAATGGCATGAGGGCAACATTCCCGTCATGCGGGCGGCCGATCATGGGGCCTGGCTGGGCTCTACCGTTTTTGACGGTGCGCGCTTTTTCGATGGCATGGCGCCCGATCTGGACCTGCATTGCGCCCGGGTGAACCGTTCGGCCGAGGCAATGCTCCTGACACCCACCATGGCAGCCCAGGAGATCGAAGGCATCGCGCGCGAAGGCTTCAAGCTTTATGACAAGGGGGCCGCCCTTTATGTCCGTCCGATGTATTGGGGCGTCGAGGATGACGGCTATGGCCTCGGCCCTCACCGGGATTACACCGGCTTTGCGCTGTGTCTTGAGGAAATCCCGATGTCCGCGCCCGACAATTCGACGACGTTGACCACCACCAGCTTTCGCCGTCCGGTGCTGGCCGACAATGTCACCAACGCCAAGGCAGGGTGCCTTTACCCCAACAACTATCGCATGATCGCCGAGGCGCGGAAGAAGGGTTTCGCCAATGCGCTGGTGGCCGACGCCAATGGCAATGTCGCCGAAAGCGCCACGGCGAATGTGTTCATCGTCCGCGATGGCGTGGTGTTCACCCCGATTCCGAACGGCACGTTCCTTGCCGGTCTGACGCGGGCGCGCCATATCCGCAACCTGCGGGCCGACGGGGTCGAGGTGGTGGAAAAGGTCATCACCTTTGACGAGGTTCACGCCGCGGATGAGGTGTTCCTGACCGGCAACTTCAACAAGGTCACCCGCGTCAGCCGGTTCGACGACACCGTCTACACCTCGCACGCCATGGCCAGCCGGGCGCGGGCGCTCTATTGGGATTGGGCGGCCTCCAACCGGTAAGGCCCCGATTTCTGCGCAGAAATCGGCCCGGAAAATGGTATTTTCCGGGCCGGAGTTTTCAAAAACTCCGGGACCTGGCCAAGCCTTGCCAGAGGCGGTCCCTTCCGCGATAATCGGCTGGAGGGGGAGGATCATGCGCAAGTTCCTGGTCGTGCTGGACGACAGCCGAGAATGCCTGAACGCCATGCGCTTTGCGGCCCTGCGGGCGGCGCGCACAGGCGGGGGTGTTCAAATCCTGTCCATCATCAAGCCCGAGGATTTCCAGGGCTGGATTGGCGTGGCAGACCTGATGCGGGCCGAGGCGCGCGAGCGGATCGAGGCGCATTTTGAAGTTTTCGCCAAATGGATGCGCGACAAGAAGGGCGTCAACCCCGAGCTGGTCATTCGCGAGGGCGATCCGGCGGCCGAAATTCTGGCGCAGGTGCGCGATGATCCGGAAATTGGCGTTCTGGTTCTGGGCGCTGGCACCGACAAGTCCGGCCCCGGCCCCCTCGTCACCCAGATGTCGCGGAATTCCGGCAACCTGCCCATTCCGATCACCATTGTCCCCGGTGAGATGAGCAAGGAGCGTCTGGAAAGCATCACCTGATCGCTTTCGGGCAGCCTGCGGTCCTGAAATCCCGGACGCCCCCTGATCCTGACAGCGGGCGGGCTGATTGTGTTCGCTTTGACAACGGACTGTTTGCGTCAAAACTGTGGCGATTTGCAGGCGAAATGCCGTAACCGCCCAGGCGGGGGCTGAACGTTTCACGGGGTGTGGTTGTGACCTTTCGATTTTCGGGATTTGGCAAGTCCATCGGGCTTTTCGGCAGCTCTGCGGGGCAGGATGGCGCGGGTGCTTTCGGGGGCGACAAGGGCGGTCTCTTCGGCGGGCTCAAGGACGCTGGGCTGTTCTCCTTCGGCAAGTCGGGTCATGCCGATGGCGCCAGGGATTGGCTTGGCGGCAATCGTGATTTCGGCCGCGACGAGGGTCGTGACCATGACAACGATAAGGATCACGACGACGATCACGACAAGGATCGGGAATACCAGCAGCACGACACCGGCACTGGCAGCAGCACGCTGGCCACGGGCTGGCCTGAAATCCCGGCCGACACGGCGGGGATCACCTTTGCCGTCGACTACGAGAGCGACGGCATCACTGATAGCAACATCCCGATCGGCAGAACGTCCGACACCAAGACCTTCGAGGATTATCTGGCCAAGGCGCGCGATCAGGTGGCAGCCGAGAACCCGGATGTCGACCCCAAGGAGGTGATCTTCAAGGCCACCATCACCGCCCGGTCGGGTGAAGAGACCTATTACTACTTCACCGGCAACGAAGAGTCCGGTCCCGTCGAAGAGGTTGATGACGAGGGCGACGATGGCTGCGGCGATCATGAGGGGGATGGCCATGGCCGGGACCAGCATGCACGAGGCGATGAGGATCAAGACGATGCCGGCAAGTGTCACGCCGATTTCTTCAACTCACTGACCGGTGGCGGCAAGAGCTTTGATTGCGGTCGTGACGACGACGATCACTGGGCCGACGAAGATCGGGATCAGGCAGACGAGGGCGACTTCCTCTGATCCACAGGCTGTCGATGAGGCCGGCCAAGCAGGGCTTGTCCGGCCTCATCGCCACGACAAGCCATGCGCTGGTCGAATAGGGAAAGTGCAAAACCAGCGCTGCCGCTGCCGTCTGCTTTCTGCTACTGCGCTGCGGAGGGGGGCAAGCAAGGAAGCAGATCATGACTGTCCATCTTCGCCATCAGGTTTTCGAGGCCACGGAAGTTCCCGGCCTGGCCTACTATTCTGCGAAACAGGCGAGGGTGCCGGCGACGGCTCCGGCCTTGTCCGAAGGTCGGGTGACAGGGCCGCAACAGGCTCTGGACCAACTTTTCGGCTATTACGACCTGCCTGAGTAATGCCCGAGGGTGACCTGCCCGAACCTTGACTCTGCGTCGCCCGGAGCGCATATCTGACTTGAATAGTCGGAGATAAGCAGATGTTCATCCAGACCGAATCCACGCCGAACCCGGCAACGCTGAAATTCCTGCCCGGCCAGACCGTGCTGGACCTTGGCACGGCCGATTTTCCCAGCGTCGAGGCAGCGGTCAAGTCGCCGTTGGCCCGGCGCATCTTTGCCGTCTCGGGCGTGACGGGCGTGTTCTTTGGCACGGACTTTGTCACCGTGACCAAGGCCGATACGGTGGATTGGGGCCATATCAAGCCCGCCATCCTCGGGGCCATCATGGAGCACTTCCAGTCCGGGGCGCCGGTGATCGAGGGCGAGCAGGCCGCCGCGCATCAGGCCCATGACGGGCCGGATGGTGACATCGTCAAGCAAATCAAGGAGTTGCTGGATACCCGCGTGCGGCCGGCGGTGGCTCAGGATGGCGGCGACATCACCTTTCACGGGTTTGATCGCGGCGTGGTCTATCTGCACATGAAAGGCGCCTGCGCTGGTTGCCCCTCGTCCACGTTGACGTTGAAGATGGGCATCGAAAACCTTCTGCGTCACTATATCCCCGAGGTGACCGAGGTGCGTCCGGTTGCCGCCTGAGCCCTTGCCGGTTCTGGCTTTTGATACGGCGGGCCCGTGGATCGAGGCCTGCCTTCTGTTGACGGATGGTCAGGCCGTTCACCATCTGGAAGAGATGGACAAGGGGCAGGCCGAGCGGCTTGTGCCCGTGTTGAACGGGCTGCTGACCAAGGCGGGTCTGGGTTGGTCTGGCCTTGGTCGCATCGCGGTTGGCACCGGGCCGGGCAATTTTACCGGCGTGCGGATCGCCGTCGCGGCCGCGCGCGGTTTGGCGCTGGCTTCGGGGCGGCCTGCGATCGGTGTGTCACGGCTAGAGGCGCTGGCCCATGGGTTGCCGCGACCGATTACAGTGATCGAGGACGCCCGCCGTGATGAGGTTTACGTTCAGACGTTTGCGATTGAGGGGGCTGAACCGGCTTCGCTTTGTAGGATGGGCAATATTGCCCATCCTACGCTGGTGACCGGCAGCGCCGCCGGTGCGGGGGCCTTGCCCCCCGCCATGCCGCTGACCCGCGCCATGGCGGAAATCGCCGCGGTCCGCCCTTTGCCGCAGCCTCGCCCAGCCCCGTTCTATCTGCGGGGTGCCGATGCCGCCCCGCCGGCCGACCCGCCCCCCGTCATCCTGCCCGATCCGGTGGCCCCATGACGCCCGAAGCCATGGCCCGGCTGCATGCCCTGTGTTTCAGCATGCCGCGCCCTTGGTCGCAGGAGGAATTTGCCGAGCTTTTGAACAGCCCGCTGTGTTTTGTCCTGACAGTTGAGGGTGGCTTTGTGCTGGGCCGGGTGGTTGCGGGCGAGGCCGAGCTTTTGACCATCGCCGTCGCGCCCGATCGGCGGCGTGCGGGTCTGGGCCGCCACCTTACCGCCGCCTTTCTGGCCGAGGCCAGGTCGCGCGGGGCCGAATCAGCCTTTCTGGAGGTCGCCGCCTCGAACGCTGCGGCGCGCGCGCTTTACGCCGCGGCGGGATTCACGGCGGCGGGCCAGCGTCGGGGCTATTATCACGCCCCGGATGGCCGCCGCGAAGATGCCCTTGTCTTGGTCAGATCCTTGGGCGAGCCAATATAATACCAATTTTCCGCCAATTGGTCAGCGTGCCGCGGAAACCCCAAGCGGCCCTGACACTTCACAGATTCCTGTTGACCCTTTCCGCGCGTTCCGACCTAAACTGTGGTCGATCCCTGCGCACCGGCCGCTGCGGCCGTGACGGCAGGGTGAAAAACGTTTCAACCGGGAGAGCATCCATGACCCTGATGAAGAACCTGCTGGGCGCTGCCGCCACCGTCGCGCTGACGGCGGGCGCAGCCCTTGCCGAACCGGCCATCATTTTCGACATGGGCGGCAAGTTCGACAAATCCTTCAACGAAGCGGCCTATAACGGCGCCGAGCGGTGGGCAAAGGAAACTGGCGGCACCTACAAAGAGCTTGAGATGCAGGATGAGGCCCAGCGCGAGCAGGCGCTGCGCCGTCTGGCCGAAGCCGGCGCCAACCCCGTTGTCATGACCGGCTTTGCCTTTGGTGATGTGCTGAACAAGGTCGCCCCTGACTTCCCGAATACCAAGTTCGCCATCGTTGACATGGTGGTCGAGCAGCCGAACGTGAAGTCTGTCGTGTTCAATGAGCATGAGGGCTCGTATCTGGTGGGCATGATGGCGGCTCTGGCCTCCAAGACCGGCACCGTGGGCTTCATCGGCGGCATGGACATTCCGCTGATCCGCAAGTTCGGTTGCGGCTACGCGCAGGGCGTCAAGGCGGCCAACCCCGATGCGACCATCGTGCTGAACATGACCGGCACCACCCCCGCCGCCTGGAATGACCCGGTGAAGGGCGCCGAACTGGCGAAGGCGCAAAAGGCGCAGGGCGCGGATGTGATCTATGCCGCGGCGGGCGGCACTGGCGTGGGCGTGCTGCAGACGGCGGCTGACGAAGGCATCCTGTCGATCGGCGTGGACAGCAACCAGAACTACCTGCACCCCGGCAAGGTTCTGACCTCGATGATGAAGCGCGTCGACAACGCCGTCTATGAGGCCTTCAAGGAAGGCGAGGCCCTGACCCCCGGCATCAACGTGATGGGTCTGGCGAATGATGGCGTCGGCTATGCGATGGACGAGAACAACGCTGCCCTCGTGACCGCGGAGATGCAGGCCAAGGTCGATGAGGCCGCTGCCAAGATCAAGGCGGGCGAGATTGTTGTGCACGACTACATGGCCGACAACACCTGCCCGGCTGCGACGTTCTAAGACCTGAAACGGTTCAAGACTGGTGCCGCGCCTGACCCATCGGGCGCGGCACTTTTCCTCAGGGGCCCCGGAACG
>ERZ1645187.4904-NODE-4904-length-10607-cov-5.463230_pt1 | contig 10607 bp, 5 predicted proteins | sample MGYA00575352_ERZ1645187 | MGnify/ENA primary metagenome ERZ1645187 (study PRJEB40837, sample SAMN11349314) | freshwater sediment metagenome | isolation source: river sediment | host: Sediment | place: India: Wazaribad , New Delhi | collected 2017-02-21 ...
GATCCAGGGGATCACGGGCGACAAGGCGCTGCTCAAGACCCTGCATACCCCGGTGGTCTATTTCCTGGGCGGGCCGGGCGATGTCGCCTTCCCCAATGGCGGGGACGATTTCCGCAAGATCGACCATGTCCCGGCAGCGCTGGTCAACTTTCCGGTCGGCCACGGCGGCACCTTCCTGAAGCCTAATGGCGGCGCGGTTGCCTCCGCGGCGGTCGATTGGCTGGCCTGGCAATTGCGCGGCGACAAGACCGCCGCGCGCACCTTTACCGGCGCCAACTGCCGCCTGTGCAATGGCCCCGAAGGCTACACCATCGAGCGCAAGGGCCTCTGAAACCGGGAGCGGCCCTCCCCCGGCGGGCAGGGCTGCTGCGGGTTACTCGCACTTGCCCCCGCGCACGCAGGGGCGCAGCATCGGTGCGGGATCGTGGCGCACGGTCCCGGCGGGCGGATTGGGCCAGCGGCCTTCGTCAAGCCGCTGTTCCAGCTGGCGGAGCGCGGTGATCGCCACTTCCTTGCTTATCCCGCAGTGCCCCGCCGCGTCGAGCCACAACCCCTGCACCATGCGCGGATCGGCCGCGCCAAGATAGGCCTGCTGGAGCGAGGGCGAGGTTGCGCCGTCACCAATGGTCTGGAGTGAAATGACCGGCACCAGCGGACGGCCATTGGGGGTATAGTTGCGGCGCATGTAATCCACCGCAGAGGCCTTGGCCGCAATCCGCGGCGCGGCGGCAAGCGCGGCAAGATCGGCATCCAGGCTGAGCCCGGCCTTGCGATACAGCGCCTCCACCATCGCGCGGCGGCCCGAGCGCTGGAGCTGGGCGGCATAGTCCACGCCGGTGTTCCACGAAAACGTGCCGCCCGCGCGGCGTTCCTGATCCTGACGGGGAAGGAACACGCCCATCACGAAAGCTGCGCCGATTTCGTCCACCTGCGCCTCGTAATCGCCATCGGCGGGGCGCGGCGCATCGCGGCGGGTCCAGCCGGGAATGCCGCCGAGCACCCCGGCGAGCGCCAGCCGGGCGCGGCCTTCAGGCGACTTTAGCGCCTCGTCCACAGCGGCCTGGGCCTTGCGGCCATTGGCCATGTCGTCTGTGATGCCGACCAGTTCGAGCCCTGCCCCCGGCGCGGCCAGGGTGCGGAAGGCGAAGGCCCCGTCCAGCCCCATGTTCATCATCCCCAGCGCCCCGCCGATCGAGGGACACATCGCAATTGCCCCGGCAATCTTCGGCCTGGGATGTTCGGCCATGGCAGTGCTGACGAGGCCACCCATCGACTGCCCCCAGGCGATGGTCCGGCGCGGCTGGCCATAAATTCTGACGAATTCGTCGATGGTCGCGCGCTGGGCGGGTACGGCCTCGGCCAGTGCCCAGCCTTGCGCCCCGTAATTCGATCCCGCCAGCGCATAGCCCTGATCGAGCAGCGCCTGCTTCCACGCTGGCGGGGCAATGTCCGGCGCGCCCTTCTTCGGTGAATAGCCCCGCCCCCACAGCAGCAGCGTGCCGTTCCAGTTGGCGGGAACCTCCGCGCTCCAGTCGGCCCCGGCCGGAGTCTTGCCCGCTGCGGCGGCGGGCTTCGCACCCCGGCCTGCGGCAAACGCGCGTTTGGCACGACGCTCTACCGCGCGGGTCTGGGCATCGGCGTCGCTCTGGCGCAGCCAGCCCTGCTTCACCAGCTCGGCCTGCCGGGCGCGGAATTTCGCCATGTAGTCCGCCACACCGCCGGGATAGGCTTTGGCCAGCAGGGCCGGGTCGACCGGCAGGCGGCGCAGGTTGCGGCGCGGCACCTTGCCCCCGCACAGTTCGGGCGCGGGCTCGCCATAGCGGACCAGCGGCAGGTCGAGCTGCGCCGCGCGCACTCCGCCGAGCGGATTGCCGAAGGCGTCGCGCACGAAATCCTTGCCGTCCGGCGCTACTTTCAACCGCTCGGCGCGCGGCGGGGCCTGACCGGTTTCGACCCAGCGGTTGAGGTTCACCAGCGCCGCCTGCGCGACATCTCGCATCGGCACGTCGGTATCCTCGACCGTGCAGGCGACCAGCGGCTCGACCGCCGGATGGCGCCGCGCCTGCAACTGGACCGAAGCGGCGCGGACCTGGCCCGAAACTCCGGAATCGCCGTGGCTGGTGCCGCCCAGTTCGTAGATCCGGTGCCCGCCGTTCACCGCATCGCTTTCGCCGCGCTGCGGATGGACATTGGTGATCGCCTCCATCTCGCTGGTCAGCTCGATCACTGGGCGGTCGATCGTCCGCAGCAGTTCGCGGGTGCGGTCCTTGACCAGATCGGTTGAATTGAGCGGGGTGTGTCCGGCCGGGACCGATCCCGCCGAAATCCCGATCAGATAGCCATCGACCACCGGGCTGCCATCGGCACGGCGGTAGCGGTCGTGGAAACCAAAGTTGATCCAGCTGCGGATCGTGCTGCCCAGGAACGACCAGCCCGAGAAATAGACGTGGCGGACCTTCAGCCCCGCGAGCGGTCCCTCGGCGCCGGGATCGCGCAGCAGACTGGCGGCCTGGCCCATCACGTCCCAGCGGATGCCGTCGTCTTCGCCCCAGCGAAACGCGGCGTAGCGCTGGGGATCGTACCACGGAAACAGCTTCGGAGTGGTCACCGGCCAATCGGCGGTGGAGCGCTCTCGCGTACCCGCATCGCCGCCGATCACCAGCAGGGCATAGGCGCTTCCCGTGGAGAGCACGAGGTTGTCGATCCGCCCCCATTGTACCGAGCCAAGGCTGGGATGATTGAAACCCATCTGGACTATACCATTAAAATTCTTGGGGTTCTTCGGACGGACGAGGACCAGCCGGGTGACATAGCGATTGCCCGCACTGCGCACGAACAGGCTGCCGTCGGCGTTCTCGCCATAGATGTTGGCTTCGCCCGAGAGGAGGTATTCCTCCTGGACGTAGCCTGCCGCCTTCAGCGCGGCATCTTCCGCCGTGCCGGCAAGGACCACCGGGGAGAAGATTCTGGACTGCGCGGTTTCCGCGATCGGGCCGGTCCAGCGGCTTTCCGACGCCTGGGCGGGCAATGCGGCAAGCATGGCGGACAGCAGCAGGACAGCGGGCAGCTTTGGCATTCGGATCATCCCTTTCGGCACAGGTAACTGGCGGCAGAGGCGGTTTCGCCCTGTCCACTCCACACCGAGCGGGCGGGCCAGGCGCAGAGCAGGCGGGTGCGGACCAGCGCGCCGCTTTCAAGCTTGCTGGCGATCACGGTTTCGGGCGCTTTTCCGCCATCCACCCATGCCTCCAGCGCGGACAGCAGGTCGTGCTGCGGGTCCGCCAGCGGTGCATCGCCGCCCGCCCCGCCCAGCAGATCGGCGCCCGGACCGCCCCGGCAATGGTCCATCCCGGGCACCATGAACAACCGCACCGAGCGCGGCAGAGCGGCACCGAAGCGCGCCTGAAGCGCACCGAAGTAGTCGAGCGTCGTCTGCGCCGCGACAAGCGGGTCGTCCCACCCTTGATACAAGATCAATTTGCCCCCGGAAGCGACGAAACGATCGATCCTGGGATCATCGGCATGAAGGTTCATCACCCGGTCGATCGCGGGCAGGTCTCGCGCCAGGCTGAAGGTCCGGGGGTCCCAGCCGAGGTCGCGGGGGACCCCTTGCGCGAACAGCACCGTGGCCAGGTATGACGGCCCCGGGGTGAACGGTTCGGGGAGCGGCGCAGGCGAGACCAGCGCCGTGGGCAGCAGCCCGCCATCGATCCGCTTGCCGGTCTCGTCATGCAAGGGGGCGTAGAGGCGGCGGACGGCCTCCGCCTGCGAAGCGGTCAGACATTCGCCCTGCTGCCCCGGGCGGCACAGCAGGCTGGAGGGATCGACGCGGCAGGCGCGCGGATCGTCGACCACGCCGTCGCGCACCCCGTCCTGCGCGTCGCACTGGCGCACCGCGCCATCCCGGGCGATGCGCCAGACGGCGGCGGGCACGGCGGCGCCCCATTCGCTGTGGCGCTGCATTTCCCACAGCCGCCGCGCGCTCATCGCGGGGGTGTTGACCCCGGGCGCCCCGGCAATCACCCCGTCGTAATCGCCGGGAAAGCGCTGGACGGCGGTCAGCGCCTGCCGCCCTCCGCCCGAGCAGCCGATGAAGAAGGCATGGCGCGGCGGCGTGCCATAGGCCGCACGCAGCAGCGCCTTGGCTTTCACCGCCAGCAGGTGGTTTGCCCGCCAGGCATAGTTGGCGGCGCGGTCAGGCCGGTTCAGCAGCCAGGTCGTATCGCTGGTCTTATGGCCCGCATCGGTCGAGGCCCCGGCATAGCCGCGCGCCACGGCGCGGACGAGTTCGCGGAAATTGAACGATCCCGCCTGCCCGCCGACCCCGCCGGTCAGCAGACGCCGGTTCCAGGCCGCGCGCTCCGGCAACCACAGCTCGAAGCCGATCTCGTGCTCGATCCGGCCCTCGACCCGGCAGAAGCGCTGCGTCATCGGCGCAGCGCCGGGCAGCGGCGGAGTAAAGGGGCGGTCCGGCCCGACCTCGGTCAGCGCGTCCAGGGTAACGTCAGCCACCCTCACCCCGCGCAGGGCATCGCATGGGCCAGCCAGCGCCGGGGCGGGCACGGCGGCCAGCGCCAGCCCCGCCGCCAGAAGCCCCGCGCCAGTCCTCACCGGCGCGGGACGAGCGGCAGGCTGATGCTGGAAGGGTGCGCCTTGTCGCTCAGCAGGGTGATCGCGGCAGGCTGCGCCTTCGCATCACGCGCACGCTCGCGGTGGTCCGATCCGGTGACGGTGATCTGGATGCGGTGGCCCTTGGCGAAGACATAGGAGGTCGGCATCAGATCGAACACCAGCCGCGCCGGCTCGCCCGGCTTCAGCCATTCGACGTCCTGCGCATAGGCGCGGTGCCAGGGCAGCCCCGGCAGCGCCCAGGGCGCGGAATCGAGCTTGCGGATCGAGGCCTTGAGCCGGCCTTCGGTCACCACCCTGACCGTACCGTCAGGCGCCACATCCTCAAGATAGAGGAACAGGTTGGCATCGGGCGTGTCGGCGGTGATCCACACATCCGCAAGCGGGTGTCCGGTCACCTCGACCGGAGCCTTCAGCGCCTTACCCGCCAGCGAAAGGCCCTTGCCCGGCAGGTGGCAGGGCTGGACGGTCGATCCCGACCCGCCTTCCGGGCAGGTCACGGTATAGTCGACCGGGAACGACTGGCGCAGCACCTGCCCGCGCGGTGCGCTGTCGGCCAGGCCCTTCGCGGTCAGGGCAAAGGACACCTGCCGCGCCTGGGGCAGCGGCCATTCGTGTGCCGAACGCCATTCCTGCGCGCCGGTGACGAAGTAGTGGATCGGCGGATCGCGGTCGATCCCGGTGTCGATGCCCTTCAGGTGGCGGTCGAAGAAGCGGTGCGCCTCTTCCACCAGCAGGAAACCCTCGTTCTGGCAGTGCAGCCAGTCGCCGATCAGGATGCGGGTGCCCGGGATGTTCATCCGCGCGATCAGCCCCTGGTCGCGCAGCTCGTCACGCCAGCCGCCGACGATATAGAGCGCCGCGCCAGAGCGCAGGATCTGGCGATGATAGCTCGATCCGCTGCCCTCGGCCCAGAACCGGCTCTGCACCGATGGCGCGAAGCTGTCGCGGTAGGGGAGCGATTTCCAAAGCTCGAACAGCGGCACCATCAGCTGGTGCTGCTCGGCCGCCTTGCGCAGCTCCACCCGGTCAGGGTCGGTATCGACCGGCGGGATCGCCATGTCCTGCTCGATCGTGCGGGTGGGGCCGGTGCCCCACTGGGCGAAGATCCCGCCCCGCCGCATCGCATCGTACTTGTTCCACGAAAAGCAGCCCGCGAACACCGCCTTGAGGTGCGGCGAATTCACGGTCATCGCATGAAGCGCGGCATCCCCGGTGTTGGAGCAGCCGTACATCCCGACCTTGCCGGTGGACCACGGCTGGCTGGCGAGCCAATCCATCACCTCATAGGCATCGTGCGCCTCGTTGCGGTCGTGATAACCGCGCATCGTTCCCTGCGACTGGCCATTGCCGCGCCGCGCCACCTGGACCACGACATAGCCGTGATCGGCCAGCGAAGGGATCGCGTGGAACCCGCCCGCGCGGGGGCCGGTGCCGTCCGCCAGCTGCTGGGTGGCGCTGAGGGTGTGGTGCCAGATGACCGGGAAGCGGCCTTCCACCGGCTTTCCGTCCTTCGCCGGGCGGGCAACGGTGACCGCCAGCTTCACCCCGTCGCGCAGGGTGATGTAGAAGCTGGACTTGGCTTGCTCGGTATAGAGGCGTGCCGGGCGGTAGTGCCCGAACGAGGATTCCGCCGCCGCCGGGGCAAGCTGCACCGGCGGGGTGGAACCGTCCTGCGCCGCCGCCCCTGCGGCGAGCATGCTCAGCGCAAGGGCGGCCAGCGCGGGGCGCATCACCACTTCACGCGCGCGCTGGCGGCAAAGGTCCGGCCGATCGGATCGGTGGTGGTGGCGTCATAGCCGCCGCTGCCGTTCACGCTGGGCGCGATGTTCACGTAGGGCGGCTTGATGTCAAACAGGTTGCGCACTTCGAGTCCGAAGGTCAGCACGTGCTCTTCGCCGGTCTTCCAGGTCAGGTTGAGGTCGACCGGGGTATAGCTGCCCACCGGCTGGTTCGGGGTGGCGACCGGAGCGGCGGTGTTGGTATAGCCGTTCAGGTGGGTCACCCGCAGCCCGGCGGTGAACGGGCCCTTCTCCCAGTTCAGCGATCCGCGCAGCTTGAACTTCAGCGGCTGGAAGATCTGGTTGAGCTGGCTGATGATCGGGGCGGTCGGGGTCTGCGCGGTCTTGAACTGGGTCAAATAGGTTCCGCTCAGGCTGATCCCGAAGGTGCCCATGGTGTCGGTCGGCACGGCAGAGCTCGCCGTGAAGTCGATGCCGCGGGTAATCGAACGGCCCAGGTTCTGGCTGCGCCCGTCGACGTAGAGCGTGATCGGGTTGGGCAGCACCGCAGTGGGCGGGGCGACACCAGCCGCCAGGGCATCATTGACCGCCTGGGTCGCGGCAGTCGTGCCCTGCACGATCAGCCCGGTGCCATTGTACTGCGAAGCGCGGGTCAGCACCGAGAGGTCGGACAGCAGCGCGATGACCTGGTTCTTGTAATCGACGCTGAAATAGGTCGCCGACAGGCGCAGGCGCGGCAGCGGTTCGATGTCCGCACCGACCGACCAGGTGGTCGCGGTTTCGGGTGAGAGGCCCAGGTTGCCGCCCGACCGGGCGACGCCGACGATCGGCGCACCACCCGCCGGATTCTGGTAGGACTGCACGAACAGCTGGTTGGTGTTGCCATAGAGCTGCGGCAGGGTCGGCGCGCGGAACGAGGTCCCATAGCTGCCGCGCAGCTTGAGGCCCTGGAACGGCACCCAGTTCACGCCGAACTTGGGATTGGTGGTGCCGCCGACATCGGAATACTTGTCATAGCGGACGGCGGCGTTGAGCTCGAGCTTTTCGAACCCGGCGGTGGCGTTGTCCGGCCCGAACAGCGGCACGAGCGCCTCGACATAACCAGAATCGACCCGGCGACTGCGATAGGTGAAGGTCACCGGCGTACCGGGATTGCCGCGTGCGACGCCCAGATCAACGGTGAATTCCTGCGCTTCGTAACCCGCCGCGATCTTCACCGTGCCGCCCGGCAGAGTGAACAGCGGGCCGTTCACGCGGGCTTCGTAACCGGTGAAGTGGCCCACGGTGGGGTTGATCGAGATCTGGTTGAAGATGCCGGCTACAACTCCCGCGGAAGTGCGGTTGAGTCCCCAGGGATCGAACGCGGTAGCGGGATCGCTGCTGCGCAGCGCGGCAGCCAGCGCGCCGTTGTTCAGGCCCAGGAACGAGGACGAATTGTCGCTGGTCTTGCCCTTGCCGAGCAGCGCCTCGAACTGCCAGTCGCCCGGCAGCTTGATGCGGATGCCGGGGGTGATCTGCCAGCTTTCGCCATAACCGGTCGAGGCGTTGCGGGCCACGTCCTGGCGGAAGTTGTAGTCGATGGTCACGCACTTTGTGCCGCTGGGCGCGCCGGCAGAAGCCGGGCAATTGGCCAGCTGCGACAGGGTCACGCCCGGGGGCGTCACGAACCAGGCATTCGTCGCCGGAACGGTCAGCGCCGCGTTGGTGAAGGCCGGCAGGCGCTCGAACTCGCGCCGCGAATAGAACCCGTCGGCAAAAACGGTCAGCCAGTCGGTCAGTTCGAAGGTGAAAGTGCCGTTGACCGAATCGTACTTCTGGCGCGGCGCGAGGTCCTGACCCTGGAGGTCATCGCACTTGTTGAGCGTACCCGCGACCAGCTGGCCGGACGAGGTCACGCCGCCTGCGGGGATCGCATAGGTGGTCGCCGTTCCCGATACGGAAGCGCGGATCGTGCCGGGGTTGCAGCGGGTCACCGAATAGTCGTTGCCGCCAAACGCGGTCTGGTTCGAGGTGAAGAACGGACGGTCGAAGCCGTTGAGGTTGGACTTCTCAACGTGCTCATAGGCCAGCATCACCTGGCCGCGATCGAACTTCTTGCCGACCGCCGCGCCAAACGAATATTCATGATAGGCGCCGTCATCGGAAATGCCCGCTCGGGCAAAGCCCTCGATCCCGTCGAGGCTGCGGCGCGGGATCAGGTTGACCACGCCCGCCACCGCATCCGACCCGTAGATCGCAGAGGCACCGTCAGCAACGATTTCCACGCGCTCGACGCCAAGCGTCGGCAGCACCGAAGGATCGGTCGAGCGGCTGTTGTTGGTGACGCGGTGACCGTCAACCAGGATCAGGGTGGCGTTGGGACCGATCCCGCGCAGGTTGATCGAGTTGCCATAGACAATGTTGCCCGCGCCGCCGGTCTGCCCGCGCGAATTCTCGCTGACGCCAAGGTCGAACACCTGCGGCAGTTCCTTGATCGCGCGGTCCAGCGTGACGCGCCCCGAATTGGCGATGTCGCCAGTGTCGAGCGTGGTCACTGCCGAGCCGACCGGGGCTTCGCCGCGCACGCGGCTGCCGGTCACGACAATGTCGCCGCCCTCGTCGTCCGCCTGATCCTGCGCCTGGGCCTGGGCCGGGGCAAGCAGCGCCGCGGCCAGAGCCAGCATGGAGCCGCGCGAAGTGATAGTGCTGAACTTGGCCATTTCTTCCTCCCGCTCGAAAGCGTTTCCTGAACCCTTCTTCCGGGCGGGAGCATCGTGATGCAGCAGGGCCCGAACGGGCCCGCGATATCGTCCTCTCCACTGCCCCCGGTCGCCGTCTGACGTCCCGGTGAAGGCGCTTGCACCCTCAGGCCGGACAACCTTTCCGCAATTAGTGGAAAAAGTCAACTATACTTGATCGGGACTTTTTCCGCCAATTTCCGCCGATCGCATGAGCGATGCGGCTAGCGATTGCCAAATTTAATCGTTCGGTTAAGGCTGCGCCCGAACAAGGAGGATTCGCGATCATGTCGATGTTGTACGACGAAGGGCAACAGGCGATCGCAACCGAATCGCGCCGGGTGCTGGATGCACGCGTCGCCAAGGAACGGTTGCTCGCCCTGCTGGAAACCACCGGGGAATTTGACCAGACGTTCTGGGACACGGCGGTGGAGCAAGGCTGGACTGCGCTGGCCATTCCCGAGGAGCATGGCGGGCTGGGTCTCAGCCTGGTAGAATTGGGCCTCGTCGCCCTGGCCAGCGGCGCGGCGACTGCGGGCGCCCCGTTCCTGACCTTCGGCTATGGTGCGGCCCGCGCGCTGATCGACGGTTCGGACAGCGCGGCTGCGGCGAACTGGCTGCCGAAGCTGGCGAGCGGCGAAGCACTGGGCACCGTGGCCTTCGCCGAAGGCACCACCCCGCTGCCTCCGGTGGCCTCGGTCACGTTCGAGGGTGGCACGCTGACCGGCACAAAGCCTGCGGTTCCCGCCGGTCTCAAGGCCGATTTCGCGATTGTCTGGGCCAGCGCGGGCGGCAAGCCGGTGCTGGCGCTGGCCGAGCTCGCCGGGGCCGAGCGCAAGGCCGTGTCCAGCTATGACAACAGCCGCCTCTATGCCGACCTGACCTTCGCCGGCACGCCCGCGACTGTCCTGGCCGAAGGCGATGCCGCCCGCGCGCTCGCGCTCGACGTGCTGGCCCGCATGGCGGTCGTCACCGCGCACGAGCAGACCGGCGGGGCCGAGGCGCTGCTGCACACCGCGCGCGACTATGCCGTCACCCGCAAGGCGTTCGGCCAGCCGATCGGCGCCTTCCAGTCTATCAAGCACCGCATCGCGGAAATGTACGGCCTGGTCGAGATCGCCCGCGCCAACTGCATCCATGCCGCCGCCAGCGAGGGGAAGGACAATTTCCTGATCGCCGCCGCCGACGCGCGGATCGCCGCGACCGATGGCTATGACACCGCCTCGCGCGATTGCGTCCAGATCCACGGCGGCATCGGCGTGACCTGGGAACTGGGGCTCCACCTCCACATGCGTCGCGCGCGCAGCCTGGCGGTGGAACTGGGCAACTTGTATTTCTGGGAAGACCTGCTGGTCGAACAGCTGACGGGAGAAGCAGCATGAGCGAGCTCGAAGCCTATCGCGCCACGGCCAAGGCCTGGCTGGATTCGATGGCCCCCAAGTATGCGCGCGACGCGCGCCGGGGCATGACCGTGGAAGAGGAACTGGCGCTGGGCCGCGAATTCCAGGCGCTGAAGTAC
>ERZ1645187.4905-NODE-4905-length-10605-cov-20.845213_pt1 | contig 10605 bp, 21 predicted proteins | sample MGYA00575352_ERZ1645187 | MGnify/ENA primary metagenome ERZ1645187 (study PRJEB40837, sample SAMN11349314) | freshwater sediment metagenome | isolation source: river sediment | host: Sediment | place: India: Wazaribad , New Delhi | collected 2017-02-21 ...
CCAGAGACGTTCAGGTCCACCTGCTGCTTCTCGCGGTACTCTGGGATGTGGCGCTTGGCCAGCATCATGAGCAGTGGGTCGCTGTAGCGACGAACAGTGCCGATGATCTCGTCTCGATTGCGCCCACCGATGATTGGCTCGTCCACACCCTCGATTGCACGGCGCTGGATCTCTCCCTCGATGTGCTCTCGGAAGATGCCCTTCGCAATCGCGAATTGCTCGGCGAAGCCGTCGATATTCTCACGCTCATGACGTCTGACAGTCTCCTGGCAGACGTTCGCAGCCGAGGCGGACTCATAGAGACGACCAGTCTTCATGTAGTGCTGTAGGAACAGCTCCTTCGCAGCCTGGTCAAACACCCCTCTGGGCTTGAAGACCTCTGGGTACTTGTCCCAGTGACCCTTCCGCGCCCCAATGTCAAAATCGCTCTCGCTCACTGCAGTACTCTCTTCTCGATCCTTGTGAAGTTGACCACCCGCCTGGTCTCCCGGTCAAAGCAGAGATATACCTTGTCGCCTGGATCGACTCTCACAACCTCCTGTGACTCGAGTCGAAGAAGAGCGGCGGGCTTCTCCCAGTATGACCACATGTCAACAAGCTGACCCAGCATTAGAGATCCTCTCATACAAACTGCGTCTTGGATCTAAATAGTCTCCAGAATTTGAGCTGAGGCAAGCTGTAGGTAGGAATTTCGAGTATCCAACATTGCCCATCCAGGCTAGCCAGCCCAGCATGGTGGTCCAGGTCCAGAACCAAGGAGATGCCATGACCCCCCTTCAAGAAATTCGACTGAACGTCAAGACTCTGAGCGCCCGTGCAACCTTCCTCAGGCAGGAAGAGATCCGCGCCCTCCGCATCGCTCGCCGCCTTCGTGGCAAGCAGGGCCAGGAGGTGAAGCGGGCGCAGGTCTATGACAGCCACGAGACCCTGCACAACAGCCGTGTGGGCTCGAACCGCGCCGCCCTTCGCCACCTCCACATCACGCGGGCGCTGGTCAAGGACATGGCCCTCTACCGCCTCGAAGACCCGATGTACACCCGCTCCCCGGTGGACTGGGATCGTGTGGTCGACAACCTGATGATGTTCCGGTCCCTGGGCCGCAACGAGGCCCGCGCCGTGGTTGACAGCTACATCGAGCGGTCCTACGAGGCGTGGGAGCAGGTTCTTCTTGCCAGGGAGGAGCATGCCAAGGCGATGGTGGAGAAACACGGCACGGTCGTGAGCGAGAATTCGCGGCCCGCCGAGGTAGCGGCGGAGTGAGACAATGGCAGCCAGTGGTGCAATGATCTACTATGACGAGATCACCCATCTCGGGGTGCTCTGCATTCAGGATAATGGCCGCTGGCTGCCAGTCATCGATGGTCGCACGGGCGAGCCACTCTCGTACTCCATTGACGAGGCCGAGCGCCAGCGCCGTGGGGATATTGGCAGACTCCACGAGGGCGACACAATCGCCGGCATCGCTCGTCGCTGTCATGGCGAGGCGCTAAGATTGATTGGCGCTGGCTGAGGCTCCCAAGCTCGCGCGTTGCCCCTCTAGCTCCCAGGGGCAACGCTTGCCTGGCAGTTGAAAGAGGAGCCAAGCATGTCTTCCGAATACCCGAATTTTGTCCCGACCTGGGAGCGGGCAGCCTGGGACGCCGTGCCCAGTCACAATCACGGTGGTCTCCAGCGCTACATCGAGAACGGCATCATCCCAGGTGATTTTCTCACGGCGGTCCTTGAGAACAATCTCATGCGCGCGCTTGGGAAGGCGGACGAGATCAACCGCTACAGGCTGTTCGAGATCGCCTCATTTCTCTACAATGCAGCCCCGTCGCAGTGCTATGGCTCCCCACACGCCGTCAGGGAGTGGTCCACCCTGGGCGGTCTCAATGGCATTCGTGCCATGAACGAACGGGCGGTGATGGGATGAGTGGCTTCGTCATACGTGTGATCTGCATGGCGGATGGCAGCCCCGGCCCCTACGATGGGAAGATGCTCTCCTGGTACAATCCCAACCTCGACGCCGACGACTCTGTGGCAATGGGCGGCTTCACGAACAAGGTCGAGGAGGCCATGAAGTTCGAGAACGCCGGGGAGGCGATGGTCTGCTGGAACCAGGAGAGGACCATCGGATCCCCCAGACCAGATGGTCTCCCGAACAGACCGCTTACCGCCTTCACGGTGGAGATCATACCGGCAAGCGAGGCAGGTGCATGAAGAGAGTCGAATTCACAGCCGAGACACTGCAGGAGGCCCAGATGAGGGCGGCGGTGGCAGACATCGAGCACCACAACATGCATCTGCTCCGGGCCTTCTTCACACGCCAGACAGATGGGACATATCTGGTGAACCTCACCTATCAGGAGGAGAGTCATGCCGAGCCTGAAGATACCGAGGCGTGAGGCGCTCTCTGGTCTATCCGTGGCCAGGGACTTCTTTGAACGCAGATCTTCCATTGGTGTTCTCCGACACTGTCGGCTCTTGGCGAGCGGGGCGGTCGTGACAATCGAGACCACCAACCTGGACTCTGTGTGCCTTCATGAAATGGACTGCGAGCTGGAGGGGGTGGAGAAACTGCAGATCCTACTCCCGCTCGTCGTCCTAGAGCGTTGCGCCCGCTCAGGGGATGGCGACCTGGTGATCACTCCGAGGGACGAGGGGGTCGTGGAGCTATCCTGTGGAGACCTCTCCGTGCACATCCCAGGTGGTCTCACTCTGCCGATCACAGACTGGCCTGACTTCCTTGGCGAGCACAGAGACAAGAAGATCGAGTCCACGGTGGCGCGGGCGGTAGATCTTCACGAGCTTCTCTCCGTGCTACGGCCCTCGGTCTCGAGAGAAGAGACTAGGTACTACCTCAACGGCTACTATCTCCACAGAGATGGGGACGAGTTCCTGACTGGAACCTCGACGGATGGCCACAGAATGGTCGTACACCGCTCGCCGATTGTGTGGCCCCTGGCCGACCTCATCCTGCCGAGGGAGTTCGCTCGCCTCCTGGAGAGACACCTGGACAGATGGGACCAGGATGGAGAGGTGGAGATCTGGAGCATACCTCCCTCTGGCATGCGCCTAGGATTCCGCTTTGGGAGGACCACTCTTCTGACCAAGTGCATAGACGGGACATATCCCAACTACAGGAGGGTGCTCCCAAATCCCAGCGGGAACATCCAGGCTCGCATCCCAGCTCGGGCGGTCGTTGGAATGCCCAGGGGAGAGAAGGGTGAATCCGTCCTGCTCTCCGTGTACCCATCGGAGGGTGTGGTGAGACACCGCTCCAACGATGGCATTGTGTTCACGTCACCAATACCGACGTTGAAGTCCCCCTCGTTCGGTGTAAACCTGCGCTACCTTCGAGCCTTCATGCCCAGGAGAGGGGAGGTGGTAGTCGTGTACGAGAACGGCGGAGACCCACTCAAGATAGTGGTTCCTGGGCAGGAGAGAACCACCCGAATTGTCATGCCGATGAGGATATAGAGATGCAGCAATCCAAGGACCAGGTCTCTCGAGAAAAAGTCATCCAAGAGATCTCCAGAGCCATGCAGACCACGGGAAACTACGTGGATCTGTGCCGCCGACTTGACTCCCTGCTCAAGGATCTTGAGAATGGTCGTGCCTGATGCCCTACATCCTCTATGTCTACAGTGACGGGGAGGTAGTCACGAGGCTGCCCAAGTTCATCGTTGGACCACTACATGTCATCGTGGAGGGCATCACCTTCGATATCCCCAACCCCGATGCTCGGATAGTCAGCGGGCGGCTGTTGTTCATCGCCCGTCTATTGGTGACCGTTGACCTAATGGCGGCGCGGCGTCGTCATTGGTTGAAAGGAGAGACTGATGCAAGTCGAGAGCAAGGAATTTCTGGTTGAAAAGATGAGCCGGATCAGGCTGATGTGCGACGCGGCGTTCTCGGAGCGGGGCGCGGCCCCGCCGATTGTCCTCTGCTATGACAAGGATGGCCGGGAGCGCGTCCTCATCGCCCAGTTCGAGGGTCCGCTCCATCGCGAGAAGGTGCTCATGGGCATGCGGATGTACTTCTCGGCCTGGCAGGTGCGGAGCTACATCTTCGTCTCCGAGGCCTGGGTCATCACCCGCTCCGCAGAGCAGCTGCGCGAGCGGCGTGTGCAGCCCTCGCAGGCGGATGACCGTCGAGAAATCCTGATGATCCTCGGGGTCAGCAGCGAGGGCGTCCTGCACCACGCCTCGGAGATCTGCCGCGACGAGAGCGGCAAGGTCTGGCTGGACGACAGCATCATGAGCGAGCAGCAGGGCCTCGAGAGCATGGGCGGCGAGCTCACCGAGCTTCTGCCTCCGTCCAATCTCGGACCTGTGCCGGAGAACATCTTCCTCAAGTTTGAGAAGATGCGCGAGCTTGGCATCATCTCCCTGACCGTGCTGGATGACGGGATTGGCGGCGAGGACACCAGACCGACGGTGATGGGGGCGGCGCAGCCTGGCACTGGGGATCGGCTGGAGTCCTTCATCCGGGAGGCAACACGCGCGGAGATGCGGCACTGATGTCTGAGATGGGTGCATCGGAGGAGGTGACGGGCGAGGCCGTCACCAACTTCGCCAATGAATTCTACGCCCTCGCGAAGCGCGGCGGTCCCAGCGCGGTTCATGGGATGTTCTACGCCGCCATGATGCTGACCATGCCACTGTCAGACGATGACATTGTCCGAACAGTCTCGGAGGCGAGAGAAAGGATCCGCAGGAGTTCAGTCCGTGGGAGAGCCCACTGATGAAGTTGGTACGAGTGAAGCCAAGACATCGAAATATAATCCTCTCTGTCTTAGTGGTGACAAACGTCATTGTCGCCCTCCTGGTGTGGCAGCTCAACCCACACCTCGCCATCCCAGCGGTAGCGGCGGCTCTCTACGGGAGCTACACACTCTGGACCATTCTCTTCAATGAGCGGAGAATGAAGAGACATCAGAGAGAAATTCACGATACCATTGAGAGGGACTTCTCTCAGAGCGACGGAGAGATCAAGCGAGACCAGTACGATGACAGATATGAAAGGAACGAGAAATGAGCCTGAATGCCCCACTGCTCAGACTGATCCATGAGAGCAATATCATCGAGAAGATCCCTGATCTTCTGGTGGCAGAGAGACAGCTCATCAGGTACATGGAATTCTTGGATGGACCCCTGACCAAGGAGTCCATCCTGGGCTTCTCGGGCTTCATAGGCCCAGAGGTGAGACTCCGCTCGGAGGTGGGAATGGATGTCGCCGTGGGTCGACACGTCGCCCCGGCTGGCGGACCTCTGATTCCAATCATGCTCGCCGCCTACATTCGTGACTGCAACGCGAGCCCAAGGGCCTCTCTCCTCTCGCTACACCACAGGTTTCTCTTCATGCACCCGTTCATGGATGGCAACGGTCGGGTCAGCCGGGCAATCCTGATGTGGATGGCCAGTCGCACCAGGAGCGGCGAGGACGCGTGGATCTGGGAGAGCATGCTTCGGAGAGGCTTCCTGACCACCTGGTACTACATGACCCTTGACTCCATGGACGCCGAGACACGAAGAGCGGCGGCAATCCTGGGGGACGAGAGCTAGGGATGACGCTCACACTGGAGGAGAGAATATCCCTGACATGGGAAAAGAACAGGGATCTATTTCAATTCAGCGAGGAGAGGCCGAGCTTCCGGGCGATATTGCAGCCGCTTGGTCTCTTTCACCACAGGATGGACGAGCAGAGTCCCTATCAGGTGACCGACACGAACATAGTCGAATTCACAATGAGGAAGGGCCGACTCGCCGCGCTTGAGAGCGGAGGGAGGCTAAATCCAATGATGCCCCTCGGCCCTCGGGTGCTCAGGGTTGAGGGGCGGGTTGGTCCACGCCGAGTTGTGGTCCACCAGGAGGTGCTTAGAGGATGAAGACAGAAGATGTTGAGAGCCTGCTCTGGCAGGTGTTGGACGACATGGGACGCGGGGGCCTCTGCGTCTGCCAGGCCACAAAGGTCGAGCTAGTGGAGTTCTACAGAAGACACTTCACCGGGAATGGCGAGAACCTCCCGAGCGCCCTGAGACCAGAGGAGGCGATCGCCCGGTGGGGGCTGGACAGGGATCCAGTGGTTGACTTCCTACGACACGCCGCTCGTCTTCTCGGTCACGAGCACCAGTGCGCCCTTGGGCTTCGACAGTGGCAGGGTCTCTACCTGGATGTCCAAGAGGCCCTGAGCTTCGTGCCGAGGGTCAGGGATCCAAGGCTGGATCTAGCGGTGGCCAGCCTCAACAAGCTAAGGGAGAGACTTGAATGAGAGCCACGCAGATCAAACTTCCCGAGAGCAGATGCCCAAGCTGCGGGGGTCGGCTGGACGCCGCCACCGCCGCCATCTCCCCGCAGGATGGGGAGAGCCGAGGCCCCTCGGACGGTGACATCACCTTCTGCATCTACTGCGCCGAGGTGCTCATCTTCAACGCGGACCTGACCACACGAAAGGCCGAGAAGAAAGATCTCAGCCATCTTGATGTCGGGGACATCCAGCAGCTGATATCCATGCAGAATGTCGTCAGGTCTCTGGCGGCGAAGAGATTGAAGAGACAGGAGGGGACCAATGCTCACTAGCAGACAGGAGCAGATACTCGCGATGTTCGACGAGTGCGAGGAGCTCAACCCGGACAAGTCCCTGGAGTGGCTCACCGCCATGACGCTGGACATGCTCGGGGTGGAGGGCATCGACGAGGCGGACGTGGCCGAGGCGCTGGTCGCCAGGGCGAACGCGACCATGGAGGCCGCGAGAGCCTCCTGGACCTCCACAGACAGTGGGGTCGAGTAATGCTCCCAAACGTGATCACAGGGGCGACACACAGGGTGGGCAAGAGCCAGGGCTTCAAGGCTCTCTCCGTGCGTGTCCGACAGACCGAGGATGGGTCGCCAGTGACGGAGTCGGCGTGGCAGCCCACCCCCGTCGAGCTGCAGACCCTGATGGCCGGGGGATCGGTGGTGATCTCTCTGATGATGGGTGGTCAGCCACCGATGTGGGTGAGCGTCGAGCCAGCCCCGTCGCTTGACGACGCCCCGGTGTTCCAGACAGGGTGAACATCGCAAATTGCCACCTTGCCCCTGGGCACCTCTTAGGGGCAGGTAGTGCTGGTCAGCGGTGCTGAAGAACGCGGCTACTTCTTTTGAAACGAGCGATGCCGCGCTCGCCCATTGCCCGCTGACCTCCAAATTCGTTTGGTGGGTGCTGAAGACCGGGGTTACTTCCTTTCCATAAAGAGGCCAAACACCCCAAGTCGCCTGTTGCCCCATCATTCAAGGGAGTTCTCTGATCAGGGCGGGTGCTGAAGATATCAGCTACTTCGCTTTGGGAGCCGTGGGTCACTGGTTCGAGTCCAGTCCCCCCGAACATGACGGGGGGTAGCTCAGTTGGTAGAGCAACGTCAGGATGCTGTATCGCCTGTCGCCCCGTCCTGTTCAGAGAACTCCTAGCACGTCTTGGTCAGCTCGGGTGCTGAAGTCATCAGCTACTTCGACTTGTAATCGAGAGGTCGTGGGTTCGAGTCCCACCAGCTCCACCATCTCAAGCATGGGGCTGTAGCTCAGTTGGTAGAGCACTATGGCCTGGGGACGCCTGTCGCCCCGAGCTGACCTGGACGAGCTAGAGGAGTGGTGGGTGCTGAAGGGGACGGTTACTTCTCAGTGCAAGAGAGAAACATGGGTTCGAATCCCATTCTCGTTGGAAACAGCGAGGTCGTCTAGCGGTTAGGACGCTACCGTGTCCGCCCCCGCCTGTTGCCCCTCCACCCTCTAGCCGCCACTGTTGTGCTACCGGGGCCTGGCCCCTCTGACGTAGAAAAGGAGAGTTGACCATGGCCAGCATCAATCGCGGCAACGCGCGCCCCAAGAATTTCACCCACGAGGGTGCCCCCGCGAAGAACATCTCCGCCGAGGCGGAGCTTCGCCGCGCCGTGCTCTCCTGCCTCCTGTGGGAGGACCAGTTCTACGAGAGCGGGGTGGACATCCACACCAGGATCAAGAACCTCTGCGAGAACGTGCCCGTGACCAAGATCGCCGAGCTGGCGATCGAGGCCCGAGAGCAGTTCCACCTTCGCCACGTGCCGCTCGTCCTCCTGCTGGCGCTGGTTCGCCGTGGGAAGGGACGCCATGTCTCCGAGACCATCGCCCGTGTCATCCAGCGAGCCGACGAGCTCACCGAGATCGTGGCGCTCTTCTGGGCCCAAGAGGGCAAGAGGAAGATGCTCCCGAAGCAGCTTCGCCTGGGGCTGGCCGAGGCGCTCGGGAAGTTCGACGAGTATCGCCTCGCCAAGTACAACCGAGACGGCGCGGTGAAGCTGCGCGACGTCATGTTCCTCGTCCACCCGAAGCCCAGGGACGAGGCGCAGGCCGAGCTGTTCCGCCGTCTCGCCGCGAACGAGCTGGCCACCCCGGACACCTGGGAGGTCGCCCTCTCCAGCGGCGCGAGCAAGAGGGAGACCTTCGAGCGCCTCCTGCGCAACACGGTCACCCCGGACATCGCCCTGCCACCCGGCGAGAGCACCCTGGGCTTCCTGGCTCTGCTTCGCAACCTGCGTGGCATGCTCGAGGCCGGGGTTGACGAGAGCCTGATCAAGAAGGCCCTGGAGCTTGGCAAGGGGAGCGGTCGCGTACTGCCCCACCGCTATGTCGCCGCCGCTCGCGCCGCCCCGCGCCTGGAGCCAGCGATCGACAAGGCGCTGGTCAAGAAGATCAGTGGCATGGAGCCTCTGCCGGGTCGCACCATCATCCTGGTGGACATCTCTGGCTCCATGGACGCGAAGCTCTCCACGAAGTCCGACCTGTCCAGGCTGGACGCGGCGGCGGCGCTGGCGGCGATCGTCCCTGGCGACGTCCGCGTGTTCTCCTTCTCGGACAACGTGGTGGAGGTCCCACCGCGCCGAGGCATGGCGGGCATCGAGGCCGTCACCCGCTCGCAGATGCACGGTGGCACCCGTCTCGGGAACGCCGTGGCGCGGGTGAACAAGGAGGCCCATGACCGACTGATCGTCCTCACCGACGAGCAGTCCTCGGACCCGGTCGGGAGGCCTGTCGCTCGACACGCCTACATGATCAACGTGGCCTCCTACAAGAACGGGGTTGGCTACGGGAATGGGTGGGTGCACATTGATGGCTTCTCGGAGGCAACCCTGAGGTTCATCGCCGAGTATGAGAGGGAGACGACGAAGTCGTAGGAGTACGAGAGATTGACGGGGTGTAGCGCAGCCTGGCAGCGCGACGGTTTTGGGTACCGTAGGTCGTGGGTTCGAGTCCCACCACCCCGACCAATCTCTCACGTGGTGGCACCATCGTAGCGGTCCCCAGAGCCAGTGGCGGCTGACGAGCCAGGGAGCTGGAGAGGGGGCGGAACCGACGGGGCCGTGGTGTCACCTCGTGAGAGATTGTCCCATCCAGGTTGGCGTGTAGGGCTTTCAATCCCAGAGCGCGGGGTTCAACTCCCTGATGGGACGCCAGAAGTTTGCAGACGGTCGGGTGGGGGAGCGGCACCCCGCTGGGCTCATAACCCAGAGATCGCAGGTTCGAGTCCTGCCCCTACCACCAACACTCAAGGAGGGCGAGATGTCCTGAATACCCGCGAGGCCCACCGCGTCTAGCATGAGTGGCGACAACTATCTCAACATAATGGAGCACATCATGCAGAACGTCAAGCTGAAGATCAAGATCAAGAGCCTCGCCGAGGAGTCTCGCATCATCCGCGCCGAGGAGGCCAAGTGCCTCGGACGCGCCCGTCGCCTGGCCAAGATCCAGGGTCTCGAGGAGACCTCGGCCAAGGCCCGCGACCTCTTCGACTCCCTCCGCCACCACCGCCGCGTCCTGGTCCGCCAGGAGTCCCGTCACTCTGGTCTTGCCTACGCCCTTCTGAGGGGTCGTACCTATAGGCAGGTGGAGGCCAGCTGCTACAAGGAGAACGCGCCCAACTGGGATCGCGTGGCCACCCTTGTCAGCTCCTTCTCCGGCGTCGGGAAGGCAGAGGCGAAGACGCTGGTGGAGGCGTGGTCCGAGGCCGCGTAACGGGGGTGATGCTAGGCGGACTGGCAGCGGATTGTAAATCCGTCGGGTGAAGGCCCAGGGAGGTTCGACTCCTCCCGCCCCCACCATGAGGACTGGCAATATCAGACCCTCGGGCAGAGCATGAGGGTCTGATATAGAGAGGAAGGAGATCCACCATGTCATAGTCTACCAGCACAGGAGGCAGACATGGCCAACTTCAAGAGAAAGAGACCCAAGAGCGCCGCTCGTGGGCGCAGACCTCGCCGCATGAGCTCGTGGCCCGCCTGGTGGGATGTCGTGTTCCACCGGAGGCCCGCGAGAAGAAGGGCGAGTCGCGTGACGAGGGCGGTGCTCGCCGGTAGGATCGAGTGGGAGGCGGCGACCTGGGATCCCCAGAAGAAGCCTCATCGGTACTACTGGTAGGAGAACGAGATCTTCCACGATCTCGTTCTCCTACCAAGAGGTGCTCTAGCACCTCCGGTCTCGACATGATGACAGGAGGAGCCACGAGAACAGAGTTCACGTGGCTCCTCCAGGGATGCGCGCCCATAGCTCAGCTGGATAGAGCAAGTGCCTTCTAAGCACTGGGTCGGGGGTTCGAGTCCTCCTGGGCGCGCCA
>ERZ1645187.4907-NODE-4907-length-10604-cov-4.881695_pt1 | contig 10604 bp, 12 predicted proteins | sample MGYA00575352_ERZ1645187 | MGnify/ENA primary metagenome ERZ1645187 (study PRJEB40837, sample SAMN11349314) | freshwater sediment metagenome | isolation source: river sediment | host: Sediment | place: India: Wazaribad , New Delhi | collected 2017-02-21 ...
CCGCAACCTGGACGTTGCAGTCAATGGCAAAGGCTGGATTGCCGTTCAGTTGCCGGACGGCAGTGAAGCCTATACGCGCGCCGGCAGCCTTGATGTTGACGTGACCGGCCTGTTGCAGACCAAGAGTGGCTATGCCGTTGCCGGCGATGGTGGGCCGATCAATATCCCGCCGGATAACACCATCGAGATTGCCCCGGATGGCACCGTGTCGGTGGTGCCAACCTTTGGTACGCCGAACAATACCAATGCCATCGGGCGCATCAAACTCGTCAATCCGCCTGAAGCGGATCTGGTTCGTGGTGCCGACGGATTGTTCCGTCTGCGCAATGGACAGCCGGCGCCGACCGATGAGCGTGTCAAGCTGACTGCCGGCACGCTGGAAGGCAGCAACGTCAATGTGACGGATGCGATGGTCAATCTGATCAGTCTGTCCCGCCAGTTCGAAATGCAAATCAAGATGCTCCAGACAGCCGATAGCAACGCCCAGCGCGCTGACCAGCTGTTGGCCCTTTCTGCCTGATAGGAAACCGCCATGATCCGATCCCTGTGGATTGCCCGTACCGGTCTGGATGCCCAGCAAACCCAGCTCGATGTTATCTCCAATAACCTCGCCAACGTCAGTACCAATGGGTTCAAGCGCCAGCGAGCGGTGTTCGAGGATCTGCTGTACCAAACCCTGCGTCAGCCCGGGGCGCAAAGCTCACAGCAGACCCAGGTGCCGGCCGGCCTGCAACTCGGCTCGGGCGCTCGTCCGGTGTCGACTGCCCATATATTCACCCAGGGCAATCTGCAGAAGACGGATAACGCGTTGGACGTGGCAATCCAGGGTAGCGGTTTTTTCCAGGTACTGCTTCCCGATGGCACGACGGGCTACACGCGTGATGGTTCGTTCCAGAAGGACAATCAGGGACAGATCGTTACTTCGGATGGTTATCCGGTCCAGCCCAACATCACCATCCCCGCGAATGCGCTGACGGTGTCAATCGGCACCGATGGTACGGTATCCATCACGCAGTCGGGTACTTCGGCGACCACGCAGATCGGCAGCATCCAGCTGGCGACCTTCATCAATCCCGCCGGCCTCCAAAGCATCGGCCAGAATCTATTCCTGGAAACCGCTGCCAGCGGCACACCGACCCCAAATACACCAGGAACCAACGGGGCTGGCATCGTCAATCAAGCCTATGTTGAAACCTCCAACGTCAACGTGGCGGAGGAGTTGGTAACGATGATTCAGACCCAGCGTGCCTACGAGCTTAATTCGAAGGTGGTTTCCACGTCCGACTCGATGCTGGCTCGCCTGACTCAGCTATGAGGTGAGGTCATGAAATTCATTTTTTGGCTTTTTTTCGGGTTGACCGTCGCCGGTTGCTCAACGGTACCGCCAACCAACGTCCATCAGCCCATGACTGCTCGTCCGGCGCCACGTTACGACATGGCATTGTCCAATGGGTCGATCTATCAGACTGCTTCAGCGAGGCCCTTGTTCGAGGATCGTCGGGCACGCTTTATCGGCGACATCATTACGGTCAAAATTACCGAGAGCACGACGGCGTCCACCAAGTCCAACAACAAGGTGGATCAATCGAATGCCCAGAAATATGGCATTGGGGCCTCGACCGGCATGCTTGGCCGGGCCTTGCCTGGTGCCATGGACTTCTCGGCCAGCAGTTCGACAGCGTTCAGCGGCAAAGGCGAGGCAGCCAATAACAACGTTTTCACCGGTAGCATGACCGTGACGGTTATTGACGTGATGCCCAACGGCAACCTGTTGGTTTCAGGTGAAAAGCAGGTGGCCATCGGCCATGAACAGGAATTCGTCCGCATTTCGGGCGTCGTCAATCCGAGCTTCGTGGATGCTTCCAACTCAGTGGAATCGTCAAAGATCGCCGATGCCCGTATTGAGTACAAATCGTCCGGGCAGGTGAGTGATGGCCAGGTCATGGGCTGGCTGGCACGGTTCTTCCTTAATGTGATGCCGTTCTAGGAGTATTCCTTCGGAGGCGCATCATGAAGACGTTAAGCGGCAAAGTGTTCCGGCGAGCGGCAATTATGGCCGTTTTCCTGCTGCCGTTTCTTTCCTCGTCAGTGCAGGCTGAGCGTATCAAGGATTTGGCCAGCATACAGGGGGTGCGCAGCAACCAACTGATCGGCTACGGCATTGTGGTCGGGCTTGATAACACGGGCGACCAGACAACCCAGACACCTTTCACTACGCAGGCGATTGGCAACATGCTCTCTCAGATGGGGTTGAATCTGACGCAGGAGCAACAGCAAAAGCTGCAGCTGAAAAACGTGGCGGCAGTCATGGTGACCGCCAACCTGCCGGCCTTCGCCAAACCCGGCCAACCGATCGATGTAACCGTGTCGTCGATGGGCAACGCCAAGAGTCTGCGCGGCGGAACCTTGTTGATGACTCAGATGAAGGGGGCCGATGGGCAAGTTTATGCCATGGCTCAAGGCAACGTTCTGGTTGGAGGTGCTGGTGCCTCTTCGGGCGGCGCTAAGGTCACGGTCAACCACCTGTCTGCAGGCCGGATCCCTGCTGGTGCCACCGTGGAACGAGCAGTGCCAACGGCGATTGGCCAGGGGGGCATGGTCTATTACGAACTGGTGAATAGCGACTACGGTACTGTTCAGCGCGTGGTCGACGCTATCAACAGAATGGCGGCGCCCGGTTCAGCGCAGGCAATCGATGGTCGCCGCATTGCGGTGCGCGTTCCGGAGGACAGCGATGCACGGGTGGCCTTCCTCGGACGAATCGACAACCTGGAGGTGCAGCCCGAGGTTGGCGTGGCCAAGGTTATCGTTAACCCGCGTACCGGCTCGGTGGTCATGAATCAGAAAGTTACACTCGAAGCCTGTGCTGTGGCGCACGGCAACCTTTCGGTTGTTGTCGATGGCGGGCAGCCACAATTCGGCCAGGGCGCGGATATTCAGGTTAAACAAGACAATGGCAGTCTGATGAACGTCAAGGCTGGCGCAAACCTGGCCGATGTGGTCAAGGCGCTCAACGCATTGGGGGCGAATCCCATGGACCTGCTGGCGATCCTCCAGGCGATGAAGGCGGCAGGGGCCTTGCGCGCCGACCTCGAGATCATCTGATCTGCACCATGTCGATCAAGATACAGAATCAGCCAAACCGCGCGGCGTTTGATACGCAGAGTGCGCAGGACTTACGCACCGAGTTTGCAAAGAATCCCCAGGCTGGACTGAAGGCCGCTGCCGAGCAATTCGAGGCGCTGTTCCTGCAACAGGTCATGAAGAGCATGCGCGACACCGTGCCGCAGGATGGCTTGCTCAACAGTGACAGTAGTCGTTTCTACACAGGTCTTCTTGATCAGCAATTGGCGCAAAATCTTGCGAGCTCGGGAAAAGGGGTGGGCTTCGCTCGGTTGATCGAGCAGCAACTAGGGAGAAATGTTGCTGGTGCCGGCCACTCAGCCGATTTGGCGGCACCGGCAAATGCTGCCGGCAGTGCATTGCCGTTGGCGGTGCCCGACACTCGCCACTTGCGTCCCGTCGAAGTGCCCAGTTCGCTGCCGACATCGGCTGCCTATGCTGGAATCAATACCGCCGGCAACACGAACACTTCCGTTCCGGGCGATGTACCGGTTTCATCACGCGAGTTCGTCAGCCGGGTGTGGCCACATGCGGTGGACGCATCACGCTCGACGGGAATTCCGCCGCAGTTCCTGGTCGCCCATGCCGCGTTGGAAAGTGGCTGGGGGCGCAGCGAATTGCGCCACAGCAACGGGGCCTCAAGCTACAACCTTTTTGGCATCAAGGCTGGCAAGAACTGGCAGGGAGCAACGGTCGAGGCGACGACGACCGAGTACGTCAATGGCCAGGCCCAGCAGCAGGTTGAGCGGTTTCGAAGCTACGGATCGTATGAGGAGTGCTTTCGCGATTACGCGGGCTTGTTGAGGAACAATACCCGTTATAGCAGCGTGATTGGCTCTCAGGATGGCACTGAGTTTGCTAAAGGGTTGCAACGGGCCGGCTATGCGACTGACCCGGCGTATGCCGACAAGCTGAGCCGTATCATCAACGGTCCAGCCTTGCGCATGGCTTTGCTGGGCTGATGCCCGAACAAACTGGATAAAGTTATTCCTGCCTGTGCCGTAATCAGGGGGAAGGAGAGTTGGAATGAGTGGTTTGATCAGCATCGCGGTGACAGGAATCAATGCGGCCCAGGCGGGGCTGCTGACCACGGCCAACAATATTTCCAACCTCAATACCGAGGGTTACAACCGGCAACGGATCATTCAGGTATCGAATCCGACCGTGATGACCGGGGCAGGCGGTTTTGGGCAAGGGACGCATGTCGTTACCGTATCGCGCATGTACAGCGAAGCCCTGAGCAAGCAGGTGTTGAGTGCTCAAGCGCAGGTCAGCGCGTTGGATACCTATTACAGCCAGATCTCCCAGATCGACAACTTGATGGCAGATGCCGATTCGGGATTGTCGCCGGCTATTCAGGAGTTCTTTGATTCCATCCAGGCGGTGGCTGGGAACCCCTCATCCACGTCGGCACGGCAATCGATGGTGTCAGGTGCCGAGAGTATGGTCTCCAGTTTCCGGAGTATTTACGGCCGTCTCGACGAGATTGAAGCTGGGGTCAATTCGCAGATCGGCAGCACTGTCAACTCGATCAATTCCTATACCGAGCAAATTGCCTATCTGAATCAGAAAATCGTTAGCTCCGCCTCGCTCGGCGGTCAGCCTGTCAATGATCTGCTCGACAAGCGGGATCAGTTGATTGCCGACCTGAACAAACTGGTCAAGGTTGAGACTTCGCTGAACGACGATGGCAGCTATAACGTGTTTGTCGGCACCGGTCAGCAATTGGTGGTTGGTTCGCGTGCTACGGAAATGGCGGCGATTGCCTCATCAGCCGATCCGACTCGTATCGTGGTTGGCCTCGTTGGCGAGAGCGGTGCTGTCCAGGAGTTGCCGGAGCGCCTCATCACCGGCGGGCAGTTGGGCGGCTTGCTCAGTTTCCGATCAGAGGCACTGGATACCGCTTTCAACCAACTCGGCCTGCTGGCTGCTTCCGTTACGCAGACCTTCAATGCCCAGCATGCGCTGGGCATGGATTTGTTGGGCAATATTGCAGGTGATAGCGGGTTCGCAGCGAACTTCTTCGAAACCAGCGATCCGGTGGTGATTGCCAACGCCAGGAATGCCACCGGCGGTGCCGTTGTCTCAGCCGCCTTGTCGCCGGCTTCATATAGCGGCACGAATTACTACACCAACCTGACCGACAGCGATTACCGCTTGGCCTACGATGGCACAGACTTTACGCTGACTCGACTGAGCGATAACTCCAAATGGACCGGCGCTACGCTCGCAGACGTTAACACGGCGCTGGCGAGCGATCCTCAGGGATTTACGCTGACTGACGACGGTGGCACCTTCACAGCGGGCGACAGCTTCATAATCCAGCCGTCCCGCGACATGGCCCGGTTGTTCGACGTGAATTCAAACATTTCGGCCGATCCGCGGCTGATTGCGGCTGCGTTGCCGGTGAACGTCTCGGGCATCACGGCGAATGGTGGCACGGGCTCTGTTGACTCGGTCCAGGTATCTGCCGGCTATAGCGTTGGGGCGGGTAGCCTGATGCTCACCTACGATGCGTCAGCCGGCAATATGGTGTTTCCCGATGGCAGTACGGTTGCCTTCACATCAGGGCAAGCTTTTACCATTAACAACAGCGGCTGGTCAGGTATTCAGGTCACCATTTCAGGTACGCCGGCCTGGGGAGATCAATTCACCTTGTCGTTGAACAACGGTGGCGTCGAGGACGGTAGCAATATCGTCAGACTGGGTAATCTGCAGACCCAGAATACGATGCTGGGGGCCAACGCGACGTTTGAAGATTCATACGCCGCTTTCGTCAACGACATCGGCAACAGGACGGCGTCCGCCCAGATCTCTTCGGAAGCCCAAACGACCCTGCTGTCACAAGCGACAGCGGCACGTGAGTCTGTCTCAGGCGTGAACTCCGACGAAGAGGCTGCCAAGTTGATTGAATACCAGCAAGCCTATCAGGCGTCGGCCAAGATACTCGAAGTCGCAACCACCCTTTTCGACACCTTGATATCGATCGGGTGACCGGAGGATTAGACCATGACGATGCGCGTCAGCACCCAACAAATGTACGGCACCGGCGTAGGCGGGATACAGCGCCTGCAGAGCAGCCTCTATACGCTGCAGAATCAGGTCAATACCGGTCGTAAGATCGTTTCTCCCAAGGATGATCCCGTCGGTTCTGCGCAAGCGTTGCTGGTCAGCCAGTCAAAGTCAGTCAATACATTGTTCGTTACGAATCAGAAGGCGGCGACGACCAAGCTGAGTACGCTGGATTCGACCTTGGCCGGCGTCAGTAGCGAACTACAGAACATCTATGAAAAAGCGATTGCAGCTGGCAACGGCAGCTATTCGGATGGCGATCGTGCTGCTGTAGCCAAAGAACTGGCCGAGCGCCTGGGAAGCCTCATTGGCCTTGCGAATACGCAGGATGGCACGGGGCGTTATGTATTCGCAGGTGTTCAGTCCACCACGCGCCCCTTCTCGTTGAGTGGGAATTCGCCAAGCGCAACAAATCCGACGCATTACTCGCTTGACCCACCGAATGCGTACGTGGATTACAACGGTGATGACGGGCTGCAGAAACTTCAGGTTGGAGCTGATGATTTTGTCGAGACCAATATCCCGGGTAGCGACATATTCATGCGCGTGAAAGACTCCTCTGGCACTCCCACGTTCCGGAGCGTCTTTGATGCAGTCCAGAATATGGTGGACTTCCTGAACACCAATGGTGCCAGTGCATCCGATCCTGCCTATACGAACGCGTTGGGTGATATCAGCGCGGCGATGGACAATGTGACGAATGCGCGGGCCACGGTTGGCGCGCGATTGTCATCGTTGGAAAGTATGATGAACACTGCTGCTGATCGAACCTTGCAATACGATGAGCAGTTGTCCAACCTGCAAGATCTTGACTACGCCAGTGCGCTGACGGCGGTATCGCAACAAAAACTGCAACTGGAAGCTGCGCAGGCTACTTTTGCGGCAACCGCGAAGCTGAGTCTCTTTAACTACATATGATGAAAACGCTGCGGTATGCCTGTTGGCCCATGCTGGCCGTCCTTCTTGGCGCTTGTAGCCCAGGGTCGTCGATCATTCCAGACAAGGCGGTGTACTTGACGGCAAAGACTTCGGTTTCCCTGGCAACACTCGCGACAACGGCGGCCGTCGCCGGTGCTGTGTACATGGTCTACGATCCGCTGGCGCCAAACTGGGAGGTCGAGGAGTCACGAGTCAGTGACGATACCTATCGGCTAGCGCTGAAAATGAAGCGTTACCATACCGGTGGGGCTGGTGAGTCGATCCAGATATTGAAACGGCGAGCCAATCAGTTGCAGAGCGAGCAGGGGTTTGGTGGCTATCAGATCTTGGAGTACACGGAGGGTATCGATTCCCAGACCTTGGGCGCTCGTCGGGTGGCTGAGGGGTTGGTGCGCCTGGTTCGCCCGCATGCTGCGGATTCGTATCTGCAGAACTGACAGAATCCAGGGCTCATCCTGGGCAATATTGCAGCACCGGGGCTTAGAAAGCCGGTTTTGTGCTTGGGACTGCGAAGTCCAGCATTGAGGACAGTGCTAATTCAAAGACGGCCTGAATCGGTTGGGAAAGGTAGTCGAGGCTGACGGCAAGCGCAGCAAATCCACCTGCAAGCGTGAGCGGAAAACCCAGTGAAAAAATGTTTAGCTGCGGAGCTGCTCGGGTCAGAACGGCCAAGGCGATATTGGTAATCATCAAGGCAACGATGATGGGAAGGGAGAGCAACAACCCGACCGAGAAGATTTTTCCGCCAAGTTCCGCAAGGTTAAGCCAGGAATCTGCTCCAAGCGCACCGGCGCTGACCGGAATGGCGGAAAAACTCTTGAGCAGGGTGGCCACATAGAGCAGATGGCCGTTGAGCGACAGGAACATCAGCAAAGTAATGAGGTTGATAAATTCCGCAATTACCGGGGTTTGGGCGGAGTTCAGCGGGTCATAAAAAGTTGCAAATCCCAGCCCCATCTGGAGGCCGATGAATTCACCTGCCATGTTGAATGCGGTAAAGACAAGGCGGGCGGCAAAGCCCATGGCGATACCGATCAACATCTGCTGGCTGAGAATCCACAGGCTTTCGATAGATCCCGTCTGGACCTTTGGCATCTCCGGCAGGCCGGGGCTGATGGCAACCGCAATCGACAGGCCGAGAATCAATCGAGTTCGCCACGGGATTCCTGTGTTTCCCCATAGCGGCGCAGTACTGATAAAGCCCAGTATTCGAGCGAGTGGAAAGATGAATGCGGCAATCCACGCATCCAGTTGCATTGAGCTAATGCTGATCACGTCATCCGATCAACTGAGGAATGCTTCCGAACAGCCGTTGAATGTAGTCGATCAAATACTGGAGCATCCAAGGGCCGGCGATGAGGAGGACGATAAACATGGCGACCAGCTTGGGGACGAATTGGAGGGTAGCTTCGTTTAGTTGGGTCGCAGCCTGAAAGATGCTGATGATCAGTCCGACGATCAGGGCTGTAATGAGCATCGGTGCAGCCACCAGCAAGGTGACCTCGATGGCTTGACGCCCGATTTCCATGACAAGGCCCGGTGTCATGGCGAGAAGCTCTGAATCAGCGAGCCGATGACTAGATGCCATCCGTCAACCAATACAAATAACATCAGTTTGAATGGTAGTGCGACCATGACCGGTGACATCATCATCATACCCATCGACATCAAGAGGCTGGCAACGACCATGTCGATGACCAGAAAGGGTATGAAAAGTATGAAGCCAATCTGGAAGGCAGTCTTGAGTTCGCTGATCACGAATGCGGGAACCAGGATACGCAGAGGTGTGTCTTCCGGCTTTTCGATCTTCTCGATCTTGGCGATGCCCGCAAAAAGTGCAAGATCTGCCTCTCGCGTTTGCTTCAACATGAAGCTGCGGAGCGGCGTTGCCGCTCGGTCAGCCGCTTGCATGACATTGATCCGATTTTCCGAAAGGGGAACGTAAGCCTCGGTATAAACCTTGTCCAGAACAGGGCTCATGATGAACAAGGTGAGAAATAGCGACAAGCCAATCAATACCTGATTCGGTGGCGAAGTCTGGGTGCCCAGGGCATGTCGAAGCAGGGAAAGCACAATGATGATTCTCGTGAAGCTGCTCATCATCAGGACAATCGCTGGTATGAACGACAGTGCCGTCATCAGCAGCAGGGTCTGTATCGTCAGCGAGTAGGTGGTTCCTCCGCCAGCAGTTGGGGTGCTGGTGAGGGCCGGCAGACCACCAGTGGCCTGCGCTGCTGCAAGACCTGCGGGCAACAGCATGGCCAGCCCGAGTAGCGAGCGCTTACTTTTCATTGTGGTGCATCGAGATTCCGTTGAGCCACTGGGCAAACGGTTTGGTGCCTGAAACTGGCAGGTCCTGCGGGAGCATACCTTTGTCCATTCGGTGCAGGGTTCGAATCTGTCCGGGAACGATGCCGACAACTAGCCATTCGTTGCCAATCTCGAGCAGAACAATGCGTTCCCTGGGGCCCAGTGCGACGCCGCCAACGATCTTCATGCCGCCTTGGCCAAATCCTTTGCCGCCCGAAACTTTTCGGGCCATCCAGGCAGTTCCGGCGAGTACCGCGATGATCAAGGCAAGTGCCAGTACCGCCTGAATGTAGGTGCCGACCGATACGGTCGGTTGGGCATCTGCCGCGAGAACCGTGGCCGGGGTAAGGAAAAAGAAGATTAGGCGAAACAAGAATGAGCCCCGTAGCGGGTTGTTTGACCGCTATCTTAATGCAAACCGACGTGCGACGTTCAGCGGTTCAGCTTGCGCATGCGCTCCGAGGGCGTGATGATGTCCGTGAGACGAATGCCGAATTTGTCATTGACGACGACGACTTCACCTTGGGCAATGAGCGTGCCATTGACCATGACATCCATCGGTTCGCCAGCCATCGCGTCCAGTTCGACGACGGAGCCGTGCGCCAACTGCAGCAGGTTCTTGATGGTGATCTTGGTTCGTCCCAGTTCGACGGTTATCTGGACCGGGATATCCAGGATCATGTCGAGCTCGTTCATCATCCCGGCGTTGCCGGCATTGCCACCAAAAGACGGGAATATGTCCGCTGGCTGTGCGGCCGCTTGAGCACTTCCTGCGTCGACGACTGCCTGTTCGGCCATGGCTGCTGCCCAGTCGTCTTCGCTGATTTGTCCGTCGTCCTCGGTGGCCTGGTTTTCGATGTTTTCCATTTCGTCAGCCATTCTTATCTCCTGTTGCCGGTTCGGCATGCACCCCGTCGGCCGGGGTTGCAATGAATCGCTCCACCCTCAGGGCGTACTGGCCATTTTGTTGACCGTAGCTGCATTCCATCAGCGGTACGCTGTCGACCAGCGCCTCGATTTTATCTGGAATGTGCAGCGGAATGACGTCGCCAACCTGGAGCTTGAGGATCTGGCCGAGTGTGATTCGTCCTGAGCCCAATTGCGCTACGACCTCGACTTCGGCACCCTGAAGTTGTTTGCGCAGAGTGCCGATCCAGCGC
>ERZ1645187.4909-NODE-4909-length-10602-cov-13.285863_pt1 | contig 10602 bp, 14 predicted proteins | sample MGYA00575352_ERZ1645187 | MGnify/ENA primary metagenome ERZ1645187 (study PRJEB40837, sample SAMN11349314) | freshwater sediment metagenome | isolation source: river sediment | host: Sediment | place: India: Wazaribad , New Delhi | collected 2017-02-21 ...
AGGTCGAGCGCGACTACGACCCGCGCAAGACGCAGGGCGCGCTGCTCTGGCCTGAGCGCTTCGGCGAGGAAGAGCTGACCAAGCTGAAGAAGCAGCTCGGCGAGTATGGTACTGCCGGTCAGTTGCAGCAGCAGCCAGCGCCTCCCGGTGGCGGCATACTCAAGACCTCCGAGTTCCGTATGTGGCCGCGCGACGCCGAGCTGCCGGTATTCGAGTACATCCTGCAGAGTTACGACACGGCGTTCGAGGAGAAGGAGCTCAATGATCCGTCGGCATGCTCGGTGTGGGGACTGTTCATGTGGAAGGGCAAGTACAATGCGTTGCTGCTAGACACTTGGGCGGAGCGGTTGTCGTACCCTGACCTGCGGAGCAAGGTACTAGGTGATTGGCGCTCGGTCTACGGCCGGCGGAATAACCGCAAAGGGCGTAAAGCCGATGCGGTGCTGATAGAAAAGAAGGCCAGTGGCCAGTCGCTGCTCCAAGACCTCCGCTCCGCCAACGTGCCGGTGTTGTCGTACCTGCCGATGGGGCAGAAGGTGGCGCGTGCCCACCAGGCGGCGCCAATACTGGAACTCGGCTGCCTGTGGATACCGGAAAGCAACAAGGAGCCTGGCAACTTCGTGCTCTGGGCGCGCGATTTCCTCAAGGAACTGGCGCTATTCCCGAACGCGGAGCACGACGACTACACCGACACGTTCACCCAGGCTATAATCCGCTTACGCGACGACAACTGGTTCGACCTCGAGTTCGTCGAGCCTGACCCGGTAGAGGAAGAAGACTACCACAAGCAGCGAAGGGACAACCCGTATGCCGCCTAAAGTTTCGCTATTCAAGCCTGTCATGTATGAAACTGACAGGCAAGTTTCGCTGCTGCCGCCGCTGAAAGGCGTGCGCGGCGAAGGTAATGGCGTGTATTACATGGCGCCTGCCGATATGCCGCGCAAGGAACTGAATGGCCCGCTGTCGATACTGCGCAAGCACGCCTTCGACCTGAACCGCCTGGCCCAAGACGCGGAGAACAGCGGCCAGCACGCCGCGAAACGCACGTTCGGCATGATGTCCGGCGCCCTGGAGACAGGGTTGCACGCCGCCAGCACCTACGGCCGTAATCCTGATATGCGCATGCTGATGCAGGTTGACATGTCGGGCAATCCGGTGACCGCCGCCGCCTTCCAGCGCGGCGATGCGCAGGGCATGTCGCCCAAGCAGACGCTGGAAGACCTGTTCGACCTGGACTTCACCTCTCAGCCCTCTGAGCCTGGTACGCTGTACTACATCGGTTCCAAGAGCAAGCCGGACGACGGCGGCAAGTACCTGTCAGGCACGGATATGATTCGCCGCGTGCAGAACGCGCTCGGTGACGATAACCTGGTGTTCGAGGCCATCAACTCGCCTGACTTCTCCAATATCGGCTATTACCGTGGCATAGGAGCGGAACCGACGGGGGCGACAGGCAAAAGTGACCAGCCCGTATTCACGCTGACCAAGCCGGCGCGGCGAACCAAGAAGGCCGATATGGGGCAGCAGAGCTTCGAAGGTTTCGCCTGCGGCGGTCTGGCAAGACTAAGGAGAGGCAAATGACGGCGCCATGGTCCATACTTGACCGCGACCCGGAAGAGCGCGATGCCGCGGTGGCATACGGCGAGCAGGTAGATGCGGAGAACAAGCGCCGCGAGCAGCTGAAACGCGAGGCTGAAGCGGCGAAAAAGGCGTATTGGGATGACATTGGCGTGTTAGAGACAGCCGGTATGTCAACGCCCTACAGAAAATCGGAAATGCGCGCTTCCATTGCCACGCCGGAGAAGCAGGACGAGCTGGCAGCGCTGATGGCGATAGACCGTAAGCGTAATCAGGGTGTCGGCGACGCGTTCCTGGACTACGCCAAGGAGAAATTGCTGCCCAGGGCGGCAGGCGCAGGGGCCTCAGTAGCCGAGTTCGTCAACCCGTTTGACTGGATTTACAACCCGATCGCCGAAATGGCAGGCGGCGACAAGCATCCGCTAAGCTTCGGGCGCCATTTTGACAATGCTGATGTGCTGAAAACACCGGAAGCGGCCGAAACAAAGGCTGCGCTGGACTTGGGATTGGGTGTTGCAGTGCTGCCGGCGCTGGGTGGCCTGTTGAAACGCGGAGCACTGAGCGGTTTGCAGGCGCTGGGCAGCCGCATGAAGGCCAGTCGCGTACCGAAACTGGAAAATATCGTCGACGTCAACCCGAATGCCTCGTCCTATAGCGGTTATACATTCGATCCGCAGGCCATACGTCGCAAAAATGCAACGATTGCCGGCGCCATCGGAGGTCTCGGCACCATGGCCTATGCAGATGACGCAGAGGCTGGAGGCCAGGGGGCCCTGACAAGGCTGTACCGCGGCATCAACTCACCGCGCGTATCAGAGAACGGCGGTCAGTTGCTGAGCGCGTTGCCTAAAAACTCGCAGTACAACCGCGCGATCAACATGGTGCCGGGCTCGGGATGGTGGACGTCAAACCCACGCGTCGCCGATTCCTACATCTGGGGGCATGGCGGCGCCAATTCGCTGATTGTGCCGGCCGACATGGTTGCGCCGCCCGACCTGACACTGGATGCAGGAGGCGCGTCATGGAGCAAATTCTTCCCCAACAAGCAGTTCAATCGCGCCATGAAGGACCCCGATGTCAAGAGCATCATGGTGAATAATGTCGTGGACCCCGGCACTCAGCTCTTCGACCATTTGAAGGACTTGCCTAGCGATATGCCGTTTGCGCAGGCGCTGGACAGCCTGTTCATGGGCAATAACGCGCTGATTAAGGACCCGGAGATACTACGGTACCTGTCAGGCGAGCCGGTGAAGTACGCGGAAGGCGGGCAGGTGCTAAAAGGACTGCGCGACTTGGTGAAACAGGCAAAAGCAGCCTCGCCTGACCCGCGTATGAACGCGTTCCGAGTTGCCTCGCGACTGTCACAGGCCAGCGCAAAGCCCGGAGAGCTGCCAGTACTGCCGCAGATCACTGACTTCTTCCCTAAAGAAGAGGTTGAGAAGTTCGACCAGATACAGAAGCTGCAAGCGCTGCAGGCGATGGGCTTCAATCTTGACCGGCCGATCTTCATGCATTCGCAACACGGTATTGGCCCGGCAGACTGGCCGTATTTCGAAATGACGCCGCAGATGGCGGAGTTCGACGGTATGAGCTCTAACCTGCGCCGCATAGTATCGGGTGGTTACACACCAGAGGAGATGAAGCATTCGTACCTCGGACAGCGAATATTCAAAGACCGCCGCGGATTGCCGCAATACGAGCGTGAAGTAGAGGAAATGCGCAAGATGAAGAGAGAACGTCCTGATCTGCTGGATCGCTGGACGATGTACGACTCGGAACTTGGCGCGACCTACCCTGCCTTCATGAAGCAATGGATGTTCGATAATGAACGGCACCTGGGTTCGATGAGCAACTCCGTACGTGTTGAGGATATTGTTCCGGTTTTCGGCGGCCCGGAAGACGTCGGCAAGTTCGCAGGCGGGGGCGTCATCAAGACGTTGGCCGACCCGGCCTGGTGGAAGTCGGCGGTGTCACGTAAATATATGCAGGCGGCGACGCCAGAGGCGCAAGAACAGGCTGGCAGGTTGTTAGAACTGACCAGGCGCATGAACAGTCATATCCCGCAGGCTGATGACGACACCTACAGGCTGCTGCGCAAGAACTTGGAGCTGGAAAGGCCTGTCGAGCAGCCGCAAGGCGAGCAATTACGCCTGCCTGGGCTCGCCGAAGGCGGGAAGCCACGTTATAATTCCTGGAACATCTTAGCGGGGGCCGATTGATGGAACCTGTCGCAACGTCAGAACTCTTCGAAGAAGACCCCGAGCTTGCCATTGAGGAGCAAGATGATGGCTCTGTCCTGGTAGCAATGCCAGACGAGGATACGTCGTCCGAGGACGATACCGTATTCTCCGCCAACCTGGCCGAGAGCATGGACAAGTCAGTACGCCACAGCATGGCGGCTGACCTGATCGACCTCATCGATAAGGACAAAGACTCGCGCAGGCGCAGGCAAGAGCAGTATGAGGAAGGCCTGCGTCGTACCGGTTTGGGCGACGACGCGCCAGGTGGCGCGCAGTTCCAAGGCGCCTCACGCGTCGTGCACCCGGTGCTCGCCGAGGCCTGCGTTGACTTCGAGGCACGCGCGATCAAAGAACTGATGCCGTCGAACGGACCGGTGAAGACGCAAGTGCTGTCTGACGCGGACCCCGAGCGACTGGAACTGGCCAATGTAAAGCGCGACATTCTCAACCTGCAGATGACCAAGTTGATCCCGGAGTGGCGGGACGAGTTGGAGAGTTTGCTGTCGCAACTGCCGATGGGCGGCTCGCAGTACCAGAAGATATGGTGGGATGGCAAGCGTAAGCGCACCGAATTCCTGCCGATCGACCACGTGTTCTTGCCGCTGAACATCACCAATTTCTATTCGTCACCGCGAGTTACGCATCGCCAGCTGATTACGCGCCTGGAATTCGAGGCCCGTTGCGATTCAGGACTTTACCTGGCTGAAGCCAAGGAACTCAGTGAGCCTGCTGGCAATACGCATGCCGACAGCCCTGCTGAAGCGGCCAATGACAAGATTCAGGGCCAAGAGCAGGGCGATATCTACAACGAAGACGGGTTGCGTGAGGTATACGAGGTCTACCTAGACATCGACATGACCACGTACGACGACGCCATGGATGAAGGCGCGTTGCCGTACATTGCCCATATTGACGTCCATACCTCTGAACTGGTCGGCCTATATCGCAACTGGGAAGAAGAAGACGCGGACTGTACCAAACTGCATTGGATTGTGGACTGGGGTTTCATTCCCTGGCGTGGTGCCTACAAGCTAGGCTTGCCGCACCTGATTGGCGGGTTATCTGCTGCGGCTACCGGTGCACTACGCGCACTGCTGGATTCTGCGCATGCAGCCAATGCTCCGACGTTGATGAAGCTTAAGTCAGGGCGCCTGGTAGGGCAGACAACCGAAGTTGCCATTACGCAGCTTCAGGAGATTGAAGGCCCGACAGGTATCGACGATATCCGTAAATTGGTCTCGGCCATCCCGTTCCCTGGGCCGAATGCGACACTGTTCTCGCTGCTCGGCTTCATTGTCGACGCCGCCAAGGGCGTAGTCACGACAGCAGAGGAGAAGATCGCCGAAGCTGGCAGCACGATGCCGGTAGGCACATCGATGGCATTGATCGAGCAAGGTAGCAAGGTTTTCAGCTCCATTCACGCCCGCTTGCATGCCAGCCAGGCCAGAGCACTGGAAATACTGTGCCGACTGAACGCCAAGTACCCGGAAACAGGTTTGTGGAGCCGGCTGCTCGGTAAGCAGATATCAGACGGGTTGTTCAGCACAACTGACGATATCAGTCCAGTCTCTGACCCCAACATATTCAGCGAAGCACAGCGTTATAGCCAACTGCAGACAGTGATGCAGCTGTCGACGGCAGACCCGACGATTCAGTACAATCGTGCCGAGATCCACCGTCGCATGCTGCAGCTCATCAACCTGCCGGATATTGACTCGGTATTGCCGGAACAGAAGCGTCCGCAGAAGATTGATGCAGTGCAAGAGAACATGGCGGCGGTGGCAGGCGTGCCATTGAAGTCGTACCCTGACCAGGATCATATGGCGCATATGGAAGTACACCTGCGCTTCTTGCTGAACCCGGCGTTCGGCGCCAATCCGTTGATGAACGGCCAGCAGTTGATGGTTATCCTGCAGCACTGTAATGACCACCTGATGATGATCTATCCGCAACTTATTGCGCAAGGCCAGGCAATGGCATTGGCAACCAACAAACTGCTGCCGGACAGCTCGCCAGATAGGCAGTATGCCGTTGGCGCTGCGCTTGCCGATGCAAATGCAGGCGCGCTGAAGGACATACTGAAGATGATACAGATGGCGCAACAAGTCATCATGCCCAAGATGCCCAAACCGCCGATGGATCCGCAAGTACAGGCCACACTGGAAGTCGCTAAGTTAGAGGACGCACGGGCAAAGGAGAAGAACGCAGCAGACGCCAAACTCAAGGAAACAGACCAACAGAGCCGCATACAACGTGACGCGGCAATGTTCGAAGCAGAGCAACGGCGCACGGAACATGCACAACAAATGGAACAGTTGCGCCTGCGAATGGAAGACCGCGTCACGCAGTTGTCGCAGCAGGTCGAGTTGATGAAGAATGATGCCGATAATAAACAGCATCAAATGACGGAGCTTTTGAAGAATCGTGATGACAATCAAACGCAAATCATTATTGCCCAGATCAAAGCTGAGTTGGATTCGATGCGTCAGTCTGATGCTGCGGTTACGAAGGAGAAACCGAAGCAAGACGATTCAATGCTGAAAGAAATGCAAAGATTGCTTGGTGAATTGAAAGACGCAAAAACCAACAATGCTCTAGAGTCGGTAGTCGCCGGACTTCAGGCTGTCATCACAGGTCAGCAAAAGCATCAGGAAAATATGTTGAACGTAGCTTCCCAGTTGATGAGGTCTGAATGAAACTCTACACCAACTGGAAGAGTATACTGAAGAAAGCCTGGAGCATTCGCTTCATGTTGTTGGCTGGAATACTGTCTGGTTGTGAAGTAATTCTTCCGCTATATCAAGAGGTATTCCCAAGGGGTACGTTCGCTATTCTTTCTATGTTGGCTATTAGTGGCGGATTTATTGCTCGTATCGTAGCTCAGAAAGGACTCACCGATGAGTGATGAGCCTAGCGCACGGGCAATCTGGAATACGAAGACTTTCGTTGGACTACTTTTGCTTACTGTGTATATCGGGCTGCTCTTGTACGGTGTGTCTAAAAATGAGATCACATACAAAGATGCTTTTGCTCTGTTAGGTAACGCTTCTATGGGTGGTGGATTTGTAGCATGGCTCTACAAGTAACCAAGAGAACTAAAGCGGTGGCAATCGCTATGTCATTAGCGATGCCCGCTGAGGGTCTGTATTTGGTGTCTTATGGGGACATCGCCAATCCAAAACTCTTGACTGTATGTTACGGTTCTACTAACAACGTAGATCCTAACAAGACGTACACTAAGGAAGAATGTCTAGATTTACTAGATGAGGAGATGACTGATGCAATCGAAACCGTCGACAGGTGCGTTCCGAATCTCCCCGTCCATGTCCTCGCTGCTTTCGGTGATGCCGTCTACAACATGGGACCAAAGATCGCGTGCAACACTAAAGACAGTACCGCCGCACGAATGCTTAAAGCGGGCGATTACATCGGAGCGTGTATGCAGCTTCCCCGCTGGAACAAAGCAAACTTCGCTGGAGTGATGCTTCCGTTGCCTGGACTGACTAAAAGACGCAATGCTGAAATGAATGTGTGTTTACACGGACTAACATGAAAGCTGACGACGAGCGTTGCATCAATCACAAGTGCGCCAGCAACAAGGACTGCCGGTACTTCGTCAAGTCAAGCTTGCACGGCGAGCGCATCTTCTATGGCTACGCACCGCTGGGATTTTGCGAGGAGTTCGAAGAGCTTCGCAAGCCATATGGCGTCGGTGCCGAAGAGGGGAACGACTGATGAAGTCACACGAATTCACTGATGACGATTTCAAATTGTTCGATTGTGCAATCCATGACTATATAAAGTTATTTGGATTGACTGATTGGGTTGTGTCTGTTCAGCATGACCAAATTGGTGAAGGAACGATGGCTCAGGTTCAGTACAAAGCATTAGGAAAGTCTGCGTGCTTCCGGCTGACAAAACATACAGAATTTGACTATGGATTGGGAACTGACCCTAAAAGACTGGCGCTCCACGAGGTGTTGCACTTATTGCTTGCTGATTTCTGCGAAACCAGTGCAAAGCTGGCCGATTCGCAACACGATCTCGTAATAGCGCGCGAGCATGAAGTGATTCATAAGTTAATGCGGGTGATTCAATAATGGCCTACGAATATAAAGGCCCGGTTGCCTACTTCGAGCAGATCGTCCCTGCCTCAGTGTCGTACTCACGCCTTGCGATCGCTGGCGATGCCGAGCGGCCCTACGCCGCGACGTTCTGTGCACGATCACAAGACAATCCGCATGGTTGTATAGCGGGCACGTTTATCGCAATTCATGATTCCAAGTCTCCGACAGCAAGCGCGTGGCCGCTCTACACTGAAGGATGGGCACGCAAAGGCTCGCATCCAGAAGGGGTGGTTGTTGCTGAAGAACTCGCCATCATCGAGCAGCGTGATGCGTGTATAGACATCGATCCATTCCACATTACGCGCTACGGGCAGACAAACGGGCAGCGGATCGGAATCGGTAAGCCAGAAGCGAACGGGGGCGAGGTCAGCGCATTTGCCGCATGGCTTTCTGCTGAAACAACAGGCAAAGCTCTCGCCCGCATGGGACTGGTCATCGGCGCACTGGCTCTCAAGCTCTATGATGGCATCGGTCGTGCAATCAACCTTGCCCGTAATCATGCAATCGTTTGGTGGAGTATGCACGGCCCGGTGTCGATGATTGTATGCGACACCGGAAGCCCGGACATGAAGGTGGCCATCAGGCTGGGCAACGGCGCTATCCACTTTGAAGACCCGAAGGGGCAAAGCCAGTTCTCGTTCAATCTCCTGAACGGTGTATTTTATATGGGTGCAAATGCTGTCGGTCCTAACGGGACGCTCTACTTTTGGGCTGGCGGCAGGCGCTATGCAGTGAAGGCGACACCAGCATGAAGCAGTTCTTGATCGCCATCGACCAACTTATCAACGTGCCGGTCTTCATCCCCGGCGACGGCTTCGGCATGGCTGACGAGACCATCAGCGCACGCCTGTTCCGCTGCCACCTGCAAGGGCTGGTCTCCGACCGCTGGTATCGCGCCATCGACGCGGTGATTTTTTGGGACGACGCTCACTGCTATGAAAGTTGGCGTAGTGAATTTGAGCGTAGGCAATTGCCTGGGCATTACTCCACGGGGGAACCCGAATGATCCTCGAAGCGCTCACGCTCAAAGGAAAGCTCATTGCCGCCGGTATCGCTGCGGTGGTCATCGGAGCACTGCTGTTCGCGTTCTGGTCGTTTGCGTGGAGCAATGGCTACACGGCTGGAGCACTGAGCAACGCGGAACCCCTTGCAGCTTGCAAGACAACACTCTCACAAGTGGAGGCAGCCCATGAATCACTGGCAAAAGAAAATGAGCAACAACGACTTCTATCAGACCGACTGGTTGAAGACGTTTCGAACGCTTGGGATTCTGCTCTGCGCAGTGCTGGTAGTCGGATCACTTACCGGGTGCGCGACAGAAAAGATTGTGGTGCGGGAGAAATGCACGTACCCGATGCCACCGGACAACCTGATGCAGCAGCCGCAAAGCCTGAAGTGGATCAGGCCGGAACTGTTGCCCTTACCGTCGAGCAAATAAACGACCGACTGAATACGTTCGAGCGTGATGCCGCACAACTGGCGCACTTGATAGCTTTCATCAACAAGCAGCGAGAGATTCACAAATGAGACAGAATGGAAATGATGGGGAACCCGATATGGAGCGACGAACCGAGCGCTGGCATGTCGGCAAGGAAATCCCGCTCGCGCTGATCTTCGCCATCGCCGTGCAGACCATCGGCGCGATCTGGTGGGCCGCCGGCATCAGCAACAAGCTCGACACGCTGGCCCTGCAGGTGTCGGAGATTCGGTCCGAGCGCTACACCCGCGAAGATGCGCGGCGTGACAATGCCCTGGTCCAGCAGCGTTTCAGCGATATGGAACGCCGCATGGCAGTGTGCGAAAACAGGCACATCGACAGCCGGGAGCGTCGATGAACTGCCTAACCTACGCGCTCAAAAAATGGGCCAGCGATGGCGGCTACATCATGATCAGACGCTCGCAGTTGCGAGTCATGTTCCCGCGCCCGCTGTGGCATCCGGTTCATCTGGTGCCGCACTTCCTGCATAGAACGCACGATCACTTCGTCACGCAATACGTTCCGACCGATGAGCAGAAGGCCGAGCACCTGCGGCTCGGATTGTGGCGCGCGTGGCTCGATCTGTGGAGTTTTCAGGGTCACGTTATTGGTGACGATCAACCTATTTCAAAGGAGTAATAAACATGAGCAGATACGCCCACGCCGACGTCCTCGACAACGGCCCGCAGTACATCAAGACCAACTGCAACAAAGTCATTTTGATGTCCGCCTACACCAGCACCTACGCCACCGCGAACGGCGCGAACAAGGTCGCAGAAGCGACGCTCGTCACGGGTGACTTTGCCATCGCAGGCGCAGACGGCGCAGCGCGCGTACTGACTGCTACGCTGACCGGCAAGTCAGGCGGCAATGCGCTGCAAACGGTCAATCCTGGTACTGACATGCACATTGCCTTCGTTGATACCACGACCTCAAAGGTGCTGTACGTCACCGAGGAATCGAGCGATCAGGCCGTGACATCCGGCAACCCGGTGCAGTTCAACAGTAACCCGACCTACACCAGCGGCCAGCCGACTGCTTAAGGATCGAATCATGGCACTTATTGACGACATCCGCGCCCTGCCGCCCGGGCTGTTGGCGGCGCGCGACACGCAGGCCATCGCGGACGCGCTATCGGCCGGACGCACGCGGCTGGTTCCGATGGAGATCGGTAACGGGC
>ERZ1645187.4910-NODE-4910-length-10601-cov-249.592262_pt1 | contig 10601 bp, 7 predicted proteins | sample MGYA00575352_ERZ1645187 | MGnify/ENA primary metagenome ERZ1645187 (study PRJEB40837, sample SAMN11349314) | freshwater sediment metagenome | isolation source: river sediment | host: Sediment | place: India: Wazaribad , New Delhi | collected 2017-02-21 ...
GAAGCCGAGCGACATGATCCGGTCGCAGAAGATCACCGTCTCCTTCTGACCGCAGATGCGGTAGACGGCGTCGATCATGCCCGAGATGTTCTTCTTCGTCATCTGCTGGTTGCAGATGTCGAAAGTGATGCCCGGGTGCTTCGGCAGCAGGTCACCGATGAACATACGACCCGGAGTGGTCTCGTAGATCTTGGTGTAGGGCTTGCCGTCGGGGCCGATGTTGGTCACACGGCCGCGGATCTTGGTGTGGAGGGTGATCGCCTTGGTCTCGAGCGCGTGCTGCATCTCGCCGAGGTTGGCGAAGGCCATGCCCTCGCCCGGCTCGTTGGCGTTCATCAGCGACAGGTAGTAGAGGCCGAGAACGATGTCCTGCGACGGCACGATGATCGGCGCGCCGTTCGCCGGGTGCAGGATGTTGTTGGTCGACATCATCAGCACGCGCGCTTCCAGCTGGGCCTCGAGGCTCAGCGGAACGTGCACGGCCATCTGGTCGCCGTCGAAGTCGGCGTTGAACGCGGTGCAGACCAGCGGGTGGAGCTGGATCGCCTTGCCCTCGATCAGCACCGGCTCGAAGGCCTGGATGCCGAGGCGGTGGAGGGTCGGGGCGCGGTTCAGCATCACCGGATGCTCGCGAATGACCTCGTCGAGGATGTCCCAGACCTCGGGACGCTCCTTCTCGACCAGCTTCTTCGCCTGCTTGACGGTCGAGGACAGGCCCTTGGCGTCGAGACGCGAGTAGATGAACGGCTTGAACAGCTCGAGCGCCATCTTCTTCGGCAGGCCGCACTGGTGCAGCTTGAGTTCCGGGCCGACGACGATGACCGAACGGCCGGAGTAGTCGACGCGCTTGCCGAGCAGGTTCTGGCGGAAGCGGCCCTGCTTGCCCTTCAGCATGTCGGCGAGCGACTTCAGCGGACGCTTGTTGGCGCCGGTGATGACGCGGCCGCGACGGCCGTTGTCGAACAGGGCATCGACCGCTTCCTGAAGCATGCGCTTCTCGTTGCGGATGATGATGTCCGGGGCGCGCAGTTCGATCAGCCGCTTCAGACGGTTGTTGCGGTTGATGACGCGGCGGTAGAGGTCGTTGAGATCCGACGTGGCGAAGCGGCCGCCGTCGAGGGGGACGAGCGGGCGCAGATCCGGCGGGATGACCGGCACGACGGTGAGGATCATCCACTCGGGACGGTTGCCCGACTCGATGAAGGACTCGACCAGCTTCAGGCGCTTGGCGAGCTTCTTCGGCTTCAGGTCACCGGTGGCTTCGGCGATGTCGACGCGCAGTTGATCGGCGAGCTTGGGCAGGTCCATCGCCGAGAGCATGTCGCGGATCGCCTCGGCGCCGATCTGGGCGGTGAAGCTGTCCTCGCCGTAGTCGTCCTGGGCCTTGAGGAACTCGTCCTCGCTCAGGAGCTGGTGCAGCTTGAGGGGGGTGAGGCCGGGCTCGGTGACGACGTAGTTCTCGAAGTAGAGGATGCGCTCGAGGTCCTTGAGCGTCATGTCCATCAGCATGCCGATGCGGCTCGGCAGCGACTTCAGGAACCAGATGTGGGCGACGGGGGCGGCGAGCTCGATGTGGCCCATGCGCTCGCGACGAACGCGCGACAGCGTCACTTCGACGCCGCACTTCTCGCAGATGACGCCCTTGTACTTCATGCGCTTGTACTTGCCGCACAAGCACTCGTAGTCCTTGATCGGCCCGAAGATGCGGGCGCAGAACAGACCGTCACGCTCCGGCTTGAAGGTCCGGTAGTTGATCGTCTCGGGCTTCTTGATCTCGCCGTAGGACCAGGAGAGGATCTTCTCAGGAGAGGCGATCGAGATCCGGATGGCGTCGAAGACCGGCGCCGTCGGGGTCTGGGGCGAGAAGATGTTCATCACGTCTTGATTCATCGGGCGGTCTCCTTCGGTGATCGGCCCGCTCCCGTCGCCGCAACGGGGAGCACGAACACCCGAGATTTCCTGTCACTCGGCTCGGATCCGAAGCGGCGCGAACGCCCATCGCCGGATCCCTTCCACACGCATCACCACGGAACGCGGTGCGGGCCCCCTGCCCGGCGCGACGCCGGTCGGGGCCCGCCCGTTCGGCGGCGGATCACTCCGCCGCCTGGGCTTCACCCTCTTCGCCCCCGGGTCGACCCGGCACACCCACCAGTTCGACGTTGAGGCCGAGCGACCTCATTTCCTTCACGAGCACGTTGAAGCTCTCGGGGATGCCGGCTTCGAAGGTGTCGTCGCCGCGGACGATCGCCTCGTAGACCTTGGTGCGGCCGGCCACGTCGTCCGACTTCACCGTCAGCATCTCCTGCAGCGTATAGGCCGCGCCATACGCCTCGAGCGCCCAGACTTCCATTTCGCCGAAGCGCTGGCCACCGAACTGGGCCTTGCCGCCCAGCGGCTGCTGGGTGACGAGCCTGTAGGGTCCGATCGACCGGGCGTGGATCTTGTCGTCGACCAGGTGGTGCAGCTTCAGCATGTAGATGTAGCCGACCGTGACCTTGCGGTCGAACTGGTCGCCGGTGCGGCCGTCGAACAGAGTGACCTGACCCGAATGGGCCAGACCCGCCTTGTCGAGGGCCGCCTCGATGTCGTGCTCCTTGGCGCCGTCGAAGACCGGCGTGGCGATCGGCACGCCCTTCTTCACCGTCTCGGCGAGACGGACGACCGAGGCGTCGTCGTAGGAGCCGGGCTGCTCACCCTTGAGGTTGTCGCCGTAGATGTCCTGGATCTCCGCGCGCAGCGGGGTGAGGTCCCCGTTCTTGCGGTAGGCTTCCAGCATCGCGTCGATCTTCTTGCCCATGCCGGCGCAAGCCCAGCCGAGATGAGTCTCGAGGATCTGACCGACGTTCATGCGCGAGGGCACACCGAGCGGGTTCAGCACGATGTCGACGTTGGTGCCGTCCTCGAGGTACGGCATGTCTTCGACCGGCACGATCCGCGACACGACACCCTTGTTGCCGTGACGGCCGGCCATCTTGTCGCCCGGCTGGATCTTGCGCTTGATGGCGACGAAGACCTTGACCATCTTCATCACGCCCGGGGGCAGCTCGTCACCGCGCTGCAGCTTCTCCACCTTGTCGATGAAGCGCTGCTCGAGGCGCTTGCGGCTCTCGTCGTACTGACCGCGCAGGGCTTCGATCTCGCCCATCAGCTTCTCGTCGCCGATGGCGAACATCCACCACTGCGACCGCGGATACTCCTCGATCAGCTCCTGGGTGAGGACCTGTTCCTTCTTGAAGCCCTTCGGGCCGGAGACGGCGGTCTTGCCGATCAGCATCTCGGTCAGACGACCGTAGACGTTGCGGTCGAGGATCGCCTGCTCGTCGTCACGGTCCTTGGCGAGACGCTCGATCTCCTCGCGCTCGATCGCCATGGCGCGTTCGTCCTTCTCGACGCCGTGGCGATTGAACACACGCACCTCGACGATCGTGCCCTGCACGCCCGGGGGCACGCGGAGCGACGTGTCGCGGACGTCGGAGGCCTTCTCGCCGAAGATGGCGCGGAGCAGCTTCTCTTCCGGCGTCATCGGGCTCTCGCCCTTCGGCGTGATCTTGCCGACCAGGATGTCGCCCGGACGGACTTCCGCGCCGATGTAGACGATGCCGGCTTCGTCGAGGTTCTTCAGAGCCTCTTCGGAGACGTTCGGGATGTCGCGGGTGATCTCTTCCGGACCGAGCTTGGTGTCACGGGCCATCACCTCGAACTCTTCCAGATGGATCGAGGTGAAGACGTCGTCCTTGACGATGTTCTCGGAGAGAAGGATCGAGTCCTCGAAGTTGTAGCCGTTCCACGGCATGAAGGCGACGAGGACGTTGCGGCCGAGCGCCAGATCGCCGAGATCGGTCGAGGGACCGTCGGCGATGATGTCGCCCTTCTCGATGACGTCGCCGACACGCACCAGCGGACGCTGGTTGATGCAGGTCGACTGGTTCGAGCGCTGGAACTTCATCAGCCGGTAGATGTCGACGCCGGACTTGGCCGGATCGAGATCTTCCGTGGCGCGGATGACGATACGGGTGGCGTCCACCTGATCGACGATGCCGCCGCGCTTGGCACCGATGGCGGCGCCGGAGTCACGGGCGACGACCGCCTCCATGCCGGTGCCGACGAAGGGCGCCTCGGCGCGCACCAGCGGCACGGCCTGACGCTGCATGTTGGAGCCCATCAGCGCGCGGTTGGCGTCGTCGTTCTCGAGGAACGGGATCAGCGCCGCGGCGACGGAGACCAACTGCTTCGGCGACACGTCCATGTAGTCGACGCGGTCGACCGGCACCATCAGCGGCTCGCCGGCGTGACGGCAGACGATCAGCTCTTCGGTGAGGCGGTTGTCCTTGTCGAGCACGGCGTTCGACTGGGCGACGTAGTGCTTGTACTCCTCGGTCGCCGACAGATAGACGACCTCGTCGGTCACCCGGCCGTCGCGGACCTTGCGGTACGGAGCCTCGATGAAGCCGTACTTGTTGACGCGCGCGAAGGTGGCGAGCGAGTTGATCAGACCGATGTTCGGGCCTTCCGGCGTCTCGATCGGGCACATGCGGCCGTAGTGGGTCGGATGCACGTCGCGGACTTCGAAGCCGGCGCGCTCACGGGTGAGACCGCCCGGTCCGAGCGCCGAGAGACGGCGCTTGTGGGTGATCTCGGAGAGCGGGTTGGTCTGGTCCATGAACTGCGAGAGCTGCGAGGAACCGAAGAACTCGCGCACCGCGGCGGCCGCGGGCTTGGCGTTGATCAGGTCCTGCGGCATGACGGTGTCGATCTCGACCGACGACATGCGCTCCTTGATGGCGCGCTCCATGCGGAGCAGGCCGACGCGATACTGATTCTCCATCAGCTCGCCGACCGAGCGGACACGGCGGTTGCCGAGGTTGTCGATGTCGTCGATCTCGCCCTTGCCGTCGCGCAGGTCGAGCAGGGTGCGGATCACCGCCAGGATGTCGTCCTTGCGGATGGTGCGCACGGTGTCCTCGACCTGGAGGTCGAGGCGCATGTTCATCTTGACGCGGCCGACCGCCGAGAGGTCGTAGCGCTCGGCGTCGAAGAACAGCGAATGGAACATCGCTTCCGCCGTCTCGATGGTCGGCGGCTCGCCCGGACGCATCACCCGGTAGATGTCGAAGAGCGCGTCCTCGCGGGTCTCGTTCTTGTCGACGGCCAGCGTGTTGCGGATGTAGGCGCCGGTGTTGACGTGGTCGATGTCGAGGACCGGGATCTCGAGGTAGCCGAGATCGAGGATCTGACGGATCAGCTTCTCGGTCAGCTCCTGGCCGGCTTCGGCGTGGACGAGACCGGTCTTCAGATCGACGATGTCGTCCGAGAGGTACTGGCCGACGACGTCCTCGTCGTTGACCTTGAGGGCCTTGAGGCCCTTCTCGGCGAGCTGGCGGGCGGCGCGGGCGGTGAGCTTCTTGCCGGCCTCGAGGATGATCTCGCCACTGTCGGCATCGATCAGGTCGGTCGTCGCCTTGTAGCCGCGCATGCGCGCCGGATCGTAGGGCACGCGCCAGGACGAGCCGGAGCGCTCGTAGGAGAGCTTGTTGTAGAACGTGCCGAGGATCGCCTCGCCGTCCATGCCGAGGGCGAAGAGCAGCGACGACACCGGGATCTTACGGCGACGGTCGATGCGCGCGTAGACGATGTCCTTGGCGTCGAACTCGATGTCGAGCCAGGAGCCGCGATAGGGGATGATGCGGGCGGCGAACAGGAGCTTGCCCGAGGAATGGGTCTTGCCCTTGTCGTGGTCGAAGAACACGCCCGGCGAGCGGTGCATCTGCGAGACGATGACGCGCTCGGTGCCGTTGACGATGAAGGTGCCGTTGTCGGTCATGAGCGGCATGTCGCCCATGAAGACGTCCTGCTCCTTGATGTCCTTGACGGACTTGGCGCCGGTGTCCTCGTCGACGTCGAACACGATGAGGCGGAGCGTGACCTTCAGCGGGGCCGCGAAGGTCATGCCGCGCTGACGGCACTCGTCGACGTCGTACTTCGGCGGCTCGAATTCGTAGCGCACGAACTCGAGCAGGGCCTTGCCCTGGAAGTCGGAGATCGGGAAGACCGACTTGAAGACGGACTGCAGGCCCTCGTCCGGGCGACCGCCCTTGGGCTCGTCCACCTGCAGGAATTGGTCGTAGGACGCCTTCTGCACCTCGATGAGGTTGGGCATCTCCGCCACTTCCCGGATGGATCCGAAGAACTTGCGGACTCGTCTACGACCGTTGAACGTCTGGGCCATTGTCGTCCTCGCTCGGGTAACCGACGGCAATCCGGAGTTCCCGTCGATCGGACGTCGTCCGGTCTTCGGGGGCTCGGGAGCACCGCCGTCTCCCACTTCCCACAGGGCTTCCGCCGCATCTCTCCGAAGTGGTCGGGCCGCCGCCCCACACCCTCCAGTAGACACGATTCTCGTCAGTTCGGCGCGCCGATCATAGAGCGCCGAAAATCCCGGGCCGCGGAACCGCGACCCGGGATGTTCGTGGAGACGCGGGCGCGGAGCCCGCGGCACATCACTTGAGCTCGACCTTGGCGCCGGCGCCTTCGAGCTGCTTCTTGATCTTCTCGGCCTCGTCCTTGCCGATGCCTTCCTTGACCGCCTTCGGAGCGCCCTCGACGAGGTCCTTGGCCTCCTTGAGGCCGAGGCCGGTGATCGCGCGCACTTCCTTGATCACGTTGATCTTGTTGGCGCCCGCGTCGATCAGCATGACGTTGAACTCGGTCTGCTCTTCGACCGGAGCGGCGGCGGCGGCCGGGCCGGCGGCGGCGGCGACGGCCACCGGAGCGGCGGCGGAGACGCCCCACTTCTCTTCGAGCATCTTCACGAGCTCGGCGGCCTCGAGGATGGTCAGGGCGGACAGGTCGTCCACGATCTTGGCGATATCGGCCATTTTTCAACTACCTTCTGAGTTCGGTTCGATCGGTTCTTCGAATGACGCGAAGACGGCTCACGCCGCCTGGTCCTTGTCGGCGCGCGCCTGGATGACGCGAGCGAGCGCACCGGCGGGAGCGGCCAGCACCGAGGCCAGCTTGGTGGCCGGCTGGTTGATGACGCCCGCGATCTTGGCGCGCAGTTCTTCGAGCGACGGCAGATCGGCCAGAGCCTTGACGCCGTTGGCGTCGAGGGCCTGCTTGCCGAGGCCGCCGCCAAGGATCACGAACTTGTCGTTGCCCTTGGCGAATTCCGACGCGACCTTGGGGGCGGCGACGGGATCCTTCGCAGAAAGGATCACGGTCGGGCCCTTGAACAGGTCGGCCATGTGCTCGAGTTCGGTGCCGACGAGAGCCAGCTTGGCGAGACGGTTCTTCGCGACCTTGACGGTGCCACCAGCGGCACGAACCTTCCCGCGCAGAGCGGTCATGTTCGCCACGGTGAGCCCCGCGTACTTCGCGACCACAACGGAGCCAGTCGTCTTGAACTGGACGTTGAGGGACGCGACGAGATCGCGCTTTTCGGCTCTATCCACGATAGCCTCTTACACCTCATGACCCCTTCGAGCGCACTCGACGAGGCCGGTTGCAGGGGGCGCGTCCGGTTGCCCTTCCGCGCCACTTCGCTTCCTGTCCCCTCCGCCTCGGATCACTCCGGTCAGAGGTGCAACGGTCCGAACCGATCGCGTGGGTGAGCGGGTCGACCCCGGTCCCACGGAATTCGTTCCTTCCCGCCTCGTGCAGGCCCCTCGGATCGCACCCGAGTTCGACGGATTAAGCGGTACGGGTCACCCCGGCCACGCCTGCAGTCTCGGACAGAGACCCCCTCCCCTCCCCCTCGCGGGGTGCGGCTCAGGAGCCCTTCCGGCACGACGGAAACCGCGCCGGAAGTCTTCCATCGATCACACGAGGCGATCGATCGAATTCGGTCGTCGCCTCAGTGGGCGACGTGGACCGACGCCGGGTCGATCTTGACGCCGGGGCCCATGGTCGAGGACACCGCGACGCGCTGGACGTAGGTGCCCTTGGCGCCGGTCGGCTTGGCCTTCTGCACCGCCTCGGTGAAGGCGCGGATGTTCTCCATCAGCGCTTCGGTGGTGAAGGAGGCCTTGCCGACGCCGGCGTGGACGATGCCCGCCTTCTCGGCACGGAACTCGACGGCGCCGCCCTTGGCATCGGTCACCGCCTTGGTGACGTCCATGGTGACGGTGCCGACCTTCGGGTTCGGCATCAGGCCGCGCGGGCCGAGCACCTTGCCGAGACGGCCGACCAGCGGCATCAGGTCCGGGGTGGCGATGCAGCGATCGAAGTCGATCTTGCCGCCCTGGATCTCGGCGAGCAGGTCTTCGGCGCCGACGATGTCGGCACCGGCGGCCTTGGCCTCGTCGGCCTTGGCGCCGCGGGCGAAGACGGCGACGCGGACGGTCTTGCCGGTGCCGTTCGGCAGGTTGCAGACGCCGCGGACCATCTGGTCGGCGTGACGCGGGTCGACGCCGAGGTTCATGGCGATCTCGACGGTCTCGTCGAACTTGGCGGAAGCGCGATCCTTGATCATCTTCACGGCTTCTTCGAGGCCGTAGAGCTTGATCGGATCGATGCCCTCACGGGACTTGGCGACGCGCTTGGCGATCTTCGGCATCGTCTCACTCCACCACACGAAGGCCCATGGACCGCGCAGTGCCCTCGATCATCTTCGCCGCGGCGTCGATGTCGTTGGCATTGAGGTCCTTCATCTTCTTCTCGGCGATCTCCTTGACCTGGGCCTGGGTGACCTGGCCCACGAAGGAGCGACCGGGCGTCTTGGAGCCGGAGCCGGGCTTCTTCTTGGTCTCGAGCTTGGCCGCCTGCTTCAGGAAGAACGACGCCGGCGGGGTCTTGAACTCGAAGGAGAACGACTTGTCGGTGAAGTAGGTGATCACCACCGGGGTCGGCTGACCCTTCGGCATTTCCGCGGTCTTCGAATTGAAGTCCTTGCAGAACTGCATGATGTTCAGGCCGCGCTGACCGAGCGCGGGACCGATCGGCGGCGACGGATTGGCAGAACCCGCCGGCACCTGGAGCTTGATGTAGCCCTGTACCTTCTTCGCCATTGCATGGCTCCCAAATGGACCACGTCGACGTCGTCTTCACGGTGTCCTCGGAGGTGGCGGTCGGGTCGCCCGGGGCCTGACGAAGAGCCCGAGGGAACCTCCCGCCCACCCGCTTCCCCCGATCGTCGCGACGAGGGATCACGGGCGTTCGAAACCGGAGACGGCGACCTCCGAAGAGGCCTCGCTCCGGTGGCCCGGCGACCGGCGGTTAACCGCCGCGATCGACCATGGCCGATAGAGGCCGACCCCACCACTCGCGCGGTGCGGGCGACCTCCGAAGCACGCCGGGATCAGATCTTTTCGACCTGCCCGTATTCCAGATCCACCGGCGTGGCGCGACCGAAGATCGACACGGCGACCTTGAGGCGCGCGCGCTCTTCGTCGACTTCCTCGACGACGCCGTTGAACGAGGCGAAGGGACCGTCCGCGACGCGGACGCTCTCGCCGATTTCGAAGGAGATCGAGGGCTTGGGCCGCTCGACGCCGTCCTGAACCTGCTGGAGAATGCGCAGCGCCTCGGCCTCGGCGATCGGCATCGGCTTGTTGTCCGAACCGAGGAAGCCGGTGACCTTGGGCGTGTTCTTGATCAGATGGAAGACCTGATCGGTGAGCTCCGCCTTCACCAGCACGTAGCCGGGGAAGAACTTGCGCTCGGCGTCCACCTTGCGGCCACGACGCACCTCGACGACCTTCTCGGTCGGCACCAGAATCTGCTCGAACTGGTCGGTCAGACCGTTCTGCGCGGCGCGCTCACGGATCGACTCGGCGACCTTGTTCTCGAAGTTCGAGTAGGCGTGGACGATGTACCAGCGCTTGGTCATGAAACTCTCCGCCGGACGCCGTCAGTGCCCGAGACCGAGGATGAGGGACACGCCCCACCCCATCAGCTGATCGGCCACGAGAAAGAACAGGGCAGCGATGAAGGCCATCGCGACCACCATGAGGGTCGTGATGCCCGTTTCGTTACGGGTCGGCCAAGACACCTTGGCGACCTCGTCGCGAACCTGCTGCACGAAGTTGAAAGGATTGCTCTTGGCCATCCGCCGCTCACGACAGGCAGGCGCGGAAGGGGGTATCCCCTCGCGCGCCTCGCTGGGACGATCTACGTAATGCGTCTACGAGGAAAGGACAAGAGCAATTCGACTGGCAGGGGCAGTAGGACTCGAACCTACGACCCTCGGTTTTGGAGACCGATGCTCTACCAACTGAGCTATACCCCTATAGGCACAGTCGAATTTGGGCTCTCGCCGCTTCTCGCCGCACCCTCGACGACGTCGTCTGAGGTGCGGCGAAAACTCGTAGTCCGCTCTCGGCGGACCCTTTCGGGTCCTGTCCGCGACCCTGGGGCCGGCGGGCGGATCGGGATGCCCTAAAGCCTCCCGATTCGGAAGTCGATGGGCGCCGCCTGCGGCACCCGAGGATCATCAGGCGATGATCTCGGCGACGACGCCGGCGCCGCCTCCGTTCGCGGTTGGCCGCGGACGACTCGGCGCCGAGATCATCGTCAGGCGATGATCTTCGCCACCACGCCTGCACCAACCGTGCGGCCGCCTTCACGGATGGCGAAGCGGAGCTTCTCTTCCATGGCGATCGGCA
>ERZ1645187.4912-NODE-4912-length-10600-cov-4.024467_pt1 | contig 10600 bp, 11 predicted proteins | sample MGYA00575352_ERZ1645187 | MGnify/ENA primary metagenome ERZ1645187 (study PRJEB40837, sample SAMN11349314) | freshwater sediment metagenome | isolation source: river sediment | host: Sediment | place: India: Wazaribad , New Delhi | collected 2017-02-21 ...
ATCATCAGAGCCTGCATTAACATCTGTGTAGGTAGATTTTGCAGGAAAAACAGCCGCCACATCAACCAAATCTGACCAATCTTCATCACCTGGATATTTGTACTGTATGATTGTGCCCGACATTTGGAGCTCTGTAACACCCCCACCAGCCAAAGGAACCACCATTTTAACACCACCGGCCAAAAGCTTAACCACATAGGCAATTGCATCAGCCTGATTGAGAACAATCGTATCCAGGTCAATTTCGTTCAAGGTAGGGACCTTACCCGCCACCCGGCTTTTCTTTAGTTTCCAGTAGCTCATTGCGCCCAGTTTAAGCGTTCGTACTCAATTTCAACGGTGCCAGGCTCGTAGTTGCGCTCTGTGCGGTCGAGATCGCTGTTGCGGATCATCACCGGGCTGAGCACACCGTTAAGCATCTCCCACACATCTTCGCTGATCATCAGATCATTCAGCCAGCGTTTTTCGTTTGCCTGCAGCCAGCCGGTGTTCACTGTTTCAACCTCTTTTAGCTCGATGTTGTAGGCATAACGGCTGATGCGCTCCGGAGCCAGCTGGTCATACACACGCTCGGCAATCTTAGCCGTGCGTTCGCTCAAGGCATCGGCTTCACCGGTGCAGGCAAGCACATCATAGCCGCCCAGGCTGGTACGGAAAATGATATATCTGACATCATTATAAGGTGTATGATCCACCAGGTAACTGCGTGTTTTACCACCGATCGTAACGGTGTAGCTCACCGCTTGCTTTGAAGGGTTAACGGCTGCAATGCCAAGGGCAGTGTAGCCAACCGGCAGGCTGGCCACTTCGAGCGTCTGCGCTGCAATGCTGATAGAAGGCGAGTGGCTTGCCGTTGTTCCATCGCTGTAGGTGATCACCACGGCAGGGCTGTAGGTGGCCGAGCTGGGTGCAATAAAGTAAAGCACCTCAGGCTGATCGGGCAGCACCCGCTTGGGCTGCGACGGATACCAACTCAGAAAGATATTGGCAGACAGCCATGCCGCAAAATTGGCATACACAGCCCGAAACTCATGCTGCTTCCATTTTGGAACCGTGCCCAGCAACACATTGATGCTTTCGTCGGTAGTGGCTTCGGGCACCGGTGGGTTGCCATAGTATTCAGAAAACTGAATCATAAACTGCCTGCAGCAGTTTTCGTGCACAAAAGCCGTTTGTTTGAATTCGACCGAAAGCTCAGGCTTAAAATACTCTCGAAGATCGAACACAGCCTCGTCATCACTATTGAGCTTTAGCAGCTCGCGCTGGCCGGCAACGGGCTCTGCCATGATTTTGAAGAATGGCTCGTCAAACATATTGCTCGTGGCCTTGAAAACGATAGGCAACCCTTGCAAACAAACCAGATCGGGCGTTTGGGTGATGGTGATCATACGCTTTGCGATTTTTTGTAGCAAAGCTACCGGCACTCAAGGCGCATGCAAAGGACAAAAAAGCCCCACCGGGAGGCGGGGCCAAACTGCAACCTGGCGGGGTGCCTGTTATGACAACATCAAAACAGGACTATGCAGCTATGTGTTTAATGTTTTTCTGATTTACATTTTTTGCAAAAAACATCAGACTGAATGTTTTCTGTTTTGCAGTTATCACAAAACCATTTATCAGGAATAATATTATCTGGATGCTTTGGTTTTAAAATCTCGATCAACTCACGCTGATTGCGCAATAAATCTGCAATGCCATAATACCAAAGGAAAAATTTACGGAGAAGCAGCATAATCAGTGTTGAAATAACCACACCAACAATGATGATTGAAATTGTTTCTGTTTTCATAAATTTTATAATAAATTAGGACTGTAAACTTATGCAAATTATTTTCTATTTGAACAAAATTCTTATAAAAAACTTAAAAAAAACACCCCGGGCATCACTGCAGGGGGTGCGGCTGTAATTATTAAACCTGTAATAAAAGTTACTTCGTCTTGCTGATGGCGCGGCTTTCCTTTGTGGCTATCTTTTTAAAGTCCTGATAAACCCAACGGCCTTCAATGCCTTTTTCCTGCAATTGTTGCACAACTTTTTCAAATCGTGCCACAGCTGCCAGCATCATCGTGGCATCGAGGCTCACATTGTGGGTGGTGCTGGTGTTGGCAGGGCTCATCATGCCGCTTGCAGCCATGGCGGCAGGCAGATTGAGGTTGCTTACAGTGCCATTTTGCTGTGCATAATTAATCAGATCAAACACGGGCCTGATGGTTGAATTGGTAGTGGCATCGGCATTGCCGACAAACTCCTGACCATGCACAACACCAACTACCTTTTTACGGCTGTGACTGCCCGTGTAACCGCCACTCTCATAGCCTTCAAATCCAGCGTTTACAAGGCCTTTCACGGCGCCAAAAGCCATTTCTATCAATCCGGCAAGAATGGCAGCACGAGCCCAGCCTGTAGCCCCCAGCGTGGCAACACTGTCGGGTTGTGCAAGGCTTTGCATGGTTGCACCTGCAATGGCTATCTGCATTTGCGATTTGAGCATATCCAGCGCAATGTTGATCTTGGCACGTGCGCCTTCTTTCAAAGCATCTTCGTTGCCGCTCATATAATCTTCCAAAGCCTGGGCACCGGTGGTGGCAAAATCAGCAAATTGTTCCATCACCTTCCGCTGGATCTCAATCTGGTTTTCGGCTGCATTGCGCTGGTTGCGCAGACGGATCTCAAGCAGTTGCTGTTCGATATCCATGGTGTCGTAGCCTAATTGTTTTCTCAACTCAAGCATGGTGAGCAGGTGAGCCACTTCCATATCTTCAAGGGCAAGGTTGTATTGCTGCTGATCAATCAACCCATCGGCACGGCTTTGGCCAAGTTTGAGTTTTTGCTCATCCATCATACGCTGTATGAAGTCTAGACCTTCTGGTTCGGGGATCGAAGGATCTTCGGGCATGTCTTTGCGGTCAACCCAGCGAATCGATTTATCTTCTTCGCCATTGAGTTGTTTCAGCAGGTTAAGCCTGAACTCATTTTGTTGTTTCCATTCTTCGAAAGCTTTTTTGTTTGCTTCGGCATATTTGGCAATTCGTTCGGCTTCGGTAAGGCCATCGCCACCGCCACCTGACATGCCAAGTGCTGTTTGGGCTGTTTGCAGATAACTTTGAAGCTTTTGTTTGTTGCCATCAATAAACCGACTCACCTCCTGCAGACGGGTAAAAGCTGCATCACGGGCTTCGGTCACAAACTTATTGTTGAGCAAAGCGCGTTTCTCTTCCTCAGTAGTTGCATTTTGTGTGACATATTTCTCCAGTTTGGCCACTTCATTTTGATAATCCTGAGCAGCAAGAAGCTTTTTATCTTCCATTTTCTCAAAATGTTCCAGTTCGGCCTGGGTGTCGGCAACAAAGCGTTCGAGCTGTGATTTGCTCATTTTGTCGATGGTGGCGCCACGTTCTTCGAGCGATGCCGTGCGGTTGAGCAGTTCTTCTGACTCAGCCAGGTATTTATTGTATTTTTTTTGCGCTTCAGCTGCTTCATTGGTTCTGCGGGCTGCCATTATCAGGTAAGTAACCATGCCGGCCAGCAAACCGGCCACGGCAGCATACGGATTCATTTTGGTGGTGGTGTTGAGCAGCTTCTGGGCTTTTTCAACCATCATTGTCCAGTAATACCATGCTTTCAGCGAAATGTTGTGGGCATTCACAACAACAGTATAGGCGGCCAGTGTTGCAGACGTAATCAGTAAAATATCGCCATAATCTTTCATAAACCTGATGAGTAGCACCAAACCATTTACAATATAACTCACGGCATTGGTGCTGAAGGTGAAGGCAGGCGCAAGATTTTTACCCAATTCTTTGGTGATCAGCATCATTTTGTTTTTAGCCTGATCGAGCTTCGAATTGTTGTTGTCGGTGTTGATGGCAGCCTGTTCGATGGCTACATTGGTACCTGTTACGGCAGTTTCATACTTTTTAAGCTCACCGATATTGTTGAGCAGGATTTTGGCCGTTGTAATGTTTTCGGTGCCAAAAAGTTTGGTAAGCTCAACCACCGAAAGCTCTTTGGCGGCAAGGTTCTCCAGTGCCGGAATTAGACCAACAATGGCCGGATTGGTGTCGTCGGCCGTTGTTTGCAGATCGAGCAATACACCTTTGAGTGTACGGCCTGCAATTTCAGGGGCAGTGATGCGTGGTGCCAGTGTTTCGATGGTAGCCACCAGGGTTTCGATGCTGATATCTGCATCGGCTGCCACCGTACCGGCTTTTTCGAAGGCTGCCGTGATGTATGGAATTTCACCGGCACCTTCTTTCGAACCTGCTGCAATGGCATTGATGATGCGGCGCGCTTCGGATGCCGGCACATTGTATTGGTTCATCACCATCGTGAGCGCATTGATGGCGGGCTCAAGCTGCGTTTTGGCAGCATTGGCCAGGATGATGGCTTCTGCTGTTCCGGCTGCCAGCGCTTCACGGTTTTTGAGCAGCTCGGGGCGGGCAGAACCTGTTTTGGTGAAAGCATCCACAATTTCGGTGGCCGATTGCCGCACTCTGATGTTGTTTTCGAGCATCGAAACAGAAAGTTCTTCTGCCCGTTTGCTCAGCCAGTCAAGGTCTTCACCCACAAGGCCGGTGAGTGCGCTCAGGTTGTCGAGGCGTTCTTCAAATTCATTAAAGGTGTTGATGGCCTGCCTGAAACCAAATACGATACCGGTGGCTGTAGCAATAAGGCCCGTGGCCATGGTAAAGTATTTGTTGAAGCCATAGGCCATTTTGTCAAAAAAACCTTTGCCGGTTTCGGTCACACCACGCAACTGCTTGTTCATGTCGCGGTATTTGGTATTGAGCAGCTCGGCCTGTTTGGCTTTTTCTTTGTAGCCAGGATCTGTCTGACCCATTTTTTTGAGCTCCATCGTGGCTTTACGGGCGGCGCGTTCGATCTCGAGCAGCGAAGCCCCGTTGATGTTTTTCAACACGGCCTCAACGCTCTGCGTTTCCATGCGCATGTTTTTCATCTGCTTGTTGACGTTTTTGAGCTCCTGATCCCACTTTTTGTAAGCTGAATGATCGTTTTTCTCAAAAGCCTCACGTTTCTTCTTTGCAAATTTATCGGCCTCATTGCCCAACCGTTTCATCTCATCAGCGGCCTGTTTGCCGTTCATGAGCACGGTTGATTGTGCTATTTCGTTTATTTTACCCCTTGCCATTATTTCGAATAGTTATGATTTTGAAGTCTGAATCCAATTTTCCACTGATTTTGTTTGGTCCAGTGACCGGGTTCTGCCCTGCGTCGTTTGTAATTTCGCATGCTGCGGGCGTTGCTGGCTTTGTGGTAGTTGCTGATGCGTTTGTCAACTGAGGCGCTGATGATGCCCACGAGCATCTTGGCCGTTTCTTCGCCATATTTCTCGGCAAGTATCTCGCCCAGGCGTTTCACCTGTGAGTAGAATACTTTTGAATACCATGGTTTGGCTCTGCGTTTGGCCGATTCGCCATTGATCATCACTTCGCCGGTGTTGCCTGCTTTAAACTCACCGCCAACGCCCATATCCACGTAAATACCGTAGTAGTTGAAGAAAAAATCGATCTTGTTTGAGTCGCCAGAAGCCTGAAAGTTCACATGCTGCAGCAGACTTTCCCACAATGCACCGGTGTTGCGCACGTTGAAATCCATCATGCGGTCTTTCCAGATGTCGAGCACAATGTCGGCCCAGGCATCGAGGGTGTCTTTTTGTATGATATTACCAGCTGCCATCCCAGTCTTCGGGGTTTACAATCAATTCGATGTGTTCGCTTACGTTTACAAAAAACATCATGCCATAGCAGAAATCGCCGATTGGGCCGATGGTTTGGTATGGAATATTGGTCATGTCAAGAAACTCCAGGCCGTGTTTGCCTTGCATTTTATGCCTGAGCATCATGCTGATGATTTTCTGGCCGATGGTTTTGGCAGTTTGCACAGCCTGATCAATCGAAGCCTGACTGGTGATGTCGGCTTCGGCCAGCACATAAAACACAAATTGCGGTTCATCGAGGTAATTATCCGACATAGCAAAATCGCCAATGGATCCATCCATGGAGTCGTTGATGAGCAGGGCAGGAAAATTGGCATTGCTCAGGCGGTCGAGCAGCTCATTCATATCATAAAGGTTTCGCACCCTGAAAAAATGCTCATTCTGCTCCGTATGCCCGATATCGTTGAGCTTGGTGGCCATGGTGCGGAAATAAGTAATGGCGTCGAAGGTCATTTTTTCATCAGTTTTTTGTTTTGCACTGCCAGGCTGTTGAGTGTTCCAAACACACTCCAGAGGTTGGCCTGATACACGGCCTCTGTTTTGGTCACATCGCCCTGGTTGAGGGTGTTCACCAGTTCGCGGTGTTTTTCGATGTCGGAGCGGTGGTCGTCGCCCACGGTGGTGTTTTCGCGCAGGGCATCGTGGGCGGCATAAAGGGCCTCGCGCGAGCCTGTGTAAAACAAAAAGATGGCGATGCGCTGCCACAGCGGCACCCTGTTGAACCAGGCTGCACGATGCATATAGCCAAAATCGTTAAAGGCTTCGCGGCGGTCGCCTTTAAAGCGGATGCTGTGCACCGGGATGCCGTTGCCCGGGCGGTAGAGCACGGCACACAGGGCATTGAGGTGGCTGATGTCGGCCGGGTGGCTCAGGTAGCGGTTGTAGGCGGCTTCGGCATGGATAAACTCGCCATAGGTGATGTTAAACAGTTTTTTGCCCGGCCCGTGCAGCTTGCGGTGGAGGCTGCGCACACAGGGCAGCAGCTGGTTGCTTAGTTCGCTGCGCTGCATGCTGAAGGCAATTCGCTGCAAAAACACACGGTAGGTGTCAACACTCATCCAGAAGGGGGTGCGGCCTTTGAGGTAGAGATAAAAGCGTATACCATCTGCCAGCCTGCTCACGGGCAAAGCCCTGATGCCTGTCCAGCGCATGAAGATAAGCTGCTGGCGGTAGGCCGGATCGGTGCCTGATGCAATGATGCGGCAGAGTGCGCGCAGCTGTGGCAGGGTGAGCTCGTTCCAGCTTTCGGGAGCTGTGAGCTTGATGGGGGTGTTGCCTGTTGCTTTCATACGCCAAAAACCGGATAGTCGTCTTCGTTGTTTTCGTGTATGGCCTCATACATCTGCTGATGGTAGAGGGTGTAAACGAGTGGCTGGCCGCGCATTTCGCTCAGGGCCATGCTCAGGAAGGTTTCGGCTATATCGGCATGTTGTGGCTCATCAATGCTCAGGGCATAGTGAGCCATGGCGCGTTGGAGCAGGGGCAGCACCAGGGTGTCGGTGCGGTTGAGCAGCAGGCGGTTGAGTTGCAGGCTGCCCACCGCAGGCACAAAGCGTTGCAGGTGGATGCGTTCCATACGGTGTTTCATGGCATAGAAGCGCAGGGGGCTTTCGTTGATGTCGTGAAAACTGTTGAACTCGGCAGCATGGCGCAGCAGGCCGTCGCGGATCAGGCTGCTTTTGTTCCAGTCGGTGTAATAGGTGTTGCTGCTGCTTTGCAGCCAAAAGAGCAGGGTATCCATGGCGTTGTTGGCAGCCTCGAGGCTGGCGGTAGCCAGGGCGCGCACACGGTCGGCGCTGGCGGGGGCAATGTTGGTGTTGCTCACAATGCCAAAGCCCGATCCGGTGAGCACCAGATCAAGAAAGGGTATGCTTTCATACAGGGTGAGATAAGCCAGTGGAGGAATCACTTTGGCAGTGAGATCGGCGGGCGGACTGCTGCCCTCCACAAGTGCCATCAGCTTGCGGCCGATGTATTTCGGAAAATGTTTCTGCCAGGCGCGGCTCTGGTGCACCTCGGTGATGCCCAGCTCCTTGATGGTGTTCACCGGCAGGTAATCTTTGAGGGTGTTTACATCAATGATGCTCATGGGTTTTGACTTATTACGGTGGTTGAACCTGTTTTTTCTTTGTCGAGGGTGGTAAGCTGGATATTGGGCACGGTGAAAAACAGATCTTCAGGCCATGCGTTGATGGCTTTGATCAGGTAGAAGGGATAGAGCAGCAGATCGCGGAAAGGCTTGAGGGTGGCCTGTTTTAAAATGAAAAGCTCGCGGGCTTCGGTGCCGTTGATGGTTTTGCTTTTGCCCGGTGCAGCGCCCACCAGCGATGGATGCACTCCCATGCCGTAGCCCATGATGTTGGCCACTTCTTCGTTGTCGGCAATGAGTTCACCACCGATGGTTTTGTTATCGATCACGTTGATTTTGATCATCGGGTAAGGCTGGCCTTTGGGATCGAGTTTCTGATGGGTGATGATGCTTTTGTTGGTGTTTTTCACGCCTTTCAAAAAGCTGTTGATGTCGGCATACTCTTTTTTGATGCGGGCTTGTTTCTCTTTGTCGGTGTTGACGCGCTCACGCTTGAACACTTCTTCAAAGTAATTTGGCCCCAGCTCAACCACGTATTTCACATTGGCGATATTGTCCAACATGGCGTTTTTGAATGGCATGATTTTCTGGCTGAAATCATACAATCCGCTTTCGATAAGCGAATACCAGTAAGGCTTAGGGTAGTAAGGCTTGCCTGGTGTGGGCATATTCACCGGCACAATGAAGCGGTTGCGTCGGGCGCTCACCTGTTTGTTTTCGTCGGCCTTCATTATCTCACGCAGGTGGCGCACCGGCGACACGCGATCGAGCACCGGAGTGTAAACCAATTTCGTTATATCCGGATTACCCTTGTGCCAGTCGGCATAATAATAGTGATATCTGATGCGGCCTTTGTCGGGACCATCAACTTCGCGTTCGCTCCATCGGCTGAACATGGCCTCTTTGCTGTTGAGCTGCACAATCTTGCGTTTTTTGCCGCTTTCGCCATTGAAGATCACCTCCGGAAACACACTGAAAAAGAAATTGAGGTCGGTAAGCTGCTCGATAAAATACAGATCGGTGCGGTTTTCTTCAAAAAACAGCCGCACTTCTGCGTTACCTTCATATGGCACATAGCGCAGCTTGTCGCCCTCGATGATGCGGCGCACAGGCATCACGCCCTCGCCATAGCCCGTGGTGATGTTAAACTGCATGTTTGGACTCATAAAATTATTGAGACCAACTTTTTCGGCAATGGTGTAGGGAAGTTTGTTGTCGTCGCCCCAATACACCACCCTTGGCAATTTAGGATGGAACTGCACCGGATCGCGGGCAGTGCTGTAGAGGGTGGTGGTTTTCGTTTCGCCGAGCACCACCAGGGCTTTCTCGCCCGGCAGGTAAACATTTGACGGGGTGATTTCGATATACTCGTTTGAATTATTTGTCACAGCATCACCTCCTTTCCGTTGAAGCGCACCATGAGCGGGGCATGAAACTTGCGAATTTCGCCGCTGGCAACAAATTTGAGGTTCACGGTGTTGCGCTCCCAATTGCTCGAGGTGCACACACAGCGGCCGCTCACCAGTTCGCCATTTTCTTTATGGATTTCGATGTCGAACTCAGGCCGTTGGATGTTTGGATCAACGGGGTCGATGAGCTGACGGATAGCACGAAGGAAAATCATAGCCTTAGAGGTTTTGCAGCAAAACTATTCGCGTGCGTTGCAAAACGAAAGGACAAAAGCCGGAAGGCAAAAAAATGCAGGCCTTAGTTGCTGCTGCTACTCACCAGCTGACGCAACCTGTTAAGCTCGGCCTTGGCAGCAAGCAGGCGTTTTTTGGCCGCCTCAAACTCGATGCTCAGTGCCTCAACAAGCACCATCTGGTTGATGATCTGCTGCTGGATTTGGATTTTGTTCATAGCCCAAAATGGAAAAAACCCAACAGATTGGCTTCGGATATTATCATCCGTCCGTTGTCTCGCGGCAACAGAAATCTATCAGGTTATCCCTTATTACGGAAAATAATAAGCAGAACATGGTTGTGATAATTTTTAAGCATCACAAAGATAGTAATTCTGAAAGCCGGAGCAAAAAAAGATCAGTCAAACTGAAGTTTGATCAGTTGCCAGTTGGCGATGTCTTCCCAGGGGCCGCCTTTGTAGCGCAGACTGGCCACATAGCTCGAGCGCACGGTGCCACCGAAAGCATTGCGCACATCCACGGCAGCCTTCACACGAAAGGTGGAGTCGCCATTGTCATCAGCCACATAGAGGCCATCCACAAACACGGCCCCGTCAGGATCGGAGAGCTGAAGCCGGGCAAACTCCTGCGAGATCAGGTAAGCATTGAAGCCATCAGGCGGAGGAGCGGTGCAGGCAGTGAGCAGAATGATGAGCAGCGGAAAGAAAAACTTTTTCATAGACATCTGGGTTTTAAAGGTGTAAAACTACCAAAAGTATGCCGAATACAAAAAAACCTTGCCGGGATGGTAAGGTTTTTTTGATGGGGTGGGTGGATGGATGTATAGTAAAAATTAATCTCTAAAAATATAAGCTTTCCAAAGCACCTTCAGTAATCTGTCAAGCTCTTCAGGATCTGCAGGCGTGCCATATTGGTCAATCACTTCAAAACCTTCATCTGCCACCTTCAGCAGCATAGGATGCTTGCCGCGAAAAAGCAGATAAATGTCGCCATCATGGCTGAAGAAAAGTTTTTTACTGAGCTTTTGCATGAGCGTGAGCAATCAAAGCATTCAATATCTCGGTATAGGTGCCTGTGTTCATCTCACGTTTACCGTTTCTGTAGTCTGACAGGTTCGTTTTGTGGAAGCCA
>ERZ1645187.4913-NODE-4913-length-10598-cov-58.117898_pt1 | contig 10598 bp, 8 predicted proteins | sample MGYA00575352_ERZ1645187 | MGnify/ENA primary metagenome ERZ1645187 (study PRJEB40837, sample SAMN11349314) | freshwater sediment metagenome | isolation source: river sediment | host: Sediment | place: India: Wazaribad , New Delhi | collected 2017-02-21 ...
CGTGGAGCGGAGGCACCGGAGCACCGACACCGTCCATCGCTCCCACCCTGAAGGGCCTCGTGGCGACGTGTATCGCCCGGGTCGAGGCGGTTCCGGTCGATGTTGCGTTTCCGCGCTGATGAACCGTTGTCGACGCCGGTCGGAAGTGCGCCGGCCCGTTCGCTCTGCTCCGGCAGCCACTTCACCATTGTCGAGCGGCGATTCGTCGCTACGACGAGGCCGCGTCGGCCGCGGACAGTCGAAATGCGAGTTCCTGAGCCGGAAACCCAAACGGTTCGGCGACGAGGGTCGCGGTCCGAGGTGCCGCCGTTCGCGTGACAAATTTCACGATATCGATATCATGGGCACCGATCGGGAGCGGGCGTACAGCGCGTCGTTTCACGAGGGAACGAAGTCGTTCCATGTTCGAATTCGTCGCCGGGCCGTGAAGTTTTCAGCATTTTCGGCGTTCGACCGTCATTTTTGAACAACACGGTCGATGTTCGAAAATCGGTAAGATGGTGGGTCGATTGAACACCTCCGACAATTCGGGAAAGAAGAAGCCGAAGGCGCCGACGATGGTCGATGTCGCGCGCGAGGCCGGCGTGTCGACGATGACGGTGTCCCGGGCACTGCGAGACGATACATCGGTTTCGGACGCGACACGGGCGAAGATACTGACCGCGGCGGAGCGCCTGGGTTACGTGCTCGATTCCACTGCCGCGGTCCTGTCGTCACGGCGCACCGGCTTCGTCGCCGTCACCATCCCGTCGATCAACAACGCCAATTTCGCCGAGACGGTACGCGGTCTTTCCGAGCGCCTGCGTGACGCGCGGCTCGAGATCCTGCTCGGCTACACCGATTACGATGTCCAGGAAGAGGAACGCCTGATCGAACAGTTCCTGCGTCGGCGGCCCGAGGCGATCGTGGTGACGGGCGGCGTCCATACCGATCGGTGCCGCCGGTTGTTGGTCAATTCCGGCGTTCCCGTCGTCGAGGTCTGGGATCTGCCGGCGAAGCCGATCGAGCATGTCGTCGGTTTCTCCAATGCCGACGCAGCAAAGTTGATGGTCGATCATTTCATCGAGCGCGGCTATCGCCACATCGCCTTCATCGGCGGTGACACGCGGCGCGATACCCGCGGCTACGAACGTCGCCGCGGCTTCGTCGAAGCGCTGGCGGCGCACGGGCTCGACGCCCGACGCCTCGTCGCATCCGGGCTACCGCCGATCTCGATGCACGAGGGCGCCGCCGCGCTCGGGGAGGTTCTGACGCGTTGGCCGGACACCGAGGCGATCATGTGCGTCTCGGATCTCTCGGCTTTCGGCGCCCTCACAGAATGCCAGCGGCGGGGGCTGCGGGTGCCGGACGACATCGCCATCGCCGGCTTCGGTGCCTACGACATCTCCGAGCATGCGGTGCCCTCGATCTCGACCATCGACGTCTCGGCACGAGAAATCGGTCGGCTCACGGGTGATACCGTCATCCGGGTGCTGAATTCGAACAGTGAATCGGGTGTCAGAATCGTCGCGCAGATCGAACCCCGGCTGATCTCGCGCGAAACGACGGCACCGGTGCGTCGGCATCGGCGGGCCGGCACGACGGCCTGAGCCCACCACACTCCGATCCGATACCGCCGTGGTGTGACGATCCTCATCCTATCGGTCGCGCCAGACACGTCGCGTTCTTCCCGGGTTCCTATCGGAACCGGGCGACCGGAGTCGGGTGCGTGAGAATACGAATGTGTGATCGATAACATTCTCATCACATAAAAAGCGACAGAAAACCGCCATGAAATGCGAGACAGACGCGGCGAATCCGTTTAAGGCGCCGTATTGAAATGTGATCGATAACATGTATGATCGACCACATCGAAATCGACCGTCTCAGCCTTCGTGGCGGAGCGATCGCAAGAACAGAATTCCAGGGAGACGCGATGGTGGCCGCCCGGCCGAGTAGTCGCTCGAATCCGATCGATCGCGCCCGTCGAAGCTCGCCGGGACCGCGGAGATGGAGCCGATACGATCCTCACCGGCGGTCCGACACGATCCTATCCTTCACGACAGTCGAGTTCATCCCGATCCGCCGGTCGGACGGCGCTCCGCCGCCTGCCGCGTGACGAACTCACCTGTCGGCCCTTCTCCGCGAGCCTACCGAGTGTCGTTCCGTCGCCCGGCAGAATCGCCACCGCGATCCGCAGGTGTCGTCCGAGGTCGCGGCGCCTTCTCCGCCGGACGGGTCTCGGTGCGCCGAAGCCGTTCGGTCCCCGCATCTTCGTCGAGCGCGACCCAGTGTCCGCGCCGACCAACCGACGAGAGCACAGGATGTCCGCCGATCTCAGCCTCTTCGACCTTTCCGGGCATCGCGCCCTGATCACCGGTTCCGGCCGTGGCATCGGTCTGGCGCTGGCGCGCGGCCTCGCCACGGCGGGCGCCAAGATCGTGCTCAACGACATCGACGAGGCCCGCGTCGCCGCCGCGGCGGAAGAGCTGCGGGCGGAGGGTTTCGAAGTCGAATGTTCGGTCTTCGACGTGACCTCGCACGAGGCCTCGGCGAAGGCGATCGCCGAGATCGAAGCGAAGGTCGGACCGATCGACATTCTGGTCAACAACGCCGGCATCCAGCGCCGCGCGCCGCTCGAGGACTTCGATCCGGCCAACTGGGACGCTATTCTCAAGGTCAACCTGTCGAGCGTCTTCAACGTCTCGCAGGCGGTCGCCCGCGCCATGATCCCGCGCGGCCGCGGCAAGATCATCAACATCTGTTCGGTGCAGAGCCAACTCGCCCGTCCGACCATCGCACCCTACGCCGCCACCAAGGGAGCGGTCGCCATGTTCACCCGGGGTCAGTGCACCGACTGGGCCAGATACGGCATCCAGATCAACGGCATCGCACCGGGTTACTTCGCCACCGAGATGAACACGGCCCTTGTCGAGAACGACGAGTTCTCCACTTGGCTGTGCAAGCGCACTCCGGCCGGTCGCTGGGGCAAGGTCGAGGAACTGGTCGGCGCGGCGGTGTTTCTGTCGTCGCCCGCCGCCGATTTCGTCAACGGCCAGGTGCTCTACGTCGACGGTGGCCTGACCGCCTGCGTGTGACGCCGTCATTTCGCCCGAAGCGGCGGGGTTCCCCTCGCCGCCTCGGGTCGGTCACGAGACCTCAGAGGGGAAGGGTCGCCAACATGAATACCAGAGCTTGTGTCATCCACGCCGAGAAGGACCTGCGGATCGACCCGGTACCGGTCGGCCGACCGGGTGCGGGCGAAGTACTGGTGCGGGTCGGCGCCGGCGGCATCTGCGGCTCCGACCTGCACTACTACAATCACGGCGGGTTCGGTGTCGTCCGTGTGCGCGAGCCGATGATCCTCGGCCACGAGGTCGCCGGGACGGTCGAGGCCGTCGGCGAGGCGGTGACGGGTCTGAAGAAGGGCGATCGGGTGGCACTCAACCCCAGCCGCCCCTGCGGTCGTTGTCGCTTCTGTCTGGCGGGCGAACAGCAGCATTGCCTGGACATGTGGTTCTGGGGCTCCGCCATGCGGTTCCCCCACAGCCAGGGCGCCTTCCGCGAGCACATCGTCATCGAGGCGTTCCGATGCGAACCGGTCGGGGACGAGGTTAGCCTCGGCGAGGCGGCCTGCTGTGAGCCGCTCTCCGTCGCCCTCCATGCGGTGCGTCAGGCCGGATCGATCGCCGGGCGGCGAGTGCTCGTCACCGGCGCCGGGCCGATCGGCGCCCTCACCGTCGCAGCCGCCCGCCAGGCCGGCGCTCTCGAAGTGGTGTCGACCGATCTCCACGACGAAGCGCTCGCCAAGGCGACCGCCATGGGGGCGACCGCCATCGTCAACGTCGGTGCCGGTCCCGGGCTCGCCCGCGACGACTTCACCGCCGAGAAAGGCTACTTCGACGTCGCGATCGAGTGCACCGGCGCCGCACCGGTGCTCGCGAGTGTCCTGCCGGTCGTTCGCCCGCGCGGCACCATCGTCCAGGTCGGTGTCGGTGGCGACGTCTCGTTGCCGCTCGGCAGCATCGTCGGCAAGGAGTTGGCGCTGCGCGGCGCCTTCCGCTTCCACGAGGAATTCGCCGTCGCCGCCCGCCTGATCAAGGACCGGCGCATCGACGTCTCGCCGATCATCACCGGCGCCCTGCCGCTCGCCGACGCCGTCGCGGCTTTCGAGATGGCATCCGACCGCCGCACCCATTCCAAGGTGCAGCTGCTCTTCGACTGAGACGGGCTGCGCGCATCCCGCCTCGGCACGGGTCGAGGTGGGAGCGTCGGCTCCATCCGACCGACATTTCCGGAGTTCGAGACGATGTCCCTTCCGCAGGTTCTCCAGATCGGCCCCTATCCCGAATGGGACCAGGAGCGGCTAGATGCTCATTTCGTCATGCACAAGTACTTCGAGGCGGCCGACAAGGAAGCGCTCCTCGCCGCCCGCCGCGACGACATCCGCGCCATCGCCACGCGCGGCGAACTCGGTGCGTCGCGCGCGCTGATCGAGGCGCTGCCGAAGCTCGAGATCATCTCGGTCTACGGCGTCGGCTACGACGCGGTCGATCTCGCGGCGGCCCGCGCTCGCGGCATCCGCGTCACCAACACTCCCGACGTGCTGACCAAGGACGTCGCCGATCTCGGCGTGGCGATGATGCTGTGCCTGTCGCGCGGCATGATCGGCGCCGAACGCTGGGTTCGCGACGGCAGCTGGCAGGCCAAGGGGCTGTATCCGTTGAAGAACCGAGTCTGGGGCAAGCGCGCCGGCATCCTCGGCCTCGGCCGCATCGGCTTCGAGGTCGCGCGTCGGCTGGTCGGCTTCGACATGGAGATCGCCTATTCGGACGTCGGGGCGAAGGACTACGCGCCGGATTTCCGCTTCGTCGCCGATCCGGTGGCGCTCGCGGCCGAGTCGGATTTCCTCTTCGTCACGCTCGCCGCCTCCGCCGCCACCCGCCACATCGTTGGGCACGAGGTGATCGAGGCGCTGGGTCCCGAGGGCATGCTGATCAACATCTCGCGGGCCTCCAACATCGACGAGAACGCCCTGATCGAGGCGCTCGCGGCCCGACGGCTCGGCTCCGCCGCGCTGGATGTCTTCGACGGTGAGCCGAAGATCGATCCGCGCTTCCTCGCACTCGACAACGTGCTGCTGCAGCCGCATCACGCCTCCGGTACCTACGAGACGCGCAAGGAGATGGGGCGACTGGTGTTCGACAATCTCTCCGCGCATTTCGCCGGCCGACCGCTGCCGACCGCGGTGCTGTGACGTTCCGGGGGGAACCGCCAGGATGGTTCCCTCGACGACCCTGTGAGGCCCCAAATGACTGAGCAAGCGAAGGCCGCCGTCGCCGTTCTCGGCGCCGGCATCATGGGCTCGGCGATCACCCGTCGCCTCCTCGAGACCGGTCACGCGGTTCACGTCTTCGACATAGATCCGGCCAAGGTCGAGGCCCTGGCCGGCCTCGGCGCGACGGGCCACGCCACGATCGCCTCGGCGGCGGCGAGCGCTTCCTTCGTCGTCCTCAGCCTCAACCACGCCGACATCGTCGAGCGTGTCGTCTTCGGCGCCGGTGGCGTCGCCTCGGTGGCGAAAGCCGACAAGCTTCTCGTCGACATGTCGTCGATCGACCCGGGCGCCACCCGGCGCATGGCCGAGCGGCTGATGAGCGAGACCGGCATGGCGTGGATCGACTGCCCACTCTCGGGCGGCGCTCCGGGCGCGCTCGCCGGTCGGCTGACGGTGATGGCGGGCGGGACACGCGAGAGCTTCGAGCGGGCCCGCGCGGTGATGGACGATCTCACCGCCAACTATACGCTGATGGGCGGATCAGGCGCCGGCCAGACGACCAAGCTCGTCAACCAGCTCTTCTGCGCCGTCCTCTTCGAGGCGGTGGCGGAGGCGGTGAAACTCGCCGAGGCCGGTGGCGTCGATCCGGCGGTCATTCCGACCGCGCTCGCCGGCGGACGGGCGGACTCCCGCATTCTCGCCGAGTTCATGGCGAAGTTCGCCGCCCGCGACTATGCGCCGACCGGTCGAATCGAGAACATGCTCAAGGACCTCGAGGCGGTGCAGTCCTTCGCCCTGTCGACCCGTACGCCGTTGCCGATGACCGCGGTCGTCGCGGAGATCCATCGGCTCCTTCAAGCCGCCGGCCTCGGCGGCCGAGACACAGCAGAAATGATGCGCCTGCTCGATGGCACGAGCGGACGTGAGGACGGCGCCTGAAACCCGGCCGCCGATCGATCGCCACGACACACTTCGTAAGGAAACCGCACCATGATCTATGGCCACATCGGCAATCTCGGCAACGCCCGCAAGTGGATGCCGGCGGCGCTGTGCCGAGCACTCGACTGCCTCGTCGACACGGACTTCGCCACCCTCGCGCCCGGTCGCCACGAGCTCGCCGGTGACGACGCCTTCTTCCAGGTGATCGATCTGACCACCAAGCCGGTGGAGGAGAACCGTCCCGAGGTGCATCGTACCTGGATCGACGTGCAATTCCTGGTGCGGGGCTCGGAGAAGATCGGTTTCGCCGCCGACGACGGCTCCAACGTGATCGCTCGTGACATGCTTCATGAACGCGACCTGCTCCTCTACGAGGACGTCGAGAACGAGTCCTTCATCGAGATGGTGCCGGGCAGCTTCGCCGTCTTCTTCCCCAACGACGTCCATCGCCCGGCCTGCATGGTCGGCAGCCCCTGCGCTATCCGCAAAGTGGTGGTGAAGGTCAAGGCCGACAGCATCTGAGATCCGTCGCCGGACCCGATGTGGGATCCGACCGGCGTCCCACGGCGAGATCAATTTCCTCGAAAGCCCGAACCCATGTCCCGTCTCGACAATCGCCCGATCAACCCGGAGTTCGCCGACCTCTTCGTCGAAGAGGCCTACAACCCCTATCGCAGCTGCATTCAGGGCCTGTCGAACGAGCCGATCACGGTCAGGGCGCTGCTCGCCCGCGCCGAAATGCTACTCGCGGACGACGCGGACTTCACCGGCCTCGGCGACTATTCGCTCGCCACCATCGTCGATCGATTGGCGAGCGACCGGCCGCGCATCTGCATCATCCAGGGCTCGCCCGACCACCCGGCCCATCTCCCCGACCACGAGCATGCGTTACGTGCGGCCGCTCGGGTCTGGCAGAACGGCGGCGTGCCCTTCACCTTCGGCATCCCCGTCATCTGCGACGGTACGGCGCAATCGAACATCGGACAGAGCTATTCGCTCGCCTCGCGCAATCACACCGCGATGGCGGTGAACATCAACTTCGAGGGCCATTCCTATCACGCCGCCTACGTCATGTCGGGTTGCGACAAGACGCCGACCGGCATCCTCGCGGGCCTGGCGGCGGCCGATCGGGCGCGGCGCGAGCCGGAACGCGGCACGGCGCCGGTCTGGGCGGTCTTCGTACCGGCCCACGTCTTGAAGGGTGGCACCATTCCCAAAGCGACGCGGGCGGCACTCGCCGACCTCCAGTCGAAGGCGATCGCCGCCGGCGACCCCCAGCTCGCGGCCGACATCGAGGAGAATTGCAGGTACATCCTGCAGTGCTCGTCCGGTGAAGCTTTCCTCGGCCAGCTCAACAGAGCGGTCGGCCGGGGGATCGTCGACCAGAGCGGAGCCGATCGCCTCCTCGACGAGATCGCGGCGGCGACCTGCGACGAGAAGGGCGGCATCTGTGCCTTCAACGGCACCGGAAATTCGTCGCGCACGTTGGTCTCGGCCCTCGGCTTCGTGCCGCGCGGGGCGGAACTGCTCATCGCGGAACCGGACCTATCGATCGTGGAATCGAGTGTCGACACGCTGTTCCGGATGATCAACAAGCCGGAGCTCGCGGTGTGCGAGATCCTCGCGGCCAACTACGCCAACGCCATCCGCGTCCACAACGCCACCGGTTCATCGTCGAACCTGATGCTGCACATGCCGGCGGTGATGCGTCATGCCGGCTTCGACGTCACACTCTTCGACTACGAGCGGGTGCGCGACGCCCATCCGGTGCCGGACATCTTCGCCCATTCATTGACCGAAGGTCGCGACACGTTCACGCTCGCCTGTCAGGCGAAAGCGGGCCAGAACGCCGGCCTTGAGAGCATCGTCAAGGTGCTCGCCGACCTCGGCGTGCCGATGAACCTCGATGCGCCGACGGTGACCGGCAGGACCTGGGGTGAGCGCATCGCGGCCCTATCTGTGGCGGTTTCGCCCGATCTGCCGCAGGAGCGCTCGGTGATCCGAACGACGCCGATCCGCGACATTTCCGGTACCGACGTGCTCAGGGGCAACTTCTTCTCGTCCTGCACGCTGAAGGTCGCCGGCATGTCGACCGAGCAGCACCATCGCTTCGACGGCAGGGTCTTCCTCGTTCGTCACTACGAGAACGAACACGATTGCAACCGGGAACTCCAATCGACCGATCTTGTCGAAACGTTGTGTCGGACGATGGACCTGCCGGTGGCGTTGACCGATCTGTTGCGTGCCGTCAACGGCGGCGATCCCGGCGACGGGCTCGCCGAGATGGTCGGCAAGGGAACACTCGCCTTCGCCTTCGTGATCGCCGGACAAGGTCCCAAGGCCTTTGGCATGCCGGAGATGTTCGCGCCATCGGCGTACCTGCGTCACCAGGGGATCCTGGAACGGACCTCGATCCTGATGACCGACGGGCGCTATTCCGGCGTGACCAAGGGGGCCTGCGTCGGGCACGTGACACCCGAAGCCTACGAGGGCGGGGGCATCGGCTCGTTGATCACCGGTGATCTGCTGTGGGTGCGGTTGACCGAACGTCGTATCGATCTCGTCGACCGTGACGTGTTCATGGCCGGCCGGCTGGAGCCCGTGGCGACCCCGCCCTTCACCGAACGCGCGGAACTGCTCGCCGAACGGCAGTCGCGGATGGAACGGCGTAAGTGGCAGGTGGCGGCCTGCTCGTGGATCGACGACACCAGCTCGGCCGAGAAGGGCGTCGTCCCCCTCGCCGTCGATCGTCGCGCCATCCTGCCGTGGCGGGTGTGAGGCCTGCCGACTTTCGTGCCCGCAGCACGACCGGTGGTCGATCGACCCCGAAGTTCGGACTTCGGGCGCCGGCCGATGAGAAGCGGAATAGATAGCGATAACATCGCCTTTATCGGTCTTCCGCCGAACCACTGCGAATGACCTGGTCGTGCGGCACATCGAGCCGACCGACTGAAAAGCGGCAAAATATCTCCGTCGGAGAGGTCTTCTCGCTGCTTTTGGTTGCTCACGTCTTCGGTGTAGCGCCCTGCGAACAACATGCGCACTACTCCTTATCAACCCGACGACGGATTGACGTGATGTTATCGATATCATAGGTTCCAGTCAGCGCTCCTCAGAGAGCGCAAGGGAGGTATCCGGATGAAACCCTTCGTTCGGCTGACAGACGCCGGCTTCAAGCTGGTGGATGCGGTGTTGGCCGCCGCCATGCTCGTCATGACCATCATGGTCTTCATCAACGTCGTCCTACGCTACGGCTTCGACAGCGGTATCCTCGGTTCCATCGAGGTTTCGCGCTTTCTATTCGTGTGGATCGTGCTGCTCGGCGCCATCGGCTGCCTGAGGCACGGTGAGCATCTGCAACTGATGACTTTCGTCGACAGGATGTCTCCGCCTCTACGGCGAGTGGTGCTGCGCTTCGGCTGGGCCCTGATCCTGATGTGTTGCGTCATGCTGACCACCGGCAGCTTCCGCCAGACCATCGACAACTGGGCCAATCCCCAGCCGATGAGCGGAATCCCGATCGGTCTCGTCTATCTCGCCGGCGTCATCGCCGGGTCCCTCATGAGCCTCATTGCCTTCTATCGCCTGTGGAAGCCGGAAGTGGCTGTCGACGGCGAGCCGCACGTGGGGGACATCGCATGACCCTGCTGATCTTCCTCGGAATTCTCATTGGCGCGATCGTCATCGGAATTCCAGTCGCCTTCGCGTTGCTGCTCTCCGGCGTCGCCCTGATGGTCCATCTCGGCCTCTTCAGCGACGACATCCTCGCCCAATCGTTGGTCAACGGTGTCGACAACTTCTCGCTCATTGCCGTGCCCTTCTTCATGGTGGCGGGCGAAACCATGTCGGTCGGCGGCCTGTCGAAACGCATCGTACGTCTCGCCATGTCGCTCGTCGGTCACCGTAAGGGCGGCCTCGGTTACGTTGCGATCATCACCTCGGTGGTACTCGCTGGCCTCTCCGGCTCTGCCGTGGCCGACGCCGCGGCCCTGATGGCGATCCTCCTGCCGATGATGCGCAACGCGCGTTATCCCGAGACCGCTTCGATCGGCTTACTCGCTTCCGGTGGCATCATCGCACCGATCATTCCGCCGTCGCTGCCCTTCATCATCTTTGGCGTTACCGCCAACGTCTCCATCGCCAAGCTCTTCCTCGCCGGCATCGCCCCCGGCCTGATGATGGGCGCTGCACTCATGGCGACTTGGTATTTCCTCGTCCGGCGCGAGCCGCTGGAGATCAATCCGAAGGCCGACAAGTCCGAGCGCCGCGCCGCGCTGAAGGATGGAATCTGGGCCTTGTTGCTGCCGATCATCATCATCGGGGGCATCAAGACCGGAGCCTTCACGCCCACCGAAGCAGCCGTGGTCGCGGCGGTCTATGCGATCGCCATCTCGGTGCTCGT
>ERZ1645187.4915-NODE-4915-length-10597-cov-7.103017_pt1 | contig 10597 bp, 7 predicted proteins | sample MGYA00575352_ERZ1645187 | MGnify/ENA primary metagenome ERZ1645187 (study PRJEB40837, sample SAMN11349314) | freshwater sediment metagenome | isolation source: river sediment | host: Sediment | place: India: Wazaribad , New Delhi | collected 2017-02-21 ...
GCACAGCTGGATGGCACGCCGGGCGATCTTGCTCGCCTCGTCGCCGATGCGCTCCAGGTCGATCACCGACTTGGACACGCTGATGATCAGCCGCAGGTCGGACGCCGCCGGCTGGCGCCGGGCGAGGATGCGCACGCACTCCTCGTCGATGTTGCGCTCCATCTGGTTGATCTCGTCGTCGATCTCGCGCACCTGCTGGGCCAGGCCGGAATCGGCCTCGATCAGTGCGGTGACGGCGTCGTTGACCTGCTTCTCGACCAGGCCGCCCATGGCCAGCAGGTGGCTGCGCACCTCCTCCAGCTCGGCGTTGAACTGCTGGGAGATGTGCTGGGAGAGGTTGTCTTTATTGATCATCTGGGAATCCTGAGCCGGGTTGTTCTCCCCTCTCCCGCCGGAAAGGGGCGGGGCGGGCCGCGTTCGGATGAGGGAATCGCTGCCCCTCACCCTGACCCTCTCCCACTGGGAGAGGGAACTGCTGTGCCTTAGCCGTAACGACCGGTGATGTAATCTTCAGTTTGTTTTTTCGCCGGGTTGGTGAACAGCGTATCGGTGTCACCGAACTCGATCAGTTTGCCCATGTACATGAACGCGGTGTAGTCGGAGACACGCGCCGCCTGCTGCATGTTGTGGGTCACGATGACGATGGTGAACTTGGATTTCAGTTCGTAGATCAGCTCTTCGACTTTGAGGGTCGAGATCGGGTCCAGCGCCGAGCAGGGTTCGTCGAGCAGCAGCACTTCGGGCTGCACGGCGATGGTACGGGCAATCACCAGACGCTGCTGCTGACCACCGGACATGCCCAGAGCCGATTCATCGAGACGGTCCTTGACCTCGTCCCACAGCGCGGCGCCGCGCAGCGACTGTTCCACCGCTTCGTCGAGCACGCGCTTCTGGTTGATGCCCTGGATGCGCAGGCCGTAGGCGACGTTCTCGTAGATGCTCTTGGGGAACGGGTTGGGCTTCTGGAACACCATGCCGACGCGGCGACGCAGCTCGGCCACGTCCTCGCCCTTGCGATAGATGTTCTGTCCGTCGAGGAGGATCTCACCTTCCACGCGGCAGCCATCGACCAGATCGTTCATGCGGTTGAAGCAGCGCAGCAGGGTCGACTTGCCGCAGCCCGACGGGCCGATGAAGGCGGTCACGCGCTGCCGCGGAATGCTCATGCGCACGTCGTACAGGGCCTGCTTGTCGCCGTAGAACAGGGACAGGCCGGGGACATCGAGGCAGGTGCTCTCGTTGGCCAGGTTGAGGTCCTGCTTGTCACGACCGAGGGCGGCCATGTTCATGCCGTGGCTGTGGGTTTCATGCTGCATGGGGAACTCCCTACGCTATCAATTCTGGGTTGCCGTGGCGGCAGTCGGCCGGCCACGGCGTTCACGTCGAAATCAGTTTTCCAGCGCCTTGTACTTCTCGCGCAGGCGGTTACGAATGGCCACCGCGGCGAAGTTGAGCAAGGCAATCACCAGCACCAGCAGCAGCGCGGTAGCGAATACCAGCGGCCGCGCGGCCTCGACGTTCGGGCTCTGGAAGCCGACGTCGTAGATATGGAAGCCCAGGTGCATGATCTTCTGATCCAGGTGCACGAAGGGATAGTTGCCATCGACCGGCAGGGTCGGCGCCAGCTTGACCACGCCCACCAGCATCAGCGGCGCCACTTCACCGGCGGCACGCGCCACGGCGAGGATCAGGCCGGTCATCATGGCCGGGCTGGCCATCGGCAGCACCACCTTCCACAGGGTCTCGGCCTTGGTCGCGCCGAGCGCCAGGGAGCCTTCACGCACGGCCCGCGGGATACGCGCCAGGCCTTCCTCGGTGGCGACGATCACCACCGGCACGGCGAGGATCGCCAGGGTCACCGAGGCCCAGAGCAGACCCGGGGTGCCGAAGGTCGGCGCCGGCGCGGCTTCCGGGAAGAACAGGCGGTCGATGGAACCACCCACCATGTAGACGAAGAAGCCCAGGCCGAACACGCCGTAGACGATGGCCGGTACACCGGCCAGGTTGTTCACGGCGATGCGGATGATGCGGGTCATGGTGCCCTGCTTGGCGTATTCGCGCAGGTACACCGCCGCCAGCACGCCGAACGGGGTGACCAGGATGGCCATGATCAGGGTCATCATCACGGTGCCGAAGATGGCCGGGAAGATGCCGCCCTCGGTGTTGGCTTCGCGCGGCTCGTCGCTGAGGAACTCCCACAGCTTGGCGAAGTAGAAGCCGATCTTGTCCAGCGGGCCCATGGCGTTGGGTTTGTAGGCATGCACCAGCTTGCCCAGGGTCAGGTTCACTTCGCGGCCATCGATGGCCTTGAAGGTGGCGCTGTCACGGTCGAACTCGGCATTGAGCGCCATCAGCTCGGCTTCGAGGCCCTGGTAGCGGGCATTCAGCTCGGCGCGCTCGGCCGCCAGATCGGCCTTGGCCTGATCGCTCAGCTGGCCATTGAGTTCCAGCTTGCGTTCCTGCAGGCGCAGGCGCTCAAGGCCGTGGTTGATCGCGCCGATGTCGCCCTTGTGCAGCTTGTTCAGCTTGGCCTGCAGACCGTCGACACGTTCGATGCGCTTTTGCAGCTCGGCCCAGGCGGCGTCGCCCTCGGCGACCACCTTGCCGGCTTCCTGCACGTTGACCAGGCGACCGTAGAAATTGCCCCACTCGCGGCGCTCCAGCACCACGATGTCTTCCGGCGTCTTGTGCTCGCTCAGCCAGTCGCCGACCAGCCAGGTGAAATCGGCGCCGGTCAGGTCACGGTTGCCGACCTTGAACAGGTCGCGACGCATGAACTCGGGGGCATCCGCCGGAATCGGCAGGCCGGCACCGGCCAGGCGCTCGCGGGTGACCTCTTCTTCCTGCACCAGCTCGCCGAGCAGCATCTGCACCGGCTGCCCCGGCACGCTGTAACGCGCCTCGATCACATCGGACGGCCAGAAGTGGCCGAGGCCGCGCACGGCGATCACCGCCATCAGGCCGATGGTCATGATCACCGCAATGGCCACAGCGCCACCGCTCATCCAAATGCCCGGTTCGCCGCTCTTGTACCAGCTCTTGAAGGACTGCTTGCTCACGATTCTTTCCTCTTCATCCGCCGGTTACAGCGAGGCGTATTTCACGCGCAGGCGCTGACGGATCAGTTCGGCCAGGGTATTCATCACGAAGGTGAACGACAGCAACACCAGCGCCGACAGGAACAGGACGCGGTAGTGGGTACTGCCCAGCTCCGATTCCGGCATTTCCACCGCCACGTTGGCCGCCAGGGTACGCATGCCCTCGAACAGGTTGGCTTCCATCAGCGGGGTGTTGCCGGTGGACATCAGCACGATCATGGTTTCGCCCACGGCGCGGCCCATGCCGATCATCAGCGCCGAGAAGATGCCCGGGCTGGCGGTCAGGATCACCACGCGGGTGAGGGTCTGCCACGGCGTGGCGCCGAGGGCCAGGGAACCGTAGGTGAGGCTCTTGGGCACGCTGAACACGGCGTCTTCGGCGATCGAGAAGATGTTCGGGATCACCGCGAAGCCCATGGCCAGACCGACGATCAGGGCGTTGCGCTGGTCGTAGGTGATGCCCAGGTCATTGCTGATCCACAGGCGCATGTCGCCGTTGAAGAAGGCCACTTCCAGGGTCGGGCTGATCGACAGGGCAAAAGCCGCCGTGGCCAGCACCACCGGAATCAGGATGGCCGCTTCCCAGCCGGCCGGGACCGACAGGCGGATGCGCTCGGGCAGGCGGCTCCAGATGAAGCCGGCCAGCAGGATGCCCAGCGGCGTGAGGATCAGCAGGCTGAAGATGCCCGGCAGGTGGCCTTCCACATAGGGCGCCAGGAACAGGCCGGCGAAGAAGCCGAGGATCACCGTCGGCAGCGCTTCCATCAGCTCGATCACCGGCTTGACCTTGCGGCGCATGGCCGGGGCCATGAAGTAGGCGGTGTAGATGGCGGCGGCAATGGCCAGCGGCGCGGCCAGCAGCATGGCGTAGAACGCCGCCTTGAGGGTACCGAACGTCAGCGGCGCCAGGCTCATCTTCGGTTCGAAATCGGTGTTGGCGGCGGTGGACTGCCAGATGTACTCGGGCTTGTCGTAGGTCTCGTACCAGACCTTGTTCCACAGCGAGCTCCAGGAGATTTCCGGGTGCTTGTTGTCCAGACGCTGCAGGTGGAACTCGCCCTTGTCGTCCACGCTCAGCACGCGGTTGGCTCGCGGCGACAGGGCCAGCGCCTGGGCGCCGCCCTGCAGCGGCTCGATCAGCAGGGTGCGTTCGGCGGTGCTGTGGAACACGCCCAGCTGGCCGGCCTGATCGAGGGCCACGAAGCCCTTGCGGCGCTGTTCGGCCGAGACCTGCACGATCGGCGCATCGCCCTGCTGGAACTGGCGGATATGCTTGAGCGCGAAGTTGTCGTCCTTGTCGCGGACCATGAACCACTGGCCGATGCCGCCCTTGGAGTCACCCACCATCAGCGAGATGCCACCGAGCAGCAGGCTGGCGCTGGTGACTTCGACGTTGCCGTCTTCGCTGAGCTTGTAGCGGCCCAGCAGCTGCTTGCTGCGCAGGTTGAATACATCCGCGGTGGCGCGGCCGTTGATCACATACAGCCACTGCTGACGCGGCTCGACGATCACCGCCTTGATCGGGTCGGCGATCTGCGGCAGGGCGATGCGTTCCTCGGTCAGAGTGGTCTCGCCGGTGAACATGTTGGACTCTTCGGTGACGTTGAGTACCAGCACTTCGCTGCCCACCGAGGCGCTCAGCAGCAGGCTTTCGTCACCCGCGGCGACACCCACGTGCTCCAGGGCGCGACCCTGCGGATCGAGGGTCAGCGGGCTGTTGCCATACGGGTAGTTGAGCACCGGCTCGACCAGTTTCTGGTCATTCGGGTAGCTGACCTTGGTCCCGGCCTGCACCACCAGCGCCTGGCCGTTGGACAGACCGAGGACAAAGCGCTGGCTACCCGGCTGGTCTTCACCGATGGCGCTGATGCTCACGCCGGCCGGCAGCGGCAGCTGGAAGCGCTGACGCTCGGCACCGTCGGCGACGCTGAAGAACACCGCCTGGCCATTCTTGTCCAGGAACAGGCCGATCTCGTTCTGCTCCTCGATGGACAGCAGCAGCGGCTTGCCCAGCTCGGCGGCCCAGGTCGGGGTGTAGTCGGCCTTCTTGCTCAGCGAGGCGCCCTGGAACAGCGGCAGCACCACATAGGCCAGGTAGAAGAAGATCAGGGTAATGGCGGCCAGCACGGCCAGACCACCCACGCCCACGTACCAGCGGGTCAGGTGATCCTTGAAAGCTCGGATACGGCGCTTGCGCTGCAAGGCCGGCGTATTGAAATCAATGCGCGCGGGAGAGGTATTAGCGTTCATGTTTGCGGAGGCCAAATCTGTCATGCGCGCACCCTAACGATTATTTGTGACACAAAGATGACAATCATATTTCGCAACAAAGCCCGCTCGGCGGATCGCGCCGGGCGGGCTTCACTTCCCTGTGCGGGCGCTGGTTGGCGCCCGTTACTCAGGCCTTACAGGCCGAGGTCCTTGCGGGTTTTCTCAACAATCTTGGCCGGCAGCGGGATGTAACCATCCTTGGCCACGACCTGCTGGCCCTGCTGGGACAGCACCATCTTCAGGAATTCGGCTTCCAGCGGAGCCAGCGGCTTGTTCGGCGCCTTGTTCACGTAGACGAAGAAGAAGCGCGCCAGCGGGAACTTGCCAGCCAGGGCGTTGGCTTCGTTGGCTTCAAAGGCTTCGCCGCCTTTCTTCGACAGCGGTACGGCCTTGACCGAAGCGGTCTTGTAGCCGATGCCGGAGTAGCCGATGCCGTTCAGCGACTGGCTGACCGACTGCACCACCGAGGCGGAACCCGGCTGCTCGTTGACGTTGCCACGGAAGTCGCCCTTGCACAGCGCGGTTTCCTTGAAGTAACCGTAGGTGCCGGACACCGAGTTACGACCGAACAGCTGGATCGGCTTGTCAGCCCACTCACCGGTCAGACCCAGGTCGCCCCACTTCTGGATGTTGCTGCCACCGCACAGGCGGTTGCTGGAGAAGATGCCGTCAACCTGAGCCATGTCCAGGGACTTGATCGGGTTGTCCTTGTGCACGAACACCGCCAGGGCGTCCACGGCCACCGGTACGGCAGTCGGTTTGTAACCGTACTTGGCCTCGAAGGCCTGCAGCTCGACATCCTTCATCTCGCGGCTCATCGGGCCGAGGTTGGCGGTGCCTTCGGTCAGGGCGGGCGGCGCGGTGGAGGAACCGGCAGCCTGGATCTGGATGTTCACGCTCGGGTACTGCTTCTTGTATTCCTCGGCCCACAGCGTCATCAGGTTGGCCAGGGAGTCGGAACCGATGCTCGACAGGTTGCCGGAAACACCCGCGCCCTTGGTGTAGGACGGAATCGACGGATCAACAGCTGCAACAGCGGAAGCTGCGCTAACACCAGCAGCGGCAAACGTCAGGGCCGCCATCAAACGCTTGAGTTTCATGCCTTGCTCCTAAGCAGGACGAGGGTGAGTGCTTATGGGGATAAGCGAATTCGGGGGCCAGTATCGGGTGGCCGCATGAACACTCTATGGCCCAATTGTGACAATTCGATTAAAGCGGCCCGCCAATAAAAAATGGCCCCGCAGGGCCATTTTCAGATCAGCGGCAATCACGCCTGCACAGGGCGGCGCCACAGGTACAAGCCAATGGCACAGCCCAGCGCACTCAGGCCCAGCACGTACCAGGCCGGCCCCATGGCGCTGTACTTGAGCAGACCGGCCACCACCATCGGCGTCAGCCCGCCGAAGATGGCGTAGGCCAGGTTGTAGGAGAACGACAGCCCGGAGAAGCGCACCACCGCCGGGAACGCCTGCACCAGCACGAAAGGCACCGCGCCGATCACGCCGACGCACAGGCCGGTCAGCGCATACAGCGGGAACAGCCAGTCCGGGTGCGCGCCGACACTGCTGTAGAGCAGCCAGCTGGAGCCGCCCAGCGCCAGGCAGCCCAGGCTAAACACCTTGCCGGCGCCAAAGCGGTCGGCCAGCATGCCGGCCAACACGCAGCCCAGACTCAGGGCGACGATGGCCAGGCTGTTGGCCTGGAGCGTGTCGACCGGCGCAAAGCCAAAGGCCTTCTGCAGCACGGTGGGGGTCATCAGGATCATCACCACGATGCCGGCCGAGAGCAGCCAGGTCAGCAGCATGGACAGCACCACCGCGCCACGGTGATCACGCACCACCGCTTTTAGCGGCAGCTCGGCGGCCAGCGCCTGGCGCTGCTGCAGCTCGGCGAACACCGGCGTCTCGTGCAGCCACTGGCGCAGCCATACGGCAAAGAAACCGAACACGCCGCCCAGCACGAACGGCAGACGCCAGGCGTAATCCTTGACCTCCGCCGGGGTGTAAATGGCGTTGATCAGCGTCGCCACCAGCGAGCCGAGCAGGATGCCGGCGGTCAGTCCGGCGGTGAGGGTGCCGCAAGCCAGGCCGATGCGCTGGCGCGGCACATGCTCGGCGACGAACACCCAGGCCCCCGGCACTTCCCCGCCGATCGCCGCGCCCTGCAGGATGCGCATCAGCAGCAGCGCCAGCGGCGCCCAGATGCCGATCTGCGCATAGGTCGGCAGCAGACCCATGATCAGCGTGGGCACGGCCATCAGGAAGATGCTCAGGGTGAACATGCGCTTGCGCCCGAGCAGGTCGCCGAAGTGCGCCATCACCACGCCACCCAGCGGGCGGGCCAGGTAGCCGGCGGCAAACAGGCCGAAGGTCTGCAGCTGGCGCAGCCATTCAGGCATGTCCGCCGGGAAGAACAGCTCGCTGACCACGGCGGCGAAGAACACGAAGATGATGAAGTCGTAGAACTCCAGCGCGCCGCCGAGGGCGGACAGCGACAGGGTCTTGTAGTCGCTGCGGTTCAGCGGGCGATGCAGGTCGGCGGAGGTGGTCACAGACATGGTGTGGCCTTCTTGTCAGGGGTGGACGGCGCGCAGGGCCCGGGCGCGGCGAAGATAGCAAAATCCGCCGGCGCGGCGCACCGCTCATGACTCATCAAGCTGCAGCGAAACTGCCCGGTCGCGATTGTCCGACAAGCTCTATATAATGCGCCGCGCCCTCTGCTCTCGGCTTTGCGGCGCTGCCATAACAATGACAACAGGGTCTGAGGCCCATCGGCATGATCGACGCATACGAGCAGGACGAACCGACCCCCCAAGGCGATCTGGCCATGCAGATCACCGCCCTGCCGCGCGAAACCAATGGGTTTGGCGATATCTACGGCGGCTGGCTGGTGTCGCAGATGGACCTCGCCGGCACCGCCGCGGCCAGCAAGATTGCCGGCGGCCGAGTTGCCACCGTGGCCATCGACCGCATGGCCTTCCTCGTGCCGGTCGCCGTCGGCGCCCAGCTGACCTTCTATACCCAGGCCCAGGAAATCGGCCGCAGCTCGGTGAAGATGCTGGTCGAGGTGTGGAGCGACGACCCGCTCTCCAGCGAATGGCGCAAGGTCACCGAAGCGCTGTTCGTGTTCGTTGCCATCGACGGCAGCGGCCGCACCCGCCCCCTGCCGCCACGGCGCTGAAAACCGGACTACGCTGCGACACTATGCCTCGGCCAGGCTGCACGATGGCCTGACCTGGGACGCTTGTCCGTCAGACTGAATCGGCGCAGCATGCGCCGCCTGTCCAGCAGCAGGTCATTTTCATGAGCCACGACAGCAAAACCGGCAGTCTCAGCCTGACCGTCGCCGCCCTCGGCGTGGTCTACGGCGATATCGGCACCAGCCCGCTGTACACCCTCAAGGAAGTCTTCGCCGGTCACTACGGCGTCAGCGTCGACCCGGCCGGCGTCTACGGCATTCTCTCGCTGATCTTCTGGTCGCTGATCTGGGTAGTGGCACTGAAATACGTGCTGGTCATCCTGCGCGCCGACAACGAGGGCGAAGGCGGGGTCATGGCCCTGACCGCCCTGGCACGCCGCGCCACCAGTGCCTACCCGCGCCTGTCGCGCCTGCTGGTGCTGCTCGGCCTGGCCGGCACCGCCCTGTTCTACGGCGACAGCATGATCACCCCGGCGATTTCCGTGCTCTCCGCCGTCGAAGGCCTCGACGTGGCACTGCCCGGTGTCGGCCACTGGGTAGTGCCGATCACCGTGATCCTGCTGATCGGCCTGTTCCTGATCCAGAAGCACGGCACCGCGCGCATCGGCATCCTGTTCGGCCCGGTGATGGGCCTGTGGTTCACCACCCTCGGCGCCCTGGGCATCTACGGCATCCTCCGCCACCCGGAAGTGCTGCACGCCCTCAACCCCTGGTGGGCCTACAACTTCTTCATCAGCCACCCCGGCATCGGCATCACCATACTCGCCGCCGTGGTGCTGGCGCTGACCGGCGCCGAAGCGCTGTATGCCGATATGGGCCACTTCGGTCGCAAGCCCATCGCCCGCGCCTGGTTCAGCCTGGTGCTACCCGGCCTGGTGCTCAACTACTTCGGCCAGGGCGCGCTGCTGCTCGACAACCCCGAGGCGGCGCGCAACCCCTTCTACCTGCTGGCCCCGGCCTGGGCGCTGATGCCGATGATCGCTCTGGCCACCCTGTCGACCATCATCGCCTCGCAGGCGGTGATTTCCGGCGCCTTCTCCCTGACCCGCCAGGCCATCCAGCTCGGCTATGTACCGCGCATGCAGATTCAGCACACCTCCAGCAACGAGGAAGGGCAGATCTACGTCGGCGTGGTCAACTGGGCCCTGATGGTCGGGGTGATCCTGCTGGTGATCGGCTTCCAGAGCTCCGGCGCACTGGCTTCGGCCTATGGCGTGGCGGTGACCACCACCATGCTGATCGACACCCTGCTGGTCTCGGCGGTGGCCCTGCTGCTGTGGAAAAGCCCGCGCTGGCTGGCCATCCCGCTGCTGCTGTGCTTCTTCGTGGTCGACAGCCTGTTCTTTTCCGCCAACGTGCCGAAGATCTTCCAGGGCGGTGCCTTCCCGGTGGTGGCCGGCCTGGCCCTGTTCATCCTGATGACCACCTGGAAGCGCGGCCGCGAGCTGCTCATGAACAGGCTGGACGATACCGCCCTGCCCCTGCCGGTATTCGTCTCCAGCATCGCCATGCAGCCGCCGCATCGGGTCAACGGCACCGCCGTGTTCCTCAATGCCCGCCCGGATTCGGTGCCCCATGCCTTGCTGCACAACCTGCTGCACAACCAGGTGCTGCACCAGCAGGTGGTGATGCTCACCGTGCGCATCGCCGACCACCCGCACGTGCCGCGCAGCGAGCGTTTCGCGGTGGAAAACTTCGGCACCGGTTTCTTCCGCATGACCCTGCACTTCGGCTACATGGATGCGCCCAACGTGCCGGCCGCGCTGGCGCAGAGCCCGTACGACTTCCTCGACTTCACACCGATGCACACCACCTACTTCCTCAGCCGCGAAACCATCATCCCGAGCAAGCGCATCGGCATGATCACCTGGCGCGAAAGCCTGTTCGCCTTCCTGCTGAAGAATGCCAACAGCACCATGCGCTACTTCCAGCTGCCGACCAACCGGGTGATCGAACTGGGCACTCAGGTCGAAATCTAGCAGGCCGTTGAAAAACGTTGGCGAGGCCGCCAGCGCAAGGCAAAAACAGGC
>ERZ1645187.4916-NODE-4916-length-10597-cov-5.572472_pt1 | contig 10597 bp, 7 predicted proteins | sample MGYA00575352_ERZ1645187 | MGnify/ENA primary metagenome ERZ1645187 (study PRJEB40837, sample SAMN11349314) | freshwater sediment metagenome | isolation source: river sediment | host: Sediment | place: India: Wazaribad , New Delhi | collected 2017-02-21 ...
TGAAGTTCCTGATCCGCTACGTCGCCCACCACACGCTGAGCGTCTTCGCCTGGTACCGCATCGCGCTCGGCGTGGTGCTGTTGGCGTGGACATGGCTCGTCGTCGCCTGACGGGGGCTCGGACCCCGTATCCGATATCGTTTCCATGATCCGGATGAACGAGAAAGGGCGCTCCCCGTGTGGGGGCGCCCTTTTTTGCGTTCGTTTCCGCCCGTCGCGGTCCCGCATCGAGATGGGAGGGACGAGACACCGGAGCCGGGTCTCAGAAGCCCAGTTCGCGTCCGGCTTCGAGCCACGGACCGGGGTCGACCGGATCGCCGGAGACGCGGGTCTCGTAGTGCAGATGCGGGCCGGTGGAGCGCCCCGTCGAGCCGGCGAGGCCGACGACGTCGCCGGCCTTCAGCTGGCGGCCCTTCTCGACCGAGACGCGCGAGAGATGGCCGTAACGGGTGACGACGCCGTTGCCGTGATCGACGTCGACGCAGAGCCCGTAGCCGCCCTGCGATCCGGCGGCGATCACCGTGCCGGGACCGGTGACGTGGACCGGATCGCCGGTCTCGGCGCGGAAGTCCATGCCGGTGTGCAGTGCCGGTGTGCCGAGGAAGGGGTCGATGCGGCTGCCGAAGTTCGAGGTGGTGGTGATGTCGCCGCGGATCGGTCGGCCGAGCGGCAGGCTGGCGGCGGCGCGGCGGATCCGATCGAGGCGGGTCAGAGCGGCGTCGGCACGCTCGGCGGCGTCGGTCGGGTCGAAGGGTACGAAGGGGCCTCCGACGGCGTCGGAGGCGTTCGGCTTCGGCTTGGGGTGAGGCGCATCGGCGACGCGGAAGCCGAGACGGCCGAGGAGCTTTCCGGCCTTCGCGGCGTCGGCCTCGGCGAGGCGGGCGAGATCGTCGAGGGTCCGGCTCTGGAGACGCTCGAACCCGTCGAGGGTCTTTTCGACCTCGGCGATCCGCGTGCCGACGGAAGCGCCCCGCGCGGTGACACCGGCATGGGCGGGCGACACGAAGGGGATGTTCCACGACGAGCGCAGCGGAGTGGCGAAACGGTCGATGTCGAGGGGCGGCGGCGCCTTCGGTGCGGCATCGCCGGCGCCGGGGGCGACGGAATCGAGCGGCTGGCCGATCGGCGTGACCGAGCCGGTCGCGGACGGTCCCGGAACGAGGCGCACGCCGGCGGCGGCGGCGCGGTCGACCAGCGCACCGATCCGCGACTGAGCCTCGCCGAGCGTGGCCTGACGCTTCAGCAGGGTGTCGATCTTGGCCTCGAAGGCCTCCTGGTCCATCAACTGGCGGCCGTTGATCCGATCGATCTCGGCGCGCAGCGTCGCCACCCGGTCCTCGTAGGCGCGGGCCTGACGAACCTGACGCGAGATGGCGCCGTTGAGGATGTCGTCGCGGAAGAAGAGGTAGCCGGTGGCGGCGACGTAGGCGAGGGAGAAGACGCCGACGACCGCCGCGCCGGCGGTCAGCCAACCCATGTCGACCTGGAAGGCGCGCACGCGATCACCATGTACGATCGTGACCCGATGACGTTCCTTGCGGCGTCCGAAGGGGCGGGGATGGTCGTCCGGAAAGGTCATCGCGGGGCGGCTCGTCCTACGTTTCGAGACGCCACCGATTACAGTCGGTTAAGGTTAACATACCTTTGCATTTCGGGCGGAAGGGTGGTCGACGCGGTCAGGCGAGGATGATGTGCGGCAGGAAGCGCGAGCGGTCGGTGGTGATGCGGGTGAAGTCCTCGCGGATGCCGAGACCGCAAGGTCGGGCGCCGACCAGCCAGCTGCCGAGGACGGGGTAGAAGCCGTCGTGATCGGGCAGGGGGCGCGCCGCCTGGACGACGAATCCCTCCGCGCCGTAGTCGCCGCCGGTGCGCTCCACGGAGGCGCGGCCGTCGACGAGTTCGACGTTGCCGCCTTCGCGCGAATAGAGCGGCTTGCGGACGTGGGCGGCAACGAGACGCTCGGCGCGCGGGTCGTCGTCGAAATAGGCGGGCAGCAAGTTCGGGTGGCCCGGGGCCATCTCCCACAGGAGCGGCAGGATGCCCTTGTTGGAGAGGATGGCGCGCCACGGCGGCTCGACGAATCGAGTGTTCGCCATCGCGGGCGTGCGGCCGAATTCCTCGGCGAAGAGCCATTCCCACGGGTAGAGTTTGAACAGCCGGTCGATCGGCCGCTCGTCGAGATCGACGAAGCGATCGCCGGCGAGCCCGACCTCACCGATGTCGAGGATGGTGGCGCCGAGGCCGGCGGCCGTGGCGCAGTCGGCGAGATAGGCGATCGTCCCGGTGTCCTCGACGCTTTCGGTCTGGCCGGTGAGGTGGAGATGGCCCTCCGGTACGACGGTCGCGAGGCGCTCGATCAGCCGTTCGTGCAGGGAATTGTACTGGTCGGTCCCCTCCGGCAGCTTTCCGCGCTCGATCTGATCGGTGAGCCACATCCACTGCACGACCGAGGCCTCGTGCAGCGCGGTCGGGGTGTCGGCGTTGAATTCCAGCAACTTGGCAGGACCGTGGCCGTCGTAGACGAAATCGAAGCGGCCGTAGAGGGTTGGATCGTCCCTGCGGCGGCTCTCGGCGATCAGGTCCCAGGCGTGTTCGGGGATACGCAGTCGGGTGAGCAGCTTCTCGTCGGAGATCACGCGATCGACGAGGCTTTCGCAGAGTTTTCCGAGCACCTCGGTCGGCGCTTCGATGTCGTTTTCGATCTGGTCGAGGGTGAAGGCGTAGTGGGCGTCTTCGACCCAGTAGGGTTCGCCCCCGACGTCGGGAAAGGCGAAGTCGATCGCCGCCAGACGGTCTCGCATGTCGGGTCGGGCGGGAAGCGTGACACGCCGCATCACGATCCCCCCGAGAAGTGGAACGAGCCGATCGAACCGAATCCGCCGCGGCGGGTCGTCGACGAACTCGCGTGGTTCGCAGAACTCGACGAGGAGGAGCCGCCGAAGAACGACGAGCCGGACGAGCGCGACGACCAGTGCCAGGACGAGGAATAGTGCCGGCGCGTGCTGGCGTGCGACGTCGACCGGACGGTGCCGGGTGGACAACCGTCCGAGGTGGCGGCACTCGGTGCCGGCGGTACGGTGGTCGGCGCGCCGGTCGGCGACACTCGGGGCAGGGCGGTGGAACCCACCGCGGGCACCGGCGCGGGCACGCATTCCTCGGCCGAGCCGCGTTCCAAGAAGTGGGTGGCGGCGGCGGCGAGGGCACCGGCGGAGAAGAGCGAGATCGCCAGCGATCGCTTACGCTCGGGATCCGCCGGCTTCGCCTCGGGAAGGCCCTCCGGCCGATGGGTCACGACAGGAGGGCCGCGGCGGCCGAACTCGCGTCTGGTGCGGGCCATGGCGCACCTCACTCGGTCATGGCGGCGGCCGACAGCAGGCCGGCGGAGAGCGACACCGCACCGAGCCAGATCGCCGCCGAGAGCGAGTTCTCCTCGATCGCCTTCGACAGGTCCGGGTGGGCGAGGCGGGCGGCATAGTAGGCGCCGATCTGCACCGCCAGCGCCACCAGACCCCAGGCGGCGAACTCGACGATCGAGGTCGCCTGCGCCACGGCGCGCGCCATCGGTACCACGAAGCCGACGAGGCTCGACGAGAGAGCGATCGCGGCGGAAGCGTTGTGCTCCTTGACGATGAGATCGAACTCGCGATGCGGCGTGATCCGCACGTAGAGGAAGAGGTAGATCACCGCCAGCGCCACACCGCCGCCGAAATAGCCCAGGAAAGCGATCAGTCCACCGAGAAAATGCGCCATCGTCGTTTCCCCCCTCGACCGGCGCGGGCGATCAGCCGAGCGCCTTCAACACCGCCACGGCATGGCCGGTGACCTTCACCTTCGGCCAGACCGCCGCCACCTTGCCGTCGGCGTCGACCAGGATCGTGGTGCGCTCGACGCCCATGTATTTGCGTCCGTACATCGACTTCTCCACCCATACGCCCCAGGCGGCGAGCACGGATCTGTCCTCATCCGAGGCGAGGGTCACCGCGAGCCCGTATTTGGCGCGGAACTTCTCGTGCTTCTTCGGCCCGTCGGGAGAGATGCCGATCACCGTGGCGCCGCGCTTCTCGAACTCCGGCATCAACGCGGTGAAATCCTGCGCCTCCCTGGTGCAGCCGGAGGTGTCGTCCTTGGGATAGAAATAGACGACGACGGGCCGGCCACGCAGATCGGAGAGACGAATGCGCCCGTCGCCGTCGGTCGGCAGATCGAAATCCGGGGCGGTGTCGCCGATCTTCGGAGCCATGTCGCCTTCCTTTCGTCGCGAAGAAGTGGTGGTAAGACGTGGTGAGGGTGCGCCGCCCGCCCGTTCGCGGCCGTGTCGGTGCGTCCGTTTCACGAAACGGACGGATCCCGTCCGCTTCGATCGAACCACGCGGGTCGAGCGTAGTCCGAGCCGACGGAGCCGGGCAAGCGGTTCGACCGGGGGCGGGGAAACGTGTAGTGCTCGCAACGAGGCGAGGCCTTCATGGAAACGCGATTCGGCAGGCTCGTGCTCCGCCGAACAAGAATCCGACCGCCAGGAACGGCGTAAATTGGACGATCCGAACCCGATCACCGACGCGCCCGAAGTACCGGGCACGACACCCGGCGAACGCCGTAGGCGAGCCGCGGGCCGTTTCGGCGTCGTGCTGCTGTGGATCGGCGGGATCGTGCTGGCACTCGGCGCCCTCGTCGTCGTCGCGCTGGCGGCGCTCATAGCGCACGGACCGGTGGAGATCGAAACGGCGGCGCGTACCGCCGAGACTCTGCTCGGCGACGTCGCCGGTCCCGGCGGCCATGCCAGAGTGGGCAGCGCCCGGCTCGACTGGTCATGGGAAAAGGGCATCACGGTCGAACTCGAGGGGATCGTCGTCGAGCGCGAGGGTGTTCTCGACATGTCGGTGCCGCGTGCCGAGGTGCGGCTACGGACGAGGCCGATCTTCACCGGACACGTTCGTCCGCGCGCGTTGATCCTCGTCGAGCCGCGCCTGAAGGTCGACACCGCCGGCTTGGCGAACGCGGGGTCTCTGGTGACGGCGGCGAGCGAGAGCGCGGCGACGACCGCTCCGGCGCCGGCGCCGGACACCTCCATGGTGGCGATGCCGGCGACACGCGGGGCGGCGAAGCCGGTCGTGTTGCCGCCGCGGCCGGTTCGCGCGATCTCGGAGGCACGCGAAGTGGGGCGCGCGGTCGATCGCGCCGTCGCGCGGGCGCGGGAAGAAGGGATCGAGACCTTCGGCGTCCGCGACGGAACGATCGAGCTCAGACGATTCGATCGGGACGGAGTGCCGCGCGACGTCGTCCTACCTGACATCGAGGCCGAAGCGGTCGTCGACGGCCCCGGAGGGGATCTCGACGTCGGCTTTTCGGCGCGCGGCGAGATCGGGCGTTGGTCGATGCGGCTCACCGCCGGACGCGAGGCCGACGGGCGACGGCGCGTCTCCTTCGTCGCCGACGATGTCGTGCATCGCGACCTGTTCGGACCACCGGGACCGGCCTTCGATCTGGGGATGCCGCTCTATCCGCGCCTGACGCTGCGCTACGGCCCCGACGATCGCTACGACGGCGCCGAGATCGACGTGCGCCTGGGCGCCGGCGAGTTCCGTTTCGGTCCGATGCCGGAAGACTCGATGCTGGTCGACGAGGGACAGGTCCGCATCGACTGGAAGGCCGGGGCGAACGATCTCGAGGTGCGCAACCTCACGCTCGCCGTCGGCGAGACCGGCATGACCCTGCACGGACGGCTCGTGCCTCCCTCCGAGCGCGGCGGCGTCTGGGCGGCGGAGTTCGAGGCGGACAAGGGGAGTTTCCGACCGCGTGATGTCGCCGGCCGCCCCCTCCTGGTCGACGGTGGCCGGCTCGAGGCGCGGTTCGACCCGACGGCCAAGGTCATCGACATCACCTCCGCCGGCGCGACCTTCGGATCCGGTTGGGTGAAGACCGCCGGGCGCATAGACTTCTCCGGCGAAGAGCCGCGCCTGAAACTCGACCTCTTCTTCTCGCCGCTCGACACCGAGCAGGTGAAGCGGGTCTGGCCCCACTGGGTGGCCCCCGACACCCGTGACTGGTTCATCCGCAACGTTTCCGCCGGCCGGTTGCTCGATACCGTGATCCGTCTCGATCTGCCGCGGTTCGACAAGCAGGAGACGTGGCCGGGCAACGCGCTGCGCATGACGACGCGGTTCGAGGATGCGCGCTTCGGCGTGTTCGGCAATCTGCCGCCGGTGGTCGGGGCGGCCGGGCGGATGACCATCGACGACCGCAAGATGGACCTGACGCTCGATCGCGCCGCGGCCGGTACGAAGTGGCCGCGCCGGCCGACGCTCGACGGGTTCCGCTTCTCGATCGCCGACATCTTCGTCAAGCCGCCGAAGGGAACGCTCCGGTTCAAGATCTCCGGCGAGGTGCCGGCACTGGCGGAGGTGGTGGACGCCGAGCCGCTCGCCCTGCTCGAGGAGGCCGGGATCCGCAACGACGGCCTCACCGGTACGGCTTCCGTCTCCGCGCAGATCGACATCCTGTTCGAGAAGGAGATCCGCACCTCCTCGGTCGACTACAAGATCGATGCGTCGCTCGACCGTTTCGCCAGCCCCCATCCGATCCAGGGGCGCAAGTTCCAGGAGGGGAAATTCAAGGTCGCCGCCGACCCGCGGGGAATGAAGGTCACGGGGCGCGCCCAGATCGACGGGGTCGCCACCGACGTCGACATGTACGAGGCCCGAGGGAACTCCAAGGCGGCCGAGAAGCGTGACTTCAAGATGGTGCTCGACGAGGCGGCGCGACAGCGGATCGGCCTCGATCTCGGCGACATGGTCGGCGGCGCGATCGGCGTGAGCGTCGCGCAGTCGCCGCAGAGCGAGACGCGACGCAAGGTCGAAGTCGACCTGACGCCGGCGACGCTGACGCTCGCCCCCTTCGGTTGGAACAAGGGAATGGGCGTTCCGGCGAAGGTCACTCTCGATCTCGTCGACGACGACAAGGGGGTCCGGCTGGAGAACCTCGTGGTCGAATCCGAGGGATTGGCGATCGCCGGGACGGCGGTGCTCGACAAGGAGCACCGCCTCGTCTCGGCCGACTTCTCGAAGTTCGCCCTGCGCAAGGGCGACGCGGCGAAGTTGAAGTTGGTGCGGGCGGCGGACCAGAACCTGGTGGTGACTTTCGACGCCCAGAGCTTCGACGTCCGCAGCTTGTTGCAGGTCGGTCGCAAGCCGGGACGAGAGGAGGGGGCGCGCGCGTCCTCCCCCTCGAAGTCCGGTGACATGACCCTGAAATTGCGTGCCGCGCGCCTCGTCGGCTTCAACGACACGACGCTCTCCGACGTCAGCCTCGACGGCCGTTATCGCGGTGGCGCCTTCGCCACCCTGCAGGTGAGCGCCCGTTCCTCGGGCGGCCGTTCGCTCTCCGCGACGATCCGGCCCGAGGGCACCCGCCGAACGCTGACGGTGGGCGCCGACGACGCCGGGGCGGTGTTGAGTTTCCTCGACGTCTTCGATCGGATCCGCGGTGGCCGATTGGCGATGCAGGCGCAACTCTCCGGACCCGGGGTCGCCCAGGGCAGCGTCCGGCTCGATGATTTCCACCTGCTCGAACAGCCGAAATCCGGCAAGGCGACGCCGCAGACGGTCGGCAACGGGGTTCAACAGATCAAGGTTCGTCAGGTCGAGATCAATCCTCAGACGGACTTTTCTCGCTCCTCGGTGCGTTTCGCCATGCGTGACGGCGTCGTCACCGTCACCGAGGGCGTGGCCAAGGGGACCGCCGTCGGCGCCACCGCTTCGGGGCAGATCGATCTCAACAACCAACGCATCGCCCTCACCGGAACCTACATCCCGGCCTTCGGTCTCAATAATCTCGCCGGCCGCATCCCGGTCCTCGGTGTCATCACGGGGGCCGGATCCAACGAAGGCCTGCTCGGCGTCACCTTCCGCGTCTTCGGCCTGGTCGAAGACCCGATCCTCGAGATCAATCCGCTGTCGGCGGTGGCGCCGGGCATCTTCCGGCGCATCTTCGAGTTCCAGAAGGACGGCGATCGCACGCCGTCTCCGCCGCCGAGCAACGCACCGACCCGGATCACGCCGTGAACGCCTCGGTTCGGCCCGCGAGTGCCGAACTCCGAAGATGCGGGCGCCTCGACGTCGGATCCGGAGGATCGCTTCGCCCCGCCGACATCGCCCGTCGACGGATGCCCGTCTCGGACGGGACCTATTCGACGAACGCGATACCGGGATCGGACGGACTCCGTGCGAGCTCGCGGGAACCCGCTGCCGGGGGCGCATCGTCCGCGGGAACGGATCCTCTCCCGTGCGAACCGATGTCCGGCGCTCGGAACGCGTATCGATGAGCGCCGGTTTCTCGACGATGCTGCGCCGAAGAGGCGGAACGGCGCGAGCGCCGGCGATCAACGAATCCGCTCGGCATCGACTCGTCGTTCAATCAAACGATTGACCGAACGGTGGGGAGGACTATGATCCGCCCATGATCGAGATCGCCGAACGCAACGCCGTGAAACAACCAGCCGAGGCGGCTCGCCCCGCCGAGGTCGAGGACACGCGCTCGGCGTTGATCCGTGCCGGGATCGAGCTTTTCGGCCGCAACGGTTTCGACGGAACGTCGACCCGGGAGATCGCCAAGGTCGCCGGGGTCAACATCGCCGGCATCGCCTACCACTTCGGTGGCAAGTCCGGTCTTCATCGTGCCTGCGGAGAGGCGATCGCGGCGATCGTGATCGCGCACGTCGCTTCGGCCACACCGTCGGCGGAAGACGTGTCGAACCTCGCCCCGGAGACGGCCGCCGATCTGTTCGTCGCGGCGGTCTGCGGCATCGGGCGATTCATGCTCGGCCGACCCGAGGCGGAAGCGGTCGCCCGTTTCATGGTCCGCGAGCAGATGGACCCGTCGGCGACCTTCGCCACCCTCTACGAGCGGCTGATCCTGCCGCGTCACGAGACGATGTGCCGCCTCTTCGCCCGCGCCACCGGCGAGAGAGCCGAGAGCACCGAGGTGATCATCGCCGTGTCGGCGATGTTCGGGCAGATCATGTTCTTCCGGGTCGGACGAGCCACGGCGATGGCGCGGCTCGGTTGGGAGACGTTCGACGGCGATCGTCTCGAGTCGGTGCTCGCCATCGTCACCTCTTCGATCCACGCCACCATCGCGGCGCGCCGTGCCGCCGCGTCGGCTTCGAACGAGACGAACCCATGACGAGTTGGATCTGTTCCTTCGCGCTCGCCGGAAAGTTCTTCGCCGCCTGTGCCGGCGACACGCTGGCCGTCGGCTATGTCGAGGGCGAGTACGTGTCGTTGGCGCCGCTCGAGACGGCCCGCATCGCCACGGTGGCGGTGAAGCTCGGTGACCGGGTGGCTCCGGGTGCGGCGATCGCGCGGATGGAGACGAACGACATCGAGATCGTCGTCGCCGACGCCCTGGCGCGCCTCGCCCAGGCCGAGAGCGAGCTGTCCGATCTGAGGCGCGGTCGACGGCCGGAGGAAATCGAGGTGATCGCCGCGAGCCTCGCTTCGGCGCGAGCCCAGGCGGAGGAGGCGGAGCGGACGCTCGCACGGCGCATCGATCTCTCCAAGCGTGGTTTCGCGCCCCAGGCCGAGCTCGATCAGGCGACGACGGCGCGCGACGTGGCGCTGGCGCGGGTACGCGAACTCGAGGCCAACCTGGCGGTGGCGAAGCTGCCGGCCCGCGAGGATACGATCAAGGCGGCGGAGAACCGTGTCGCCCAGGCGAACGCGGCGGTCGAGACCGCCCGATGGCGGCTGTCGGAGCGCACCATCACGGCACGGGCGGCGGGGCGGATCACCGATCTGGTGCGGCGTCCCGGCGAGGTCGCCGGCCCGCAGGCGCCGGTCGTTTCGATGCTGCCCGACGGAGCGGTGAAGCTGAAGCTGTGGGTCCCGGAGAAGGGCTTCGCCAGGCTCGCCCTCGGCGCGACGCTCGCCGTCCATTGCGACGGCTGCGAGGCGGGGCTCACGGCGCGGATCACCCATCTTTCGGCCGAACCGGAATTCACTCCGCCGGTGATCTATTCGATCGAGACGCGGCAGAAGCTGGTTCATCTGGTCGAGGCGCGTCCGGTAGGTGCGGCGACGCGGCTGCAGCCGGGCCAGATCGTCGACGTGTCGCTGTCCGGAGGCGTGCCGTGAGCGTCGTCGAGGTCCGCGGCCTGACCAAGCGCTTCGGCGACAAGACGGTCGTCGACCACGTCGACATGACGGTGGAGAAGGGCGAGATCGTCGGCTTTCTGGGACCCAACGGCTCGGGCAAGACGACCACCATCCGCATGATCTGCGGCCTGCTCACCCCCGACGGCGGGACAGGTACGGTCCTCGGTCACGACGTGTCGACCGAGAGCCGGGAGATCAAGCGCGAAGTCGGTTACATGACCCAGCGGTTCTCCTTCTACGAGGATCTGACGATCGAGGAGAACCTGCAGTTCGTCGCCCGCCTCTACGAACTGCGGCCGGTGGCGAGCCACGTCGACCGCACGCTCGAGCAACTCGGGCTGGTCAGCCGCCGCAAGCAACTGGCAGGGACGCTCTCGGGCGGCTGGAAGCAAAGGCTGGCGCTCGCCGCCTGCATCATGCACGAGCCGAAGCTGCTGCTCCTCGACGAGC
>ERZ1645187.4918-NODE-4918-length-10593-cov-8.952553_pt1 | contig 10593 bp, 16 predicted proteins | sample MGYA00575352_ERZ1645187 | MGnify/ENA primary metagenome ERZ1645187 (study PRJEB40837, sample SAMN11349314) | freshwater sediment metagenome | isolation source: river sediment | host: Sediment | place: India: Wazaribad , New Delhi | collected 2017-02-21 ...
TTCGGTGGGGGGCGCAGGGCTGACTCTCTGAGCAGCGCCACTCCTACCCAACTGACCGAAACCATGGGTCCCTACAGCTACGACTGCCCGGCCTCAATCCTCGACCTCCTCGGCCCTCCCGGCAACGAATACGCCGCGAACTGGCGCGAAGCCTGCCGGCAGCGCCTTGCCCTGACCTCGCGGCGCAAGCCCAAGCCCGGCGACACGCTGGTTCTCGCCGAAGCCCTCACGTTCACTGACGGGCGATGCGAACGCAGCTTCCGCGTGGCCCAGTCGGGCAGGAAGACCGTGTTGCGCCGGATGAGCGACGGCGTGAGCGTGAAGATCAGCAAGCTGATGAGCCGGGCGTGGACGATCGTTCCGGCCCCGGCCGCGCCTTCGGCGCCATGACGCCGGTCCGATCGAGCGCCGCCATGTTAAACCCGCCCCATCCCGACCGGTCGCCCAAGCGCGGCCGGCTCTGCTCTATCGAGAACGCGAACCGTGTGGCCACCAGGGTTGCCGAGCATATCCTGACCGACACCGCCGTGGTGAAGACAGGAAACCCGCTGCAGCCCTTCCGGGTGGTGCTGGCGAGTAAGGCTACGCCGGGGCGCACGGTCTCGCGGGTGGTCACCTGCAACGATGACGAACCCGAAGTTCAGTAGGGTTCCGGCCCACGCTCGACGAACCACGACTCCCCGAGCTCGAAATCCGGACTGGCCGACACCAGCGGTCCATCCGGAGCTTCGCTCACGTAAGGTGAGACGAGGTCCTTGCGGCGCACGCGCGACCGGCTGAGCCATGCGGCTGTGCGGCCGCGGGCCTTCAGGATTTCGAGTAGCCAATCCATCGCCTCGGCCATCTCGACTACGCCGCGACCGGCGAGGCAGAAATAGATCGCTCGCTGGAAATCGTCGCACGAGTTGCTGAGGATTGCAGCGAGCTTGCCTCGCCCACCTGCGGCATTTTCATGGACCAAAGACACCGCCTCGCGCAGTTCGCGGACCGAGAAGTAGGCATCGTCCACACCGACCCCGATGCACAGCGCTGCAATCGCCCGCCGCGCTGGCAGGAGGTTGAGGTCGCACGAGGCATCACGCAGGACGATGTCGAGGTCGAAGTGGTCGCTGTGGGCGAGGGCGGACATTGCGAGAATTCCTTTCGGGCCGGAACGTAGCGTGAACAATCTAACCCCGTCAACCGCGAGGGAGGGGAGGGGGCTCGTGCCCGGTGTTCACTTCAACGGGAGAATTCCATGACCCAGATTGCCCAAGCCGCCCCAGCGGAAGCCACCGACCGCACCGCCGAGATCGCGGCGCTGAACGATGCTGCGAGGACAGGAACGCTGGCCACGTCGCGCACCGTGTTCACGCGCTCGCTCGCCGATATACTCGCCGGTGAGGATGAGGATGCGGCAACCCGGCAACTGAATCTGATGATGGGGCAGCGCGCCTTGCGCCGACTGATCAACGAAACGCCAATCGATCCTGGCAACGATCCGCACGGCGAGCGGGATTTTGGCGTGGTCGAGTATGGGGGACAAAAGGTCTTCTGGAAGATCGACGTCTACGCCAATGACGGCACGTTCCAGTGGGGTTCCGAGACACCGTGGGACGCCAGGGAGAGTTATCGGATCGTGACGATCATGCTCGCGACCGACTGGTGACCTTGTGGCCGGTACTCGCTGAAGGCGCTTCCGCACCGCGCCGAGCCTTTCGGCCGATATGGCCATCCGGTTTGAGAAGGCGTTCGGGATTAGGGCGGATACGCTGCTGCGGATGCAGACGGCCAATGATCTGGGGCAGACCCGCGAGCATGAGAGCGATATCAGAGTGCCCAAGTTCTCAAAAGCGGCCTGACGCTGACTGAACTGCTGGGGTGAAGGGGGCATCCACCCCAGCAGTTCAGAATGATCTCGCAGGTCACGCATGCAACCACTTGTAAGCCCCGGGTATACAGAAGCTCGCATTTCATTTCACGAGACTGGCCGGGCAGATGGCGAAAATCACTGTCACAGCGCTTCTGCTTGGGCACCGGTGCATGTTTCTCGATCGACAAATCCGGACTTCCATAGGCCAAAACAGTTTCGTGGCCTGCGGGCAGCGCCCGCAGCTTCGGCCTGACGGCCGGGAGGGAAGGGGGGTGGGAAGAGAGTGATCGAACAAGGGGTTCGGTCGCAATCGATCCACCTAGGAGAACGTCCATGAACATCGGTGAAATCCGCAAGAACGCCAACGGCCAGCTGATCGGCTCTGTCGAAACGCTCACCATCACCCGCACCATCGGCCTGCGGCCGGTGACCTCCAGCAACCCGCGCGCGCCCCGCTACGAGATCGTCGCGCTCAACGACCAGCGCCGCTGGGTGATCGTCGGCGCGCTCTTCGAGCTGTCCTCGAACTCGACCGGCGAGAGCTTTTACCAAGGCAAGATCGACGATCCGTCGATGTCGCAGCCGCTCTACATCGCCGCGTTCCCGCGCGAGGATGGCACGATGGCGGTCGCCTGGCAGCGTCCCCGCCGTCGCACCAGCCAGCTCGGCTCGGCCGAATACGGCGAGAGCGACATGTACCCGGCGGACGACACCGCCGTCGGTGACCGCGCGAACGAGGGCGCCGGAGCCGGCCGGACCGACGATGGACTGGGTGACAGCACCGCGACGCCTCCGGGCAAGCGTGGCCGCGCCAACGACAACGCGCAGTCCGGGGCCGAGCACGCCGACCACGACGGCGCTCTGCCGCCGCTCGTCGACGCCTGATCGGCCATCCACTCCACCGACGGGGGCTCCATGCGGGGTCCCCGTCACCGTCGTAAAGGCCGCGCAACAGCCTCCCCCCCGGCGCGGCCTAGGCGGAACGCCGGCCTCCCCCCGCCCGGCGTTCCGCCTCTTCCTTTGCGCGGAAACTCTCGGAGATCCACCATGCTGACCGATGGCGAACGTTTCGCCTTTGAGACCCGGCGTCACCATGCCCTTGCGAGCACCGGCAATGCCTACGATGCCGCGCAGTGCGACGAAGCCATCAAGACGGGCGACACTCTGATCGTCTTTGCTGAACGGGTAGTCGCGATCGCCATGGCCTGGCCGTTCGCGGTCACTCCACGTCCGGCAAGCCGACTTCGAACACGCCGCCGATATCGCCCGCCGTCTGGGATTTGTCCTTGACCCGCAGCTGCAAGAATTGCTGCCGCCGCAGGCGGCTGAACCCAAAACCTAAAGCGGCAGCGCCGCTTGCTGCCCACTTCCGCGATCGGCCGGCGTATCGACAGCATCGGCAACCACCCGCGCGAGTTCCAATGCGGCATCCTCGAGCAGACAGGAGCTGGGCGCAGTGACCCCGACCCGCGCCCAGCCCGGGGCGTTCAGGATCGCATGTGCGACGGCAGAGGTGTCGACTCGTTCCATGCCGATAAAAGGCCGTAGGACGAACATCATTGCAATGAGGACCCCGTGCGGGTCGTCGCGATTGACAGGGAAGGGCGCTCCGCGCGATCTTTCGGGGATGTGCAATTTATACCGGATGACCAAGGCGCCCGCCGAGATCGCCGGCCTGTTTGGGGTCCGCGCGAGCGAGGGCCAGAACTTCGGGGCCGAGGTCTATCCCGGCTATCCCGGGCTGGTGGTTGCCGAGGGCGAAGCGCGGGTAATGACATGGGGCTTTCCACTCGCGCTCAAGGGCAAGAACGGCCAGGCGCTGAAGCCCAAGCCGGTCAACAACGCCCGTGAGGACAAGCTCGGCACCCCGTTCTGGCGCGCGAGCTTCGAGCGCCGCCGCTGCCTGATCCCGGTCACGGCCTGGGCGGAAGCCGAAGGGCCCAAGGGCCAGATGACCCGGACCTGGTATGCGCTGGCAAGCCATGAGGTGTTCGCGGTCGCGGGTCTGTGGCGACCCACCGACGAATGGGGCCAGGCCTATTCGATGGTCATGGTCGATGGCTGCCCGCAGATGGCCGACGTACACGACCGCATGCCTCTCGTTCTACCCCGCGAAAGCTGGGAGCAATGGCTCGCCGGCACGCGCGACGAGGCCTTTGCGCTCTGCCAGACGTGCTCCAACGAACTCGCGGTCGATCGCACCGCCGAGCGCTGGGCCGCCGCGAGGTCGCGGTCGACCTGAGCTGACGGCAGAGCTTATTGGCTGAGTTGAGGGGAGCGGGGCTGCGCCGGCGGGATCAACCCGACCAGCGAAAAGACATCTGACATGGGCGGCCGCGCCTCCGTTCACATCACCATCGGCGGCACCCTGCCGCGCGTACCTCGAAGCCTTGGCCGCAGATGCGCAGAACTATGACCTGCGGGTCGAGTGGCGCGGCGAACCCTTCGATACCGCCGCGCTGCCCGAAGGCGAGCCGCTGGAACTCTATGGCACCGAGCTCAACGGCGGCCAGGTTCCCGACATCGATGCCTTCTGCGCCGAGCTGACCATTCCGCCCTTCCTGCTCGCTTGAGGACCCTGCCATGATCAATATTCCCAACGTGGCGGCGCAGCGCGTTGCCACGCTTGCGCGCTTCGCGCTCTCGCGCGTCACCGAAGCCTTTCACGACGAGATGCTGGGCACCCTGCCGCCCGCCCACATCTCGGGCATGCCCGGATTCTGCGTTTGCGAGGCGGTGACCGAGGATGTCCACGCCCAGTTCATAGATTGCAATGGCCGCTTCTACGGCGAAAATGTCGCGGTTCGGGATCCGGCGACCTGGATCACCCACGCACTGATCGCCGCCTTCGATGCCGCGCAACCGAATGCGGCCGAATTCGCTTCGTATCCCGATGAAGCAGGGGAGGCGGCGGCATGACCCGGCACCGCCTTCTCGAACTAGGCGCGGGGCCGGCGGGCGAACCTTGCGCGCAGCTTGGCTCGACGCCCGACTTCGCCGCAGCCAACACGCTCGAACTGGTCACCTACAGGGCCGCAATCATTGCCCTCAACGGCGAGCCGCCGTTGCCACTGGGCTTTGCCCTTGTCGCCAATGCTCATGACTTCGGGACCTACCGAACCTTGTGGCTGGTCTCGGCGGAGTTGCCGCTGCCCGACGACGCACAGGCCTGGCTGGGCGCAATCGAGGAGCCGGTGAGCTGGATCGCGGCGGGGTTCCCGGCGCCGGTGACCTACGACGGCACGCGCGCCGTGATGCGGCCGTTCCGTGAGGTGATCGCGGGCGCGCTGCAGATCACCCGGCCGCGTGAGGATGGCAGTTTCTTCCCGCCGGAAAACGCAGGGCTCCACCGCAATCTGCTCGCGGCCTACGGCTCCGAACCTGCAGGTCCTGGCGCCGCGGGCGGCGGGTGAGAGGAGGGGGAGCGGAGCAGGGGGTGCGCAAGATGGAGACCTGCCATGCCTCGCTTCTACGTCGGGATCGGTGCGCGCGCGACGCCGCCTGAAGTCCTCAGCCTGATGACGCGCGCCGCCTTTGCGCTCCTCAAACGCGGCTATGTCCTGCGCTCGGGCCATGCGATTGGCGCCGACAGCGCGTTCGAGCGCGGGGCAGGGGGGACGGCGGAGATCTTCTTGCCCGTCCCGGGCTGGCGCGGCTCGGCAAGCGCGTTTCACAAGGGCACGCTCGGGACGGAGATCTGGGGCAGGGCGCGGGCCATCGCGGCCGCGCATCACCCGGCCTTCTCCGGTCTCTCCCCCTTCGTCCAGGACCTCTACACAAGGAACGTCTTCCAGGTGCTTGGGCCTCGTCTCGATAGCCATGCGGAATTCATCCTGGGCTGGACGGCTGACGGCGAAGCCTCGGGCGGGACCGGCCAGGTGCTGCGGATCGCGGCCTCGCACGGCGTGACGGTGTTCAATCTCCAGCGAACCCGCGAGCGCGCCCACGTCGAGCGTTATCTCGTCCTCTGATCATTCAAAACCCCGCAAGTCTGCCGTTCTTCTTCGTCATACCCGGCGAGGAAGCGCGGCGGTGCGCGGCCAACACGGGAGCCGTACCCATGCTGTCGATCACCCTTTCCCTCGCAATCGCCTGCACCCGCGAAGAGGCCGCGCGTTTCGCGGCGGTCGAACTCTTCCTTGCCGAACTCGAGCGTGATCCCAAGGCCGAGCCTTCGGCTGAGCTCGATGCCGTGTTCGGCACCAACGCGCGCGATGCGATCCTCGGTCTTGCCGGCCATCCGGAACCGCTGGGGATCACCTCCCGGTTCGATCGGCACGGCGGGGTGCTGACGCTCAGCGCCGTCGACGGCCGCCCCAACCTCGCCGCGCTGCCGGTGCTGCTGCTCTGGCTGTACCCTGAAAAGCTGCCGATCGCCTATTCGGTCAATGTGACCGAGCGGCCGGAGCATACTGTCTGGACTATCGTCGGCATGAACCGGATCGAGATTACCCAGCACGCCGATGAGGTGGCCGCGCGGATCGATGCGCTGCGGGCACTCCCTGGCGCAGCGCGGCGGCTCGACCTTCTGCCGACCAAGCCGCCCCCGCCTCGCGGCGACTGACCGCGCCTCAGGCCGCCGCCTGGGCGGTGCCCTGCCGTGTTCGCCCCGGCCCACTGACGCGGACCGGGAGTGGCTTGCCTTCCTTCCACAGCAGGTGCGCGACGCCTTGGCCCGCGAGCCGCGTCTCCAGCGGTTCTGCCAGTTCGTTGTCGCGGTCGTGGATGTGAACCGTGCTGGCCTTACACGAACCGGCGCTGCGGCAATCAGGTAGCGCTCGTCGCTGGTCTCGTCGGGCAGCCATTCAGGCGTTACCGGCATCAACGCGACCTCGATGAGGTTGAAAGTCCCCTCGCGCCGCCGCGCGAACGACCCGGCCATCACCGGGCGACCTCCTGAACCCCTTGGACCGCCCTGCGCCTCCCAGAGCGCGAGTTCGCCCGCGAACCGCTTGTGGAACCGCCGCGTCATGTCCGGGGCCATCACGAACGGCATGCCGCCAACGTGGCGCAGGACGATCTTCCCCGCGCCGTGGGCGCTGACGAGCTCCTTGATCTCGCCCACCACCACCATCATCTCGTCGCGCGCGCGGCGCATCACGCACCAGTTCCGCCTGCCCGCCATCTTCAGGTGCCAATGCGTGAGTTCTGCGCGGTCCCACAGCACATGAAGCAGCCCGCGCATCGCGAGCTTCTGCCCCGGACGACTTCACGGTCGGCTTGTCGTTGGTGAGCGCTGCGGGCGCGAGCCGGGCGCACCCATCGATAGCGGAAAGCCGAGTTTGAGGCTGGTCTTGCCGCTGGCTTCGTCGTCGATCACCGCGCTCCCTCGGACCTCGCCCATTCCGGTCAGATAATCGGGTGCCTCGTAGTGATCGCAGTTCGTCGCATGACGCGCGCCGGAGCCCGGCCAGCGCGCGAGCACGTAGCGGTTCTGGCGGTGCATGATGTAGAGCGGAAGTTCGGTTCCTTTGCGGCATTCGCACAGGACCTGGCTTTTCTGCGCATAAGCGCTTGCCAGCAGCTGCTGAAGTTCATCGCCTTCGGCCACGCTGCGGCCGAGCACACGGTATCGCTGGATCATTGGGGTTCTTCAATTTCTCGCGATCAACGCTGCCCGTTCGACCTCTCGCGCATCTCCTTGTCGTGACGCGGCCCCGGATGGGCGCGCTGGGTTCAGTTTATGCTGGCCTTTCCTTTCCGGCAAGATTCCTTGGCTCGCGCCAAGGACTCCGCTGGCAGGGTAGTCGTGTGTGCAAATCCCGTCTTCGGCTTGGCTTGCGCTGAGCAGACTGGCATCATCAGGTCATGACGGCTTCCGACCAGCAATTTTCCTTGTTCGATCTCGATCTCGACCCGGTCGTCGAGGGCCGCAAGAGCGCGACCACGCCCGCCGGGCGCTTTAGTAACTTCATCGTCTATGTCGATGAGAGCGGGGATCACGGCATGCAGACCGTGGATCCCAACTACCCGCTTTTCGTGCTGGCATTCTGCGTCTTCTACAAGAAGCACTACAGCGAGAAAGTTGTCCCCGCGCTCGAGAAGTTCAAGTTCAACCACTTCGGCCACGACATCGTAATCCTGCACGAGCGCGAAATCCGCAAGGAAACCGGGCCGTTCAAGTTCGCCAATGAAGCTGAAAAGCTCGGCTTTATCGACGGCCTCAGCGGGATCATCGACAATTCCAATTTCATCCTCATCAGCTGCGTGATCGACAAGCACCGCCTCGGCGCGCGCGAGGTTGAACGAGGCAACCCCTATCACCTCGCGCTCGGGTTCTGCCTCGAGACACTCTACGAGTTCCTCATCGAGAAGAACCAGGACGCCAAGAAGACCCACGTCGTGTTCGAATGCCGCGGCAAGAAGGAAGACAAGGATCTTGAACTGGAGTTCCGCCGCATCTGCGACGGCGAGAACAAGCTGGAAGCGCTGCTCCCGTTCGAGATCGTCTTCGCCGACAAGAAGGCAAACTCGTCCGGGCTTCAGCTGGCCGACCTCGTGGCACGTCCAATCGGCATGAGCGTTCTGCGGCCAGGGCAGGATAACCGTGCCTTCGAGGTTCTGACCCGAAAATTCTACTGTGACGGCGGGCGCGAGAATGTCGGTAGCGGCTATAAGAACTGGGGCCTCAAGGTTTTCCCGCCCCAAAAAAGCGAAAAGCCCCGATGAAACTCACCGAGGCTATGACGCCGACCGGGAACCCCCAGTCCACTTGTGTCCCCTATATGCGTACTGTCGCCCGATTGGCAACGGGAACATTGTGCCAACCCGGCCCGACTGGCTCATGGTGGGTGCATCCAGGCAGTTTGTCACAGTGATGGACAACCTCTTCGCCCTGCCCGGCCTCGTCGGCCGCACCCTGGGCCGCGCCGATCTCGCCCCCCTGTGCGCTGGCCCGGCTCAAGTCGTAATCGACTGCTATCTTGAAGAAGCTGACCTTTCCGGGCTCGATCTCACTCGCTGGCGCTTCGAACGCTGCAACCTGCGGCGCAGCCACTTTGCCGGGTCGCGGCTCGAAGGCACGGTCTGGCAGGGCTGCCGCGCGCCCTTCGCCCAGTTCTCGGGCGCGAACCTAAGCGAGGCCGAGTTTCTCGGCGGTGACTACAACAATTGCTCGATGCGCCGAGCAACCCTGACCTCGGCGCGATTTCTCGGCTCGAAGCTTACCGGCGCTGATTTCACCGAAGCGCGCGCCATGCACATTCATTTTGAGGAAGTGCTACTGGTTTCGGCCAAGCTGCCCGGGTTTTCGTTCCGCAAGGAGACCCTGCGACGGGTCGACATGTCGGGCGCCGATGTGCGCAAGAGCGACTTCCGGATGACGGTGTTCGAGGATTGCTCGCTGCGCGAAGCGATGGTCGCGGGATCACGCTTTGAGGGCTCCGACCTGCGTGGCGCCGACCTCGGCGGGCTGCGCCTGGTCGATGCCGGGCTATTCCGCGGCGCGACGATCTCGCGAGAGCAGGCCGGGCAACTACTGGGCGAGCTGGGACTCAACGTCCGCTAGTGGCGGGCAGGGGAGTGCGCCTGCTCAGGCTGGGCCCTGGTCGTGCTGTTCCAGGATCTCGGCAACGCCTTCGGCGAGGCCAAGGCACAGCGCCGCTTCCTCGCGGGTGAGGGTGATCTCCTCGGCATCGAACACTGCGAGCTTGGTGCGCAGGACTTGCACCATTGCGAAAGTTACCTGCAGGGCATCCGGAAATGGCGACTGACTATCCATGGGCCGGGATCCTTCCCTTCGGACTACTCTGCTTGTCGCAGCGGAACCGGACAGCTTGGGCTGGTGGCGGCTCATACCCGTTTTGTGCCGAATTGGCGAGGGGGTGAAAGGGAGGGGCATTCCCATGTCCGCGCCCCGCGCGGCCATGGGGGCAACCCGCTCTACTCGCTCAGGGCGGAGGATCGACGCTGTCGCGCCGCTGCCCGTCCCAGCTCGCCGGTATGGATGCTGGCCCTGCGGGTGACGATCGGAGCCAGGGCGAGGGCGGGGAGGGCGGCAAGATTTGGCGAATGGGGTGCGATAGCGCTAGGCTGCCGCGCCTGCCTGTCGTTCTCGCTGCCGCTGCCCTGTGCATGTCTCTTTCCGTTCATGACGGCGACACGATCCGGTGTGGCCGCGAGCGCGTGCGCATCGCCAACATCGACGCGCCAGAACTTCCCGACAGTCCCAAGTGCCAAGACCGGTGCCGGTCCTATGCTTGGGTAGTGACTTTGCCGCAGGCGAAGCCTCGTGCGTGGCGCTGGCTCGCTTGCTGTCGCGCGGGCGGGTCACGATCGAGCGGCTCGGCACCGACCGATATGGGCGGGCGCTCGCCACCGTTTCGGCGGGCGGCGTGGACGCCGGCGACTACCTGATCGCCCAAGGTCTTGCGAGGCCTTGGCGCTGAGCGGCCCTTCGTAGGGCGAGGCGCCTGACCGTTCGCAGCGATGCCCATCCTTGTGGTAATGGCACGGGCTTCGGCCGGTGTGGGCACAGGCGAAATACGCGGGGTCGGATAGCCTGTCCTGACCGCAGCATTGGACTGCCCTGCCGGGCGGTGAGGGAGCGCCGCCAGAAATTTGCGCGGTCTGCCTGTTGAAACGGGCGCAACTTGAACGAGGCCAAGGCTGACAGGTCTTGGGCCCATGGACCCGCATGGCCTGAATTGACGAAACCGCCCTTCGTTTGCCGATGAACCTGTGCGGCGCCAGTCCCTGGCCGCAACCCAAAAGCAGCGGACCGTGAAGCCTTGCAGGCTTGC
>ERZ1645187.4919-NODE-4919-length-10591-cov-6.339123_pt1 | contig 10591 bp, 9 predicted proteins | sample MGYA00575352_ERZ1645187 | MGnify/ENA primary metagenome ERZ1645187 (study PRJEB40837, sample SAMN11349314) | freshwater sediment metagenome | isolation source: river sediment | host: Sediment | place: India: Wazaribad , New Delhi | collected 2017-02-21 ...
CAAGATGACCGTCTACAGCGAAGACCCGCCGAAGCTGGCGCAGGAGTTTCGCGAGGCGGGCGCAGAATGGCTCCACATGGTGGATTTGGAGGGCGCAAGGTGCGGCGGTACGCCAAACTTTGACATCGCGGCGAAGATTGTCCGCACAAGCGGGCTTCTGGTCGAGCTTGGCGGCGGCATTCGGGACGAGGAAACCGTGCAGCGCTATCTCGATGCGGGCGTGAACCGGGTCATCCTCGGCACGGCGGCTGCAAGCAACATCCGTTTTGTCGCGGATATGGTCGCAAAGTACGGCTCCGCCATCGCGGTTGGGGTCGATCTGCGGGACGGCATGGTCGCGGTCAAGGGCTGGACGGAGACGACGGGGCTAAGCGGCATGGACTATTGCAAGAGCCTAGAGGAGATCGGCGTCGCCACCGTGATCTGCACGGACATCTCGCGCGATGGCGCGATGGCGGGCGCAAACCGCGCGCTGTATGCCGAACTCATGGAGAGCAGCGGCATGCGCTTCATCGCCTCCGGCGGGGTGAGCTCGCTGGACGACATCCGCGCGCTCAAGGAACTTGGACTCTACGGCGCAATCGTCGGCAAGGCATACTATACGGGTGCGGTCAAACTCGCGGAAGCGATCGCGGAGGCAAACGCATGATTACAAAGCGGATTATTCCGTGTCTGGATGTCAAGGACGGGCGCGTGGTCAAGGGAATCAACTTCCTCGGCCTCAACGACGTGTCCGACCCCGTGAAGCTCGGGCAATACTATAGCGACAACGGCGCGGACGAGCTGGTGTTTTACGACATCACCGCGAGTGCGGAAGGGCGCGCGCTGTTTACGGACATCCTCACGCGCGTGGCGGAGACGATTTTCATCCCGCTGACGGTCGGCGGCGGCATCAACACGCTGGACGACTTTGACCGCGTGCTCAAGTGCGGGGCGGACAAGGTCAGCGTCAACAGCGGCGCAATCAAGAATCCTGCGCTGATCGGCGAGGCGGCGAAACGCTACGGCAATCAGTGCGTGGTGCTCTCGGTGGACGTCAAGCGCGTGGCAGGCCAGTTTCGCGTGTTTGCCAAAGGCGGGCGCGAGGACACGGGGCTGGACGCGCTGGACTGGATCAAGCGCGGCGTGGACGCGGGCGCGGGCGAAATCGTGCTCAACTCCATCGACACCGACGGCGTGAAGCAGGGGTTTGACCTGCCGATGCTCTCGGCGGTGTGCGAGCGAGTCAGCGTTCCGGTGATCGCTTCCGGCGGCGCGGGCGGCATTCAGGATTTTGTGACGCTTTTTACCGCGCTTCCCAAGGTGGACGCGGGGCTTGCCGCCTCGATTTTCCACTTTGGCGAGGTGCAAATTCCCGGCCTCAAGCAGGCGCTGCAAGAGGCGGGCATACCGATGCGGAGGGTTTGAATATGCTGGAAATCGACAAACTGAACTATGATGCAAACGGGCTGATTCCCGCGATCGTGATCGACACCGAGACCAAACAGGTGCTCATGATGGCGTATATGAACGAACAGAGCCTGCGCATTTCGATGGAGGAAGGGCGCACGTGCTTCTATTCGCGCTCGCGCAAGGAACTCTGGCGCAAAGGCGAAACCAGCGGCAATGTGCAAAGGATCGTCTCCATCACGGCGGATTGCGACGCGGACACGCTGCTCGTCGAGGTGCGAAAGAGCGGCCCCGCCTGCCACACGGGCGCGGAAAGCTGCTTCTTTCAGCCGGTCTACGAAGGCGAAGCGCAAGCGGGATTTGAATATGAAGACCTCTTTGAGATGCTGCGCGGCAGGAAGGCGAACCCAAAGGAAGGCAGCTACACCACCTATCTCTTCGAAAAGGGGTTGGATAAGATTCTAAAGAAAGTCGGCGAAGAGACCACGGAGGTCATCCTCGCGGCAAAGGATCGCGACAAAGCGAACACCGTGTATGAAATCGGCGATTTGATGTATCATTGTATGGTGCTGATGATTGAATCCGGCATCGAGCTAGATGACATCCGGCGCGAGATGGCCTCTCGCCACGTGATCGACCACAAGGTCAAGCAGGAGAAGATGGCATAGCGCACAGCAACGCAACAAGGAGAACGGTAAATCGTGTTTACGCAAAACCTGCACACCCACAGCACCTTTGACGACGGACAGAATACGCTGGAGGAGATGGCACGCGCGGCAATGAACGCCGGGCTAACATCGATTGGCTTTAGCGTGCATACGCCAATGCCGTTCCCATCGTGTTGGACGATTGATGCCGCGCATATGCCGGAATATATCGCAAAAGTGCGGCAGCTCCAGCGCGCATATCGCGGGCAGATCGACGTGTACTGCGGCGCGGAGTGGGATTTGTATTCCCCGATAGCGCCGACGGGGTTTGATTACGTCATCGGCTCGATTCACCATCTATCGATCGGAAGCGAGTTTCCCTGCGTGGACAACAGCGTGGAGGAGACGAAATACATCCTGCGCCGAGGCTTTGACGGCGATGCGGACGCGATGGCGGAGGCGTATTTTCGCCAATACGAAGCCCTCGCGCGGGTGAAGGAAGTGGACATCGTCGGCCACTTTGATCTGCTGACCAAGTTTGACGAACAATGGACGTTCTTTGACCCCGATTCTCCGCGTTTTCGTGCGGCGGCGACGGATGCGATGGATTTGCTCATCGCGGCGGGGAAGATATTCGAGATCAACACCGGCGCGATCTCGCGCGGATACCGCACCACGCCGTATCCTTCCGAGACGCTGCTGCGGGAACTCTTCGCGCGCGGGGCAAAGGTGACGATCAGCGCGGATGCGCACCGGACGCAGGATGTCGCCTTTGGATTTGCTCAGGCGGAAGCGCTCGCGCGAAGATGCGGCTATCGCGAAGCGTGGCAGTTTAGCAAAACGGGGTTTGTCGCGGTGCCGTTGGACGAAACAGTATAAGCACCACCGGGCGGGGAGCACAACCCGCCGAAACAGACAGGAGGCACCTATGGTCTCAATTGCGGAAGCTTTATCCGGCAACACGTATCCCGGACGGGGGATCCTGCTTGGCAGTATCGAAGGTCAGGCCGTCGTTGCCTATTTTCTCACAGGGCGCAGCGAAAACAGCCGCAATCGCGTGTTTCGCGAGGACGGGGATACGCTCGCCATTTTGCCCTATGACGAGAGCCGGGTGACGGACGCGAAGCTGATCTTTTATACGCCTGTGCGCGTTTGCAACGACGCCATCGTGGTCACCAACGGGGACCATACGGAGACGGTGTGCGAGAGCCTGAAGGCGGGGCATTCGTTTCAGTATGCGATGAGCGCGCGTTGCTATGAGCCGGATGCGCCGAACTATACGCCGCGCATCGCGGGTTTGGTTTTGCCGACGGGGCGCTATACGCTCGGCATCGTAAAGAAGGAAGGCGACGCGGTCGATTGCCGGCGAAAGTATTGGAGCTTTGACCCGAAGGCGGGCACGGCGCACCTGATTCACACCTACCAAAGCGACGGGGACCCGTTGCCGCCGTTTGCCGGGGAACCGCGCGAACTCCAGATTACGGGAAACGCGCAGTCGCTTGCTAACGAAATCTGGCGCGCGCTGGACGCGGACAATCGCGTTTCGCTCTATGTGCGCTTCACCGATCTTTCCAATGGCCGATTCACCAGCGTGGTAAAAAACGCAAAGACGAAGGGCACAAACAGCATAACGTAACGCAAAAGCCGCCGGAGCAAATCCAGCGGCTTATCTTTTTGAGTTTGGCAGGAGGGATTAGCCCATTTCGTAGATATGGCGAATCTCTTCCGCACAATGGAAAAACGCATCGCACAGCGCGGGGTTGAATTGCGTTCCGCATTCGCGGCGCATCTCCAGCATGCTGTCCTCGTGCGAGAGCGCGGGTTTATACGGCCGCTCGCTTCGTAGCGCATCGTAGACGTCGCAAACGGCGACAATCTGCGCGGAGAGCGGGATCTCGTCTCCTTTGAGCCCGTTGGGATAACCCTTGCCGTCCCAGCGCTCGTGATGCGAGAGCGCAATATCGATCGCCATCTGGTGGATGCGGCAGTTTTGCAGCTGTGGCAGCATCTGCTCGATCGTTTCCGCGCCGATGAGAGTGTGTTTCTTCACCTCGTCAAACTCTTCTCGCGTGAGCTTGCCGGGCTTGAGCAGAATGCTGTCGGGGATACTCGCCTTGCCGATGTCATGCAGCAGGCAGGCTTGCTGAAGCATGTGGATAAAGTCGTAGGACACGCTGTGGCTATAGACGCTGTTGAAGGAGAGCACGCTTGCCACAACGCGGCAGGATTCGCGCAGGCGCTTGAGATGCAGGCTTGCGTTCGCGTCCTGTGTTTGCGCCATGTGTACGAGTGAACTCACCGCGCCCCAAAGTTCGTCGGCAGATTCGCCGAATTTCTGCGCCGTCTGTTCGTCGATTCTGTCACGGCAGAGCAAAATCTCCTGTTCGGCTTCCCATCGCTCGGTGATGTCCTCCGCCGTGCAGCTCAAAAACTGTACGATGCCGGCTGCGTTGAGCGTCGGCGTCATAATCACGCGCAGAAGACACTTTTTCCCGCAGGAGTCCGTGCGCCAAATCTCGTTCTCGCTCGGACAGCGGGTTTCAAAGGTGTTTCGGATCTGCGTGATGGCAACCGCCGCCTCGGGTTGCGTGAGTACGCTCTCAATCGGTTGCCGCTCGATCTCTTCGCGCTTCTTGCCGAGAAATTCGGCATGTGCTGCGTTTACGCGGCCATAGATACAGGAATACGACATCTGCCAAACCTGCATTGGCAAGGTGTCGATCAGAGCTTCCAGTGTGGCTGGCGTAATATCGGGCGCGGATTTCGTCATGCAATCTCCTTGCGTACTAGTCGGGCGCGTGTGACACGATGCCATGCAAAAAAATGCTATTTACACGTGCATGTGATGAGGTGAATCACACAATGATTCCCAATAAGATGGTTAATGTATCACTAGGATAATACGTGATTACATGAAAGTCAATGTGAACTGCGAAAACGTGTGATTATTCTTGCTTCTTTTGCGGAGATGTGCCATGATAATGACAAGAAGAAAAAACAGATTAAACGAGTAAAACACATTGTGTGTTTATCACTGTGCGGGTTGTGACAACGTAATATGATGAACGCAGTAAATGTTCCGGATGCATAGGGTTTCACGCGTGGCAACGGCCACGGCGATGAGGGGAATTTTCAGCTTGACTCCACGCAAATTACCGATGAAGCAGAGGCGTTGGAAGGCGCAAGCGGCGCGTTACGTGACGAGCGCATACACCAGCAATATTCTGCGATTGCAGCGCAAGAAAGCATGAAAATGTCGCGTTGACAGGATCGTGAATTCCCCCTAAAATGAACTTGTGATGTGATACAATTGATTCGCGCACGAGAGAAAAATGTGTAACGAAAAATGTCACAACGCAACAAATCGGGAACATCGAAGGAACAGGAGGGCAAACAGATGGGCAAGCTGTTTCAGAATAAAAAATTTCAAAACGCGATGTTCTTTTTTGCGACGCTCACATCGATTATCTATCTTTTGTGGCGCGCAATCTTTACGCTGCCGTTCCAGAGTGGAATCGTTGCAATCATCTTCGGCATCATGCTGCTGGTGAGCGAGATTACATCCGCGCTCGGCACATTTGAACTCTACTATCGAAAGAGTCGTTCCAACAAGGTCGATATGACGTTGCCGGAGATTCCCAAGAGTTGGTATCCGGACGTGGACGTGATTGTCGCGACCCACAACGAACCGGTCGAGTTGCTCTATAAAACCGTGAATGCCCTAACATATATGGACTATCCGGACAAGAGCAAGGTACACATCTATATTGCCGACGACGGCAACCGTCCGGCGATGGCGAAGCTTGCGCAACAGTTCGGGGTTGGCTATTTCCCGCTGGCGAACAACACGGAAGCCAAGAGCGGAAACCTGAACAACGCGCTGCGGCAGACAAAATCCCCGCTGGTTGCAACCTTTGACGCGGACATGATCGCGCGCAGAGAGTTTCTGCTGGAGACGGTGCCGTATTTCTTCCTCCCGCGGATGCAGCACGAGGACGGTAAATGGCGGCTTCGCAATCAGGACGAGATCGACCCGAAATACAAGATTGGTTTCATTCAGACCCCGCAGAGCTTCTATAACCCGGACTTGTTCCAGTTTAACCTCTATGCGGAGCAAAACATCCCCAACGAGCAGGACTTCTTCTCCCGCGAGATCAACGTGATGCGCAACAGCACCAATGCCGTTGCTTACACGGGCAGTAACACGGTGATTTCCCGCCAGGCGCTGGAAGAGATCGGCGGATTTCCGACCGACACGATCACGGAGGACTTTGAAACCGGCATCAAGATTCAGAGCATGGGGTATACGACCTATTCCACGCTTCGCCCGCTGGCAAGCGGACTTGCGCCGACCAGCATCAAGAGCATGGTCACCCAGCGTGTGCGTTGGGCGCGCGGCGTGATTCAGTCCATTCGCAACACGAAGATGCTGACCAATAAAAATCTTTCACTCAGTGCGCGGATCAGTTATCTGCTCTCGTATTCCTATTGGTGGTCGTTCGGACGCAGGCTGGTGTTTACGTTCGCGCCGATCATGTTTGCGCTGTTTAACCAGCAAGTGGTCAACACGACATTTTGGGAGATTCTGGCGATTTGGTGACCGCAGTACATCTTCTACACGCTTGCGGTTCGGTGCCTGTCCAGCGACACGCGAAACCAGCGCTGGAACCAGATTATCGACACGATCCTCGCGCCGTTCATGGTGATTCCGGTGTTTCTGGAGACCATCGGCGTCAAGCAGCTCAAGTTCAAAGTCACCGATAAGAGCAGCAGCAAGCCGCAGGACAGCAACCTTGTCTACATCATTCCGCAGTTGATCATGCTCGGCATGTCGATTGCAGGGCTGATCCGCTATCTTGGCGGCAAGTACGGCATGGCGTTGTTCTTTAGCAGCTTCATCGCATTCTGGTTGATTTTGAACATCACAAACCTGCTCTATGCGGTGTATTTCATGATGGGACGCAAAGCCTATCGCACCAGTGAGCGGTTTGAGGCGGAGATTCCGGTTTCGCTCTCGTATGGCGGTAAGACCTTTTCGGCAAAGACGAAAAACATCTCCGAAGGCGGTTTCCTCTTCTCGCTGACGCATCCTTCCTATCTGCCGGACGACGCGCCGCTGGACTTCTCGCTCCATAGCGATAAGTATTGCGCAAACGTGCGCGGAAAGATTGTCTACATCACCAGTGGCGGCAACCAGTGGCTCTATCATGTGCAGCTGGTGCCGGGCATGTCCGAACAGGACACCAGAGAGTATTTACAGCTCGTCTATGACCGCCAGCACTCTCTGCCGAAGTCGATGAACATCTGGGTGACGGCGTTTGACGACCTCGTCAACAACGCAAGCCAACGTTTGGAGCGACAGCGTTCCGAAATGCGCGCTCTGCCGCGCATCCAACTCGAGCGGTTTGTCCGCTTTGAAGAGGGCATTGGCGGAACGCTGGTGGACTTCAACTTCAAGTTTGCGCTGTTGCGCGGGCTGACCGAAAGCGCGGAGAAGCTCACGCTCGTGCCGCGCAGCGGAATCCGAATCGAGCTGGAGAACACCAACAAACCTATGACCACACCGGGCGTTGTGCTCTATCGCGTGGTCAATTGGGAAGAGCTTGCGGGTAGCAAGGCGTTCCAAACCCTGCTGGAAGACTGGATCTTCGAGTACAATCAGGGAACCCTAAGACCCCGCCGTGCAAGAAAGCGCGTGGCGATGTAACGCACAAACGAAGGAATGCACAATCCTCCGCGGATCGACTCCGCGGGGGATTGCGTTCAAGATGAGTCCCGTTTGATTTGCCGGCGATGCATGCGCGACTGACGGGCGAAAGAGAGAGCTTCACTCCCTGCCAGGTAGCGTACCTTGGCAGAAAAAATTGAAAGAAGAGGAGCGTGTCGATCGAATGGCACTATTACTGACCATATTGCGACTGACCGCGTTTTTACTCTCGGCTGCGGGCTATGTTGCCGTTGCGCGAGCGTATTGGAAAATTACGCCGCGCGCAAGCTATATCTTTGTCTTCTCCGCACAAGCGCTGATCATCTATTTTGCAGGGCTAGCGGGGATTTTATCCTACGCAGCGTATACGCTCTTCGGCGGCGGAATCGTGCTTCTTGTTGCGCTCATCCTCAACAAGAAGATCAAGCTTGCCTACAACACCTCGTCGCTTACGGCGATCAACCTTGCGTTTGTCGCGGCGTTTGGCGCGATTACCGCGTCTTTGGTCGATACGTTTTTCGTGCACTACGATAACTTCTCGCACTGGGCGGTCGTTGTGAAATACATGCTTATCACGGATCGTTTTCCGGATGCGGCAAGCGCGATTATCGACTTCAAGAGCTATCCGTTGGGCAGCTCTTCGTTTCTTTACTATGTTGGAAAGATCGTCGGCAATGGCGAAGGCGTGATGCTCGTTGGACAAGCGATTTTGCTCTTTGCGGCGTTCTATGCCGTGTTTGGCGCAATTCGGGATCAGAAGCGGTTCCTGCTTTCCGCGATTCTGGGGCTTGGTTGCTCCACGATGTCCTTTTTCAACATCAGCATTCGAATCAACAACCTGTTGGTCGATTTTCTGCTGCCGGTGTTGGCGCTTGCAGTCATCGGTATCCTGCTGGTCGAGCGAAAACAGTTTTTCACCGCGTGCCTTGCCGTGCTGCCCGTGCTCGGGTTGCTTGTCATCGTGAAAAACACCGGCATCTTCTTCGCACTGCTGGGGTATGTCTTCTTGCTCTATCGCGCGGTGCAGTTTCAAAACGCGGACGCGAAGCTTCGCCCGTTTTACTGGGGTGGGCTTTTGACGATCGTGCTCTCTCTTGTGCCGCTGATCCTCTGGAACGTACATACGTCTGTGGCGTTCCCGTCCGACGCGGGCAAGTTTAGCTATGATTTTCAATCGCTCTCCTCGTTCCAGTTGAACAAAACGCCCGAACAGATTACCTATATTGTGCAGCTTTTCCTCTATACGGCAACGCGGCTGAGCCAACTGCCAACGCTGGGTTTTGTGCTCTTCAACGGGATTGCGATCATCAGCTATCTTGTCGCTCGCTTTGTGTTCCACAAAAAATGGAAGCTGCTAGGCACGCTCTTGCTGCTCGATCTTGCGGTGGTGCTCTACTATGGCGGTATACTCGCGATGTATATCTTCTCCATGCCGACGGACGAAGCGCTCCGCCTTGCGGGATTTGACCGCTATGCTTCGAGCATGATCCTCTTTTTAATCGGCGCCGTCTCCATGCGGCTAACGATGGATGTGGAAAACTCGTTTTACCAGCAGCAGGGCGAACGACGCGACTATCGCGCGTTTCGCAGCCTGACTTCGAAAAATGTCTATCAGGCGGCCACAGTGTTACTCTCCCTGACTGCGGGATTGATTCTGCTCTCCGAGTTCAACGGCATGAACAGCATCCGTGCCGATTATCCGGAGACGCTGCCCGCAAGGGTTTCCGCCGTGACGGGAGACAACTGGCACGCGCCGGACAACGACACACGGTATCTGTTCTACAGCTCGGACAAGGACAACGAAGTGACAAGCTATGAGTTGCCGTATGTCGGGCGGTATTTCCTCTTCGCGTCCCAGGTGGACGCGGTGAGCCAGTTTGCCGACGAAGCGTTTATGGGCCAGATTCAAACCTACGACAAGTTTGTGATTCTGGAGAGCACGCCCGCCATCCGCGCCTATATGAAAACGCACGCGAACCTGCCTGGAGAGGTTGGCGTCTATGACGTGCGGGAGACCTTCCCCGAAGCCGTGATTCCGGAGAAATGAGAAGCAAACGAAAGCCGCGCCGGGAAACCGCGCGGTTTTCTCGCAGGCGGAAAATATATGATATATGTTTTTTGCATTTTCTATTGCATTTTACGCGCTGGCATGTTAAATTATCAACAATCACGGCGAAAGCCGAACGGAAAGAAGCACTGTATGACCCGTATTGCATGCTTAGCAGAATACCGCTACTTTAGCTTTACCGGCTATTACTTCGGTAAGGCTTCGTTCGGTTTGGCGCAGCAAGGGTGATCGGGTAAACAAGCACCGTATACGATCGCAACGCACCGCAGCCAAACAGGCTGCGGTTTTTTTACAGGCGGAGGGAGAAACATATGATTGTCATACTCAAACCAAACCCCAATCCGGACCAGCTGGAGAGCCTCAAAAACTGGCTCCTTGGCAAGGGAATTCAAATCCACACCAGCCTCGGCACGAGCCAGATGATCCTCGGCCTCGTCGGGGACACATCCACGCTGGACATCGACCTCATCAGCGCGCTGGACATCGTAGAAGACGTCAAACGCGTACAGGAGCCCTATAAAAACGCGAACCGGAAGTTTCACCCGGAGGACACCATCGTGCCCGTCGGCAACACGCAGATCGGCGGCGGCACGCTGACCATCATGGCGGGGCCTTGCTCGGTTGAGAGCGAAGATCAGATCGTCGCCGTTGCAAAAGCCGTCAAGGCAAGCGGCGCCACCATGCTACGCGGCGGCGCGTTCAAACCGCGCACCTCGCCGTATGCGTTCCAGGGCATGGGCGCGGAGGGAATCGAGCTGCTCAAGCTCGCCCGCGCGGAGA
>ERZ1645187.4920-NODE-4920-length-10589-cov-7.754699_pt1 | contig 10589 bp, 8 predicted proteins | sample MGYA00575352_ERZ1645187 | MGnify/ENA primary metagenome ERZ1645187 (study PRJEB40837, sample SAMN11349314) | freshwater sediment metagenome | isolation source: river sediment | host: Sediment | place: India: Wazaribad , New Delhi | collected 2017-02-21 ...
GCCAGGCGCGGCGGCTTTCGCGGCGCAGCTGGCGTTGCAGCGCCTTGGTATAGGTCGAGACCCAGACCGTGCCGCCCGACTTTTCGGCCCAGAGCGAGGCCGGTGCGAGATAGCCCAGCGTCTTGCCGATGCCCGTTCCAGCCTGGGCCAGCAGAATGTGGGGCAAGCCTTCGCGCCGCCGCGGTGCGAACACGTGCGCGGCTTCCTGCGCATAGGCGGCCTGGGCCGGGCGGCTTTCCGCCTCGCTGCCGGTAAGGCGTGCCAGCCGCGCGGTCACTTCTTCGGCGGGCAAGGTTACTTGCGCTGGCTGCGGGCGGTCCGGCGCTTCTTCCCATTCGGGCAAGCGGGCAAAGAGCCAACGTTCCGCCTTGGCCGGGGTGGCAATCCGCGCAGTCAGCAAGGGCGCCCAGGTCCAGCGCAGGCGGGTGAGGTTCTGCAAGGCAGACCAAGCCCCCTCACGCTCGGCCCAGTCAGGCTGTTCGCAGATGGCCAGCAAAGCCTCCGCCGCCTGTTGCAGCAGGGCGGGGACGCCGTCATCGCCCTGCGGTTCGGGCAGGTTCAGCGCATGGGCCAGCCCCTTCGGCGTTGGCACCACGAACCGGGCCGGGTGAACGAAGGCGTAAAGCTCCAGCAGGTCCAGGCCGGAGAGGTCGGGATAGCCCAGCCGTGTTGCCACCAGCGGCGCGTTGAGGAGCAGCAGCGGCGTATCGGCCGCAGCAACAATCGCTTCACCCTTGGCCACGGTGCGGGTCGAGCCATGCCCGTCGCGCAGCCAGCAGCCGCCATGGCTGGCATGGATTGCTGGCAGGGGAAGGGCAGGGGCGCTCATCCCCCGGGCTTTAGAACGGTAATGGAACGGCGAAAACTACCGACCATGCCTTAACGGCGGAAAAGCCACTCCCGACCGTTCAGCCTGCAATCCGATGCCCTTCTTGCGGTTGACCGGTCCGCCGCGCTGGGCCAGCACTGCGCCATGCCGAATCCAGCCCGCGCAGCCCTGATCGACCGCCTGCCCAAGGCCGAACTTCACCTCCACATCGAAGGTTCGCTTGAGCCGGAAATGCTGTTTGCCCTGGCCGAGCGGAACGGGGTGTCCATCCCCTTCGGCAGTGTCGAGGAAGTGCGGGCGGCCTATTCATTCTCGAACCTGCAGGACTTTCTGGACATCTACTATCAAGGGATGTCGGTACTGCTGCATGAGCAGGACTTTTTCGACCTCACCTGGGCCTATCTTGAGCGCGCCCATGCCGACAATGTCCGCCACGTCGAAATCTTCTTCGATCCGCAGGGCCATACGGAACGCGGGGTCAGTTTTGAAACCGTGCTAAACGGGATCGAGCGGGCGCTGAAGCAGGGCGAGGTGGAACTAGGCATCAGCTACCGTCTGATCATGTGCTTCCTGCGCCACCTGAGCGAGGAAGATGCCTTTGCCACGCTGGAACAGGCCATGCCGCATCTCGACCGGATCGACGGGGTGGGGCTTGATTCGTCCGAAGTGGGACATCCTCCGGCCAAGTTCCAGCGCGTCTTTGCCCGCGCCCGTGACCTCGGCCTCCACGTGACCGCCCATGCCGGAGAGGAAGGCCCGCCGGAATATGTCCACGAAGCGCTAGACCTGCTGGAAGTGGAGCGGATCGACCACGGCAACCGCGCGCTGGAAGATAAGGCGCTGGTGCAGCGGATCGCGGACGAGGGGCTGACCCTGACCGTCTGCCCGCTGTCCAACCTGCGGCTTTGCGTGATCAAGGACATCGCGCAAAGCCCGGTGCGCCGGATGCTGGAACTGGGTTTGAAAGCGACGATCAATTCTGACGATCCGGCCTATTTCGGGGGCTATGTCAATGCCAATTTCCACGCCGTGGCCGAGGCGCTGGACCTGACCGAGGCAGAGATCGTGAAGCTGGCCGAAAACAGCTTTACCGGCTCGTTCCTCCCGCTGACCGATCAGGCCCGCCACCTGAGCGAAATCGCCGAGGCGGTGCATGGCGGATAAGGTTTATCTGACCGCCGACCGGCTGCTGGAAGACAGTTTTGCCCTGGCCAATGTGGTGCTCGATTCGGGCTTTCGCCCGACGCATATTGTCGGCATCTGGCGCGGGGGCGCTCCGGTCGGCATCGCGGTGCAGGAACTGCTTGCCTATCATGGGCTGGTGACGGACCACATCGCGATCCGCACCGCCAGCTATACCGGGATCGACCAGCAGGCAAAGGAAGTGCGGGTGTATGGCCTGGGCTACCTGATCGACGTGCTCAATCCGGAAGACCGCCTGCTGGTGATCGACGACGTGTTCGATACGGGCCGCTCGGTCGAAGCGTTCCTGATCGAGCTCAAGGCTCGGTGCCGGCACAACACGCCAGAGACGATCCGCATCGCCACGGCCTATTACAAGCCAAGCCGCAACCAGACCCGGCTGAAGCCGGACTACTTCGTTCACCAGACCGAGGAATGGCTGGTCTTCCCGCACGAGGTTTGCGGGCTGAGCGAAGAGGAAATCCGCGCTCACAAACCGGGCGCGGCGCAAATCCTGCGCGGCTGAGCGCGGTCAGGGCCGACTTCGCACTTGCGAAATTGGCGCAATCGCGCGAAGGCGCGCTGGTTATGACCGACGAAGCACTCCATACCGCCGCACAGGTTTCCAAGGCTTGGCCGTTTGAAGAAGCGCGCAAGCTGCTGAAGCGTTTTCCGGATGGAAAACCGGATGGTTCGCCGGTTTTGTTCGAAACGGGGTACGGTCCTTCGGGCCTGCCGCATATCGGCACTTTCCAGGAAGTGCTGCGCACCACGCTGGTCCGCCGCGCCTATGAAGTGCTGACGGGCGGCGCGCCGACCCGCCTGGTTGCTTTCAGCGACGATATGGACGGCCTGCGCAAGGTGCCGGACAATGTCCCGAACCAGGGCCTGCTCACCGCTTACCTCGGCCACCCGCTGTCGCGCATTCCCGATCCGTTCAACAAGTATGAAAGCTTCGCGCATCACAACAACGCGATGCTGCGCGAATTCCTTGACCAGTTCGGGTTCGACTATGAATTCGTCTCGGCATCGGATCGCTACAATGCCGGTGGATTTGACGATGCCCTGCGCGGCGTGCTGCGCAACTGGCAGGCGATCATGGACATCATGCTGCTGACCCTGCGCGAAGAGCGTCGCAAGACCTATTCCCCGGTCCTGCCGGTCAGCCCCAAGACCGGGCAGGTGCTGCAGGTTCCGGTCGAAGTGGTCGATGCCGAAGCCGGGCTGGTCCGCTTTGAAGACCACGGCGAAATGGTGGAAAGCTGCATCCTGGGCGGCAATTCCAAGCTGCAGTGGAAGGTCGACTGGGCGATGCGCTGGGTCGCGCTGGGCGTCGACTATGAAATGTGCGGCAAGGACCTGACCGACTCCGTGCGCGAAAGCGGCAAGATCGCCCGCGCGCTCGGCGGCCGCGCTCCGGAAGGGATGATCTACGAGCTGTTCCTGGATGAGAATGGCGAGAAGATTTCCAAGTCCAAGGGCAACGGCCTGACCATCGAACAGTGGCTGACCTATGGCAGCGAGGAAAGCCTCGGCTTCTACCTCTACCGCGACCCCAAGAGCGCCAAGTCGCTCCATGTCGGGATCATCCCGCGCGCGGTCGACGAATACTGGCAGTTCCGTGAAAAGCTGCCTGAACAGCCGGTCGAGCAGCAGCTTGGCAATCCGGTGTGGCACTTGCTGCGCACCAATGGCGAGCGGGGCGGTGCCGGTGACAAGCTGCCCGTGACCTATGGCCTGCTGCTCAATCTGGTCGGCGTGCTGGGCGCCCATGCCACGCGCGAACAGGTCTGGTCCTACCTTGGCAACTATGTTGAGGATGCGGACCCGGCAGCTCATCCGGAACTGGACAAGCTGGTAACCAATGCGCTGGCCTATAACCGCGATTTCATCGCGCCGACGCTGAACCGCCGCAAGCCGGAAGGCAGCGAAGCGGCCGCTCTGGCTGCGCTGGATGAGGAACTGGCCGCAACCAGCGACGACGCCACCGGCGAATTGCTGCAGAACATCGTCTACGAAATCGGCAAGGACCCGCACTACGGGTTCGAAAACCTGCGTGACTGGTTCAAGTGCCTTTACGAAACTCTGCTCGGCTCCAGCCAGGGACCGCGCATGGGCAGCTTCATCGCGCTTTACGGCATTGCCAACACCCGCAAACTGATTGCCGAGGCGCTGGGCTGAATTTCAGGGCCGGCGCCTTTCGGGGCGCCGGGTAGCCTTCAAAGACTGGCCGCTAGCCAGCGATCGAGCTTCGCTTCCAGGATCGGCAGGGGCAGGGCGCCCGAACCGAGGATCTGGTCGTGGAAGGCGCGAATGTCGAACCGCGCGCCCAGCACATCCTGAGCCTTGCGCCGTAGCCGCTGGATGGTCAGCGCGCCGATCTTGTAACCCAGCGCCTGTCCCGGCCAGACGATGTAGCGTTCGACTTCCGCTGTCGCATCACTGCGGCCCATGCCGGAATTGGCGAGCATATAGTCGATTGCCTGCTCACGGCTCCAGCCCTTGGCATGAAGGCCGGTATCGACAACCAGGCGCATGGCGCGCAGCATCTCGTCATCCAGCGTGCCCCAGTGCTGCATCGGGTCCTGATAGAGCCCCATGTCAAAGCCCAGGGTCTCGGCATAAAGCGCCCAGCCTTCGACATAGGCGGTATTGCCGCCAAAGCGCTGGAATTCGGGCAGGCTCTCGTCTTCCTGGGCGAGGCTGATCTGAAAGTGATGCCCCGGCGCGCCTTCGTGCATGTAGAGCGTGACCACGCCGGTCAGGAAGCGGCTGGGGAGGTCGTAGGTGTTGTAATAGAAGATCCCGGGGCGCGAACCGTCGGGCGATCCCTGATTGTATGATCCGCCTGCCTCGTATTTCTCGCGGTAGGCCGGATAGGGTTCAATCGACACCGGTGTCTTGGGCGCCTTGCTGAAATAGCGCGGCACCTGCGCGTCGACTGCCTTGGCGGCATTAGCAAATGCCTTGGAAAATTCTTCTTTTGTTTTAGGGTGATACCTGGGGTTTGTGCGAATTTCGTTGAAGAAATCGCGGAGCGGCCCGGAAAAGCCAAGTTGCTGACGGACCAGATCCATTTCCCGCTGGATGCGCGCTACTTCGGACAGGCCGAGGCGGTGGACCTCTTCTGGATCGAGCCGCATGGTGGTCTGCCGCTCGATCTCTTTCAGATAGAGCGCGGACCCGCCCTTCATCGCGGCGATGCCCATGCCGTCGCGGGCGTGGGGCAGGTATTCGTCGTTCAGGAACTGCCGCAGGCGGCGATAGGCGGGATAGATCTCGTTTTCTGCAGCGGCGAAATATTGCTGGCGGATCGCCTCGCGCCGGGTTTGCGGCACGGCACCGGGAAAGTTCTTCGTCGCGGAAGTGAAGGGCGATTCCGCCAGCGGCTGGGCCAGGATCGCGTCGATCTGTGCCACCATGTTGCGGGTGGTCATTTTCGTTTCGACTACACCGCTGGCGATTCCTTCGTGGAAGCGGGCAATGGCATTGGCCAGCACCTGCGGAAAGGCGCGGATCAGGCTGAGGTTGAGCCGATATTCGCTTTCCGAGGCATAGGACAGCGCGCCGCCGGCCGCGACCAGTGAAGGGAATTCGACATGGAGCCCGCCAAAGTGCGTAAGCGGGCGCACTTCGGTCAGCGCGACCATGTCCGGGCGCAGCCACAGTTGCTGTTCGCGCTTGTCACGCTGGAACACGTCATAGGAAATCTGCCGTTCCGCGCTCAGCCGGGAACGGTTGATCCCGGCGAGGCCAGCCAGCGCCCAGCGGGTTACGCCGCGCTGTTGCCGCACGGCCAGATCGGTGAAGGTCTGGCGAAAGGCGGTCAGGTTCGGCTTGCCGCCGCGATAGATCAGGCCCAGCGGATCAATCGCATCCTCGCGCCGCGCGGTTTCGCGGAACAGCGCCATCAGCCGCCGATCCTCGGCATTGTCGGCAGGCGCAGCCCAGGCAAGACCAGCGGGGAGCGCGGCCGAGCCGCTCGCCAGAGCAAAGCCTGCGGCAAAGCGGCGGCGGCTGATCAGGAAATTCATTGTCAGCCCCACTTTCGCGAACGGTACCATTTGGTCAGGACGTATTTCACGCCTTTGATGACTGGTGCGCCCGCGTGCATCGTGTCTTCATTGGGCAGGCCATTCGGCTGGTTGTTGTTCCAGATCAGCAGCGCGCCGCGGCGCGGCTTTACCGCAAGGCCCAGGTTGGTGAATTCGGTCGCCCCGCCTTCTTCCACATCGTTGAGATAGGCCATGGCGGTAACGGTGCGCTGCCCGCCGCGTTTGGCCTCCATTTTCCAGTAGTCCGCCTTGGTCCAGAACAGGTCGAGGTGGTACTTGAACTCCTGCCCCGGTTCGTAACGCTGGCCCTGCATGGTTTCGCCATATTCATGCGGCAGGCCCAGCAGATCGTCGATCTTGCGCTCGATCATCTGGATGAAGGGATCGGCCGCATCGACATTGCCGGAACTGCTGGTCCGCCAGGCATCGGCATAGCCGTGGGAGAGGACTTCGGAGGGGACGGCGGTCTGGTCGATCAGTTCGATCAGGCGGCTGCATTCATCTTCGTCAAACACGTCGCCCACGGCCCAGATTTCGGCGCGGTCGGTTTCAAACCGATAGGCACGCGGATCGGCATCGAGGCGGCGGCGGACATGGGCGCCAACTTTCAGAAGTGCGGCCTTGTCAGGCGCGGGCGCATCGCGGAAGGGACTCATAACACCTTGCCTATCCAATTAACCGGACAAGGCAAACCGCCCGCCATGTCGTTGGTCGAGCGTCATCAACAACAATGCGCTTAAATCCCTTGATCGGACAGCAAAACGGGCTCCGGTTGCAGTAACCGAAGCCCGTTTCGGGGGACAACTGCTGCTTACCAGAAGAAGCTGTAGATCACGTCGGCCACTTCGCCGCTGTAGATGTTCACCAGCGCGGCATCGTCATAATAGCGCACCCAGCGATAGGGGCCGTAGGCCTCTGGCAGGCGGTAGTAGGACGGATCGGCAATCCAGTAGTCCTGACCGAAGAACAGGCTATCCAGCAAGTAACCGACACTCAGGCGGCGGTAGGAATAGCTTCGGTAGGGTGAATAGTAGCGTCCGACCTGGAAATAACTTGGGTAGCGGTTGCGCCAGCCTTGCCAGTCATAGCGGCTATTGCCCCGCCAATGCGTGTTCCAGCGGCGATAATCGTGGCCTGCGGTCCAGTTCCAGCGGTCGTTCCAGCCGGACCAGCGGCCATGGCGCGAGCGGTCCCAGTGGTTGCTCCAGTCGCCCCGGCGCCAATAGTCGCGGTCTCGGGTGCGGTCTCGGTCTCGGTCGCGGGAGTAGTCCCGGTCCGTGCGCTGGACGCGGCTGCGCCAGTCGGTGCCCTGGGGCGTGGCCGGGCGCGGGGTCACGCGTTCCGGTTCGGACGTGCGACTTTGCCAGGTGGCTGAATTGCCATCACGGTTGCGCCAATCGGCGCTGCGTGCGCGGCGCTCCCCATCATCCGAGCGGCTGACCCGTTCGCGCCAGCTGCTGCGTTGGGGCTCTGTTTCCGTCCGGGCGCGAGCGGGCTGCACCTGTTGCGGTGATGACCAGCTGCGCTGCGTTTGCTGCGCCTGCGGGGCAGGGCGCTCTCGTCGTTCGGCTCGCGGGGCATCTTCGCGTGCGACGCGCTGACGCCACGAGCCACGCTCTTCCGGGGCGGCCTGCGCCAAAGCGGGCAGGGCAAGGGCGCCGATGGCCAGGGCGATCACGCTGCTCCGGCGCAGACTGTTTCTTGACTTCACGGCCATGGCCGCATCTCCATCACCAGGTGCCACGAACAGTCGCGGCCTTGTTGGTGATAGTGCTAGGCGAGTCGGGCTGTCGCGGCGCTGAATGATCTGGTAGGTCTGCTGTTCAGCTTGATGAGGGTCTTGATGAACGAAGTTTTGACTCTGGACGATGCGCTGACCGACATCGCTGCGCGCCTGCAACAGGCGGCGCGCAACCGGCGCAGTGCGATGCATATGCCGGTTGTGGGCACCAGCGATGGTGACTTGCGGATGATGGTCCTGCGAGCCTGTGATCCGGATTTTTCGGCGCTGCGTTTTCATACCGATGCCCGTAGCCCCAAGGTGGGCAAAATCGGACAGGGTGCGCCGGTCAGCCTGCTGGGATTTGATCCTGAAGCGAAGATCCAGATCCGCGCGCGCGGGGTGGGACGGATCGAAACGAGCGGGCCGGTTGCCGATGCCGCGTGGGCCGGTGCCAGCGAATATGCGCGGCGGTGCTATCTGGCAGAGGCCGGGCCGGGCACGCCTTCTGCCGAACCGGTTTCCGGCCTTCCTGCTGCCGTGGAAGGAATTCGCCCCAGCTATGAACAATTGCTGCCCGCGCGAGAGAACTTTGCCGTGCTGCTGGTGTCGCTGACGGCACTTGATTGGCTTTACCTGGCCCATAACGGACATCGCCGCGCGAAGTTTTCGCGCGGCGAGCCGAGCCAGCCGTGGCAGGGGACCTGGGTGATCCCCTGACCGGTCAGCGGGTCAGTTTCTTATAAGCCAGTCGGGTCGGACGGTCTGCCGCATCGCCCAGACGGCGGCGCTTGTCTTCTTCGTAGGCGGCGAAGTTGCCTTCGAACCATTCGACGTGGCTGTTGCCTTCGAACGCGAGGATGTGGGTGGCCAGACGGTCAAGGAAGAAGCGGTCGTGCGAGATGACCACGGCGCAACCGGCGAAGTTTTCGATTGCGTCTTCCAGTGCGGCGAGGGTTTCAACGTCAAGGTCGTTGGTCGGTTCGTCGAGCAGCAGCACGTTGCCGCCCTGCTTCAGCATCTTGGCCATGTGCACGCGGTTGCGTTCACCGCCTGACAGCTTGCCGACGTTCTTCTGCTGGTCCGCGCCCTTGAAGTTGAAGGCTCCGACATAAGCACGGGTCGACATGTCCTGGCCGTTGACCTTCATGTAATCGAGCCCGTCGGAGATTTCCTCCCAGACGTTGTGCGAAGGGTCGAGGTGATCGCGGCTCTGGTCGACGTAGCCGAGGTGCACGGTCGAACCGATCTCGATCGTCCCGCTGTCGGGCTGTTCCTTGCCGGTTATGATCTTGAACAGGGTGGACTTGCCGGCGCCGTTGGGACCGATCACGCCGACGATGCCGCCCGGCGGCAGCATGAACGACAGGTTTTCGAACAGCAGCTTGTCGCCATAGGCCTTTGAGATGTTCTTTGCCTCGATCACCTTGCCGCCCAGGCGCTCGGGCACCTGGATGACGATCTGGGCCTTGCCGACGGGGCGGTTGTCCTGCGCGTTCTGGAGTTCCTCGAACTTGCGGATACGCGCCTTGCTCTTGGTCTGGCGGGCGGCCGGGGTTTGCCGGATCCACTCAAGCTCGCGGCTGAGGGCCTTCTGCTTGCCGCTTTCCTCGCGGTCTTCCTGTTCAAGGCGCTTGGCCTTCTTTTCCAGGTAAGTCGAATAGTTGCCTTCGTAGGGGAAGTACTTGCCCCGGTCGAGTTCGAGGATCCAGCCCACCACGTTGTCGAGGAAGTAGCGGTCGTGGGTGATCATCAGCACCGCGCCGGCATATTCCTTGAGGTGGTTTTCCAGCCATTCGACGCTTTCCGCATCGAGGTGGTTGGTCGGTTCGTCCAGCAGCAGGATGTCCGGCTTCTGGATCAGCAGGCGGGTGAGGGCGATACGGCGCTTTTCACCGCCCGAGAGGTTCTCGACCGACCAGTCGCCCGGCGGGCAGCGCAGGGCTTCCATCGCGATTTCCAGCTGGTTGTCGAGCGTCCAGCCATCGACGGCGTCGATCTTGCCCTGCAGTTCGCCCATTTCTTCCATCAGTGCGTCAAAATCCGCATCTTCCGGCGGATCGGCCATGATGTTGGAAATTTCGTTGAAGCGGTCGACCAGATCGGCAGTCTCGCGCGCGCCGTCCTTGACGTTTTCCAGGACGGTCTTGGTCTTGTCCAGTTCCGGCTCCTGCGGAAGGTAGCCGACGGTGATGTTCTCACCCGGCCAGGCTTCGCCGGTAAAGTCGGTGTCGATCCCGCCCATGATCTTCATCAGGGTGGACTTACCCGCACCGTTCGGGCCGACGATGCCGATCTTGGCACCCTGGTAGAACTGCAGGCTGATATCGTTCAGCACCGGCTTTTGCGCGCCGGGGAAGGTTTTTGTCATGCCCTTCATGACATAGGCGTATTGGGCGGCCATCTGGCAATCCTTCTGGATGGTCTGAATAGGGGTTGGGGGCGCGTCTACAGGGCGGACCGGTCGGGAGCAAGCGGGCCTTTGCCGGATTCGGCAAGGTCTTGCGAAAACGGGATTGCTCCAAATCGGAGGAAATTAGAACTTTGGTCTGATTTGCCGATCTTACGCATTCTTACCATTTCCGTTTTGAAAAGGTTGCTCTGCCTTGATGAATCGTAAATATTACTGTCATTTTGGAACTAACATTGCTGTAATTGAATTTTTCTAGAGTTAATAAATCGTTGCGTACCGAATGTTGTACAGGGGTCGTGACATGGGTCGACGGTTTCAACCGAAACTATCGCAGCATCCTAATTTCAATTCCGAATGGACTGGTAATTCTCCAGAGAAACTTGATGCTAA